>Ga0247838_1000022_pt1 | contig 181868 bp, 152 predicted proteins | sample LaCruzMarch2015__5_FD_189097 | JGI IMG/M metagenome (GOLD analysis project Ga0247838, IMG submission 189097) | Freshwater microbial communities from meromictic Lake La Cruz, Castile-La Mancha, Spain - LaCruzMarch2015_15m | ecosystem: Environmental > Aquatic > Freshwater > Lake | place: Spain...
TCGACGGCAGCCAATGGATGATGTTTGGACGAAGCGCGGATTTCGGGGCGCGCGGGCGCGAGATTGCCCGGCCGGGAGGAGGCGGGGTGCCGAAAAAGACCTATCTTTCTGTCGCAGCAGAAAACCTGCTGGCTCTCCAGCAGCCGCCGCGTGCGGCGGAGCTGGGGGAGCTAGAGCGCCGGGCCTCCGGCGAGCCTAGCGCCCCTGCCCTCGTCGGGGCGCGGCATTTCTGGCGTTCCGATTTCACCGTGTTCCAGCGGCCGGGCTTCTACGCCTCGGTGCGGATGTTTTCCGATCGCATCGCCAACACGGATTTCAATGGTCCGGAAAATTTGCTCGGACATCATCTGGCCGACGGCGTGACCACGTTGATGACCCATGGCGGGGAATACGCCGGGATTTTTCCACTGTGGGACTGGCAGAAACTGCCGGGCATCACGGCCCGCCAATCACCGCAGCTCAAACCCGGCGCACCGCGGCGGGACAAGGGTTCGCGGGATTTCGTCGGCGGCGTGAGCGACGGGCAGGCGGCGCTGTCGGTCTTCGACTTCGAGCGCGACGGGCTGACCGCGAAGAAATTCTGGTTCCTCAGCGACGCCGGCCTGCTCGCGCTCGGCGCGGGGATTTCCGATGACGCGGACACGGAGGTTGTCACGACGGTCAACCAGACTTGGCACCGCGGCGAGGTCGAGAGGAAGGGCGATGTTCTCCGCCACAACAGTCTCGCCTACACACCACTGGCGGGGTCGAAGTTTATCCGCGCGGTCGAGGCACGCTCGGGCAGTTGGAAGACGATTCATGCGCAGGAATCCGAGAGCCCCGTAAGCGGCGACGTCTTCACCCTCTGGATCGAACATGGAAAGAATCCGCGCGATGCCACCTACGCCTACCTCGTGCGGCCGGCGGGCGAGGCGTCGGCCCCGCCGGTGACGATCCTCGCCAACACGCCGCAGCTTCAAGCGGCCGAGACAGAGGACCTGGCAGCCATCGCCTTCCACGCTCCCGGAGAAATCAAGACCCGGGCTTTCGGCCTCGTCGCGGCCGCACAGCCATGCCTCGTCCTGCTGCGCCGCCCCGGCCTGCGCGAGGCGGAAGTCAGCGCGTCCGATCCGACGACCAAGCTGGAGCGCCTCGAGCTAAGCGTCGGCAGGCACCGACTCGACCTCGAGTTGCCGCGTGGGGATCGCGCGGGTGCGACAGTCACGCGGAAGATCGCCGCACCGGACATTGCCAGGTAGGGACGACCGGCCCGGTCGTCCGGTTCCCCCCGGGCGGACGATCCGGCGGATCGTCCCAACCTTTGGCACACGGCGGCTTGCCCCTACGGGGCGACGTAGCTCTTCGGACCGCCGAGCTTCATGAACTGGCGGTGCACATGCCAGGCCGACCAGAGGGCGATAAGGGCGAGCACGCAGGCCGAGGCGAACGTGTAGCGGTAGTCGTCGCCGGTGAAATCCACGATGCTGCCGACCACCGGAGCAAGGGCGATGCCGGCCGGCGCGGCGATGAGGCCCGCGGCGGAGGCGAACTGCGCGAACTTCTCGTGCGGGAAGAGCCGCTGGCCGAGCGAGGCGGCGCTGGTGAAATACGTTCCGGACAGCACACCGTGCGCGACGAGGGCGGCGAGGAATGCCTCCTGACTCGTGCCCGCATAAATAAAACCCCACGCGGTCACGGCGACGTATCCGGCCATGGCGGCGATGGAAACGCGCAACGGGTGGAACTTGTCCGCCATCCAGCCAAGCGGGTAGGCAAGAACGAGGGAGATGGCGTAGGTCAGGGCGATGATTTCGCCCAGCCGCGCCGTGCTGACCCCGAGTTTCTCCGCATAGGGGATGGTGAAGACGTTGATCGGCAGGAAGCACACGCCAGCCGCCATCATCATGACGAAGACCCACAGGTAGTAGGCGTGGGTGAAGCTTTCGCGGAAATACGAGCCGACCGAAACCTTCACCCCCGCGAGAACACCCGGGGCCCTCGGCGGCAGCGGGGCTGGCGGCGGATACTCGCCTTCCTTCACCTTGAAGCACACCCACATGAAGGCGCCGCCGTAGAAGACGGCGATTACGGCCATGATGAGTGTGTAATGTTGTGGCACGAGCCCGAAGATCCAGAAGTTGAAGATCATGCCGCCGATCAGGCTGACCGCGCGGAAGAGCCCGTAAAAACGCCCGAGCAACTGCTGCGGGACGACGTCGTTGATCAGGCCGCCGAGCACGGACGCACCCGCGATGGTGGCGAACTCGAAGGCCGCCCAAAAAATGCCGAAGCAGACGAGGGCCAGCATCACTTCGTTTCCGAGTAGCCCGGTTTGTCCCGAATCGTGCAGCCAGCGGGCCATGACCGGCGTGAAGGCCAGCCCGAGCATGCCCGCCGCGGCGATGGGCGTGGTCAACATCAGGTAGGGGATGCGCCGCCCCCATTTGCCGCGGTGCCGGTCGGACTTCACGCTGATGATCGGTCCGAGAATCAGGCCGACCACGGCGGGGAAAGAGCTCATGAGCAGCCCGAAGAGCAGGTTCGAAACACCGATGTGCTTGAGATACCAACTCGCCATCGGTCCGACCGAGCGCTCGCGCATCGACCACGCGAAATCGCCCCAGAGCAGCCAGCAGAAAAGCACAACGATACCCCCGCTGGTGTAGGTCAGGGTGCCGACAGTCCAGATCTTGGTTTTGTCCGCGGCGGGGGGGGAATCCGACATCGGATGATTTGAAGCCACAACCCGGGGTTGATGGCGAGGCATGATCGCGGGAAAACCGCTTTACGCTACAGCACCCGGAGGCGTGCAGACACCAGTCGAAGGGTGCTTCTCTGAAGACGCATGGTCTGCCGCATTCTCCCCCTCCTCATGGCCTTGGCTGCGCCGGCGCTCGCCTTGACCTCGTATTGGGAGGACGCCGCGCAGCGCGAAGTGTTCGTGGTCGAAGGTGATGCATACCAGATCCGCCTGGCCACTCACCCGGCCAAGATCCTCAGTCTCCGCGCGTCCGGCCGCGAGGTGCTCGGTTCCGGCGGCGCCGTGCCCCGGGTCAAGGATGGCAGCACCTGGATGGAGCCGGCCGGGCGGGAGGTTGTGCCGCTTTGGCAGGTTCACAGCGGGCAGAAGATGAAGCCGGCGACCTCGTCGGCCGCTCGGATGAACGTCTGGCGCGCCTCGCCGGAGTATTGGGTAATCCACCTGCGTGACATTCCTTTCGTGGCGCTGGAGGCATCGGAGCAGGCCCGCCCGCTCCGCGGGCATCTCGTTATCCACGCCCACCCGGATCGCGTGCATCTCGAACTTCGCTTGGAGGCTGCCGCAGAACAAAGGCCGGAACTGACTGGCTGGCTGGTCGATGCGAACGGGACGACGGAGGATGCGGTTGGTGGTCGTCCAGCCCTGAGGTTGGGTAGCAACGCCGGAGTGCTGGCGCCACCCGGCGGCAATTTCTCTGCGGATGGCAAAGAATGGACCGCGCCGGCCGGAACTGCGTTCTGGGTTCTACGGCCTTCGGCGCCCGGTGCGGCGGCGGGCACGCTTTTTGCCGAGGAAACTTCACCGCTGGATGCCAACAGCTTCTCGGCCGTGGACGGCCAATGGTTGGGCTACGATCCCCCCAGCGGGCTCTACGTGCTGGAGATGCTCGCGAACCGCAAGGCCTTCACTTTTGAAAACGCCTGGAAGGTGGCGTCAAGGCGGATGGAGACACCGGTCGTGGTGCCCGCGTCCGCCGCACCGCGAAGTGTGACCGTGCTGGCCCGCTCGGGCACGGGCAATCTCGAGGCCGGCGTGCTGACCGATTCGCACGGATTTCCGCGGGCCATCCCGGCATTCGTGGTGAAAAATTTCTCCGGGGAGAACGAGGAGACGGACGACCAGGCGTTCGGAGACATCATTTTTCCGCTCCAACTCGGCCCCGATCAACCGCGAGAGCATCGCGTCATGGGCCTCTACCAAACGTGGGGCCGCAACATGCTCAAGCAGGTTTCGTCCATCCGCTTCTTCAACATCTACTGGCATCTTTCCACCGGGCTGTCCGAGACGACGTGCTTCACCCACGCGTGGATGAACATCCGCAACACGCTGGTCAGCATCCCGGATTTCCGCCCCTACTCCGGCCCCTTCCTCATGGGGCAGCCGCAGCATGACTGCTTTTCCTGGCCGGGGTTCCTCAACTACCGCACGAAAGCCGGGGAGATTTTCCCGATGTATCGCCGCACGGAGTTTCACTCCATCGCCCCGTGTCTCGCGCATTTCACCATGCATTTCCGCACGGGCGACGACGCCGCGGACATGGCGGTCGAGGTCTGGGAAATTCCGCAGAACGACGAGGCACGGACGTTCCTGCGCATCCGCTACGCGTGGGACAAGCCGGTCGAGGTCGAGGGTGATGCACGGAAGAATTTCCGCTGGCTGCAAATGTTCGAGAAGTATCCTGTGCGGGAAATTGTGTGGCTCGACGCGGACGGCAAGGAGCGAAGCACGAAGGCCAACGGCGGGGAGAAGTTCCCGCTGGGCACGCCGCTCGCGGCGAACTGGCCGTATGCCGGCGCGCACGAGGGGCGCGACCACTTCGGCACGATCATGCTGGTCCAGCGGCTCGAGGGAAGGCTGGGCGGACGTCCGGTGGAGCGGGCGCACCTGACGGCGAAGTTCGGCGAGGAGAACGGCCACTACGCATTCACGACCGACCAGGCCTCGCTGTCGTTGCAGCCCGGCGATTTCCTCGAGGCGGACATCCTGCTCATGCCGCACGGCGAGGTGACCACACCCTTCCACAAGCCAAACCGCGAGCGTCTTCATTGGGCCGAGCGTCCGCCGGTGGTCAGCGCGGTCACCCGCGGCACGAAGGTCCGCGATTTTCCGGCCACGTTGCGCGCGGCGGACGACGCTGCGGCTTTCCGTGTCACCGGCGGCTTGAACATGATTCCCCTGGTCGTCGGGGGCTTCAGCGCCCGCGCGACGCCCTTGTTGTGGAAGGACGGACTCTGGCAGGACCAGCAGCACCATGGCGGCGACGGCTACCAAGTGGACGCGGAAGACGGCGGCACCTTCCGCTTCACCTTCAATTACCCGATCCGCGGCACCGAGGAACATGACCTGGTCGTGTCACTGCTGCGCACCAGCGTGCCGCTCGCGCGCCTGCGCGACCGCAACGGACTACCGGTGGCGAAGGCTGCAGCCACGACCGACTTCGCCATCACCTCGCCGGCGCTCTTCGCTCCGGGACGCAATGTCGCCGCCGGACCCGGGCTTTTCGCTTTCACCGGCCGTGCGGAGGAAATTGCCGCGCTCCCCGTTAGCTTTACTCCCGCGACGGACGGCGCGGCGGTCACCTGCGAGGCATGGAACACGGATGACGTGAACCTGCATCTCACAGGAGGCGGCGAACTTGTGGTCGGGCATCGCGTGCCCGGCGCCGAATACGTTGTGACTCTCGGCCGCGAAGTGAAATCCCTCCGGGCCGGGGATGACACCCTCTCCCTGACCATCCCGGCCGGCGAGGTCCACGTGAGAATCCAACCCAAACCATGAAACCCCGCCTCATCCTCCTCCTGCTTCTCGCCGCGACCCTGCACGCGGAACTTCCCCCGTCGAAACCGCTGCTGCCCGAAGGCGCCGCGGCCCTGCAAGCGTCCGGCGAGAACGTCGAACTCGGCGTGTTCAACGTCGTTCCGGTCCAAGGCCAGCCGTTCGCCGAGGCGGTGCAGATCGAGACGACCAAGACGGCGCCGTTCCCGTGGAATGTCCGGGTGCAAGCGGCGACGATCGGCCCGGTGCGCAAGGGCGACACGCTGCTGGCGGAGTTCACCGCCCGCCGCGTCAAGAGCCGGCAGGAAACCGGTGAGGCGCTCGTGTGGGTCGTGGTCGAACGCACCGAGCGGCCGTTCGAGAAAGCGCTGGAGCGGGAGTTGTCGGTCGGCCCCGAATGGACGCAGATCCGCATCCCCTTCCGCGCCGACCGTGATGCCGATGCGGGGCAACTGCAACTCGGTCTGCGCGTGGGCTACCCCGCGCAGACCATCGAAATCGGCGGGGTGAAGTTTTCGAATTTCGGGCCGGACGTCGCGCCCGACGATCTGCCGGAGACGAACCTCTGGTATGAAGGCCACGAGCCCGATGCGGCCTGGCGTAAAGATGCGGCGGAGCGGATCGAGAAAATCCGCAAAAGCGATTTGCGCGTCGTGGTGACCGGGCCGGACGGCAAGCCGTTGGCCGGCGCAAAGATTGCCGTGCGCATGCAGCGTCACGCCTTCGGCTTCGGCACCGCGATCAACTCCGAATGGCTGGTCGGCGGCGACAGCCCGGAGAACCAGCGCTACCGGGAGACGCTGCTCAAGTATTTCAACAAGGCCGTCTTCGAGGACGACATCAAATGGCCCAAGTGGATCGAGACCACGCCGGAGGGCAAGCGCCGCCGGGAACTCGTGATGAAGGCGCTCGACTGGATGGACGAGCACAAGATCACGCCGCGGGGCCACGTCATGGTCTGGCCGTCGTGGCGCTACATGCCGGAATCCATCCGGAAACTCGAAACGGATCCGCCAAAGCTGCGTCAGGCCATTCTCGACCACATCGCCGACCAGACCTCCGTCCTCGGGAAACGTCTGGCCGAATGGGACGTGATCAACGAGAGCTACGCGCACCATCAGGTCATGGACATCCTCGGTCGGGACGAGATGGTCGGATGGTTCAAAGCCGCGAATGCGGGCGCACCGGAGGTGAAGTTGTTCTACAACGACTACGTCATGTTTTCCGGCGACGGCCCCGGTTCACCCAGTCAGTATTTCTACGACACCATCAAGTTTTTCCAGGAGCAGGGCGCTCCCATTGGCGGGATTGGCGAGCAGGGGCATTTCGGGGGCAGTCCACCACCTCCCACCCGCGTGCTCAAGGTGCTCGACCGGTTTGCCGACCTTGGCCTGCCCATCCAGATCACCGAGTTCGACATTGATACCTCCGACGTGGAGGTCCAGACCGCCTACACGCGCGATTTTCTCACCGCGGTCTTCAGTCACCCGGCGGTCAGCGGCGTGATGTGCTGGGGATTCTGGGAGGGACGCCACTGGAAGCCAAGGGCAGCGTTCTGGACGAAGGATTGGCAACTCCGACCCAATGGCGAGGTGTGGGTCAATCTCACAACCAAGGAATGGTGGACCGATGCGGACCTGGTTTCGGGGGACGCGGGGGACTGCTTCGTGCGCGGGTTTCTCGGCGACTACGAAGTCACCGCGACGGCACCGGACGGAAGCGCGGCGGCGTGGACCGGAAGTCTGGTGTCCGGGGGCACGACAGCCGAACTGCGACTGACCGCAGGGCGCTGATCCCCGGCCACGGAGCGGCTTTACACTAAAGCACGAACCCACGTTCGCGGGATTGGTTTGGGCGTGGCGAGGGCTTAGACTGGCCTCCACGAAAACGCGCGCCCCCAGCACTGTGATGATTTTTCGCCTTATGGCCATGGTAGCGCTCACAGTGTTGCTGTGGCCGACCGGCTGCAAACCGCCACCTCCGCCTCCCCCGCCGGCCACGCCGACCCCGACCCCGGCACCGACCCCGGAATCCACCCCGGAGCCGACCCCTCCCCCCACCCTCACTCCCACCCCGGTGCCCACGCCGACCGAGGAGGAAACCGCGCTCGACTGGCTGCGGCAGAATCGCGAATTCTGGCCGAAGGAAATCGTCCTGGTGGAACCGCGCGAGTTTCCCATCGTCATTGACGGCAAGACCAAGGGCCACACAAGGATTCCCGCCGGGGCCCGCGGAAAGTTGGAGGCCATCGAGGGCGAAAACGTCACGGCCATCTTCGCCGCGTCACCCCAGCCGGTTCCCCTCGGGGCGACCGATCTCGTGCCCCGCGCCGTGGCCATCTTTCGCCAGGAAGGCAACCGGCCACCACCACCGCCCGTGACCGAAACACCCGACGCCGGGGAAACACCCTTGCCGATGGAGACGGAGACGGAAGAAGTCCTGGCGAAACAACTGGACATCCCCGCCGGGGTCGGGCCGAAAATTTCCGACCGGGCGGCGTGGCGCAAGGCGAAGCTCGATCGTGAATCCATCCTCAAGTCCGCCGAAGCGGAACTCGAACAGCCCATCCCGCAATACGAGCCCGGGGCTTTTGAAGCCTACGAGAAGACAGGAAGCCGCGACCCGCATGGCAAGCCGTTCGCCCAGCGGCTCAAGCGCGTCGGACTTTTCGCCCTCGCGGCGGCGATCACCGAGGAAAAAAAATTCCTCGACGCCGCGCAACGCGAGGCCGAGGCCATTCTCGACGAGCCCACGTGGGTCATTCCCGCGCATGACAAGGGCCTCGCCAACTACAAGGGCGGGAAGACGGATGTAGATCTCGGTGTGGCCATGCGCGGCGCGACGCTCGCCACCATGGGCTGGTGGCTGGACGAGAAACTACCGCCGGAGTTCACCAAACGGCTGAAGAAAGAACTCCGCCGCCGCGTGATCGAGCCCTACCTCCAGCGTATGGCCGGCGACAAATCGCTGTGCGGTTGGATCAGCTACAACAACAACTGGGTGTCCGTCTGCCATGCGGGCATCATCTCGGCCTCGCTCTACGCGTCGCCCAACAAAGGCGAGGTGCAGCGCATTGTCCGCAGCGCGCAGAAACTTCTGCCCAACGCCTTCAAAAGCTACAGCGAGGACGGCTACTGCACCGAGGGCATCATGTATCACAACTACGGCTTCGGTCACTACGTGGACCTGGCCGAGGCGCTTTACCGCGCGTCCGGCGGCGAGATCAACTTCTTCGACGAGAAGGTGGTGGCCACCGCCGCGCCGTTCCCGACCAAATTCGAGATCATCAACCAGCGCTACCCGGCCTTCGGCGATGCTCCCTACAACTCGGGCGCAGTCAAAGGCCTGCAGGTCATCCTGGCCCACCGCCTCAAAGACCCGACGCTGCTCACGCCGGCGCTGCGGGAGAAAAACAAGGACGGCTACGGCTTCGGCGACGGCTCCCTCATTTACGACATGATTCTGCCGGCGACGCTGCCCGACCCGGCCCCGCTTACGACCAAGGAGTGGCGGGTGCGCGATGAATTTGCCGAGGGCGGCATTTTGGTCTGCCGGCCGGCCGACCCGGATGACTTCACCCTCGGCGCGGTTTTCAAGGCCGGGCACAACGACGAGGCGCACAACCACAACGACGAGGGCACGTTTGTCATCGCCACCGGCAGCACCATGCCGATCACCGACATCGGTTCGGAAATTTACACCGCCTCGACGTTCGGCCCCGACCGCTACAAGAGCCCGGTCAACAATTCCTACGGCCACAACGTGCCGGTAGTGGATGGCCAGTTGCAGAAAACCGGGCGCGAGGCCGCGGCCAGGATCACGGACCGGAAATTCTCGGAGAAGGAGGACCGCTGGACGGTGGATCTGAGCAAGCTTTACGACGTGACAGGGCTGAAGACGCTCGAGCGGGAATTCGTCTATGTCCGCGGCCGCGAGCCCCGGGTGGAGATCACCGACCGCGTCGAGTTCAGCTCCCCCAAAACCTACGGCACCGCGCTCATGACCCTCGGGGAATGGAGCGAGCCGGGCGAAGGAAAGCTCACGTTCAAGGACGGCGAGGGCGCGCTCGACGTGGAGATCACGGCTTCGCAACCCGTGGTCATCAAGGGCGAAATCCTCGAGGCCAATCTGCGCGGCCCCAAAACCCCGCCCCAGCGCGTCGGCATTGACTTCGCCGAACCCGTCAGAAAGGCGGAGATAAAGATGGTCATCCGGCCCGCCCGGTAGAACAAAGACCAGCGTGCGGTTCCTCCTCCCCAGGCTGGTCCTCCTCGCCGCCGCGCTGCTGCCCGTCGCGGCGCGGGCGGACCCGGCGGAGGCGGACGGCCGCGTCATCGTCGAGTATTGGGAGAAATGGACCGGCTTCGAGGGCGAAGCCATGCAGGCGGTGGTGGACGATTTCAACCGCTCGCAGGACCGCATCTTTGTGCGCAAGCTCACGGTCAGCCGCATCGACCAGAAAATGATGCTGGCCACCGCCGGTGGCGTGCCGCCGGACATCGCGGGGCTGTGGGCGATGTATCTGACCTCCTACGTCGAGAACAACGCCCTCATGCCGCTCGACCGGCTGGCCCGCGAGGCCGGCATCCGCGAGGAGAATTACATCCCGATCTTCTGGCAGATGTGCAGCCAGAAAGGTTTCCTCTGGGCGCTGCCGAGCACCCCGTCGGTCACGGCCCTCCACTGGAACAAGAAACTGTTCCGCGAGGCCGGTCTCGACCCGGAGCGTCCGCCCGCCACGCTGGAGGAGTTGGAAAAATTCAACGAGGCCCTCACGCAGCGGCGCCCCGACAGCTCGCTCGCCCGGGTCGGCCACCTGCCGCAGGAACCGGGCTGGTGGACCCGCGATTTCAGCCAGTATTTCGGCGGCTCGGTCTGGGACGGCGCAGGGCGGCTGAGGCTGGACGAGGCCCCGTCGCGTGACTACTTCCGCTGGGCCGCCACTTACCCGGAGCGCTTCGGCGGCGAGCAGATGAATCGCTTGCGCGGCGCCTTTGGCAACTGGGCTTCGCCGCAGAATCCCTTTTTCAGCGGAGCCGTGGCCATGACTTTGCAGGGCGTTTGGATGGACAATTTCATCCGGCAATACGCTCCGCCGGACTTCGAGTATGGCGTGGCCGCTTTTCCCACCCCCGCAGCCCAACAGGGGGCGCCCGTTTCCATCGCCGACTGTGACATCCTCGCCATCCCGGCCGGCGCGCGGCATCCGCGCGAGGCCATGGAATTCATCGCCTACACGCAAACCCCCGCGGCGATGGAAAAGCTCTGCCTCGGACAGAAAAAATTCACCCCGCTGCGCGAAGTCAGTCCGGAATTTCTCCACGCGCACCCGCATCCGTATTTGCCGACCTTCATCAATCTGGCCAAGAGCCCGGGGGTGAAGCCGATCCTCGCCCTGCCGACCCTGGCCGAGTTTTCCAACGACCTCACCACCTACATGAACCTCGTGTTGCTCGGCCGGATGACGCCGGACGAGGCCCGCGAAGCGTTACAAGCACGTCAGCAAGAAGCCCTCGACAAAAAAACCGCCCGCTGGAACCGGGTCAAAGAAAAGCGTCTGGCGGAATGGCGCGGGGAGGTGGGAATCCCGGCCGTCGTGCCAAGCGGCGGTTAAGTCCTAATTGGAATCTTGAACGCGCTGGATAACCTTGCAGACAAGAGGCTTCGTTTCGATTGCATCCGCGAGGCTCCGGCTCCAGACCAAGATCGGCTGGCATGTGGCCAAACATACCTCAATAGTTTTCCTTCCGTCCCATGTGGCCAATCTCACGCCTCCCACAGCTGCTTTCTCTCGTGAAACTCTGCGGAATCCTCGCGGCCTTCGACTTGCTGATGTTCGCGGCGGCCTCTGAGCCGTCCGCCCTCCCTTTGTCACCGGCTCTGGCCGCCGCCGAGCGCCTAGGTGCCAAGTCGATGCTGGTGCATTATATGCCATGGTATGAGACTCCTGCGGTCAGGGGGAAATGGGGCGTCCACTGGATCGGACATGACCGGCAGCACAATCCGGAGGTGACCAAGGAAAACGGACTGCCCGACATCTGGTCGCACTACCACCCGCTCATCGCTCCCTACGACTCCACCGATCCGCACGTTCTGGAATGTCAGTTGTTGCAGATGAAACTGGCCGGAGCCAATGGCGTCGTCATCGACTGGTATGGTGTCCACTCCGCCAACGACTTTCCGGAGATCCACAAAGCGTCCGAGGCCCTCTTCGACGCAACGGCCCGGTTGGGCATGAAATTCGCCGCGTGCTACGAAGACCGGATCTTCAATGTGCTGCTCGATCAGGGGAAGATCCAGCCGCCCGAGATTGCGGCAATCCATCGGGCGGACATGGCGTGGGCAGCGAAGGAGTGGTTCCCTGCCGCCCACTATTTCCGGTTTGAGGGGCGTCCTTTGCTGCTGAACTTCGGGCCGATGCACGTTCGTGACGCCGAAGCCTGGACAGCGGCGCTGGACCTGCCGGGGGGGCGTCCGGCCCTCTTCTGTCTCCATCATCTCTGGCGGGGGGGCGGGGCCGATGGCGGATTTTCCTGGATCCACACCGAACCGTTCGAGGGTGAGCCCTCGGCCGAGGTGATCCAGCGCCGCCTGGCCGACACTCATGCCTCCTGCTCGAAAGATCCGCGACAGGTTATCCCGTCGGCCTATCCCGGATACAGGGATTGCTACGAGGAGAGCCATCTTGAGCCGCTCGACCGCCGCGGGGGACGCACCATGCGAGAGACTTTGCAGGCGGCGCTGGAAGGCCCATGGCCGGTTGTCCAATTGGTCACGTGGAATGATTATGGCGAAGGCACAGTCATCGAGCCCACGCATGAGGACAGCTATGCAGCCCTTGAAGCCGTGCAGGAGGCGCGTCGCAAGGAGTTGGGCGAAGTCTTCGACCTGACACCGGATGACCTGAGGTTGCCGGCGCGGCTTTACGCGCTGCGCCAGCGGAGGGGCGGGCCGGTCGGCGAGCTTGACCGTGTGTCGTCGCTGCTTTCCGCCGGTCGCTGCGCGGAAGCCCGCAGCCTTCTCGACGCGTTGGATGGCCCGGTCGGAGGGATGGACCATTAATCCTCCGATGCCGGTAGAAGTGGACTGGCTTCGAGGACGATGCTGTGCCGACCGTGGCGGCCGGAATTGAATCCGGCGATGTGCGAGGCCGCGTTTTCCGCCCCCGATGGGAGCGCGCGGAGGAAAAACGCCTGACCGAGTGAAAGGCCCGGCCGGACTGGGTCGCGGTTAATTGTTAAGCAAAAAACGTCCGCCATCCGGCACGATTCGGGGGTAGGATGGACTCGTTCTCGGCTCCCCTCCAATCCATGAATCTCCCCACCCGCCTCGCGGCACCCTCCGTTGCCATCCTCTTTGCCATCTGCGCGACCTGCCCACGAGCCGGTGCGGCGGCCGTCGGCACGGACAACGCTAGCGCGCCCGCCTACGTCGCCGGCTGGTCCAATCTCTCGGACGGCACCATCACCGGACCCGGCGCCTACGGCCAATGGTTCCTCAACAGCACCAACACCGCCTACGCCATAGCCAGTGCCGGAGGGACCGGTGACCCCGGCGCGGCGGCAATCGACAGCACCGGCGTCTCGTTCCGGCTCCACCAGACCAACGCCTACACGGACGCGTTCCGCTACCTCGACCCGGCCGGCTTGGGCGCGGGGCAGACGTTCTCCATCCAACTGGCGGTTAACTTCCGCGACGGTTTCAAGGGCCTCGACCTGCGGGGCGTGGGAGACACCAACATTTTCAACTTCAATGTCGGCGGGAACGACTACGCGGTGAATGGCGCCGTCACCGGCAACGGGAGCGTCGGCAACGCCTACAGCGCGAATACCGTCTTCACCCTGAGTTTCACCCAGACAAACGGTTCCGGCGGCACGTGGACCATCGTCCGCTCCGGCGGCGTGACCAACTCGGTCTCCGGCACCTACGCGGGCGTCGCACGCAGCATCAAGCTCTACAACAGCACCCCGAACGACCTGCCGCAGAATGCGCTCTTCGTGAACAACCTCGCCACCGCGCCCGCGCCAGGGAGCAGCCAGCTCGTCCTGCTCGACTTCGGGCAGACCGCGACGACCAACGCCTCCAGCGGACGCGCGTGGAACAACCTGACCAACACGAACAACCTGCAGGTCGGCAACCTGCTCGACGCCGCGGGGGCCCAGACCGGCTACGCGCTGTCCTTCAGCGTGCTGCCACAGCTCAACACCAACTTCGGCGTGGTCGCGGGGCCGGCCTTGGGCGAGTTCAACGAACCCACGGCGGTGACCGACGCGGCCTACACGGACACAAACCGCCCGTCTTCCACTTTCAAGATCTCCCGCCTAAACCGCAGCAACGCCTACACCTTCCGTCTTTTCGGCTCCCGCAACGCGACCGAGACACGCGTCACGACCTACACAGTGACCGGCAGCAACACCTTCGCCGGACTCCTCACCAACTCCGGCACGTCCATCGGCGGTCCCGGAACGAACTACAACGCAACGAACGTTCTCACGTTCTCCAACGTCCTGCCCGACCGCAACGGTGAGGTGGCCGTGACCTTCGCCGTCACGCAGGGCTCGTTCGGCTACCTCACGGCCATGAGCGTGGGCACGACGAATTTTCCCGACCCGTCCACCATCTACCTCGACGTAGCCAACCGCTGGGTGGATCAGGACGCCCTCGGTGCCCTGCCCACGAATCCCGTGCTCTTCCTCGGCAGCTCGAGCATCCGCCGCTGGGAATCGCTTACACGCGATTTCGCCGACTACAACGTGATGCAGCGCGGCATGGGCGGCGGCTGGTTCACCGACATCAATCAACTCGTCGGAGACATCGTCCTGCCGCGAACCCCGCGCGCCATCGTGATCTGGGCCGGCGTCAACGACACCTACAACGGACTGCCCGGCACCCATGTCTTCCAGCAATACACGAACTTCGTCGGCACGGTGACGAACGCACTGCCCGGCACCTCAATCCTTTACATCGGCATGACGCGCAACCCGGGATTCGACGGGAACGCCGCAGTCACCGCGGCCCGCACGAACGCCAACGCGCTCATCTCCTCGTTCATCGCCGCCTCCGGCAACCCGAAGCTGCGCTACATCGACCTGCCCGCGTTCTTCGAGAACCTGCCGCTAGGTGCCACCAATAACCCCGCTCCGGGCGAACTTTGGTCCTACTATGTGGATACGCTCCATCTGAATGCCGCGGGCTACGCCGTGTGGCGCGACCAGATCCGCGCGGCCTTGGCCGACGCCGGCGTGTTCCCCGACCGTGCCGTCCCGGCGATGTCCTCATCCGCCGGCGCCGGGCGCACATTCCTCTTCGATTTCGGGGCGGCTGATGGCACGAACGGCGACCGCACCCTCGCGCCGGACGAGCGCGGCAACGTGTGGAACAACTGGTATCCGCTTAACGGCGGGGCGACCGTGGTTCCGGGCGAACGGGTCACCGGCCTAGTTGACACGGCGGGTAACCCGGCCGGCCTCACGGCCACGATCACGGGCGAGTTCCAGGTGAACGGCAAGCTCAATGGCGGACTGACCAACATCCCCTCGCTCGCACTCGGCAACCTCGGCACGGTCACTGCGACCGCCGACTTCTTTTTCTCGTCCGCCGACGGCGTGCCCGGGGGGGGCGATGACGACGACGGTGGCGGTCTCCGGATTTCGGGGCTGAACCCGGCGCTGACCTACGACTTGCGGCTCTTCGGTTCGCGCAACATCGCCACGACCCGACAGACCTCCTTCCAAGTCTATGGCACCACAACCAACCCGCCGATCGTCTTGCAGACGAGTGGCGCGGGCGCAGGCCTGAACGGCAGCACAGGCAACGACCGCTCCGTCGCCGTCTTCCGCTCGATCCGCCCGAACGCCTACGGCGACCTCTTCATCGACCTCACCGCCATGCCGCAGGCGCTGTCCGCGGATGTGCTCGCCTACCTCAACGCCATGGAACTCCGGGGCCTAACGCCGTTCGAGGCGTGGACGCGAGCCAGGGGTCTCGATGAGGCCGACAACACCGGGCTGGCCGATGGGAACCCCGACACTGGCACGCCGAACCTGCGCACCTTCGCGTTCGATGGCAACCCGACCGGCGCGGACGGCCTCGACGGCCGGGTGCGTCCGGCCTTCAACTCCACCGACGGCCTGCAGACGGTCGTGCCCGTGCGGAGCGGCGCGGTCTTCGGGGCCGGCCCATCGCCCTCGGCCACGCAGGACGGCCTCATTTACCAGGTCCTCGGCAGCACCAATCTCGTGGATTGGAATATGCCCGTCGAAGCCGTGCCTACGGGCGACACCGCAGGCATGCCACCGCTCAGCGCCACCGGACCCGGCGGCTACGAATACCGCCGCTTCCGCCTCGCCGACCCCGCAGGCACGCTGATCAAGGGTTTCCTGAAGACGGTGGTGCAGCCGGCCCCCGGCTCGGTGGACGGACTCGTCGGCGCGCGCTCCGGCGTCGAAGCCGAGGCTTTCTCCGCCATGCATGGCGTGCAGATTGAGCCGGGCGGCAGGGCCGTCGGCTTCTTCGACGGCGGCGACTGGATCAAGTATTCGGGCGTGGACCTCGGCGACGGTGCCACGGGCGCGACCTTCTCGGCGTCCAAGATGGGAACGGGCGGGACGGTGGAGATTCGCCTCGGCAGCCCGACAGGCCGGCTCATCGGCACGTTCACGCCGCAACCCACCTCCGGGTGGGGCGACTACCGGGAGCAGGTTGTGCAGCTCACCGGATTCGCCAGCGGCGTGCAGGACATTTGCCTGGTGGCCACCGGCGGCGCGGGCGTCTGCAACCTCGACTGGTTCCGCTTCACCCGCCACGTGCTCGCGTGGAGCGACGAGTTCAACGGCACCGCCCTCAACACCAACAACTGGGCCCCCGTGCAGCACGGCTTTGTGGACAACGGCGAGCTGCAGTTCTACACGGATCGCACGAACAACGTCACCGTGACCAACGGGATGCTGACGCTCACCGCCGTGCGCGAGGACTACACCGGCACCGGTCCTTGGATGAACGGCCAGACGAACACCACGCAATACACATCGGGCAAAGTCGAGAGTCTCGGCAAGCAGACCTTCCAATACGGACGGATCGAGGCGCGCATGCGGCTGCCGCGCGGCGCCGGCACCTGGCCGGCCTTCTGGATGCTCGGGGCCAACCTCTTCGAGCCCGGGGTCGGTTGGCCGAAATGCGGCGAGATCGACATCATGGAACACCCGAACACGCAGGACAACTACACCGCGGCGCTCCACACGCAGACCTACAACCACACGATCGGCACTGGCATCGTCGGCAGCACGCCGATCACCGACTACGACACCACGTTCCACGTCTACGGGGTCGAGTGGACGCCTGACCGGATCGCCTTCTACCTTGATGGACGCATGTTCTTTTCCGCGACCAAGGCCGCGCTGGGCAGCAGCCAGAACGAGTGGCCGTTCGACCAGCCCTTCTGGCTCATCCTCAACCTCGCGGTCGGCGGTTCCTACGGCGGGGTCTTTTCCGAATGGCCGATGGGCACAACGCAAACGGTCGAAGTCGACTGGGTGCGGGTCTATCAGGAACCGGCGAACTGATTCCGGCCGCCGGACTCTTGGGGAAAGGTAGCACCGCTACAACTCGACCGATCCTGTAGCAGCGACGCGCGAAAATCTACCGCCAGGGGCCGCCCTGAGCCAACCACCGCGAGATTTCCTCGAGCGTTTTCCTCCCGCAATTGCGCTCGTTGCTGAGGAGGTCAAGAGCCCGGTTGCGGCGGGCCTCGTCGCGCGAACGGATGCCGTGGCGTCCGAGCGCGTTGACCGCCCGCGCGGAAAGCCCGCGCAGTTCCACCGCATTGCCGATGTCCTCAAACGAGCGCTGGTAGCGGGTGAGCATGGCCGACACCGCCTGCGGCGTGATGCCGAAGAGGCCGCCGATCTCGCGCAGCGAGTAGCCCAGGCCGCGCAGCGTGGCCATGTCCCGGACGCGCACAGGAATCGCGTCGATTACGTCACAAGCCGCGGTCGGAGCCTCAGAATGCTCGGAGTGCATCAAGACTGGTGCAGCAGGCATCGCGGGAACACGGTCACAGGCTGCGGCCGGCCAGACGCCGGCGCAGCGGCCAGAGCAGGAGACCCGTGAGACCGAAGGCCGCCAGAACCGCCGAAGGCTCGGGGATGGCCGTGATGATGAAGGTGCTGCTCGGTTCGTGCCAACTGTAGGCGCGCAGGTCACTGTTCGAGAATGCGAACGTGTTGGCAATCGTGGTTCCCGCGCTTTCCGAGGCGGCATTGAACCAGAACTCATTGCCCAGCTTGAAGAAGTCGATGGTCAGGAGGCTGCCGCCGGTGACAGTTCCAAATTCAAGCTGCCCGCCCCCGGCAGAGTTTCCGTAATCGATCACCGAGGCCGTCGTGATGTTCAGGTCTCCCATCGTCTCGTGCTCGACACCTGTGCCGCGCAAGATCGTGCCGCCGGAGAGGGTGATGACCGAAGTGTCGATGATTTGGTTGTTGGTCGAGAGCAAGAGCGTTCCGCCTGCATGCACGGTGACATCTCCGGCGATGGCCGACGAGGCACCGGTCAGCTTGTTCAAGGACAGGGTCCCGTTGCTGATGATCGTGGCCCCGGTGTAGCTGTTGGAACCGTTGCCGGTGAGGGTCACGGTGCCGCTTCCCGTCTTGGTGAGACCGCCACTGCCGCTCAGAATGCCGCTGAACGTGACAGCGGTGTTGTTGCCCGCCTGCGCGTCGAGCGTGGCACCGGCCAGTTCGATCGGGCCGCTGAAGGTCGCGGTCGAGGACGATGCCTGATCCTGCATGCCGATCACGCGGGCCTGGCTGTTGGTCGTGCTGACGTAGATCGAGTTGGAGACCGTGATGCCGTTGCTGGCGAACAAGCGCGAGGCGTTGTTGACGATGCTGCCGTTCAGGTCCACGCCGAGGTCGATGGCGTGGCCGAGTCCGGCTACGTTGGTGCGGGTGATGAGCGACCCCGCGCCGATGATGAGCGTGCCGTTGCCGACCCGCACCTGATAGTTGCCGGTTCCGGTGGTCGTGGTGCCGGTCGATATGAGCGTGCCACCGCCATCAATTGCCAGGCGGACCGTCGAAAGGTCAGCCGGGGGCGTCACGGCCCCGGAGAAAAGCAGCGTGCCCCCGTTGGTCACGTTGAAGGCGAGGCTGTTGCTCAGGGTGATATTGCCCGTGAAGGAGTTGGTGCCGCTTGTGTTCTCCGAAATGAACGCCCGCTGACCCGTGCCTGCGCGGACTTGCAGGGAGGAGTTGGTCAGGGTGATGCCGCCTGCGGTGGCGGACAGGCGGACAGTCGCGTTGGAGTTGGTGGCCGCGCCGCTGCCGGCACCCAAGCCGAGGGTGCCCGAGCCCGCGGTGGCTCCGGCTCCGGTGAGCTTGAGTGTGCCGTTGTCGATGAAAAACCCGCCGCCGAAGGTGTTGGCTCCGCTGAACTCCACCGTGCCGCCGCTGTCGGTCCCGCCGTCCATGAAAAATCCGCCCGCACCCGAGACGGTGTTGCTGAAGCGCAATGTGCCGCCGGCCTTCTGGTAGAGGCGCATGACGAGCCCGCTGTTGTCGTTGACGAGCGTGCCGGTCACCACGTTTGTGCCGCTGGTGTTCATGCTCGTGATGTTCCGCGTGCCGCCGCCGTTGGCCGCGATGGTGATGTTGTTGGCCACGTTGTTCGACAGCGCGGCGGTGGTGCCGAACTGGAGCTCGGGGGCGAAGGCCGCGCCGGCCACGCCGATCTTGATCGTGCCGGTGCCGGCCGTCGCGTTCGTGGCGTTGAGGATCAGCACGCCACGGTCGATGTTGATGTTTCCCGTCATGCTGTTGGACGCCGAGAAGAGGTTGGTCACGATGCCGCTGTTCGTCTTCATCGTGAAGACGGCCGAACCGGAGACTTCGCCGCGGAACTCGACGATGTTGCCCCCGAAAAGATCCACGAAGTTCGTCCCGAGGTAAACGTTACTCAGGTTGAGCCGGCCGAGCACCGGGTTGATTTCCATCCCGTTGGCCGTGTTGTTGCTCAGGGTGAGGTTGATCGTCTGCGTGTTGGCCGTGCCGTTCTCGATCTTGCCGAGGCCGCCCTCGGAGACGCGGAGGATGTTGCCGTCCAGGATGCGCGAGGAGCCGCTGTTGTTGAAGATGATGCCCCGGACGCCGAGGTTGGTGACGTCGTTGGTGGAGGTGAGTTCGGTGCCGCCATCGAAGACCAGGTTGATGTTGTTGCTGGAATTGGCCGGAAGAGTGGCACCGGCGCCGTTCCACCAGCGGTTCGCGGTGCCCCAGTTGTTGCCGCGCGACTCGTTGTTGCGCCAAAACCATGAGGTCTGGGAGAACGACGTCCCGGCCAGGGCGAGGAGTAGAGCAAAGGCCAGCGCTGACTGGCGGAGGAGCGGTGTCCGAGGGATGCGCTTGAGGATGTTTGGGGTATTCATGGATTTGGTGTTGGGGTTTTGACGGGGTGGAAAAGGCGCGGGATGAATGCGTGATAAAGTTTGAGTCCGCCCGTCCGCAGGATCAACGATTCTGTCGGTTAATTGTTAACCGATCCCGCCGATGCACGATAGCGGAGTTTCCTACAAGTCCAAGAACCACCCGTTGCGGTAGAGGGTGCCTTGGTAATCTGTCGTGGAGTTGAGTTCGCGGTAGCGCGGTGCCGGGAGGAAGGCGACATGGCCGTCGGCGTAGCCGGCATTGATGCCGGCAGGGGACTGGTGCGACAGGGCATCATCGCTCCAACCCGGCCAGACGGCATCAATGAACAGCATGGCTTTCGAGAGGTTTTTGGCCGACGCAGGAATCCGCGCAGCTGCGTAACTGTTGTAGCGGTAGGTGGGCCACGCATTGATCCACGGGAAATTCTCCATCTGCGCCCGGTTGCGCGAGGCCGCGGGGCATCTGAAAACCTCCGGGATCCGGGCCGTGTCCATAGCCTGCGAAGTATCGACCGGATCGAAGCCGAGGTAGGGTGCGAGCGCGATACCGAAGGGGAGCAGTGGCGGGGTGGACAACGGAAAAGTTGAAAGATCGTCGATATGGCCTTTTTCGTCCCACGGATGATTGACGAGCGCGGGAAACATCCCGTTGTTGTCGTTGGCCCAGCTCTGGGTCGCCATGATCATCTGGCGGAGGTTGGAGGAGCATCGCGTCGCGTCGGCTTTCGCCCTCATCGAGTTGAATGCCGGAATGGCCAGCGCGGCCAGCACGGCCAGAATCGCCATGACCGCGAGAAGTTCCAAAAGGGTGAAGCCGGGCGAGCGATGTCTGGATGGTGGGGGAGGCATGGACACTTGGTCTCTCCACCGAGATTTCTTCACGCACCGACCACTGGCGAGAGTCGCTTGCGTTAACAGTTAATGGCCGTTGTCGCGGTCGCAGGCTGGCACTTCGTGGCACCGGGCAGTTAACTATTGACCAATCAGGCTCTGTTCGCACTCGGGCTCAAGCGTAGGATCACGTTGTTTTGCCTACCTCATCGACTATTTGTGACCGCCATGCGGACACCAAGGCGAACAGCGTTGTGCGCGTCATTGGGGCCAAGTGTCTGGCGCGCGGCGGGGAGTTCTCCCTGGGCGGAGCCTTGCATGAGACACTGCGCGTCGAGTTCCTCCGGGATGATGTCCTGCGGTTGGCCCTCTCGCGCGGAGGGAAGTTTGATGAAAAGCCCACCCATGCGGTGATTGCCGACACGTCTTGCTCTGCGGCGGCCTTCGATTGGGAGACGGGCGAAGAAGGTGCAACGCTGGCCACGCGCGGGATGCGCGTGACTGTGGCATTCTCCCCTTTCGACATCACGGTGCACCGAACCGACGGCAGCGTGGTGGCGGGAGGCGCACCCCCCGACCGTCCTTTCTACGAGTTGGTGGACGGGGGGTTCGAGATCAACCGCTTGTGCCACCCGGGTGATGCGTTTTACGGACTGGGCGAGAAGACGGGGCGATTCAACCGCCGCGGGCGCGACTACGCGCTCTGGAACAGCGACGTGCTCAACCCGAACGTGAGCGGCGGTTACCGCGAGATGCCGGGGGACAACCCGGCGAAGGATCCGACCAGCACGGCCTTCGACCCGTATTATATCTCGATCCCGTTCTTTTACCACCATCCGGAGGGCGGGAGCGCGATGGCGGGCTTCTTCATCGACAACGGCTACCGGGGCGAGTTTGCGTTCGGGAACCCCGACAATTACCGATTCTGTTTTCACGGTGGGCAATACACCGAATACGTTTTCGCCGGACCCTCCATGGCGCAAATCCTCGAGGGTTACACGTGGCTCACCGGGCTGATGGCGGTGCCCCCGCTCTGGGCCTTGGGCAACCACCAGTGCCGCTGGCACGACTACACGCAGGAGCAGGTGGGGGAACTCGGCCGGAGGCTCCGGGCCGAGAAATTGCCCTGCGACACGCTGTGGCTCGACATTGATTACATGGACGGCTTCCGCGTTTTCACGTGGGACAAGCGCCGCTTCCCGGACCCGGCGCGGCTCATCCGCGAGCTGGAGGGGATGGGATTCCGGCTGATCACGATCATCGACCCGGGCGTGAAGTTCGATCCGGGCTACGCGGTGTTCGACGACGCGGCGGCACGCGGCCTGCTCTGCCAAAATGCCGAAGGGTGGATTTACGTCGGGCAGGTGTGGCCGGGCAGCACGGCCTTCCCCGATTTCAGCAAGGAGGAAACGCGGAGCTGGTGGGGCGCGCTCAATGCGAGGCACGTGCGCTCCGGGCCGGCGGGGATCTGGAACGACATGAACGAGCCGGCGACCGGCGACGTGCCGGCCGAGGGCATGCTCTTCGGCGACGGCACGATCCCGCACGACCGCTTCCACAACCAATACGCGCTGCTCATGGCCATGGGCACGGTGGAGGGGTTGCTCGCCGCCATGCCCGAATGGCGCACATTCGTCCTCTCCCGCGCCGGATCGGCTGGCATCCAGCGCTATGCGGCAAACTGGCTCGGCGACAATGTCTCGCGCTGGGAGCACCTCTGGATGGCGACCCCCATGGCCCTCGGTCTCGGCGTGTCGGGCCAACCGTTCGTCGGTGCCGACGTAGGCGGGTTCATGGGCGCCTGCAACCCGGAGTTGCTGGTGCGATGGCACCAGGCCGCCGCGCTCACGCCGTTCTTCCGCAACCACAACGCCGCGGGGCAGCCTGAGCAATATGCCTGGGCGTTCGGGGAGGAGACGACCCGGCTGTGCCGCGAAGCCGTCGAGCTACGCTACCGCCTGCTCCCGGCGATCTACTCCGAGTTTGTCCGCGCTTCCGAGACCGGCCTGCCCGTGCAGCGCCCGCTGGTGATGGAATTCCAGGATGACCCCGCAGTGCGCGACATCGACGACCAATTCCTGCTCGGATCGCATCTTCTCGTGGCGCCGGTGAGCGAGGCGGGTGTGGACAGCCGCACTGTCTACTTTCCGCGCGGGACATGGTATGACTGGTCGACCGGCGCGGTGATCCGAGGGCCGCAGCGGATGACGGTCGCGGCACCGCTCGAACGCACCCCGCTCTACGCCAAGGGCGGATCCGTCATTCCCGCGTGGCCGTCGGCACCGCGAACCACAATGGGGCACCACGCGGAGGAGATCGAACTGCACGTGTTCATCCCCGAGGAAGACGGCGAGTGGTCCTCGATGCTGCAGGAGGACGATGGCCTGACTTTCGCCTTCCGCGAGGGGGCGGTCGTGCGGACGGAATTCATTCTTTCGCGACGAGGCGGCCGGATCGACCTGCGGGCCGAGGTATCAGGCGGAGGTTATGCGGAGTTCTCCCGCCGGCGGTTCATCCTGCGATTCCACGGCCTCGAAGACGGCGCGGTGTGGATCGACGGGCGCGAACGGACCTTGGAGGACGGTAGGATCGTCCTGCAAAACGCGGGCGAGCCGTTCGCCCTTTCGGTGCACTTGGCCGCAGCGGTGGCGACTATCTGAAGGGCGATGCGCGCGCAATCAGCGATGCGCGCCTGCCCGGCGGCGGCACCAACCCCAGGCGGCCACTCCGCCGAGCATGAGCAAAGCCAAAGTGGATGGCTCCGGAACGGTCTCGAGGTTGTTCACGAAGAGGGCGTTCTCTGGCAGGGCGTTGCCCGCGCTGTTGTAGAGCTTGATGCTGCGAGCCACGCCCGAGTAGGTGCCATTGGTCGTGCTGATCACGCCCCCGGAGCGGTCGAGCGACCAAGACCCGCCGGTGCCATCGATCTGCGTGAAAGAAAGCGTGAAGATGGTGAACGAGCTGTAGCTGTTGCCGATACTGCCGTTGCCGGACGCGGCATTGCTGACAACGTAATCATCCCCCCCGATGTTGAGGTTGAAGATCGTCGGGTCTCCAATCGTATCGCCACGCAGGTCCATGCCCTTGAAGCCGTCGCGGAAATTGACGGCCATCTGGATCGAGAAGGTCTGTCCGGCACCCAAGCCTGCCGGGTCGATGAACCGGAAAGCGGTGGCCTCCGCATTCGTCCCGCTGAGGCGGAAGGAAACCCCGGAGCTGTCGATGACAGCCGAATTGGTGTCGCCGACACCGGCCGCGCTGGCGATGGTGTAGGCGGCGGAAGGGAGGTTGGTGTTGAGGAACCATTGCCCGTAAGCCCCCGGGCCGGTGATCGAACCGGCGGATCCGTTGGTCCAACCGGATGCGTAGGCGGAGGCGCTGGCGTTGTCCGTGCCAATGACGGCCTGGGCGTGGAGTGAAGCCGCGGCGGCCAAAAGGACGATGGCGGCGAAGAGACGTGCCTGGGACAGGATGGATGTGTTCATGGGGATCGCTGGGTTACGGTGAAAATAGAACGGCCGGGCGGAGCGGGTCGAGGGTTGAAATGGTGAACAGTTGACCGAATTGTGGAGACGTCATGACCCGGTAATGGCGAGGTTGTTGATCCAGAGGTCGTTCTCTGGCGAGTCATCGGTGTCCATGACGTAGAATTTGACCCCGCCCGCGCGACCTTCGTAAGTGCCGGCGGACTCCGCCGCCACACCACCGGCGCGCTCGATCTTCCAAATGCCACCCTCGGCCGAGGTCTGGGTGAAGGTGACAGTGAACACGGTGTCGCTGTGGTAGGTGTCGCCGAGGCTGCCGTTACCGGTGGCGGCGCCGTGGACGACATAATCGTCGGAGCCGATGTTGAAATTGAAAAGACGCCGTTCGTCGCCTGCGCTGCGAAGGTCGAGGCCGCGTGCGCCGCTGCGGAAGTTGACGGCGAGGTCCACGCTGAACGACTGTCCAGGCTCGAGCGGCAGGTCGAACGTGCGGTAGGCCTCGGCGGTCACGCCCTTGCCGCGGGCGCGCATGCCGAAAGCACGCCCGCCGTGGGAGTTGATCACGCCGCGCGCCATGGGCGAGGCCTCCAAGACGAACCCGCACGCTCTTTCGTCGGAACTGCCGGCCACGAGGTTCCAGCCAAGGAAGCCCGTGCCGCCGTTGATCCCGCTTTCCCAGCGGGAGGTAGTGTAGACATTCTCGTCGGCGTTGTCCGTGCCGGGAGTGGCGGCGCTGACAGATGAAGCGGCCAAGGCGACCGCCAGATGCAGGATGATGAAGCGGGGGGAGTTCGACATGATGGGACAGGTTAACTCTCGGGATTGCAGGGGCCAGAGTGCGGGAGGTTAACCGTTGAGCTTTCGTGCGCTGCACGGGACTCGCGGCGGCGCCTTGCGCGCCAGCGTCGCCCCGGCGATCCAGCGGCCGCCGAGGAACAGGCAGTTCTGGAAGGGCGGCGTGCCGCGCACGTTGAAATACATCTGGCTGAGCAGCATCTCGACAGCGGCCGCGCCGAGATGCTCGTTGTCTTGGTGCATGCCGGCCCAGCCATCCAGCGCATTGGTCCGGTCCAAATGGAGCAGGCCAACATCGCGCGGAACACGGACGCCCTCCTGCTCGAGCCAGTCCTTGATCTCGGCGTGAAGCGTGAGGACCACATCAGGGCGGTGCTTGCGGAACCAGTTGACGAAGGCCCGCCGCGCGTCGGATCCGTAGGCGAAGACCGGCAGGCGGTCACCCGCAGGCAGTCGCGATTGGGCGGCGAGGTATCCGCCGAGGAAACGGTGCTCGGTGACCCCGTCCACATACGGGTGAACGCATAGGCCGGGGCGGCGGTAGCCGAGCGCAGTCACGTGACGCATCGAGGTCGCGACCGTGAGAAACTGGTTGTTGAGCGCGCAGGAGAGCGGAGGATCCACCGGGCGCTCGCCCAGCACGATCGTCGAGGAACGCTGCCAGACCGCGTCCAGTTCGCGCGGCAGGCGGTTCCCGCCGAATGGCCCCGTGACCAGCAAACCGGCGATGCCGCGCGTGTCCAAGATGCGGAGTAAACGCTTCGGATTCATGTTCGCCTCATGCAAGGTGAATGTATCGACCTTATATCCGAGTTCCGCTGCGCGCGTGCTCGCCGCTCCCACCCATTCGCGGACCGAGGGCGCACTCATGTCGCCCGGGCGGCTGGAGGTATGAAGGACGCCCAAGGTTCCTTGGAACGCCACACCACTTCCCGCGCGGATGTGCGAGAGCAACCGAGAAACGGCGGGATTGGTGCGGTAGCCCGCGGCGGCGGCCAAGTCGCGAATGCGCTGGCGCACGGCCGGGCTGATGCGCGGATGGTCACGCAGGGCCAACGACACAGTCGCGGCCGAAACGCCGGCCTCCGCGGCGAGCGAGCGGATGGTCGTCGAAGCCATGTCTGTAACTGGCCACTTCCGCTGCACGAGTCAACTGTTGACTTCGCGGGTCGTGGACTTTACCCGCCTGACGCATAACGTCCGGGTATGCGGTGCCACCCCCAAGCACGCCCCGGTGCGTGCCCTGCCCTCGTCCTGATCCTCGCCCTGATGGCGACCGGTTGTTCTCGTGCGGGGAAAGACGCGGACTGGGACACGGTCTCCGTGGCCTTGGGCGAAGTTGACCACCAAGCCGAGCCCATTCCGCCCGAGGCGCTGGTGGACGGTCCTCCGCTGCGCATCGGGGACCAAGTGCTCTTCCGCTTCCACGCGCCCGAGGGTGCGTCGCGGGTCTATCTTGCAGGGAGTTTCAACAGTTGGGCACAAAACAACGGCGGCAGGATCAACAGTGACCGATTTGCCATGCGCCAGGCCGGCGGCGGACGCTGGTTCCGCTGGATCGATCTCTCGCCCGGCCAGCACGCCTACCAATTTGTTGTTGCGGACGGCGCGGGCGGCTTCGCTTGGCAGAGCGATCGTAAGAACGCCGAAGGCCACAGTATCCTGGTGCTGCCGGCACAGACTCCCGCAGACACTCGCCCGGCGAAGAGCTTTCTCCAGACCCGAGTCGAGGGAGCTGAAGAGGAAACTCCACGCGTCCTGCGCGCCGAGAAAGTCTGGGTTCGACCCGGCGAACCGAACGCCATTCTTCTGCCGCCCACGCCGCCGACCGACACCGAGGACTACGTCCTGACAATCAAGACACCGACCGGCCGCAGTGTTCACACATCCCGCCACCCACGGGCGGAATCCAATGGCCGTCTGCCCGTGCCGCCGCTCGAAAACGAGGGAGGCTACTTGGCCGAGGTGACCGCGGACGGGCACTCGGTGGGCGAGGCTGTGCTCTCAGTCGTGGACAACGTGGCCGACGACCTGCGCTACGGTTTCTACGCGAGCTATGGCGAGGCGGGCGGCGACTACGAGGCCAAGGTGGACATGCTGGCCGGCCTGCACGTCAATGCAGTCGAATTCTACGATTACTTCCCGGCGCACGGGCTCTACGCCCCGACCGAGCGGCACTACGAGTTCGAGCCGTTCGGCATCAAGATCGACGCGGACGACGTGCGGCAGAAAATCGTGGCCGGCCACGCGCGCAACATCCTGGCCATCGCCTACGTCGCCGCCTACGCCGCCTCCCAGAGCGTCTACGACCGCCACCCGCACCCGATGACCGACGAGAAGGGCGAGCCCAAGATCTTCAACGGCGAGATCATGACCGAGGGCGAGGCCGACCGGCAGGGCAAGCCGAAATGGTTTCGCCTCATGAACATCGCGGACGACTCGCCATGGCACGAATACATCATGGCGGAATTCGCCCGCACGCTCGACGACAAGCCGGGCGACCTCGTCTCGTTCGACGGCTTCGAGATCGACACCTACGGCGACCTCTTCGGCTCCAAGTTCCACGCGCCCGGGAGCAAGCGAGACGGCGAGCCGCTGGCCGAGGTGCTGCGCGATTTCGTGCGCGATGTCGGCGAGGTCACCAGATCAATCAAGCCGCACGGCCTCGTCTCGTTCAACAGCATCAACGAATTCGGCAGCGCCGAGATGGTGGATGTCACCGACTTTCCCTTCATGGAAATCTGGCGCTTCTACACGGCAGAACTGGCCGACATCGTGGACATCTGTTTCCGCCACCGCGCCCCGCGAAACCAACGCGTTGTTCTCAAGCTCTACCCCGCAGACATGGACCCCAAACAGACCACATGGCCGGCGGGCACGCTGGCACGCCTCCTTGGCGCGACTATGACCGGCGGCGGCTCCCTCATGGTCGTGGGCGAACCGGACGAGGAGAACGGCGCGATGCACGGCCTCAACAGCCTTTTCTACCCCGACCACAAGGCGCTGCGCTCTGGCAATGACGAGCTCGTGCGCAGCTACTACGCCCACGACGCCCTGATGCTCGGCTACACCCACGGACGGAAGGTCCGCAACACACCGCTGCGGGCCGTGTTCCCCGAATCCATCACTCGCACCTACGCCGCACCCGACCGCCGCGCGCTGGTCGTCCAGATCCTGCGCGCCGGCGAGAACCGGCGGTGGTCGGCGGACATCGCCATTCCCGAACCCGTGCGCGACGGCGTCCTTGAAGTGCCGCTGCCCGGCGGCGTGATGCCGCGCGAGGTTCTTTTTGCCAGCCCGGACAGCGTCCGGTTCCGCCATCCAGTGCCCATCGCGTTCGAGGCCTCCGGGTCCGGGCTCGCGGTCACCATCCCCGAATTGCGCGTCCATGGAACGGTCATCCTACAGTATTAGGCGCCTCGCGGGCTGCGCGGCCGCGCTGATTATGCCGACATGCTTGGCCATGGCCGGGACGGCGCCCCCAGATACTCCGACAGAACAGGGCCGGGCGGTCGTCGAGTATTGGGAGAAATGGACCGGCGCCGAGGCCGACGTCATGCGCTCCATCGTGGACGACTTCAACCGCTCGCAAGACCGCATCTTCGTGCGCATGCTGACCGTGAGTCGGATCGACCAGAAAATGATGATGGCTGTGGCCGGTCGCGTGCCGCCGGATCTTGTGGGTTTGTGGCTGACACACCTGACGTCCTACGTCCAAAACAACGCGCTCCTCCCCCTCGACACTCTGGCGCGCGAGGCGGGCATCCGCGGCGAGGATTACATCCCGGTCTACTGGGAGATGTGCCGGCGCGAGGGATTCCTCTGGGCGCTTCCGACCACGCCGACCGTCACCGCCCTGCATTGGAACAAGAAGATGTTCCGTGAAGCCGGCCTCGATCCGGAACAACCGCCGCGCACACTGGAGGAACTCGAGTATTTCAACGACCGCCTGACCAAGCGCCGTCCAGACGGATTGCTTGAACAGGTCGGCCATTTGCCTCAGGAACCGGGTTGGTGGATGCGCGACTTTAACCACTGGTTCGGCGGACCCGTGTGGGACGGAGACAAGCGTCTCCTGCTTGACGGACAACCGGCCCGCGCATTTTTCCAGTGGGCCGCCAGCTATCCCCGGCGCTTCGGCGGAGAAGGGATGAACAATTTGCGCGCGGCTTTCGGGAATTTCGCCTCGCCGCAGAATCCCTTTTTTACCGGCAAGGTCGCCATGGTGGTGCAGGGGGTGTGGATGGACAACTTTATCCGGCAATACGCGCCGCCGGATTTCGAATATGGCGTCGCGCCCTTCCCCGCCCTCGCGGTTCAACAGGGTCCGCCGGTCTCCATCGCCGAGTGCGACCTCCTCGTCATCCCGGCCGGGGCGAAGCACCCTAAGGAGGCGATGGAATTCATCGTCTACACGCAAACCCCCGCAGCGATGGAAAAGCTCTGCCTCGGACAGAAAAAATTCACCCCGCTGCGGGAAGTCAGTCCGGAGTTTCTCCACGCCCACCCGCATCCGTATTTGCCGACCTTCATCGCGTTGGCCAAGAGCCCGAACGCCCAGGCCATCCTGTCACTACCCACGCTGGCCGAATATTCGAACGACCTGACGACCTACATCAGCCTTGTGCTGCTCGGGCGCATGGATCCGGATGAAGCCCGCGAGGCCCTGCAGGCGAGGCAACAGAAGGCCCTCGACAAGAAAACCGCCCGCTGGGATCGTGTCCGGGAGAAACGTCTCGCCGAATGGAAGACCAGACTATGACGCGGGGAGAAAGGAAAAACCTGCGCACCGGACTGCTCTTCATCAGCCCGTGGATTCTCGGCTTCGTCGCCTTCACCGCCTACCCGCTGCTCGCCTCAGTCTGGTTTTCGCTCTGCGATTACAGCGTCCTCTCGGAACCGGTCTTCATCGGCGCGGACAATTATCGCGACCTCTGGCAGGACGAGGTTTTCTGGCTGGCCTTGCGCAACACGGTGGTCTTCGCCGCGGTCTCGATCCCGCTCGGCACCGCGCTGGCCATCGGTCTCGCCGTCCTGCTCAACCAGCCCGTGCGCGGCAAGGGCGTTTTTCGCACCATCTTCTTTCTCCCCTCGCTCGTTCCCGCCATCTCGCTGGCCATCCTCTGGCAGTGGATGCTCAACGGCTCGATGGGACTGGTCAACGAGGTGCTGCGTCCGCCGCTCGATGCGATCAACTGGATCGCCGGCACCGCCCTGCAGCCGCCGGACTGGCTTAATGATCCATCCTGGGCGCTCTGGGGGCTCGTGCTCACCGGACTGTGGGGCGCCGGCAATGCCATGGTCATCTACCTGGCCGGACTGCAGGAAATCCCGGCCGAACTTTACGAGGCGGCCGAGATGGATGGCGCCAACGCGCTGCGTCGTTTCCGCGATGTCACACTCCCGCTCCTCACGCCGGTGATCTTTTTCAATGTCATCATGGGCCTGATCGGTTCGCTGCAGACTTTCGCCGTGCCCTACATCCTGACCGGCGGCACAGACGGCCCGGGGCGCAGCCTGCTCTTTCTCGCCACTTACATTTACCAGAGCGCGTTCGACTATTGGAACATGGGCTATGCCTCGGCCCTCGCGCTCGTGCTCTTTCTGCTCATCCTCGTGCTGACCTTCGTCGTCGTGCGCTTCGGGGAAAAACGTGTTCATTATGCCGGACGCTGACCAACGCCCGCGCCTGCTGGTCCTGGCCCTGCTCCTGCTGCTCGGGGCCGCGTTTCTCCTGCCCTTCGCCTGGATGGTCTCGACCTCGCTCAAGCCGCTGAACGAAACCATGGTCCTGCCCCCGCGCTGGCTGCCGTCCGAGCCGCAGTGGCAGAACTATCCGGAAGCCATGCGCGCCATGGGACCTTTCTGGCTCTACGCGCGCAACAGTCTCCTCCTCGCGGTGCTCAATGTTGTCGGCACCGTCTTCTCCAGCGCCCTCGTGGCCTACGGATTTTCCCGCATCGAGTGGCGCGGACGTGACAACCTCTTCCTTCTGCTTCTCGCCACCATGATGATCCCGTTCCCCGTTGTCATGGTGCCGGTCTACACGCTTTTCCGCGACCTCGGCTGGATCGGTTCGTTCAAGCCCCTGTGGGTTCCCGCCTTCCTTGCCGGCGCGTTCAACGTCTTCCTCCTGCGCCAGTTTTTCCTCACTATTCCGCGCGACCTGACCGAGGCGGCGCGGATGGATGGCTGCGGCGAGTTCCGCATTTTCTGGCAAATCATCCTGCCGCTGGCCAAGCCGGCACTGCTCACCGTGGCGCTGTTCCAGTTCATGGCCACGTGGAACGACTTCCTCGGTCCGCTCATCTTCCTCGTCCGGCAGGACCAGTTCACCCTGGCCCTCGGGCTGCAGAATTTCCAGAGCATGCAGGGCGGCACCGCGTGGCACTACCTCATGGCCGCCTCGACCCTCGTCGTCCTGCCAGTCCTCGTCCTCTTCTTCCTCGCCCAACGGACTTTCATCCGCGGCATTTCCACCACCGGCTTGAAATAGACCCCATGATCCAACCCTCGCACCCACCCAAGGTAGGGACGATCCGCCGGATCGTCCGGTTTGTCCTTGGCGGACGACCGGGCCGGTCGTCCCTACCCTCCGGAAAACAGATCCAACCCCATGGCTGAAATCATCATCGACAACCTCCGCAAAGTTTACCCCGGGGTCAAAGGTCAGCCCGGCAAGGTCGCCGTCGAGGGCGCCAGCTTCACCATCCACGACCGCGAATTCCTCGTCCTCGTCGGCCCGTCAGGCTGCGGCAAGACCACCACCCTACGCATGATCGCCGGACTCGAGGAGGCGACGGGCGGCACCATCCGGCTCGACGGCCGCGTGATCAACGAAGTCGCCCCCAAGGACCGCGATCTCGCCATGGTTTTCCAGAACTACGCGCTCTATCCGCACATGAGCGTCTATCGCAACATGGCCTACGCCCTCGAGCTGCGCCGCGTGCCGAAGGATGAAATCCGGCGGCGCGTGGAGAACGCGGCGCGATTGCTCGGGCTCCTCGAGCCGGACAACCTGCTTGAGCGCAAGCCCAAGGCCCTCTCCGGCGGACAGCGCCAGCGGGTCGCCCTCGGCCGCGCCATCGTGCGCGAGCCCAAGGCGTTTCTTTTCGACGAACCGCTCTCCAACCTCGACGCCAAAATGCGCGTCGAGACCCGCGCCGAACTCTCGCGGCTTCACCACACCTTGCAGGCCACGATGGTCTACGTGACGCATGACCAGGTCGAAGCCATGACCCTGGCCGACCGTATTGTCGTGATGAATGGCGGGCGCATCCAGCAGATCGCCCCGCCGCTCGAGGTCTACCACCGCCCGGCCAACCTTTTCGTCGCCGGATTCATCGGCAGCCCGCGCATGAACACCCTGCACGGCAAGCTCTCCGGCCAGGGCGACGCTTTGGTCTTCACCGAGGACGTTGATGCGGGGGCTGGAGCTCCGATCACCTTCACCCTTCGTGCTGACGCCGCCCGTTCCCTGGCCCCGCACGCCGGACGGCCCGTGATCCTCGGTCTGCGCCCCGAACATCTGGCCGACACCCGCGACCTTACGAACCCCGACCCCGAGGCGACGTTCGAGGCGTGCGTTGATGTCGTTGAACCTGTCGGGGCCGAGACCTGGGTTTATCTTCGTTCCGCAGGCCACCAACTCATCGCCCGCGTCGCGCACGCCGAACCGCGCACCGACATCGGTCACACCCTCCGCTTCACCGCCGACCTCGCCCGCGCCCGCTTCTTTGATCCTGCCAGCGGGGAGGCGATCCAATGACATCCCCCGCCCTACTCGCGTCCAGCGCCCTCCTCCTGACTATGTCCGCCACGTTGGCCGATTCCCCCTCACAGGTCGTTACCTTTCTTAAAAGAATCACCGGGACCTCCGTTGTGGCCGGACACCACAACGACCGCAAGATCGTGGAGGATCCGTTCAAGTGGACGGCGGCCATTCGCGAGACAACAGGCCGGGAGGTCGGCCTCTGGAGCAGTGATTTCTCCTTCGACTACCGCATCGAGGGGCGGGAGCAAATGATCCGCGAAGCCGCCGCCCAATGGAAGCGCGGCGCCATCGTGAACATCATGTGGCACGCCTGCCCGCCCACCATGCCCGAACCCTGCACGTGGGACGAGGGCATCATGAGCCAACTGACCGACGAGCAATGGCGCGAACTCATCACCCCCGGCACCCCGCTCAACCGGACCTGGCTCGAGCGGGTGGATTCCCTCGTCCCCCACCTGCGCGCTCTCGAGACGCAGGGCGTGGAAGTTCTGTTCCGTCCGCTCCACGAAATGAACCAGAAGGCCTTCTGGTGGGGCGGCCGTCCCGGACCCGACGGCACCCGCCGACTCTACCAGATCACCCACGACAGGCTGACCAAACACCACGGATTGAAGAACCTCGTCTGGGTCTGGAATGTCCAGGACCTGAGCCGCGACTTCGCGGAATACGACCCCGGGGCGGACTATTGGGACATCCTGAGCTTCGATGTTTACGCCGACAGCGGCTTCACGCGCGAAAAATACGAGGACATGGCCGCCCTGGCGGGGGACAAACCCTTCGGCATCGGCGAGTGCAGCGTTCTGCCCACACCGGCCGAACTCGCCGCGCAACCGCGCTGGAGCTTCTTCATGGGCTGGGCCGGGCTGGTCCATGAGAAGAACACGGCTGACGAGATCCGCGCCACCTACGCCGACCCGCGGGTTCTCACGCTTGAGGAAATGCCAGGTTGGGCACCGCGCTGACGATCCCGCCGCGCGGAGGCCTAATACCAATCGCTCCCCGCAATCAGACTTTGCTTCTTTGGTAGGGACGACCGGCACCGGTTGTCCGTTCTCTCCTTGCGGACGATCCGGCGGATCGTCCCTACCCGCCGAGACCTTGCTGAAAGTCCAAATCCTACGGGCGAGTGGTATAATCCCCGAACCCCGAGGAAGCACTGCGCAAACATCTGCCGGTGGTAAAGTTTGACGAAGTTAAGAAGCGAGCCGGATACGTCAGGCAACGGCGCTTCCCGGTTTCAGCGATAGCCCGGAAGGAAATCCTTTTCCGCGGCGAAAAGCTCGAGGGTCATCTTCTTGATTTCGGCGGGTGAGCACACGGCGGAGGTCAGCGGATCGAGCAGGAGCGAGTGGATGGCGGCTTCGATGGTGCGTTCGACGGCAGCGGTGGCGCCCAGGTCGAAGGAGGGCATGTTCGAGGCGGAAACGGCGGCCATCTGCGGCGGAAGTGCACCGAAACGGACGGGGTGAATGCCGGCGCGGTCCACCATGCAGGCGACCTCGACGCAGCCGTCGGCGGGAAGGTTCGCGATGAGTGGCCCGGCGGCGTCGGAGCGGTTCATCACATTGCCATGAATCCGCACCGGGCTGTCCTTCTCCCGGGCTTCGATGATCCAACTCGCGTATTCCCAACTGCGCGGAAAGTCGATCGATTCCCGGCCGGCCAGCATCCGTCGGCGCGAACCATCCGCATCCGCTCGCCACTGCGGCCAGTTGTTGGCGTAGAACGCCGACTCGCCGTCGTAGCCCGGACGGCAGAATTTTTCCACGAGGTCGGAGCGTTTGCGGTAGTAAGGCACGTATTCGGAGAGATGTCCGCTCGACTCCGTGATGAAGGCGCCGAAGTGGACCATCATGTCTTTACGCACAAGGTCGGCCGCGTCGCCCGAATCCGAGGGCCGGCCGGCGAGGTCGGCCTTGGCCTTGCGTTTGAGCAACGGGTAGAGGTCCGCGCCGCGATGCCGGAGGCGGGTGAACCACGCGAGGTGGTTGATACCGGCGCACTCCCACTCCATTTCGTCGTAGGGAATGCCGGCCCGTTTGGCCAGGAGGTGGCCGGTGCCCTGAACCGAGTGGCACAGCCCCACGACCTGCATCGACGAGGTGCGGCCCGCGGCCAGGCACATCATGTTCATGGGGTTGGTGTAGTTGAGCACCAATGCCTCCGGGCACAGGCGCTCCGCGTCGCGCAAGACCTGCAACCAGACGGGAATGGTGCGGAGGGCCTTGAACAAGCCACCGGGACCGATGGTGTCGCCGATGCACTGGTCCACACCGTAACGGGCCGGAATATCGTAGTCGTGCCGCACACACGCGAGGCCGCTAACCTCGATGCAATTGACCACATAATCGCTCCCGCGCAGGGCACGGCGCCGGTCGCGGAAAGCTTCCACTTTCCAGCGGCCAGCCTGGCCCAGCTTCGCGGCGATCTTGCGAACCAGACGTTCCATCGTCCGGAGACGCTCCGGGTCGATATCCACCAGCGCGAGGGTGCCCCCCGCATTCCGGGGGATCCGCATGATGTCGCTCATCAGCCGTGGCGTGAACCCGCTGCCGGCCCCGAGCATGGTGACTTTCACGGGCCGGGAAAAACTGCCGGGCAGCCCGGCGGTGGAGGCATCTTGCGTGTGGGCTTGGTGGCCGGAGGGTTTGCGGCGGGCGGCCATAAGTTCTAAAGGTAATCAGCACCCGCGGCATCCCGTGCGGCCTTTTCCCGCCGGCCCATGGGCATCGCATCAATGAGACGGGTGAGGTCCGACATCGGGACGGGCTGATCCCAACGGGCTTTGACGCCCCCATCGCGCCCGATCAGAATGATCGCCCAAGATTGGTCCGCCAGATTGGCCTCAAGCGAGCGCAGCGAGGGCAGAATGGAGAGCGCGCGGCGCTCGGGCCAGGTGAGGATGGTGTCGGCCCCGAGCCACTCCACCACAGCCACGTCGCGTGCAATGAGGTCTGCGCGATGGTCCTGCCACGTGCCCCGCTGTTTCGCGAGACGCGGATCCTCGGGGGACGCGGCCCGCACGACGACCACGCGCCGCTCGCCGCGGAAGGCATCCCATGGATCATTCTCGGTCGCGCAGGTGACACTCACGGCAGGCAGGGCAACGAGAAGGACAAGACCCTGGCGGAGCAGCCCTCTAGCCCGCGAGGAGAGCGGCGTCGTGAGCCCACTCATTTTCCTCCATACCAGAACCCGCGGAGCCACGAGTGTTGACGGAGTCCGCTTTCCAAGGCGTCGGTCATGGGCGGCTGACCGCTCACGGCGCAGTTCCGGGCGGCCTGATCCGCGTTGCGCATGCCGGCGATAACGGTCGAGACCGCCGGAGACTTGAGCGCGAATTTGAGCGCGGTGGTGGCGAGGTCTGGCTCGCGGTCGGCGACGGTCGCCCGGATTTTCTCCACCCGCTGCACCGTGCGCCCGAGGCGATCACCGGCGAAGTAATTTCGGCGGAAGTCGTCTTCGTCGAAGGCGGTGTCCTTGTTGAATTTTCCGGTCAGGGCTCCCTCGTCGAAAACCACGCGGACAATCACACCCACGCCGTGCTCTCGGGCCAACGGGAGCAGCTCGGCGGCGGGTTCTTGTTCGAAGATGTTGTAAATAATTTGCACCGCATCGAGCCAGCCGCCGCGCATGAGGTCGTTGAAGGCGTTTTGGTCATGCTCGGGTGTGCTCAGACCGATGCCCTCGATCTTACCCTCACTTTGCAGCTCGCGAAGCGTTGCGAGGGCGGACGGATTGCGGTTCCACGCGCGGGTCCAGGTGTGAAGTTGGAGGAGGTCGAGACGCTCGACCCGCAGGTTGCGCAGGGACTCCTCGACTTTTTGCCGCAGGTAGGCGGCGGGGTAGCGGTCCTCGATGCGGTCGTGCGGGGTCGGCGGCCAAGGGCCGGGAGCGGGCGGGATTTTTGTCGCGATGTAGATGCGCTGACCGACCCGGTCCGGCAGGGCCTGGGCAATGACGCGCTCACTGCGCCCGTCGCCATAGGCCAATGCGGTGTCGATGAAATTGCATCCGAGATCCAGTGCGGCGTGCAGCGCGGCCAGCGAATCCTTGTCGTCCTGCGGCCCCCAACCCCCACCCAGCGCCCACGCGCCGAAGCCGATTTCCGAGACCTCCCAGCCGAGCCTTCCAAAGGTGCGAGAATTCATGAATAGAGTTTAGCGGGAGCGGTCTTGTTCATCAACGGTCGCCGAACGTTCGACCAATTGGACGCAAACGCCGTCTGGATCAAACAGTTCGATCCTCTGCTCCCCGCCGTTCGTCTGGTGGATGCACGGCGCTGAGCCGGAAGTCATCTGGTGCCCCGCCTCGACCAAACGAGCGAGGGCCCTGCCGAGATTTGGCACGGCGAGGACGAAGCACGGCGGGGTCACTGGCGATGCGGACGGCTGAAGGCACGGTTCATGCCCCGGGATCGCCCAAGTCCCCGAGGCGGTCTCCGTCAGTCCGAGTTGCCCGAGGTAAAAAGCACGGGAAGCCCGCGGATCGCGCACTTCCACGCCAATGCGCAGGATGCGACTGGAAAGGCGGCGGGCCGGGAGGTGGCTCGAAGGGTCGCGCAGCGGCCAGGCGGCGGGCAGGTATTCGACGAACTCGATGTCGACACCGTCCGGGCTCCGCACGATGAGATAGGCGTTGCCCATTTGTCCTCTCGGACATTCACCCGGCACGTCGAATCCGCGCCCGAGGAGAAGGCGACGAAGGGCTTCAGCGTCGGCCGTGCGGAAAGCGATCTGGTGGATTCTTCCGCCGTCCGGGGAGAGACGACGCGCGTCGAACAACTCAATCCACTGCAACTCGCTCACGCGCATGTTGAGCAGCATGAGCGCACCGTCCCCGTGATAAAGCCTCGAGGCCTCGTCGTATCCCAGAACATCGCGGTAGAACGCAACGGACCGTTCGATGTCGGACGCCCTCAGGGCGACGTGCGAAAGCGCGAGCAGCCCGGCCGGGGCCGTATCGTTCATGGCCGAGCCTCCCCGCTTTCCTCGATTCGGATGCTCATGCCATCAGGATCTCGCAGCACCAACGCGGGCCGGGCCCCGGGTTGGATTTCAAGCGACTCCGGATAGGCCGCACGGGCCGGGCGCTCTTCGAGCCATTGGCGCACGCGTTCGACACTGTCCACCTTGATGACGAGGGCCGGCATCATTCCATCGGAGGTCAGCAACTCGATGCGGTCATCAAGACTGGTCGTGGCGAGCAAGCCCCCCGGAACAGGACGGACATCGAATCCCAACGCCCCGGCATAAAAGCGTCGGCTGCCCTCCTCGTCGCTGGCGAGAAAAACCGCTTGGACAAGGCGCCCAGCCAACCCCTCACTGCCCGATGTCGACACTTGCGCCGGTTCGCGCGGGCGACAGACCTCGATGTCCTGACCGTTCGGGTCGCGGGCGAAAAAGTTGCCCAGCGGCTTGCCGTCCGGGAGTGCCGGCGGCGGCACGCCAACACCCAGGCTCTCCAAGGCGTCCCGGGTCGCATCCAAATCCTCCACCGCCACCGCAACGTGGTGCAGGACGGACTCGCCATCGGCTTTCCCCGCGAAAAGTTCCAGCGATTGACCCGTCCCGATCCTCAGGTCAACAAGCAGGAGAGTTCCCTGCTTTTCTTTTTCCAAGTCCGCCGGAGTCACGCCGTGCCGGTAGTAAACATTCGGCGCGCCGGGAACCTTGTTGGTGCGGAATCTTTCCGGGAATCCGAGGAAATCCCGGTAAAAAGCCAACGTCCGTTCCGGGTCACTCATGCGCAGGGCCAAATGGGCAATCTCGCGCGCACCCTGCGGCGGGGGGGATGCCATGGACGAACTCAACATGGCGACGAAGAAGACAACGCAGGCGACGAATTGCTGCGCGAGCGCTGACACCGCAGGCGGGGTGGGTCTGGTCATGGTTCGGTCATTCTGTTGTCGCGTCCGCGGCCCGCCGGTTCCACACCTTGAGGTCCCGGAAACGCATCCGCGTGCCATACATGAGGCGGAGGCCGATGCGGCCGCGGTCGAGCACGGGGCCCGTGTGGGTCCACGGGTCGTCCGTCACGTCGAAGGCAAGCTGACCGTCGATCATCCCGCGGAGGCGGTTTCCTTCCTGCACAAACTGGAGGCGGTGCCACTGGTCGAGCGCGAGCGGGGCAAGCGAGGACATGGCCAGCGGCTTCATCCACGGATTTTTGACGAAGACCTGGGTGGCCAAGTCGCCGCGCACGTCCACCGCGTGGCGGAAAAACTCCCAATGGTAGTTGCGCACGCGGTCGGAAATGATGGTGTCCATCGCGCCGCTGGTGCGCGGCGGGTGGTCGGTGATGAAATCCTCCCGTTGCATGCCGCTGGCCTGAACAACGAGCAGGGCCAGGCCCGTCGCCTGTTCCGGTCGGAACTCGAATTCGACCGCAAGGTCGCCCTCGAAAATGTCGGGGCTCCAGAAATACACGCGCGACTCGGTGTGGATGTCATCCGGCGTCTGCAGGAGCAATCCTTCCGGCGTGATCTCGCGAGCCTTGAGGGTGAACGGTTTCTCCAGACAGCCCTGCTGCTTCCACGCGTCGAAATCTGCCGGCCCGGTGAGCTTGTTCCCGTAGGCGAGCAGCCACCCGGGGCCCGGTTTCCATTCGATCTTCGGCGCATCCTGCACACTGAAGAGCTTGGCCAACTCCTCGTTGATCTCGGCGTTTTTCGGCGTCGGGTCCGCGGCGTAGCGCCGCGCAATTTCCTCCGCGGAAAGCTCCAGTGTGTCCGCCGCGAAACCGGCAAAGGCCATCGCCGTGTTGCCGAGATAGAGCGCGTCCCCGGCCGCATCGCAGCGGAAGGGGAAGCTCGTCGTGCCGCAGAGGATGCCGTTGACGTAGATGCGGAAACGGCTGGCCGGTTTGTCCCAGGTGAGGACGAGCTGATACCACGCACCGCGGTGCAACGGCAGGTGTTCAACCGGAACGTAGGGCGTGACGCCGAAATCCGCGGCGGCATTGCCGGCCGCCCCGCCTTTGAACTTCGCGATCATCTGCGGATGCCACTGGCTCTGCCAATACCAGGCGAAGACGGAGCGGTCAGGATCGTTGCCCGGCCAGCCGTCGGAGAGCAATGCGTAGCGCTGCCAATGAGGATCGCGGCGAGTGATGTAATCGAGTGGTGGTGTGACCCCGAGATCTTCCAGGGGCGAGATCCAAAGCGTGAGCGATCCGCGCTCGCCTTGCTGCACCTGGCAGGGAATGCGGAGTTTGGTGGACAAACTCAGCGGCTGATACCCGCGACGTCCGGCGATTTCGACAAAGCGGTGCGGGCCCTCGACGACCGGTGCTGCTTCCGCGGGAATGGCGGTGAAGTCGCCGTCGAGCGGCAGGACCACGGCACCATGGGCGTTCATGGCCAGCGCAGCAGCCGAGAGCCAAGCAGGGAGGGGAACACGCACAACCACATCAAGGACGAATTTTTTCCGAAAAGCCAAGGCGGACCAGGCATCGGACAACTGTTGCGTAAAGAGCCAGCAGCATGGACACCTCTAGGTATCCGGTTCTTCTCTCGTTCTTCTCCCTGACATGATGAATGTCCCAACCTTCCTCCACGCGATTTTGCTCTTCTTCCTGGTCTCCGGTCCGGCTTCGTTCGCGGCGAGTCCGCGCGAGCAGGCTGATCTGCTGGAGAAAAAATGGACGGAGCAATATCTCAAGACCAGCGATCCGGCGGAGATCGTGCGGCTTGATGCTGCCGTTGAGAAAAATGACGTTCTGATCGGGAAGGACGGAAAGTTTACCGACCTGAAGTATGGCCCGATGATCACGGGCCGCGACGGCGGGGCTGGCTGGGGCGAGCACCTGCAGTGTGTGGTTGATCTTTTCACCGCGTGGGCCACCCCGAGCACGAAGATGCACGGTGACGACGACTTTGCCCGCCGGATTACCAAACCATTCGGTGTCTATCTCGCGGCCCCTTTTGACCGGAACAATCCCTGGGGCTTCGGCCATACCTACGCCGACCTGCTCGAGAACAACCGCATCGGGCGCGTTTGTCTTTTCATGCGCTCGGCTCCGGACGTGTCCCCGCAGGCTGACATCGAGCACCGCGCCAATCACATCACCGATTGGGCCATCCACTCGATCTTCCTGCCTGGAGTGCTCCCCGAAAATTGATCAATGAGCCGCCGCGCGCAGCTTGCGCTGGGTTTCCTCGGCCCGTTGCCGCGTGATCGGGTAAAGCCACATGATGGCGATGGCCACGACCAACCCGAGGCACTGGAAACCGACCAACGCGGCCTTCATTTTCCACGCGGTCGCCTCATCGAGACCGGCGTGGCCGACCGTTTGCGGGTCGTAGCCCGCCGCCGTCGCCATGTAGCCACCGAGACCGAAGGTCAGGCCCTGCGCGGCCTTGAGCGCGAATCCCTTCACCGCGCTGAACATCCCCTCGCGGCGCCGTCCGCTGCGCAATTCATCGTCATCGCACACATCGGCTGTCATCGAGTCCATCATCAGCCAGCAACCCTGCAGGCCGAGAAAAGCGATAAAGGTCGAGACGAACATCATCCACGGCCAGCGGGGATCCATCGCGATGAAGCTGAGGGCCGTGCCAACCAAAGCCAGGCCGAGACCGCTGACCATGGCCGTGCGTTTGCTCGAGCGCATGGAGATCAAGCCGATGAGGAAGATACTCGCGTAGGAAAGCGCCATCCCCATGCTCATGAGCCAGCCCTGAAAGTTGCCCAGTTTGATCGCATCCCCGCCGAAAACGTAGTGCTGCAAAATGAGCGGCTGGATGCTCTGGGCGGAAAAAAGCGCCACAATGATGGTGATGTAGGCAATGAAGAGGATGACGAACGGTTTGTTCGTCATGGTGTATTTCACCGCCTCGAGAAACCGGATCGGCTCCTGCGCTTCGATCGATACTTCCTCTTTGCAACCAAAGACAGGGATCACTCCCGAGACGAGCACGATGACCGCCACCCCGACCGTGACCCAGAACGCCCCGGCACCTAGGTCCGGCCAGTAATCGTCCGCCGCGAGCCGGAAGAGCCAGCCGGCCGCAAGCGAACCGAAGAGGCCGATATACATGCGCCACCGCACCACGCGCGTCCGCTCGTCGTAGTCCGGCGTCAGCTCGAATCCGAGCGCCGTGTAGGGCACAACAAAGAGCGTGTAGGCCGTGGCGAGCAGAGTTCCCAGCACGACGATGTAAAGGAACGGCACATTGAGATACCACGGGTTGGCCGCAGTTTCCGTCAGGGGCACGGTCCAAAGAAGAGGCAGGAGGATCACGCAACCAATGACGCCCCAGAACATGAACGGACGCCGCCGTCCAAAGCGCGACTTCGAGTTGTCGGAAAGGTTGCCGATCCACAGGTCGATGAAGGCGTCGAAGAAACGCGGCAGCCCGAGAGCCAACCCGGCCAGAGCGGGCGTGAGCTTGAAGTGGTTCACATAAACCAGCGTCCCGAGCGCGGTCATGGTGTTGAACATGAAGTTGTCGGCCAGCCCGCCAAAGCCCCACATGACCTTGGTGCGGAGAGGCACCTGCGATTGGCCGGGGATGACAGGAAGGTCGGGGGATGACATCAAGAACCTGCGGGAGCAGTCAGGACAAAGGAAACAGGAATCGAAAAAAAAGACCAACCCGCTGAGGCTTTATCGTTGGGCAGGCGGGCGGCTAAACCGAGCCGAAAAACGCGATGCAAGTGGTGGCCCCGTCGCATTCCGCGGTGTCCCCGAAGCACGTTTCCAGCTCGAACGTGTGGTTTCCGGCGCGGAGGTTTTCGGCCAGCACGAAGGGACGATACCACCCGGCGGCGCCCGCCCACTCCGGCCGGTCACGCTGGCTGACCTGCCACGCACCCCCGTCGATCCGCCAGCGGAACTCGGACGAGGTCCGGCCGAAAAGAAATCCCGCAATGAGATTGCGACCACGGAAAGTCCCCCGCAGCCGCGCCCCGGGGGCGGTGGTGAAGAGGACCTGGTCAATCCAGTTGCGCGAGCCCCAGCGACGTTCGGTCCATGGGCCGCTGCGTTCGAGTGCGGCAAAAGGCAGCAAGCGCGGTCGCTCCCAGCAAGCCTCGTCAAGGGCTGCGGGCAGAGGATGCGGGGGGCTTTTGCGGGCGAGGGCCTTGTTGACGAGCGCGATCACCGCCTGCGCGTAGGAGTGGCTGCCGCGGTCCTCCGGATGCAAACCGTCCGGTAGCCATTCCTCCCAGCGCATGAGGCCCGCACGCACTTCCCGCCAAGCCTGCAGACCGGCCCAGACGGAGTTCAGGCCGTAATGATCGGCCAGCGTTTCGAAGTCCGCCACAGAGGCCGGCACGCGCCCGGCGTCCATGTCGTGGTGGAATTCCCGCGCGAAGGTGTGGACCAGGACCACATCCCTTCCCCGGTCGGCCAGCAACTGACGCAGGAGTCCCTCGCGGGCGCGGGCCCGGCGTTCCACCGGCGTTTCGCGGTCATTGACCGCATACTCGACAAAAACCAGATCACAGTCGCGGTCGATTGTGTCACGCCGGGCACGAAAGACGGCAAGATCACTGCCGGTCGCGCCGATGGCCGCATTTTCGAGAATCCAGCGCACCTTGGGCCATCGCGTGGTGAGCCAGGCGGAGAACCCCTCGGGCCAACGGGTGCCCGTTCCTTGATCGGTGATCGATCCGCCCAGAAACCCCACCCGCACCGTGCCGGAGGCGAGGGCGCGCCGGAAATGCGCCAGCGGCCCGCGCAGGCGTTGCACGGACAAGCTTTCTCTGCGGCGTTTCATCGTGCGCAGAACATCCGGTTCCGGGCCGCAGGCATGGCGGGAAAACGATCGGCGTTTGGCCGGACAACGAGGCAGGTGAACGGGATCATTTAGGCCGAAAATCGCCAGCGCGCATGGCTGTGAGCGTTGTTTAGCGACTGGTTGGCGGCTTGTCGATTCCCGTCGCAACGAGGGCAACGACTGACCGGAGTGTAAAGGGCGGTTGAAAAGTGAGGCGGGTGGCGCCGGGTGGCGCGGCGGTCCAAAAGTGCGGCATCCTGAGATTAAGATGGAGGATACTCACCGATATGGAGCAATGGAGCGAGATAAGACGCCGGGTGTTGGTTGAGGGGATCAGCCGGAGGCAGGTCCTACGGGAGACGGGTCTGCACTGGCAGACACTGAAGAAGATTTTGGATCACAGCGGACCGCCGGGCTACCGGCAGGCGACCGCGAGACCGAAGAAGAAGCTGGGTCCGTATGTGGGGCGGATCGAGGCGATCCTGAAGGAGGATCGGACGATGCCCAAGAAGCAGCGGCACACGGCCAAGCGGATCTTCGAGCGGTTGCGGCAGGAGGGCTATGAAGGAGGCTAGACGGTGGTCAAGGAGGCGGTGCGGGAGATGGAGCGGCACAACCGGGAGGTGTTCGTTCCGTTGATGCATCCGCCAAGTGAGGCGCAGGTGGACCTCGGGGAGGCGTTGGCGCGGGTGGACGGGGGTGTTGCGCAAGGTGGCGATGTTCGTCATGGCCTTCAAGCGGGAAGGCACGGAGACGTTCTGGGAGGGGCACGTGCGGGCCTTTGCGTTCTTCGGCGGGGTTCCGCGCAAGATAGCCTACGAGAACACGCGGGTGCCGGTGCCGCAGGTGCGGGACTTGGCCGCGCTCAACGCGCACTTGCGGGAACGGTGCGAGGCGGACCAGGAGCGGCGGCTGCGCGGGCAGGCCGGGAGCAAGCGGCAGTTGCTGGAAGAGGATAGGGCGGCGTTTTTGCCACTGCCGGCCGTGCCCTTCGAGGCGTGCCGGCAGCAATCGACAGCGACCAGCTCGATCTCGCCGGTGCGCTTTGATGACAACGACTACTCGGTGCCGGTGGAGTATGCGCACCACACAGTGGTGGTGAAGGGCTCTTGTGATGAGGTGGTGGTCTGCCACTTCAACCAGACCGTGGCGCGGCACCGGCGGATCTGGCAACGGGAGCAGGTGAGTTTTGATCCGCTCCACTACCTTGCGGTGCTGGAGCGAAAGCCGAGGGCGCTGGATCACGCCCGGCCCCTGCAGGGCTGGACGCTGCCGGAGTGCTTCGAGTTGCTGCGCCGCCGGCTGGAGGCCCAGGACGAGCAGGGCGGCGGGACCAGGGAGTATATCCGGGTGCTGCGGCTCTTGGAAAAACACCCGCTGCCGGAGTTGCGGCGGGCGGTGGAAAAGGGGCTGGCCTTGGGCGCGATCCAACGCGACGCCATCGCGCAGTTCCTTTACCCGCAGGAAGAGTGGCGGGCCACGCGGTTCACCCTGGACGGGCACCCGCACCTGCGGGCCGTGAAGGTGCAGGCCCCGGACATCAAAGAATACGGCCGCCTGCTGGCAGGAGGGGTGCGATGAGCGCCGAGGCATCCACCTTGCTGCTGGAGCATCATCTCAAGGTGCTCAAGCTGCCAACCTTCGTGCGGGAGCACAAAAGCGTGGCGGCGGTGTGCGCCCAGGAAGGCTGCGATTATCCCACCTTCCTGCTGCGCTTGGCCGAGCGGGAGTTGATCGACCGGGAACGGCGGGCGGCGGAACGCCGCATCCGCGAAGCCAGGTTCCCGGTGGTCAAAACTATCGACACCTTCGACTTCCCGGCCCAGCCCTCAATCAACCAGGTGCTCGTGCGGGAACTCATCCAGAGCGGCGAATACATGGCCCGAAGGGAGAACATCCTCTTGGTGGGTAATCCCGGCACCGGCAAAACACATCTGGCCACCGCGCTGGGTTTTGCCGCCTGCGCCCAAGGCAGGAGGGTGCGCTTTACCACGACGACAGCGCTGGTCACCGCGTTGCTGGAGGCGCGGGAAAGCCGGACCCTGGCCCGCAGCCAGAAACAGATCGAACGCCTCGATTTGCTCATCCTCGACGAACTCGGCTACGTCCCGTTCTCCAAGACCGGGGCCGAACTGCTCTTTGAGGTCGTCAGCCGGGCCTATGAGCGCACCAGCCTGATCGTGACGACCAACCTGCCCTTCGAGAACTGGACCGAGGTGCTCGGCAGCGAGCGGCTCACCGGGGCCATGCTCGACCGCCTGACCCATCGCGTTCATATCCTCGAGGCCAACGGCGAGAGCTTCCGGCTCAAGGATGCCAAAAAACGCATCAAACCCCGCTGACAATCCTACCCCCCCTCGGGCGCTCGCTGCTGTTGGTCCGCCTCCGCTCCGCTCCGGCAGACCAACAGCAGCGAAACCTGCTCCCCACCCAAGCTTGACCAGCCACCCACAATCCGCTGCTATCCTGCCCTCAGGTGCCTCACTTTCGGACCGGCACCCGCTGCACTTTTGGAGCGCCCTTTACAGTGCTCGCGGCCGGCCTCCTGCAACGTCCGGCGTCGGAGCGGCGGACGTTTGTCGAGTGCGCGTTTTTTGGCAACCTCGCCTACATCGGCCTGCCCATTCTGGCCCACAGCCTCGGCCTGCTCTCCCTCGGCGAGAAACCCGAGTTGCTCGCCACCGCGGCGATCGCGATGACCATCATGACCGTGTTCAACAACCTGCTGGTGCTCGTCGTGATGCAGCCGAAAGGCCTGACGCCGCCGCGGATGATCGGGCGGCTCGTGCTCAACCCCGTGGTCATGGGCGGGGTTCTCGGCATTGCGTGGGGCGCGGCCGGCTTCGGCCTGCCCGTGGCGGCTGATCGTGCCCTGCAAACTTTGGGTGGCATGGCCGTCCCCGCGGCGCTGATTTCCATCGGCGGATCATTGCTCAACGCCCCGCTGGGCGGACGCCTGGGCGGCATCACCGTGGCCACGCTGGTCAAGATCGCCGCGCTCCCGGCTGCCGCGTGGCTGCTGGCCCAGTGGTTCGGGCTTTCGGTCGCGGACACGCGGATCGTCATGGTCTTCGCCGCCTGTCCGACGGCGGCGGCCGCCTACACCATGGCCAGCCAGATGGGTGGCGACGAGGCCTTCGCCGCGGGAGCCGTGGCCGCATCCACCGTGGCCGCCTTCGCCAGCCTCGCGCTGGCTTTGGCAGTCACTTGAGCGACGGCGCGCCGAACAGACGCAGGCGCTGAGGTTTGAAGGATAAAGTTTTTCCTGCATTATTCGTGGATCGCAACCAAGACCATTACTCTGGAACTCGACGCCTACGAGAAGTTGAAGGATGGTCCCCCGGAGAACTCTTGGGTGTGATGCGCGACCGCACGGTTCCACGGCCTGCCGCTGGCCACGAACAATGCCGCAGATTTCTCAGGGATGCCCGGGCTGAAAGTCGTAACCTATTGATACCAACATCCCCTTGCTGTTGGACGTCTGGAAAATCAGGGGAACTGGCGTGTCGCCCGTTTTCATCCCAATCACGAAACGTTTTTGGAGTTCGCTTCTGAAGGTAGGGACGAGCGGCTTGTCACGCCGTAGCCCGGCGAAGGTGGGCTCGCTCGTCCGTCTTCTCCACAACGGACACGCGGGCCGCGTGTCCCTACCCGCTGATCCTCGGCCGTGAGTCCAAGACCTTCGGGGCTTTGGTATAACGCGGGAAACGCTCAACGCTCCCGCCAGAACATCGACTTGAGCGGGTGTTCATCAAGGACGTTCCCCTCGAGGCCGCCGAGTTTCTGGCCGTCGTAGAGCTGGATACCGACGTAGAAATAGAGCGGACAAACGGGCATTTGTTCGCCGACGAGAATTTTTTCGGCGGCGCGGAGAATGTCATGACGCCGGGCCGGATCCGTCTCGGCCGCGGCCTCGGCGATAAGTTTGTCGTAAGCGGGGTCGCTCCAGCCGGTGCGGTTGTTGCCGCCATCGGTCACGAACATGTCGAGAAAGGTGTTCGGGTCAGGGTAATCCCCCACCCAACTGCTGCGCGCGATGTCGTAATCCATCGAACTCAAGGACCGCAGATAAACTTTCCATTCCTGCCGCAGCAACTGCACGTTCACGCCCAATTCGCGACGCCACATGCTTTGCAATTCGATCGCGATGGCTTCGTTCAGCTCGCCCTCGCTGTAAAGGTAGGTCACGAGCGGGAAGCCCTCGCCACCGGGAAAACCCGCCTCGGCCAGCAACCGCCGCGCCTCGTCGGGGTTGCGCCCACCCGCCCCGGCGTAGGCCTCGTAGCCGCCCGCGCCGGGCGGAACGAAACTGTCGGCCGGCAACTCGCCCGCCCGCGTGATCCGTTCGACGATGGATGGCTTGTCGACGACCAGGCTGAACGCCCGGCGCACCCGCGGGTCGGTGAACGGACCCTTGGCGCAGTTGTAGCGCAGGAAGTAGGTGCCGAGGAAAGGCGCGGCATGGAAATCCTCGCGCTTTTTGATTTCACCCAGCAGCGCGGGCGGCACGAGGCCCTTGTCCATCATGAGGTCGGCCTGGCCGGAGGCATAGAGATTGAAGGCTGTGTTGCCCTTGCTCACCGGGAGAATATCGATCGTTTCCATCGCGACCTGGTCCGCATTCCAATAGCGCGGGTTTTTCCGCAGGCGGATGCGGTCATTGAGCCGCCATGCTTCGAGGGTGTAGGCGCCGTTGCCCACGAGGTTACCCGGTTTGATCCAGGCATCACCGTGACGCTCGACGGCGTGGAGCGGCACGGGCAGCAGGGTGACGAACGCGCAAAGATCGAGAAAGAACGGCGTCGGGTTCTCCAGCTCGACCCGCAGAGTCCGATCGTCCGGGGCGGACACCCCGACGGTGCTGAAGTCCGTGATTGTCCCCTCGTTGAAGGCCCGCGCGTTTTTCACGTAGTGCAATTGGTAGGCGTATTCCGAGGCGGTGGCCGGATCGAGGGTGCGCCGCCACGAGGCGACAAAATCGCGCGCGGTCAGCGGCGTGCCGTCGCTCCACACCACCCCGTTGCGCAGGCGGAAGGTGTAGACGCGTCCGTCGGCGGAAACCTCCCAGCTTTCCGCCATCCCGGGCTGAGGCTTCCCCGCTTGGTCAAAGGAGAGCAAGCCCTCGAAGAGCGCATTGGCCACGCGGCCTTCGGGCTGGCCGGTGATGAGCGCCGGGTCGAGCGTCTCCGGCTCCGCCCCGTTGAGAAAAACCAGATCGGCCCGCGGCCCGGGCCCGCAACCCGCGCAGAGAAGGAAAAGCGCCAAGCAGAGAAAACGCACGGAGCATTGATGGCCGGATCAAAGGCCCCTGACAACCCCGCGCTGCGCGCTCGCGCGAGGTCCCGGCCGACGCATAGAGTTAACCCGATGCCGCCTTCCGCCGTCCGCTTCTCCCTCCTCGGGGCCGTGGCCGCCGTGGCGCTGGCGCTGTCCGCCTACCTTGTCGCCCTGAACAGCGACCACGCCGCGACCAACGGCGACGAGTTGCTTTACGCCCAGATGACTTTTGCCACGGCCCAGGCGGGGCACTGGCTGCCGCTGCAGACCATGATCGAGCATCACCGCAACACCAAGCCGCCGGGGCTTTTCTGGCAGGGCCTGGTCAGCACCGACTGGGCGCAGCACTGGAGTTTGTGGAATCTGCGCTGGCCGAGCGTGGCCTACACGCTGGCCACGGCGCTGATGGTTTTTCTTCTCGGGCGGAAGCTCAGCGGCCACGCCTCGACCGGCCTGCTCGCCGCCTTGGTCTATCTGAGCTTTTTCGGCGTTTACCGCTATGGTCGCGTGTTCCTCACCTCGGCCCCGGAAACTTTCTGGCTCTTCGCCCCGTTTTTCGTGCTGCTCCTGTGGCGACCGCGGGCGGGCGGGCTCACCTGGCCACTGGCGGCGGCATTTGGCCTCATGGTCGGCGCGGCCCTGCTTTACAAATCTTTCGCCCTCGTGCTCCCGGCCACCGCGGGGCTGGCTTGGTGGACGCTGCACCAGCGCGGCTACCGCCTGGTTGATTGGCTGCGTCAGGATGCCCCGAAGATCGTCCTCACCGGCATCCTCGCCCTCGGGGTTTTCAGTCTTTGGTATGTGCTCGATCCGCAGCGGCACCTGCTCGTCCAGGACTTCATCCTGCGCGAGAACCTCGGGAAATTTGATGCCGGGGAGAGAAACTATTTCCTCAACCTGCTCTGGGGCGAGGCGAGCGTGTGGCGCAACCTCATTTCCTATCCGTTCAACGCCGGATTGCTCGCACCTGCACTCCTCGCGGCATTCGTCATTTCCTGGCTGCGGCGGCGCGAGCTGACGGCGGACGAAAAGCTGCTCTGGACGTGGATTGGCACGGTCATTGTGGTGTTCACCCTGCCCAACCAACGCGACGAGCGCTATCTGCTCCCGGCCATGCCGGCCATCGCCATCCTGCTCGCTCTGCGCTGGACCGCGATCCCGCGCTGGGTCATGTCGATCAGCCTCGCCGCCGTCGCCGTCATCGCGCTCGGCCTCGGCCTCGGGGCGATCCTGCTGAGCGTCCAGGCCGGTGTCGGCCGCCTCTACCCGCTGGTCTTCTGGCTGATCATCGGCGCAACCATGGGCCTTGCCGCCGCGGCGCTTTTCCGGGCCGACCTGACCCATCGGATGACCTGCGCGGCCATCCTGCTGCTCTATCTTTGCTATGCGGCTTTTCTCCTTCCGTTTGACGGCCCCCGGGGCGCGTTCGACCGCGGGGCGGCGGATTTCGTGCGCGGCAAGTCCTACGCGGCGCCGATCAACTTCAATGCCCGCGAAGAAATTTACCGCTTCATGCTCCCGGGCAGCGATCCGCGGCCCTACCACGTGAATGACCGCATTCCCCTCGAAACCCTCAAGGCGGAGAACGCGGTTTTCATCGTCACGCTTCCGCTGGACGACCGCACGATTGAAGACTCACCTGACCTGCGCATCATCGGCACGCGCCTGCAATTGATCGACCGCTTCCGGCCGGATGAAACCATGGACATGCTGCGCGGGAATGTGGCGAGGAACCTGTTCAAAAAGGACCTGCTGGTCGAAGTGGTGAAGCCATGACACCGCGCACGGCAACATGGGTTGGGCTCCTCGCCCTCGCCCTCGGCGTCTTCGTTTACCTGCACAACCTCGGGAGCGAACATGCGGCGACCAATCCGGACGAACATCTTTACTGGCAGATCACGCGCATGACGGCCGAGGGCGGCGAGTGGCTGCCGTTGAAGAATTCCAGCCCGCCCGAACGCAACACCAAACCGCCGGCGCTTTTCTGGCAGGGCGTGGTCATGACCGAATGGGGCCGGCACTGGGAACTTTGGAGGGTGCGTCTGCCCGTCGCCCTTTACACGCTGGCCACGGCGGCACTGGTCCTCCTGCTCGGACGGCGTCTCGGCGGACGTTGGGAAACCGGCGTTCTTGCCGCCCTCGTCTTTCTCGCGTTCTTCAGCACCTACCGCTACGGCCGCGTCGTGCTCACCTCGGCGCCGGAGACGTTCTGGTTTTTTCTCCCGTTCTTCGTCCTGCTCTATTGGCGTCCGCGGGCCGGCGGGCTCAATTGGCCGCTGGCCTTCGCCTTCGGCCTGATGGTTGGCGCCGGGTTACTCTACAAATCCTTCGCCCTCGTCGTGCCGTCAGCCGCCGGCCTTGCGTGGTGGACCTTGCACCAACGCGGTTATCGTCCGCTCGACTGGCTGCGGCATGACGCGCCCAGGATCGCCCTGCTGTCCCTCGTCGCCCTGGCCGTCTTCGGGCTGTGGTTCCTGCTCGATCCTTATCCCGACCGCATCCTGCAGGATTTCGTTCTGAAGGAAAATGTCGGCAAGTTCGATCCCAAGGGCGGGAACTATGTGGTCAATTTTTTCGCCGGAAACTACAGCATCTGGCGGATTCTTTTCGGCTACCCCTTCAATGCCGGGCTGCTGGCACCGGCCATCGTCGCCGTGTTCTGGTTTGCCTTCCGCCGCCGCGCCGAGTTGGCCGAACCGGAGAAGCTTCTGTGGATCTGGGTTCTGACCCAGCTCGTCGTCTTCACCTTTCCCAACCAACGCGACGAACGCTACCTCCTGCCGGCCATGCCCGCGCTCGCGGTCCTGGCCGCCATGGCCTGGCCGCGCATTCCGCGCTGGGTTCTGGCCATCACGCTGGCGGCGGTCGGCGTCATCACGGTCGGCTTCCTGCTCGGCGCGATCATCCTCACCGTCGAGGCCGCGGCGGGTCCGCTTTATCCGTGGTTTGCGTGGCTGATTTTCCTCGGCATCATCGCCGTCGCTGTCGCGGGGCTGCGGAGCAAGGACCTGACGCACGCCCTCGCCTGTCCCGCGGTTCTGCTGCTCTACCTCGGTTACACCGCTTTTCTCCTGCCGTTCGACGGACCGCGCGGCGCGTATGATCAGGCCGCGATCGACGCCGTGCGCGGGCGCACGGTCATTTTGCCCACGGTCTACGGGGCGCACGACGAGGTTTATCGTTTCATGCTCCCGGGCTGCGAAGTCGAGATCACACGGGTCGAGCCCCCGGCCCGGCTCGAGGATCTGCGCGCCAACCACCAACTCTTCATCCTCAGCGTGCCGGTCCGCGATCATACGACCGAAAAAACCCCGGGCATCCGCGTGCTCGGCTCCCGCCTCAACTTGGTCGACCGCTTCACCGGCAACGAGTCGAAGGACATGCTGCGCGGCAACATCACCGGTCAGTTGTTCAAAAAGGACCTCCTCATCGAAGTCGTGCCCGGCGGCGGATAGCCTCTTCGCGCCAAGGGCGCCAAGGACGCGAAGAAGAGACGGGACCACGCCCGATCCCAAAGCGGCGTCAGGCCGCCGCACTCCAAAAGGCCCTCCCCGCGGCGCAGCCGCCTTGGAGTGCGGTGGCCCCAGCCACCGCTTTTTCTCCCTCCTCGCCCGCACCTTCCCCCGTCCAGCGGACTCCGCACTGCCGAGCCGGGATGGCTCCGGCCCGTGCAAAACAGCAACGCCGCCGGGAGAGCCCCGGCGGCGTGCGGTGAGTTTTTTTTCGCTCTGCTTACTTGATGAAGAGCATCTCCTGGTAGGTCGGGAGCGGCCAGAGTTCATCGGGCAGCAGGGTCTCGAGCTCGTCCACGGTGCCGCGGATTTTGAGCATGGCGGGGAGGACCTTGAAGGTCCAATCGCTGACCTCGTGGGCGGCCGAGTGGACGGCCTGGAGCATGGCCAGGTCGGTCTCGAGTTGCGAAACGAGGGCGGCCACTTTTTCCAAGGTGGCGGTGCTGGTGGAAACGCCGGCGGCTTTGAGTTTGGCCACGCTGTCGGCGAGGCTGGCGGCGTAGGCCACGGCCACGGGGAAGATTTTGGTCTGCGCGACTTCGGCGACCAACTTGGCTTCCACGTTGACCACCTTCTCGTATTGCTCGCAGAGGATGTGGTAGCGGCTCTTCAGCTCGGTCTCGGAGAGGACGCCGTATTTCTCGAAGAGCTCGATGTTTTCGGGCGCGATCATGGCCGGGAGCGCATCCGCCGAGGTCTTGAGGTTGGGCAATCCGCGCTCAGCCGCCTCGGCGTGCCACTCTTCCGAGTAGCCGTTGCCGTTGAAGATGACCTTGCCGTGCTGGTCCATGATTTCCTTGAGGACCGACTGGATGGCCTTGTTCAGGTCGGGTGCGCCTTCGAGCTTGCCGGCGACGTAGTCGAGCGAGTCGGCCAGGATGGTGTTCATGGCGATGAGCGCGCCGGAGATGGACATGTTGGAGCCGACAGCGCGGAACTCGAAGCGGTTGCCGGTGAAGGCAAACGGCGAGGTGCGGTTGCGGTCGCCCGCGTCCTTGGGCAGCTCGGGCAGAACGTCCACGCCGATTTTCAGCGTGCCGCGCTGCTTCGAGGTGGTGGCCCCGCCGGCTTTGATCTGCTCGAAGACGTCGGCCAACTGGTCGCCGAGGTAGATCGAGATGATGGCCGGAGGCGCTTCGTTGGCCCCGAGGCGGTGGTCGTTGCCGGCCGAGGCGATGCTGGCGCGGAGGAGCGGGGCGAATTTGTCGACGGCGCGGATGACGGCACCGGCGAAGACGAGGAACTGCGCGTTTTCGTGCGGCGTGTCGCCCGGGTCGAGCAGGTTGCCCTGCGTGGCGTTGCCCAGCGACCAGTTGACGTGTTTGCCCGAGCCGTTGATGCCGGCGAAGGGTTTCTCGTGCAGAAGACAAACGAGGCCATGACGATCGGCCGTCCGCTTCAGGATGGTCATCATCAGCTGCTGGTGATCGGCCGCGAGGTTGGCCGACTCGAAGAGCGGGGCGATTTCGAACTGCCCCGGCGCGACCTCGTTGTGGCGGGTCTTGGCCGGGATGCCGAGTTTGAAGGCTTCGCGATCGACCTCATACATGAAGGCCATGACGCGGTCGGGAATGAGGCCGAAATAATGGTCCTCAAACTCCTGGCCCTTGGGCGACGGAGTGCCGAAGAGCGTGCGGCCGGCCGAGAGCAGGTCGGGCCGGGCGTAGTAGAACATTTTGTCGACAAGGAAATACTCCTGCTCGGGGCCGGCGGTGGCACCAACGCGGGCGATTTCCTTGTGGCCGAAAAGCTTGAGGATCCGGCGGGCCTGCTTGTCGAGCAACTGGATCGACTTGAGCAACGGCGTCTTGGTGTCCAGCGCCTCACCGGTCCAGGAGACAAACGAGGTCGGGATGCACAGCGTGGTGCCGTTGGCGTTTTCCATCAGGAACGCCGGGCTGGTCACGTCCCACGCGGTGTAACCGCGGGCCGAGTGGGTGGCGCGGATGCCGCCGGACGGGAACGACGAGGCATCGGGCTCGCCTTGGATGAGCGTCTTGCCCTTGAACTTCGAGATGGCCGAGCGGCCGTCCGAAGCGGGGTCGTAGAACGAATCGTGCTTCTCGGCGGAGGCGCCGGTGAGCGGATAGAAGACGTGGGCAAAGTGGGTCGCGCCGCGGCTGACCGCCCAGTTTTTCATGGCCTCAGCCACTTCATCGGCCACGCCCTCGGGCAGCTTGTTGCCCTCGTTGAGGGTCTCCATAATGGCCTTGTAGGTCGCCGGCTTGAGGGTCTCCTTCATGGTCGCCAGACTGAATGTGTTGGCGCCGAAAACTGTTTCCGGCGTTTCTTCGACAAAGTTGACCGACGCATCCTGCGCTTTGCGGGTTGCGATGGCCGCCACGGCGGCGGAGCGGGCTGACAGGTTACTCATAGGTGGTGTTTGGATTAGGGTTGATTCTGTTGCGCGGACGGCTCCCCGGGGTCCGGGGGCGCGCGACCGCGAGTTGGTATGGAACAGCACAAACCATGCCAAGGCTCACGCAACATGCAAGGCTCCGGCGGCCGATCGAACCCCCAGAGGCCCGCGCGGGGCCCGGTGATCAATAGGCTACAGGCCCCGGACCACGCTGTTGATTTTTAACCACTTCGGGCCTTGGCCAGCGCCGCCGGGTAGACCGGGCGCCACCGGGCGGCCACCCAAAAACCGAGCCCAATGAGCAGGAGAAAGACCGAAAGAAACTGTCCGCGGGTCAGGAACCCGACAAACCCGGCATCCGGTTCGCGGAAAAGTTCGCCCGCGCTGCGCAGCACGGCATAGCCGATGAAGAAGGCGCCGGTGATCACGCCGTTGGCCGTGCGGACCCGGGTGCGGAGGAACCAGAGCAGGACAAAGAGAATCAGCCCCTCCAGCAGGGCCTCGTAAAGCTGCGACGGGTGCCGCGGAACCAGATACGTGCCGAGCACCTCGCGCCACGCGGGCGCGTCCTGCGCGGCCGCCACCGCCTGGTCGAGGCTGACCGGTCCGGCGGACAAATCCTGCGCGGCGGCCACAATCTCCCGCTGCACCTCCACGGGCAGTTCGTGTGCTTCGCGCGGAAACTTCACCGCCCAAGGCACGGTGGACGGACGCCCGTAGAGTTCGCCGTTGATGAAATTGGCCAGCCGTCCGAAGCACAGCCCGAGCGGAGCGCCGACCACGAGGTTGTCGCCCAGCCCCGGCCAGTTGACTTTGTGCCGCCAGGCATACCAGAGCGTGTAGAGGACAACTCCGAGAATCCCTCCGTGGGCCGACATGCCGCCCTCCCAGACGCGGACGAACAAAAGCGGATCGCGGACGAAGCCGTTGAAATCGTAGAAAAGCATGTATCCCATCCGTCCGCCGAGCAGCACCCCGAAGACCGCGCAACCGGTGATGAAATCGCCCACCTTGTCCGCGGCAATGACGGCGAAACCGCGCTGCGCGAGATAGCGATAAATGAAGAACGCGGCCGCGAACGCCGCCAGGTAGGCCAGGCCATACCAGCGGACGCCAAAGCCCCCGCCAATTTGCAACGCAAACGGATCGAGACTGTGAACCCAGTAGGCGAACATCAGGAGAGTTGAGCGTTGAAGGTTGCGGCTTGGAGGAGGGGTGACTTCACGACGCGGCGGGCCACTTCTAAACCCTCAGCTCTCAACCCTCAACTATTGCGGAGATTGCGGGACCTTGCGGAACTTGGTCACGTCGTATCCCTGCGCCGCCAGGCTCTTGAGCACGGCGGCGTAATCGTCGTCGTCCATCTGTTTGTCCCGCGCCATGATCCATCCGTATTCGCGCGAAGGATGCCCCACGGCCATGAAACGGTAGGCCGGGTCGAGGTAGATCACGAAATAGGGCAGCGAGATCGGCCAGAGGAACTGCACCCGCCACTCGGCGTTGGATTTTTTGTCCACCACCCAGGCCAGGCCGTTCATGATCTTTTCCGGACCGTCGAACCCACCCTTCCGATAGCTGAAGATGTTGTCCATCCGGCCGTCAGGCCGCGGACGGTAGGTGTCCTTCGAGTCGTAGGTGTCACGCTCAAGGAAATAGGGGATGTGGCCGATGACCCACCAATCGCCCATGAAGCGCGGCAGATCGACGTAGTCCACGGCCTTGAGCGGCGGAAGCTTCGGTCCGCGCGTGGCACAACCCGCCAGCACCGCGATGGCGATGATTGGCAAAACAAAGAGAGTCCAACGTTCCATCAATCCGCAGCAGAACACCCAGCCCCGGCCAAGTCAAACCCCGCGCCTACTTGGCCTTCTCGGGGTTGAGGGACTGGAGTTCGGGGAGGACGAAGAGACCGTTCTTGCGCAGCAGCTTGCCATCGAACCACACCTCACCGCCGCCGTAGTCGGCCCGCTGGATGCTGACCATGTCCCAATGGATCTGGCTGCGGTTGCCGTTGCCCCCGACCTCGTAGGCCTGCCCGGGAGTGAAATGGAAGGAGCCGGCGATTTTCTCGTCGAAGAGAATGTCCCGGATCGGATGGAGAATGTGCGGGTTGAAGCCGAGGGAGAACTCGCCGATGAAGCGGGCGCCGGCGTCGGCATCGAGGATGGAATTGAGCTTGGCCGTGTTCCGGCCGGCCGTGGCGCCGGTGATGCGGCCGCGGGAAAACTCGAGCGCCACATCCTCGAAGGTCGTGCCGTGGTAGATGCTCGGAACGTTGAAGCGCACGCGGCCCTCGACACTGCGCTTGACCGGCGCGGTGAAAACTTCGCCGTCGGGAATGTTGCGGTCTCCACCGCAGATGACGGCACCGATGCCCTTGATGCTGAAGCGGAGGTCGGTGTCCGGACCCTTGATGTGGACCTGGTCCGTTTTGTCCATGAGCGCCTTGAGCGTCTCCATGCCCTTGCGCAGCTTGGTGTAGTCCACGGTGCAGACGCGGAAGAAATAGTCCTCGAACGCCTCGGTGCTCATCTGCGCCTGCTGGGCCATGGAGGGGGAAGGCCAGCGCAGCACGACCCAGCGGGTCTTGTTGATGCGGTGATTCATGACCGGCCGCATGGTCGCCGCAATCATCTTCATCGTCCCGGCCGGAACATCGCTCATCTCCGTGGCGTTGTTGGAACCGCGGATGGCCATGTAGGCATCCATTTTTTTCATCCGCATCAACTCGACCTCGGCCCCCACCGCGATCTGATCCTGCACGGCGCCGCGGGCCAACTCCCGGGCCACGGGTCCGTGGACGAGTTGCACGAAAGGCAGAGCCTTGGCCTGGCGAACAGCACGGATCAAGGCGATGACCATTCCATCGGGAACATCGGCCGCCTCGATGAGAACTTTTTCCCCGGGTTTCAGGGCGGTGGAATGTTTGACCAGAACCGCGGCGAGTTTGTCGTAACGTGCATCCATGATGATCTTGTTTATGCCCCAAGCCGGGGCCGCGGGCAAACTTCGGCTTGCGGCCGTTCAGGGATTCACCACGGTCAAGTCGGAGAGGGGCAGGCGGAAAAGCTGGCCGGTCTCGTTGCCGATGAGGACATGGTCGTTGCCATCAAAGGCCACGGCCTCGGCCTGCCAGGCAAAGACGGGCGCGCGGCGGATGCGACCGCGGAAGATGTTGCCCGTTTTTGCGTCGTAGTCGAAGACCCAGAGCGCCGTGTAGGTCAGGACGGCCACCGATTTTCCGTCGGGGGAAACGTCAGCGGCGGTGACCAACCCGCCGATGTCGAAGGAATCAACCAGCAGCAGCGGGTTGGACTTGGAGGTGGATTGACCGGCCAGCCGGTAAAGCCGCGTGCGCTGGTCACCCCGCTGTTTGGTCAGCACGTAGACCTGGCCCCCGGCGGCAAAGAGCGCCTCGCAATCGTAATCCTCCGCCGGACCCTTCTGGTCCTCGTAGTGAACACGCACGGAGCGGCGGGGCTTGGCTGTCGTGGCCCCGGGTTTCGGCTCATTGACAAAATGCAGCATCAACTGCTTGCTGCGTCCGCTGTTGTTGCCAAGATCGCCAATGATCAGGTGACCTTTCTCATCCAGCGCAATGTCCTCCCAATCGCGATTCCTCACACCCTCGATCAGCACCGGCCCGGGCCAAAACGGCGAGAGCTTTCCATCGGCTTGCACGGGCACACCGGTCGGTCGATTCCCGGAATCGCCCAGCGCCCAGAACACGCCGTCGTAGCGGAGACTTTGCACCAGACCCGACAACTCCGTGACCAGCGAGGGATCAATCTTCCCGCCGGGACGCAGAAAGAGCAGACCGTTCCAGGGAAACTGGGCCAAGCCCGGCACCGTGGTGCAGCCGAGCACGGCGAGCACGCAGAGGAGCCGACGCATCAGTAGGACTTGGCCCAAACCACGCGCCGGGCGCTGGGCCGGCCGCTGAAGGGGCAGACGCCCGCCTCGGGATTCGCGTCCCGGGGAATGCAGCGGATGGTGACCTTGAGATCGTCTTTGATTTTTTCCTCGGTCTCGCTCGTGCCGTCCCAATGGGCCAAAACGAAACCGCCGTGAATCTCGGGCTGGGCGGAATTCTGCGGAGTGAAAAAGGCGTAGAAATCCGCGGCCGAGTCGATCGTCTTTGTATGCTCGTCGCGGAACTGCGTTGCGCGGGCCAGCAGCCCCGCCTGCATTTCCTCGAGCAGGGCCGACACGCCGGCGACGAAATCCGCCTGGGCCGGAAATTCTTTCTCCTTCGGCCCGCGGTCACGCCGGCTCACGGCCACGACGCCCTTCTCCAAATCACGCGGACCGATCTCGACCCGCAGCGGCACGCCCTTCTTGATCCAATCCCAATTCTTGACCCCGCCGCCGGCGTCGCGGCGGTCGATCTCCACGCGGACCGGTTCGCCGAAAACGGATTGCGCCCGCAGCTCCGCGGCCAGCTTCCCGGCTGCTTCCAGCACGGCGGCGCGGGATTCCTCCTTGGCCAGAACCGGCAGAATGACAATTTGCGCCGGGGCCACGCGCGGAGGCAGGACGAGGCCATCGTCGTCCGAGTGGGCCATGATGAGCGTGCCGATGAGCCGCGTGCTCACGCCCCAACTGGTCGTCCAGGCCAGCTCGCGACCGCCGTCGCGGGTGGCGAACTCGATGCCGGAGGCCCGGGAAAAATTTTGTCCGAGAAAATGCGAGGTGCCGGCCTGGATGGCCTTGCGATCCTGCACCATGGCCTCGATGCAGAGCGTGCTGACCGCGCCGGGGAAGCGTTCGCTTTCGCTTTTCTCCCCGGTGAAAACCGGCAGGGCGAGGTGCTCGCGGGCGAACTTTTCATAGACTCCGAGCATCCGGTCGGTCTCGGCCAGCGCCTCCTCCCTCGTCTCATGCGCGGTGTGCCCCTCCTGCCAGAGAAACTCGGCCGTGCGCAGGAAGAGCCGCGGCCGCATTTCCCAGCGCACCACGTTGGCCCACTGGTTGATGAGGAGCGGAAGGTCGCGATACGACTGGACCCAGCGGGCGTAGGCTGCGCCGATGATTGTCTCGGAGGTCGGGCGCACGACCAGCGGTTCGCTCAGTTCGCCCGCGGGCACCAGCTTGCCATCCCGCGCCTCGAGCCGGTGGTGCGTGACCACGGCGCACTCCTTGGCGAAACCCTCGACATGCTCGGCCTCCTTCTCGAGAAAGCTGAGCGGGATGAAGAGCGGAAAGTAGGCGTTGACGTGCCCGGTGGCCTTGAACATGGCGTCCAACTGACGCTGGATGCCCTCCCAAATCCCCCACCCCCAGGGCTTGATGATCATGCAGCCGCGCACGTCGGAGTTCTCGGCCAGGTCGGCGGCCTTGATGACCTGTTGATACCATTCGGGAAAATTGTCGGCCCGGGTCGGGGTGATGGCGGTTGGCATGAGGAGTTGAGCGTTGAGAGAAGTTGAAAACTAGCCCACCTGCAGGCGGTGGAGAAACCTTTTGAAATAGGCCACGCCATCCTCAAGGTCAGCCGCGGCGATAAACTCGTCCTTGATGTGGGCTTGGGCGACCGAGCCCGGGCCAACGGCGACGGCGGGCACGCCGAGGGCCGAGAAAATGGCCGCATCGCAGAACCACGCGGCCCCGTCCGGCACACCGCCGGCGGCGGCCAACTCCTGCACCAGCGGATGCGACGGATCGGTGTCGAGCGCCTCGGAGCCGCCCAGTCGCTCGATCCGCAGGTCCGGGCAGGCCTCCTGCATCACGCGAAAAACCTCCGCAGCCTGGCCATCCTTCCACTGCGCAGGGAGCAGGCGAAGATCGATCACGGCCTCGGCGTGGTCCGGCACAATGTTGAATTTCGAACCACCCTTGATCGTGCCAATGCTGAACGTCGGAGGCCCGAGCACGGGATCCTCCAAGCCGGCGAACATGGCGGTCAGCGCGGTCTCCAGCGCGAGCAGCCCGCGGGCGAGCTTGAGGATGGCGTTCTCCCCGCGTTCGGGGCAGGAGCTGTGGGCCGCTTTTCCCTCGGCCACGAGGCGTGCCGTGGCATCAACCTTGTGGGTGAAGACCACGCGAAAGCCGGTTGGTTCGCCGACAACGACAAAATCAAAACGCTCGCGTGCGGCCAGCGCCTTGGCCCCGTCCTGTCCGGCCTCCTCGCCCATCAGACCGGCAAACCAAATCTCGTGGGAGAGCGAGGGCAGCAGTTCGCGGCACTCGTGCAGTGCCCACAGCATCGCGGCCATCGGGCCCTTGGTGTCACTGGCCCCGCGCCCGTAGACCAGACCGTCGCGGAGTTCACCACCGAACGGGTCGATGGTCATCCCGGCCACGCTGACCGTGTCGGTGTGCGGAGCAAAGAGCAACCGGGGCTTACCCGCGCCACCGGAAAAACGTCCCACCACATTGGGCCGGCCGGGGAGAACTTCCTGCAGCTCGACCTCCGCCCCCGAAGCGCGGAGAAACGCCGCGACAAATTCGGCGCAAGCCTGCTCGCCGATCAGATCGGTGCCCGGATCGCCGTCCGGATTGACGCTGGGGATGCGGACGAGGGCGCGGGCCAGGTCCACGACATTGGCGGGCGAAGTCGTCATGATGATCGGGAGCCCAGCCGGGAGGCGACGAGACGCCCGAGCGAACGCGAGCCGCGGTCGAAGAGAAACGTCGCCCGGTCATCCGCCTCACCCCACGAGAGCGTCAGCACATCGGCGAGAAACTTCGGCTCGAGCACAGCCGAAATAGGCGCTCCGGGCGGAAGGGCCCGCGGCCTCGCGCCCCGGCCGCGGGGAACGAAGTAGAGCATCGGCGCAGGGCCGTCCGCCGCGACAAGCCAGCCGAAGCGGTTGCGCGGATAGCCGGGGCCTTGCCCGCTGATGCAAGCCACCGCCCAATCGACCCTCCAACCCTCACCGGCCTTGGCCAGGACCGCGTTGCGGGCGGCGGAGGGCAAATCTGCAGGCAATTCCGTGACCACCTCTTCATCCGCGGCCAGGCGCAATTTGCGTCCGCAAAGCCACAGCTTGATCCAGGTGGAGCGGAGCATGCGCGGGACGAAATACCAGATGGCGGCGAGAAAAATGATGGCGACCACGAGGGCCACGATCGGGTAGGTGAAAATGAGCCCGAGGCCGAGAACGACCGTGGCGTCCTCGGCCAGGCTCAGCGCGATGTTGGAGAACGGCTCGGGTGAAGCGTTGGCCTGGAGGCGCACGGTGGATTTGAGCGCGTGCGTGGTGAAGCCGAGCCATGCGGCCATGAGGCCGACCACCACATTGAAGACGGGGTTGCTGTCGCCCAGCACCATGACCCCGAGCAGGGCGGCACCGACCGGGCGAATGGCCGTGTGCACGGCGTCCCAGGCGGAATCCACCCACGGGAATTTATCGGCGAGAAATTCCATGGAAAAAAGAACCCCGGCGACGACCAGGACCACGGGGTCACCGAGCACCTCGAGGCGCGCGTATTCCGGGGACAGCGCAATCCAGTCAAAGCGCACGGCCAGCCCGGTGAGAAAGACCGTGAGATAAAGGTTCAGCCCGGCCAGCGAGGCCAGACCGACCGCCACCCCGAGAAGTTGGAGAATTTCCATATCAGGCGATCAACATACGCAGTCCGCGGGTCGGGACCAAACGACAAAAAAACCCCTCCGGCCGGAGCCGGAGGGGTTTCTGTGATTTACGCAATAACCAACTTTAGAAGGTGACGGTCGCGCTGATGCCGCCCCAGAAGGTGTTCACCGCGGTCAGGCCCGTGCCGGTGCCGGCACCGGCGATGAAGCTGTTCCACTGGTAGGAGTAGGCCACGTAGGGCGAGACGGTGAGCCAGCTGGTGAACGCGATGGGCAGAGCCACACCGGTTTGCCAGTTGTTGCCGCCATTGTATCGGGTTGCTCCGCCGTCCTTGTTGTTGAACCCGAAGTTCACGTTGAACTGGGTGTAAGGGGCGAGCGAAACCGCTCCGTCGAAGCCGACCGGCATCGAGGCATTGAGGCCCATGCTCCAGTAAGAGGAGCCGCCGTTGACGATACCACCCGGTTTGCCGATTTCAGGACCAACGTTGTAGTAGTAGGTCGTGTTCGGGGTCAGGGTGATGTTGCCGATCTCGATGTTATACGAGGCGCCGAAGTAGATTTCGTTTTGCGACGAATTCGTGCCACCAGCAACCGCCGCGACGTTCGGGTAGTAGTAATAGATCCAGCCAGCCGTCAGCGAGAGGTCGCCAAACGTGTGGGTGTAATCGGCATAAACATCCAACTCGCCGTAGGGGGCGTGGGTGTTCGCGCCGTTCCACCAGGAACCGACGCCATACCAGACGCCGGCGGAAACCACACCGTTTTCCCACGGGGTGATGTTCACTTCGCCACCGACCCAGTAAATGCCGTTACCGTTGCCGAGGACGTTGACGCCGCGGAACATGTAGAGGCTGTCCCAGCCGGTGGAAGCGGAGATGCTCCACCATTTCTCGGCGGCTTCTTCGACAACGACTGTCTTCTTCGAGGACTTGCCATCGGCGATGACCACCGCGGTTTCGGTTTGCGCTCCGGCAATCTGGATGGCCAGAAGGGAGCCCATCGTTAGAGCAATGAGTTTTTTGATCATGGTGTTTTGGTTTTGGTTTGTTGTTTGTGCGGGCCTGTTGGGACAGACCTGCGGCTTGAACGCAGTGAAAAAAGCAATAACCGTGCCAGTCCGCAAGAAAAAAATGAAGCCTTCTGGCTGAAGGAGTTAGCTCCGGCTTCCCCGCGGCGCCTTTGCGCAGAAATCGCCAAAATGGCGCTTTTCAACCAACCTGCCCGGCGGTCTCCCGCACCAACAGGCTGATGTCATTGGGATGAATCAGGCACCAAGCCTGCTCGCCCTCGTGGAAATCCATCCCCGTTTCCCCGGCATTGGCCAGGAGCGCGCGGAGTTCCAAGCCGCCCTCGGTCACCACCGTCATGTCGTCGACCGCGCCCTTGAAGACTTCGCTGCTGACCCGGCTGGCAAAGATGTTTTGTCCCTCGGGCGGGCGGGTGCGGTGCAGGCGGATCTTTTCCGGCCGGACGGAGACAAGCATTTTCCCGCCGACGGGCTCGGAGCCGCCATCTTTGATCCAAAGATCGAGACCGCCTTCGAGGCGGCAGAAGAGCAGCCCGTCGCGGCGCTCCAGAACCTCGGCCTCCACGATGTTGGTCTCACCGATGAAGCTGGCGACGAATTCGGTCCGCGGCTTGTGGTAAATCTCGGCCGCCGTGCCGATCTGCTCGACTTTGCCGAGGTTCATCACGGCCACGCGGTCCGACATGCTCAAGGCCTCTTCCTGATCGTGCGTGACGAAGATGAAGGTGATGCCAAGGCGCTTTTGCAGGTTTTTCAATTCCATCCGCATCTGCGTGCGCAGCTTGGCGTCGAGGGCGGAGAGCGGTTCGTCGAGGAGGAGGACCTGGGGTTCGCAGACAATGGCCCGGGCGAGGGCCACGCGCTGGCGCTGGCCACCGGACAACTGCGCCGGCTTGCGGTCCTCCATGCCCTGCAGCGATGTCATCTCGACGGCCCACTGGGTCTTCTGGTTGATCACGTCGGGCGGAAGCCGCTTCATCCGCAGACCGAAGGAAATGTTCTCGCGCACGGTCAGGTGCGGGAAGAGGGCGTAACTCTGGAAGACCTGGTTGACGTTGCGTTTGTAGGGCGGGTCACCGGTCACATCGTTGCCGCCGATGAGCACCACCCCCGTCGTGGGTTGCTCGAACCCGCTGATCAGGCGCAGGCAGGTGGTCTTGCCGCAGCCGGACGGGCCGAGGAAGGTCATGAACTCGCCTTCGGCAATTTCCAGACTCACGTCATCCAGCGCCGTGAAGGCACCGAAGGTCTTGGTAACGTCGCGGACTTCGACCATCGGATTCATAAGCGGGAAAAACCTACAGATTTTTGAACCAATTGACGCGGCCGGGGGCCAGGTTGATGTTGATTTGTTTGACCTCGGTGTAGGCCTCGTAGCCGTAAGTGCCGAGCTCGCGGCCGATGCCGGACTGCTTGTAGCCACCCCAAGGGGCTTCGTTGAAAGTCGGGTGGTAGCAATTGACCCACGTGATCCCGGCCCGCAGTTGGCGAATGACGCGCTGCGCGCGGGCCCCGTCCGAGGTGTAGACCGCGCCGGCCAGTCCATAGATCGTGTCATTGGCCTTGCGGATCGCCTCCTCCTCGGTCTCGAAGGTCTCGACGACGAGGACCGGCCCGAAAATTTCCTCCTTGAGGATACGCGCGTCGGGGGGCACGTCGGTGAAGACGGTCGGCTCGACGAAGTTGCCGCGGGCCAGCGGGCCGTTTTCGATTCGGTGGCCGCCGCAGAGCAGCGTCGCCCCCTCGTCGAGGCCGGACTTGATGTAAGCCAAAACTTTGGCCATGTGGGCGGGGGAGATAAGCGGCCCCATTTCGGTGCCCTCGTCCGAGCCGTCGCCGACCGCGATCTGGCGGCAGGCCGCGGCGAGGCGCGGGAGAAACTTGTCGGCCAGCGAGCGCTCGAGCAGCAGACGCGAACCCGCGCTACATACCTCGCCCTGCCCGGCGAAGATGCCGAACATTGCGCCTTCGAGCGCGGCCTCGAAATCGGCGTCGGCAAAAATGATGTTCGGGCTCTTGCCGCCCAGTTCGAGCGTGACCTTTTTCAAATTACCCGCTGCGGCGGTCATGATCTTGCGCCCGGTCACCCCTCCTCCGGTGAAGGCGATCTTGTCCACGCGGTCGCTGGCTGCGAGGACGTGGCCGGCCGGGTCACCGGGTCCGAGAATGAGATTGGCCACGCCGGGCGGAAACCCGGCCGCGACGATCAACTCGAACAGACGCACGGCGGAGAGCGGGGTCATTTCCGAGGGCTTGAGAATGCAGGTGTTGCCCGCGGCGAGGGCCGGGGCGAGCTTCCACACGGCCATGAGCAACGGATAGTTCCACGGGATGATTTGTCCACAGACCCCGATCGGCTCGCGCACGGTCATGCAGGCCATGTTCGGATCGGCCACGCTGTAGGTCTGGCCCTGCGGCTTGCCGGCCAGGCCCGCGTAGTAGCGGAAGCAACCGGCCGCGTCCGCCGCATCGCAGGTCGCCTCGCGCAGGGGCTTGCCGTTGTTCAACGTGTCGAGACGGGCGAATTCCTCGGCGTTTTTCTCCACCAAATCAGCGAGGGCAAAAAGTTTCGCCGCGCGATCCGGGCCGGTTGACTGACCCCACGGCCCCTGGTCGAAGGCCGCCCGTGCCGCGCTGATCGCGTCCTCCGCGTCGTCCGCCCCGCTGTCGGTGGCCAGGCCGATGACTTCGTTGTTGGCCGGGTTGACGACCTCGCGGGTGGCCCCCCTCTTGGCGGCAACCCACTGGCCGTTGATGTGATTGAGGAGGGTTTTCATGGGAGCAAGTAAAGTCAGGTCAGCGCGGCCTCCACAATGCCGCATTCAGCGAGGCCCAGAGATGCATGATCCAGCCGAGGGTCCCGAGGGTGACAAACCACAACACACTGGCACCGACGAAAAACAGAATGCCGGACAGCAACCGGCCTTGGAGCAACTGGCCGAGGCCGGGAATGAAAAGGCTGCAGAGCGCGGAAATCACGTTGCCTGCGGAACCCTGTCCTGCCGCTGTCATGCCGCCAATAAACGCGGCGAGGCCCGCCTTGTCTACCCCGCAAACGGCCGCTCGCGGGCAAAAAAATCCACGACCTCGGGGTAAAGCACGTGCTCGGCCTCCTTGATGCGGGCGTGGAGCGTGTCCGCCGTATCGTCCGGCATGACGTCAACCTCGGCTTGGGCGATGATCTCCCCGGTGTCGATCCCCTCCTCGACATAATGCACGGTCGCGCCGGCCACCGCGTCACCGGCGGCCAAGGTCTGTTCCCAGGCGCGCAAGCCGGGATGCCGGGGCAGGAGCGACGGGTGGATGTTGAGGATACGACGGGGAAAAGCGGCCAGAATTTCCCGGCCGATGATGCGCATGAACCCCGCGAGGAGGACGAGGTCCACATGCTCGTGCTGCAGGGCATTGACGATGTTGTGCTCGCTGGCCACATCGAGACGCGCCCGCGATTCGCCCGGATAAACATACTTGGTGTGCGAGCGATGCGAGCGCCCGATGTCCAGAATGCCCGCGTTGCGGACATCGGAAAGCACCACCTTGACCTCCGCCGCGATGGGCCGGTCATGGATGGCGCGGAAAATCGCCTCAAGATTCGAGCCCGTGCCCGAGCCGAGGACGCCGAGGCGAAGTTTGTCTCCTGTGCTCATGATGGGCCGATCCTTTCCAACACCGCGGAAGTGGAACGTCCCGGGACCAGCGGCAGGATCCGCACTTCGGCCCCGCCCTCGGCCAGGGCCGCACGTTCCTCCGGGTCAAGACTGTCCGGGGTGTAATCACCGCCCTTGGCGTAAAGATGCGGACGGACCGCGCGGAGAAACCCGGTGGCCCGCTTGCCTTCGAAGATCGAGACAAAATCCACGCAGCCCAAGGCGGCCAGAACCTCGGCGCGATCGTCCTGCGAATTGACCGGCCGGCCGGGACCCTTGAGTTCGCGCACCGAGCTGTCGCTGTTCAAGCCGATGGCCAGGGCGTCGCCGAGCGCACGGGCCTGCTGCAGATAGCGCACATGACCGGCGTGGAGCAGGTCGAAACAACCGTTGGTCACGACCAGGCGGCGCCCCTGGCGGTCCAACTCGTCCCGCAGCCGCGACAACTCCTCGGTGTTTACGACCCGGCCCTCATGCATGCCCATGAAAATCGCATCCGGCGCGCCATTGCGCAATACCGCACCGCGGGCTTAGTTTCGCGCCATGCGCATCGCCCGAGTCGCCGGAGAGGACGGAAAAATCTTTTGGGCCAGCCCGACGGCGGACCCCGCCGTGTTTGCCGGTCTGCGCGGCAGCTGGGCGGACGGCTTTACGCCCACGGGCGAGACCCTTGACCGGGTGCGGCTTCTGGCCCCGGTCGAGCCCGCGGCGATTTACGCCATCGGCCTGAACTACCGCGACCACGCGGCCGAAACCGGCGCCCCGCTGCCGGATTATCCCGTGCTCTTCATGAAAAACATTCGCGCCGCCATCGGACCGGGCGAAGCCATCCGCCTCCCCCGCCATCTGCGCAGCGACGAGGTGGACAGCGAGGCCGAGTTGGCCGTGGTCCTCGCGCGCGACTGCTGCAACGCGACGCGCGACGGGGCGATGGACTTTGTCGCCGGGTTCACCTGCGCCAACGACGTGAGCGCCCGCGACTGGCAACTGCGCCGCTCGGGCCGCCAGTGGTGCCGGGCCAAATCCTTCGACACCTTCTGCCCGCTGGGCCCCTGGGTGGTCACGCCGGACGAACTGCCCGCGCCGCTCGCCCTGAACATCTCGGGCCGGATCAACGGCCGTGTGCTCCAGCAGAGCAATACGTCGCACATGATTTTCGATCTGCCGGCGCTGCTGGAATTTCTCAGCGCCGACACCACGCTGCCGGGCGGCAGCGTGATCCTCACGGGCACACCGCAGGGCGTCGGCATGGCCCGCCAACCGCCGATCTGGCTGCAGCCGGGCGACCGGGTGGCGGTCGAGATCGAAGGCATCGGCGTGTTGGAGAATCCGGTGGTCGAGGGAGACTGAGGGGGCGAACCTTCCGCCACCGGCGCGAACACCTTTGTGCACCGCACCTGACAAGCGCGGGCGGGGTTGGTAGCCTCGGCGCCCATGTCCTGGCGGATCCTGACGCATCATACCCTGAAGACGCTGCTGCGGGCGGCCCAGGTTCTGGTCTTTTTTGTCCTGCCGGCGGTGGTGGGCTATCTTCATTTCGTGGGCTTGCCGCGGGCCTTTTACCCGACCCTGACCGAAGCGGCAGGGCGGGCTGGGCTGGAACTTTCCTTCTCGCACATGAGGCTGAGCATGCTGCAAGGACTCGTGCTCGATGATGTCCGCCTCAACGCGGAGAATCTGCCGGCCGATCACGAGATCGGCGTGGATCGTGCGGCGGTCGGCCTCGACTGGAGCAAGCTGGTGCGCGGGCGGGTCGAGTTGACCGCGCTGGATCTGCGGGGCGCGCAACTTTCGCTTCCGCTGCCCGTGGGCGACGGCACCATGCGCACCCTGCGGCTGACCAAGGCGCGGGCGCGACTCGTTCTCTCCGACGGCTTGCTCAGCGTGCCGCTCGCGCGGTTCAACGTGCAGGGCATCGACATCATTGCGAGCGGACGCATGTTGCTCGAGCCGGTGGCCGGCGCGGCCCCCGCCGCCCTCGGGGCACCCGACCTGGGAAAATTCGTCGATCTTTTGGAATCTTTCGACTTCGGATCGAAACCCCCGCAGTTGGAGATCGAGTTCTCCGCCCGCGCCGGGGATTTGGCGGCGCTGCAACTGCCACGCATCCATTTCGAGGCCCCGGAGATCGCGCGCGGCGGGGCGAAACTACGCTCGGTCAGCCTCGACGCGACCTTCGACCACCGCACGCTGTTCATTCAGCGCGCCTCGGCCCGCGACGACTGGAGCGGACTGCTCACGCTGACGGGAACTTGGAATGCGGCCAGTGGCGCGGCGGAGGCCAGCGTGGACTCGGACATCGATTTTGTGCCGTGGCTGGCCCAGTTCCAGCCGGACGGCCCTTGGAAGGACCTGAGGCTGACCGCCCCCCCGAAACTTCAGGCCACCTTGAGCTTGCCGCCCGGGGAGGCCCGCCAGGCCAGGGTTCTTGGCACGATGGAAACGGGCGGAGGCGAATTCCGCGGAGTTCCCTTCCGCGGGATTTCCGCCGGCTTTGCCTGGCAGAACGGCGACTTTTACGCGCGCGACGTGCTGGTGGAACTTCCGAACGGCAGCATCACGGCCGACCTGATGATCCGCCCGGAGGATGTTCGGCTGCGGGTCGAATGCCTGGCCGACCCCCTCCTGCTGGTGGCCCTGCTGGACGAGAAAGCGCGCACCTCGCTGGCCAAATTGGAGGCGGTTTGCCTTGATGCGCCGGAGATATTTTTTGAGCTCTCCGGGCCCAAGCTTGACCCGGCGGTGCTCAAGGGCACGGGCAAGATCAAACTCGGGCGCACCTCCATCCACGACTCGACCATGGACAGCGCGACGGCGGACCTGATTTTTCAGGACCGGGCGCTGACCCTGACGAACATCAAGGCGATCCGCCCCGAGGGCACGGCGACAGGCGCGTTCACCTATGATTTCGCGCGCGAGCAGGTGCGGCTCGACGGCATCCGCAGCACGATGAATCCTTTCAACGTGCTGCAGTGGGCCGATCCCAAAGTGGCCCGCGAGGCGCTGCCCTACCGCTTCAAGTCCCCGCCGGAGGTGACCACCGGCGGCGTCATCGAACTCAAAGACCCCACGCTCACGCGCCTCTGGGCGAACTTCAACGCCTCGCAGGGCCTCGACTACGACCTGCTGGAACGCACGCTCAACTTCGGGGCGACCACCGGCTCCCTCGAATTCACCGGCCGCAAAATCGGGGTCCGCATCTCCTCGGCCGAGCTTTTCGGCGGCAAGGTCAAGCTCGATGCCACCATCCACACCGGGGAACCCGGCGCGCGGCAGGAGATGAGGCTTGATCTGGATGCGGTCAACTTCGAGAAGCTGACCAAGCTCTATTTCGATTACGACAACTCCCAGGGCGTGGTCAGCGGCCGCTACGAATTCAGCTTCGTCGGCGGCCAGCCCAAGGAGATGCGCGGCAAGGGCAGCCTGCTCGTGCAGGAGGGCAATGTCTTCGCCATTCCCGTGCTCGGCCCGCTCTCCGCCGTGCTCGACACCATCGTGCCGGGGACCGGCTACCAGACCGCGCGGGAGGCGACCTGCGACTACAAGGTCGAGAATGGCGTGATCACCACGGAGAACCTCGAGGTGGTGGGCCGCGGATTCAGCATGATCGGCCAGGGAAAACTCTTCTACCTCGAGGACCGCATGGACTTCGGGGTGCGCATCAACGCGCAGGGCGTGCCCGGGCTGCTGCTTTACCCGGTGAGCAAATTGTTCGAATACGTCTCGGACGGAAAACTTTCGGAGCCGCAGTGGCGTCCGCGCATTCTGCCCAAAGGCGGAAAAAACCCGCCGAAGAACGGGACGACGCCCGCGCCTAGCGAAGAAGCAGGACGGAGCGGGCCCGCTTGATCGCGCGGGTGATCCGGCGGTGCAGGTGGGCCGGCACACCGGTCAGGCGACGCGGCAGAATCTTGCCGCTCTCGGTCACGAAACGCTTGAGCAACTCGGGGTTCTTGTAGTCGATGGCTTCGAGCGGGAGGTCGATGCGGCGGCGCGGCATGGACCGGTTGGCCCGGCGCATGGCCGCGCGGCGTTGAGGTGTCTTCGGTTGCATGATGATTTACTTGGTTTCGCGGTGCAGTGTGTGGCGGCGCAGATTGGGGTTGTATTTTTTCTTCTCCAGCCGGCCGGGCGTGCGCAGGCTTTTCTTGTTGCGCGTGGTCATGTAGCGCGAGATCGGTTTACCCTCGGCCGCGGCCTCGGTGCATTCAAGTGTGATGATTTCCTGGGCCATAATGATTACTCCTTGGAGTCCGCCGGCGTTTCCTCATCCGAGTCCTCGCCGCCTTCCTCGTCCGTGCTTTCGAACAGCCGCGCGACCGGTTGGCGGACGCGACTGAAGCGGTTTTTCTTTTCGATTTCGCTCTGGCACTCGACGGTGTAGCGCGCGAACGGGCGGGCCTCGAGACGGGCCTTGGAAATTTTCTTCTCGCTCATCTCGCAAACCCCGTAGGTGCCGAGGGTGATGCGCTGGAGCGCCTCGTTGATCTCAAACAAAGCGTCCTGTTCCTGCGAGAGCAGATTGAGGGCGAAATCGCGGTCGTAGGAGTCGCTGCCGGCATCCGCCTGGTGCAATCCGTGGGCCGAAACCTCGTGGGCATCATTGCCATTGCGCAGGTTGTCGCGGGCCACGCCGGTCATCGAGTCGAGCAGCGTGTCCTTGAGGGCGAGGAGGCGCAGTTGCTGCTTCTTCATCCACGGGTCGAGGCGGCGCCCTTTCTCCACCGGTTGGCCGAACGCGAGCATATCACGCATGCTGACCTGCGGTTGCTTGGTCGCCCGGCCCTTGGACTTGACCGGCTGGGCCACCCGCTTCGGGCTCGGGGATTTTTTGGCCGCTGGTTTGCTTTTGGCCGGCGAAGCCTTCGGCCTCTGGGCGGGAGATTTTTTAGCCGGAGCCTTCTTGACCAAAGCTTTCTTGGCCGGGGCTTTCTTAACCGACTTCGACTTGGTGGGAGATTTTTTCTTCTTTGCGGCCATGGGAAATCGTTCTTTAAGGGGCCGGGAAGCTAACGGCGTGCGTGCAGTCTGGCAAGGCTTTTCGCCGTGAGGCTATTCTGGCACAGGGACCGGACGGTCTCCGACCTTGTCGGCGGCAACCTCGGCCGCCTCCTCCTCGCCCGCGTTGTAGGGGCGCCCACCCACCACGGCCACGGTGCCACCGGGCTTTTTGACCAGGGCGGGGCGGGAGCCGGCCTCGCGGTAATCCTGCTGGCCGAGGACCTGGCCGTTGAGCCCGAGGTGCGTGTAGCGGAACTCTTTCGGCAACGTGTTCTGCAAAATGTGGATCTGGTTCTCGGAGTCGAGCATGACCTCGGGCCGGCCGAAGGTGAGAAACTGGCCGAGCTGATGGGTGGCGTAGACCCGGCCGCGCTGCCGGTCCTCGATGCGGACGTAGAGCCGGGTGCTGCGCGAGAGTTTGTGCGAGAGCAGGGTGATGGTGCGCAACTCGGGCTCGCCGGCGGCTCCGGGCACGCCGACCACCTCCTGCCAGATCGGACGCCCGTCGGTAATCTCCACCGGCAGCGACGGCGAGCTGAAGAACCGGCTGAACGCGCCCACGTAAACGGTCGCCTTGACGCGGTAGAGCCCGAACTCATCGAGGGGAAAAAGGGGCGTGAGGTTGACCGCCCGGGTGAGTTTTTCCCCCGCCCCCACGGCCGCCGGGGCCAGCGCGTAGTTGGGATTGCTCGGTGGCACGAGTCGGCCGTCGGCCGTCTCGATGGTGAAACCGAACCAGCGGTCGTTCTCGGAATTGTCGAGGAGCAGCGGACGGCCGCTCAGGTTGTTGATCGTGACCGTGGCGATCAGCGGCTCATACATGACGTAGAGTTTGCGCTTGAAGCTGATGTCCACCCGCACCTGGGCGAAGGCGGGGGTGGCCAGCAACCCCAGCAGCAACGCCGCCGGGAAGAGCCAGCGCCGCATGGTCAGGCGGGGGTTCATTTGGATGGGGTGTCGGAGACCGTGCGGAAGCCCAGGGCATCCTGCACCTGCAGGGCGTCGAGGATGGCGCGGCGGCGGGTGATGAGGTGCTCGGGGTTGCTCCAGTTGCCGCCGCGAATGACCGGGACCTGGCCGCCCATGCCGTCCTCCGAGACAGCCCAGGTGGCGGTCCATTCGGAAACATTGCCGGCCATGCCGTGGACGCCAAACGGACTTTTATCGCCGGCCGGTTGGTTGATCGGCGACCAGCGTTTGAAGCCATCAATCTCGCCGCCCTCCTTCGGGTTGGGCTTGAAATCTGTGCCGCTGTTGACCCGCTTCGCCTCCTCTTCCGGGCCCCATGGATACTTGCGCCCGTCGGTGCCGCGGGCGGCTTTTTCCCATTCCTGCTCGGTCGGCAGGCGGCGGCCCTTCCATTTGGCGTAGGCGTAGGCATCGAACCAGTCGACGTTGAAAACCGGCGAATCCACGGTGAGCGGCGATTCCTTGTATTGCTTCCAGCGCACCGCCCGCGTGTAGTAGCCGGGCATCGGCGGGGTCATTTGCTTGTTGTCCGCCCAATCCAGCGGCACGTGCGACTTGTCCTTGGGCTGGTCGGGATGGGCCAGTTTTTCAGCCTCCCCGGGATTGGCCTCGAGGAAATCGAGAAACTCTTTGTAGTCGGCAATGCTGACCTCGTGTTCATCAATCCAGAACGCGGGCAAGGTGGTCTTCTCGCCGCTCTGGTAAACAAACTCGCCGGCCGGAATCTCGATCGACTTGCTGGTGATCCCGCGCGCGGCACCGCCGAAGTTTCGGAGGAGGAGGACCACAGCAAGACCCAGGAGCACAAGCGAGAGCGCCGAGGTGATCAGCAGTTGTTTCTTCTGCCGCGCCTTGGCCTGGGCCAGAAGTTCCTTCGATTTCTCGGTGCGCGCGGTCAATTGCGACGCATCTTTGGGAGCGGCCGCCGGTTTGGCCGCGGCGGCGAGGGCGCGGGCCGCGCTCCAACCCGATTCGCCCTTGGCCAGCATGGCCAGGGCTTGGGCGGCGGAACCGCCGGGCGCGGCGAGACCCTGCAAGGCGGCGGCCATGCTGCCCACCTCGGCATTCTCCTCACCCGCCACCGCCTCGCCCGCCACCGCAAGGTTGGCCAGGCGCGGACGCATGGCCCCATCGAGAAGGATGTCGGCCGGGCCGAGAGCGCGGCGGGCGATGTTGTTTTTCTGAAAATATTCCGAAACTTCGCCCGCGGCGCGCAGGGCGTTCATCAACACCCGGTCATCCAGTTGCTGCCCCGCCGCGGCGTAAGCCTGCAGGGTGTGCCCGGGCACGAGGTCCGAGCTGTAATAGTAGTGGCCGTCCGCCTCGCCCGCCTCGTGCACCGCGAGGAGGTAGGGATGCGTCACCGCGGCCTTGGCCCGGGCGTTGGCCAGAAAGGCGGCCACCACTTGTGGGTCGCCCGCCCGGGTGCGGTCGAGCACATGGAGCACCACATGGCGGGACATGCCCTGCTGCCAGGCCAGGTATTCCGCCACGGCATCATTTTGTCCGGCGGTCTCCTGCAAATGGTAATCGCCGATGTTGGTGCCGGTCGGGGGAAAGTCTGCGGCGCCGGGCAATTTGAGCGCGGCGGCGAGGCGACCCAAGTCCACCGGTTTAGCCAGCACGAAGGCGCCGGCGGTCCTCTCGGCATAGCCGGAAAGATCGTAACCGCTGACGAAGACGGCGCGCATGGCCGGAAACTCCACCGCAAGGGTCTCGCGCAAGGTCAAACCATCCATCGGCTCCATGACCACGTCGGTGACCAGCACGTCCACCCCGCCCCAGGCCCGCGCCGCGGCCAGCGCGTCCGGGCCGTTGGACGCGACCTGCACCTCACAGCCGTCCGCGCCCTGGAGCAATTCCCGCCAGGCCTCGAGCACCGGCACCTCGTCATCAACCAGAAGAATCTTCATGGCTGAGCGGCGTCGGGGAGCTCATTGAGCGGAGGGGGAAACATACCCTGAAGATCAACGGGGTCGGCCCGCGTGTCCTGCAACTGGCCGCGGTGGTAGATGTTGACCATGTAGCCGTAGTAGGCCGGCGGAGGGCCGCCGTCCGGCCCGATGCGCGGGATTTCATATTTGACCTCGAGAATTTCAATCCCCTCCTCCCTCCAGTCCACCGGCGTGGTGAACCACATCGACTGGACGCGGCTCATCGTCGGCACGACCTCGCCGTTGACCATTTCGTAGAAGGTTACGTTGATGCGGACGTCGCTGGCCTCGACCCTCTCGCCCGGACGGGCCTTGATCGCCAGGCGCAGGTCCTTGACCGGTTTGCCGTCGCCGGGCGAATCCTTGAGCTGCAGATCAATGACCCCGAGCGTCGAACCGGGCTGCAGACCGACCTGATCCCGGAGTTCCGATCCGCCGGCGGGCAGGGCGCCCTGTTGCTTGAGCAAGCGCAACCGGATGTCGGCGACATCCAGAAACCGCCCGGCATCGGGGCCCAGCTCGATGACCGATTTCCATGTCATTTCGGCCAGTTCGTTCTGCCCGGCACGTTCCTGCAACCCGGCGAGGCGGGACAGGACTTCGGCATTGCGCGGCTGCAGAGCCACTGCCTCCTCGAGCGGCACCAGCGCTGCGTTGGGCGACGAGCCGCCCTCGAGTTTTTCGGATTCTTTGAGCAGCTCCGCGATCCTGGCGGCGTCGGCCGCGGCTTGTTCGACCGCCTTCTCGTCGACGACCGGAGCATCCGGCGCGCTGGCCGGCGTGGGAGCCGGCGTGGGAGCCGGTGTGGGTGGCGGCGTGGCCACGGCGAGGACGGCGGGGGCCGCAGGTTGTCCGAGACCCGGACCGAAATAGACCAACACGGCCACGAGTTGGGCGACGGCAGCGGCGCCCAAAAGGCTGGCGGCGACCACGAAAGTTGTGCCGACGGGAGATTTCATCCAAGGCACAGCATGACGACCCCGAGCCCTGCAAGTCAACGATCGGAAGTCGCCATTCTCACGGCCCGACGACCTCGAAAGAACGGCGCGGCCCGCGGGCCAGGAGAAGAATGGCGCGGCCACCGCGGGGCAAATCCTTCACCGCGCGGCCAAAATCCGCCGGAGACGTCACGACGACATCATTGACCTGCTCGATGGCATCGCCGGGCCGCAGGATGCCCTCGGCGGGCGAGCCCGGGGCGACCGAGGCGACGACCACGCCTTCGAGGTTGGCCGGCAGGCGGTAACGTTGCACCAGCCCGGGATTGATGGCCTCGACGACCACCCCGGCGAGGGCGTTGTCTGCCGCGGCCACAGGCGGCGCCGGCATCGGCTGCGGCACGACCGAGCCTGCGGTGGGCGGCGGGGCCAGCGCGGTCCAACCCGGCCGCTGCTGCTCCACGATCTGGGCCGTGAGGTCGATGGGCTGGCCGTCCCGGATCAGCTGCAACGGGATCTTCGAGTCGATCACGGACTCACTCACGCGCTTGCGCAGATCGTTGAAGTCGCGGAGGTCACGGCCGTCAAATTTGCGGATGACATCCCCGGGGCGAATCCCGGCCTCGTCCGCCGGCGAGCCCTGCAGGACGGCCTCGACCAGCGCGCCTTTGGCGTCGGGCAGGCCGAGTTGCTGCGCGACCGCCTCATCGAAGGGCGCCATGACCAGGCCGAGGTAGGGGCGCGGCACGCGGCCGAGAGTGAGGATTTGGTCGAGCACCCGGCGGACGGTGTTCGAAGGGATGGCGAAGGCGACACCCTGGCTGCCGCCGGATTCGGTCTTGATACGGTTATTGAGGCCGACGATTTCGCCCCGGATATTGACCAGCGGGCCGCCGGAATTTCCCGGGTTGATCGGCGCGTCGGTCTGGAAAAACTCGTTGACTGTTTCGCTCGAGATGAGGCGGTCACGGGCGCTGATGATTCCCATGGTGACCGATTCCTGCAGGCCGTAGGGGGCGCCGATGGCGAAGACCATTTGTCCGACACGAACTTTATCCGAATCACCGAGCGCCAACGGCTGGAGGCCCTCGGCCTCGATCTTGAGAATGGCCATGTCCGAGAGCGGATCGACCCCGAGAACCTGGCCGGGCAACCGCCGTCCGTCGCTCAGCGTGACCATGATTTCCCGCCCGCCCTCGACCACGTGCAGGTTGGTGACGATGTGGCCCGCGGCCGAAACAATGGCCCCTGATCCGACCGGGCTGGCCTCCGCCGGCGGCGGCCCACCAAGGCCGAGGTAGCGACGGAGCAATTCTTCCCGGGGATCCGCCATGCCCCCGCGACGCGAGGTGATGCTCACGACCGAAGGAATGACCGCCGCGGCCACGCGACCGAACTCCTCATCGAGCGCGGCCAGGCCGGGCACACGGCCGGGACTGAGGGCCGGTTCGACCGCGGGCAGGGCGTGAGGGATGCTGTTCGTCGCCGGCGCCGTGGCCTCCTGAAGGTGGCCGCTCTTCCAGGCATACAGGCCGGCCAGGGCCAGCGTGATGACCAGGACGAAGAGCAAAAATTGGAGAAAACTTTTCACGGCTGATAGCTACGCTTCGGCCCGGCGTTTCGCGTCGGCATGCAACCAATCCCACAAGCGATCAATCCCCGCCTGGACCCGCTCGCGGGCCGCCGCCACTTCCGTCGGCGTCATTTTTCCGCCGGACGGCTTCTCCACCCCGAAGATGTAGTATTTGATCTTGGGCTCGGTGCCGCTGGGCCGCACGGCGGCGCGACGCCCGTCGGCCAGAGTGAAAATGATCATGCCCTCGGACGGCACCAACTCGCCCTCGACGTCATGGATGGTATCCGTGCCGAAGTTCTCCACCTTGACCACGGCGGAGCCGTCGATTTCCACCGGCGGATGATCGGCGTAGGAGGCGGCCAGTTTGGCGATGAGTTGGGCTCCTTCGGCCCCCTCGAAGACGAGCGATTCGCCGCGCTCCAGATAAACGCCGAGCGTGGCGAAAATCTCGTCGAGATACTCCGGCGCGGTCAGTCCGCGTGACCGCGCGTAGGCCGCCACCTCGGCAAACGCGGCCACGGCCGCATTGGCGTCCTTGTCGCGGGCGAAGTCGGAAAGCGTGTAGCCGTAGCTTTCCTCGCCGCCCATGACGAGGAACGAGGAATGAGCAAGGCGCAGCCGACGCGTTTCCGCCTCGTCGAGGCGCACATAATCCCGCCGCAGTTCCGCCGGAATCGCCTCCTCGTAGCGGCGCAGCTTGGCCGCGTTGTATTTGAAGCCGGTCAGGGTCTCGACGCAACGCAACCCGAAGTGCTCGGCCACGGCTTTTTGCAGATCGGTCGTGACGTAGGTCTTGATGATGACCCCGCGGTGCTTGTTGCCCTCGTTGAGGATGCCGAGCTCGAACATCCGCTGCGCACGATAAAAGGCCAGCATGGACCCGATCTGGTTGCCGGTCAGGAGATGCATTTTCCCGTCGCGTCCGCGCACCGCCACCCCCATGCGGTCGTCATCCGGATCGGTGGCCATGACAATCTCCGCGCCAATTTTGTCCGCCAGTTGCATGGCCATGGTCAGGGCCTCGGCGTATTCGGGGTTGGGCGACTTGACCGTGGGAAAGCGGCTGTCCGGCACGAGTTGCTCGGGCACGGCGGTCACGGTGAAGCCGAGACGCTGCAGCAGGGGCATGATGATCGAGGCGCCGACTCCGTGGAGCGGCGTGTAAACGATTTGCAATCCCTTCTCCTGCGCGACCACCGCGGGGTCGAGCACGACTTTTTCCAGCCGGTCGAGGTAAGACGCGTCCATTTCCGGCCCGAGCGTTTCGCGTTGACCGCGCCCGGCTTCAGGCCGCGGTTCGTAATGGGCGCTGCGCACCGCGTTGACCCGCGCAATGATGCCCGAGGCATGGGGCTCGACCACCTGGCCGCCGTCGTCGAAATAGACCTTGTAGCCATTGTAGCCCGGCGGGTTGTGGCTTGCCGTGATGTTGATGCCGGCCTGCGCGCCCCGCTGGCGCACGGCAAAGCTCAACTGCGGCGTGGGCCGCGGTTCGGCGAAAACCAGCGCATCGCAACCGAGATCTGTGATGACCTGCGCGGTCAGGTCGGCAAACTCACGGGAAAAGAACCGCGTGTCATAGCTGATGCAGATCCGCGGGCGGTGCGGCAATTTCTCCCGCGCCGCCCAGTCGAGCACATAGGCCACGAGGCCCTGCGTGGCGCGGCTGATGTTGAAATAATTCATCGCGTTCGTCCCGGTGCAGGGAAACTCCGGGCGGTCCATCGCCTGGGGCGTCCCGCGCTCGGCCGCCGTGACCACCGCGCCGATGGTCTTGCCCCGCAACCCGCCGGTCCCGAAGGCCAGCGTGCGGAAAAACCGGTTGTTCAACTCATCCCAATCGCCCGCCGCGGCCAGTTCCTCGATCGCCGCGCGCTCGTAATCGCGCGGTTGTGCGGCCAGCAGCGCCTCGATGTTGGCGAGGGAGGACTCGAGCAGCACGCCGCCGTCGCGGCCGGCCATCAGGACTTGGGACAGATCAGACATGCGGGGGCAGGAATATAGTCGACCCCGGCGCGCAGGCAAAGCCCAACTGAGGGACGCCCAGACGGCAACGCTTTTCCTCGGCGGAAAAGTGCGCTAGCTTCGAAACCGATGAGCTTTTCCTCCCGCCTTCTTATTCTTTTCCTCGCCGCCGCCTCGGTCTCCCCCAGCCTCGGGCAGGATGCCCCCGCCGAGGCGCTCGAAGCGGCCAACAACATCTACATCGGCGGCGACTACCCCGCCGCGGTGGCGGCCTACGAAAAAATCCTCGTTGATTACCCGACCTCGACGGTCGTGGGGAACGCGCAGGTGCAACTCGCTTATGCCGCCTACCTGGCGGGAGACAACAAGAAGAGCCTCGACACCCTGACCAAGTTTTTTGCCGGCCCGCCGGCTCCGCCCGAATTGGCCGAATTGGCCGCCCTGCTGCAACCGCAAGCCCTCTCGGGGCTCGCCTCCGCGCTCAAGCCGGAGGATCCGGCGCGGAAAAAAGCCTACGAGGACGCGGTGAAAAAATTCAACGAGTTCCTGCAGAAATACCCGCAGTCAGCCGAGATTGAATCCGCCACCTACGGCAGCGCCCTCGCCTCCTTCCAGATCGCCGACTATGCCGCGGCCAGGACCGCGCTGGAGGGCAACCTCAAACGGTTCGCCAGCAGCGCCAGCATCCTCGAGAGCCAGAACCTCCTCGCCCTCGTCTACGCCACGGAGGGCAGCAAGATGCTCTCCGCCGAAGGCGCCGACCCTGCGCCCGGCCTGGCGCTTTACCGCCAAGCGGCCGACCTGCTCCGCGACATTATCACGAAGAAAACCGACCTGACTCTGGTCAACGCCGCGCAATTTCAGCTCGGCGATATCCTCCTCAGCGAGGCGGCATCCGTGCCGGAAGACCAGAAGGCCAAACTCTTGGATGACGCGCGTCAGGCCTTCCGCGGCGTCCTGCCCAAGGACAACATGCTGGCCCGGCAGCAGGAAAAAATCGACGCCATCCCCGCGCTGCGCCGCGCCGCCCTGCTCGCGCGCAACACGGCCGAACTCAAACGCCTCGACCGCCTCTCCGAGCGGGCCCGCCGCAAGCTGGCCGAGTTGCAGAGCCGTCCCGACCAGACCGTCACGGCCCTGCAGAAAGTCGGCGAGTCCTATTACCAGCAGGGCACCTACGATGAGGCCCGCGTGGTGCTGACCCACGCCTCACCGCTGCTCGCCGATGACGAGGACAAGAAGCGCAACCTCTATTTCACCACCATGACCTACGCGCTGCAGAACGCGGCCGAGCCGGCCACCGCGCGTTACGAAACCTTCCAAAGCACCTACAAGGGCGACCCGATCGCGGCCAACCTGCCTGTCGCCCTCGGCAATCTTTTCCTCACCCATCCCGACCCCGCGGTGCGGAACCCGGAAAAAGCCGCCGCGTTTTTCAAGGAGGCGGCGCAACTGTATCCCAAGAGCCCCCTCCTCGGCCTCGCCGTGGTCAACGAAGCCACTGCCCGCGCCCAGCAGGGAGACTTCGACGGAGCGCTCAAGACCTACCGCGAATTCCTCGCGACCAACCCGCCGGCCGACGTCGCCGCGGTGGCCCAGCTCGGCATCGGCAATGTGCTCAAGGAGCAGGCCGCCACCACTCCGGCCAAATGGGACGAGGCCATCGCCGCCTACAAGGATCTGCCCGCCAAATACCCGAAAGCCCCGCAAGTCGAAGAGGCCGAGTTCTGGGTCGCCGTCGGCACCCAGATGAAGGGCGACAACGCCGGGGCCATCCCGCTCCTTGACGCCTTCGTGCAAAAATATCCCGCGACCGAGATGACCCCCAGCGCGCTCTACGCCGGGGCCGGGGCCAGGCTCGCCCTCGGACGCAACGACGAGGGCATCGCCACCCTCGCGCAAGTCGCGGAGAAATTTCCCCAGAGCAAGCCCGCCCCGTTCACTTACTTCCAGCGCGCGCAATTGGCCGGCGCGGCCCAGAACAGCGATGAGGTGGTCCGCCTCATGCGCGAGTTCACCGAGAAGTATCCGGAGGATGACAAAATTTTCTTCGCCTTCGACAGCATGGGCCAAACCGAGACCAATCGTGGCAATGTCGCCGCCGCCGTCGCGGCTTACACCGGCTTCGTGACCAAGTTCGGCACGTCGCCCAAAGCCCCCGAGGCCATGGTCAAAATCACCGAGCTCCAGCGCACCGCGGCCGAACGGCTCGGACGCTACGGCGCGTTGAATGCCGAGGAACAGGCCAAGTGGAAGGAGTCGATGAACGCCTCGATTGCCGCCGGGGAAAAAATGGTCGCCGACTACCCGGACAGCCCCCAGCTCAGCCTCGGCCTGCGCTCGCTGCTGGCCGCCAAAAAACTGGAGGCCGATGCGGGCCTGATCGACGCCCCCGGGGTGGAAAAATATTTCGCCGACCTCGCGGAGAAATCCCCGGCCGGAGCCAAGAGCAAGGTGCTCTTCGCCCGCGCCGCGTTCATCAACAACACGGACAAACCCCGCGCCCTCGAGGAAATGAACAAGGCCTACGACGCCTCGCTCGTTTACGCCCCGGCCGATCTCGACCTCTACGGTCTGGCCCTCGTGGACAACAAGAAGACCGACGAAGCCACCGCCGTCTTCGAGAAGATCGCCGTCGACTATCCGAACCCCGCGGGAGCTACGCCGGACAAGGCGCCCCCGGCCATTATGGAGGCGCAGGCCATCTCGATGTTCGGGCTCGGACGCGTGGCCCAGTCGAAGGGTGACGTGGCCGGCGCCGGTCTTCTTTTCGAAAAATTGAAGGCGCTCTACCCGTGGTCGCCCAAGGTCCTCGAGGCGAACTACGGCATCGCCGCAGCGCTTCGCACCCAGGGCAAGGGCGATGAAGCCATCGGCCTCCTGACGCAAATCATCCGCTCCCAGATCGCCTCCAACCAACTGCGCGCCGACTCGATGCTCCTCGGTGGATACATCCAAAAAGAGAAGGGCCAGCGCGACGCCGCCATCGATTACTTCATCAAGACATCCGCTCTCTACGATGGCGTGCCCGAGGCCGCCTCGACCGGTTTGTGGGAAGGCGGGCAACTGCTCGAGCAACAGGTCACCGAACTCCAGGCGTCCGACGCGCCCAAGGCGGCCAAACAAAAGGAGCAGGCCATCCGTGCCTACAAAGAGCTGGTGGAAAAATTTCCCGAATCAGACTTCGCCGCCAAGGCCAAGGAGCGTCTCTCCGCCCTCGGGGCGAAGTAACCATGAACCGCGCCGAGCGCGCCGCGGAAATTCTGCGCGTTCTTCGCGCGGTCTATCCGGACGTCCATTGCGAACTCGACCACGACGGGGCGTTCCAATTGCTCGTCGCCACCATTTTGTCGGCCCAGTGCACGGACCAGCGGGTCAATCTTGTCACCCCCGAACTCTTCCGCCGCTATCCTGATGCGGGGAGCCTCGCGGCGGCTGCCGCCGAGGACGTGGAGGAGTTGGTCCGCACCACCGGATTTTTCCGCAGCAAGGCGAAGAACACCCGCGCCGCCGCGGCCGAGCTCGTGGCCCGTCACGGCGGTGAAGTCCCGCGCGAGCTGGAGGCCCTGACCGTCCTGCCCGGGGTCGGACGCAAAACGGCCAACGTCGTTTTGGGCAACGCCTACGGGATCGAGGCCGGGGTCGTCGTCGACACGCATGTCGGGCGCTTGAGCCGGCGCCTCGGCCTGACCAGGCACGCGGACCCGGTGAAGGTCGAACAAGATTTGATCAAACTCGTGCCCCGCGAGGCTTGGACCGAGTGGAGCCACCTGCTCATCTGGCACGGCCGCCGCCGCTGCTTCGCGCGCAACCCGGATTGCGCCGGCTGCGAGCTGGCCACGATTTGCCCGACCGCCGGGCAACACGGGACGCGAAGAGGGTCGGCGTAGAGGCGCGAACGGTCGGTCGCTCATCCCACCGGCCAGAACTGCAACGGTGCCTCGCGATGTCCCCATCGCGATGACCACGCTCCGCGCTTGCGCCTGCCTTCCTGCCTTCCGCGACGACATGAGGAGGCCGCCAGTGCGCGGTGCCGTTGCACACGACGAGCCTGCTCAACGTGGTCAGGCTGCCGCCGGGCGCGGCAGCGGCTGATTACTTGATGTAGTAGCCGGACACCCGCCACGCACCCTGCGCATCTTTCATCGGGGTAACCGTCTCGATGGAGCCGGGCTTGCTCGCGAAGTCCGTCTTCAACCGGATGACGACATACTGGCCCGCGGGCGCTCCTGGCAGTTCCGTGATAAACTGCGCCCCGAGCACCTCGCGCGACTTGGCCTCGCCCAACGGACCACGGACCGCGGCGATCGTGGCCTCCCACTGCTTTTCGGGCACCTTGTCCTGGAAAAGCGGGGCCGCCTCCCGCCAACTCGCGGCATATTTTCCGCCGTCCACGAGGGCGAGCCATTGCTTGGCGGCCGCGACCGCTTGATCGATGCGGTCAACGGCATGACTTGGTCCCATGGCAAATGCCGTGATACTCGCGAGCCATAGAGCAAAGGGAAGAGAGGACCATTTCATCGCCACAGACTTATCCCCAGAAAGCGCCCGGCCGGAGAAAAATCAGGCACCCGGCGGCGCCAAGGGCAAAGCATAAACCTCAAACTCATCGACCCGCCGCCAGCCCTCGCGCTGGTAAAGGGCCCGGGCGGCGTGGTTGGTCGGGGCGGTGCTGAGTTCGAGCCGCACCGCCCCATCGGACCGGGCGAAGCTCGCCGCGGCGACCGAGCAAAAGGTCGGATACAATTGGACGAAACCCATGGCCCGACCATCGGCGTCGAAAGCCAGAAGCACGACGGATTCCTCTCGCTGCAACCGGGCGGAGAGAAACTCCCGCGCCAGCACGGGGTCCGGTGGCTGCTCGTAGAACTGGCGGTAGCTGTCGAAGAGCGGAACCAGCAGATCAAGGTCCTCAAAGATGGCCCGACGGATTCTCATACCGGCGTGCGATATGGTGCCGCGGCACCCCGGAGTCAACCGGCAATCACGGGATTTCGGCTGGTCGCCGCGGTCTTTCCTCTTTTCCCCTGCGTCCGGCCGCGTCATGCTCCATGAACTTATGCGGAGGCAATTTCTGGTTTCATGAGCGCGACAGCCACGGGTAACGGAATGATCAATGTGCAGGTGGACGGCGAATGGCGCCAGTTCCCCAAGGGCACCAAGCTCATCGAGGCTTGCATGCAAAGCGGCAGTTTTGTCCCGCACTATTGCTACCATCCGGCGCTGACCACGCCGGGCAACTGCCGGATGTGCCTGATTGAACTCGGCGGACCGAAGATGGACGCCAACCGTCAGCCGGTGCTGGCCGCGGACGGACGTCCGGAAATCGCCTGGTCACCGCGCCCGCAGATCTCCTGCGCCTTGGAAATTTCCGAAGGCATGGCGGTGCGGACCAACTCGCCGCTGGTCGAAGACTGCCGCAAGGGAGTGATGGAGTTTCTTCTCATCAACCACCCGCTCGACTGCCCAATCTGCGACAAGGCCGGGGAATGCCGGCTGCAGGAATTCGCCGTCGAGTTCGGCCACGGCGGGTCGAATTTTCTCGAGGAGAAAGTCAAGAAACCCAAGCGGCAGGACATCGGCGAGCGCATCGTCCTCGACGATGAGCGCTGCATCCTTTGCTCGCGCTGCGTCCGCTTCATGCAGGAGGTCGCACACGACGACGTTCTCGGCTTCGTCGACCGCGGCAGCCACACCACGCTGACGGTCCATCCGGGCCAGCGCCTCGACAGCAATTACTCGCTCAACACGGTGGACATCTGCCCGGTCGGCGCCCTCACGAGCAAAGACTTCCGCTTCAAGATGCGCGTCTGGTTCCTCCGCGAAACCAAGAGCATCTGCACGTCCTGCGGCACCGGCTGCAACTCGATCATCGGCGCGCGGGAGAATGAAATCATCCGCCAGACCCCGCGGCAAAACGACGCGGTCAATTCTTACTGGATGTGCGATCACGGACGGCTGAACTACGCCTACCTTTACCGCCAGGACCGGCTGATCGTGCCTGCCCTGCGCGTGAACGGCCAGCCGCAGAAAGCAACCTGGCCGCGTGCGATCGCGCAGATCGCGGAGAAACTTTCGACCGTCCCACGCGGCGGGACCGCCCTCCTCGCCTCGGCCCGCATGACCAATGAGGAACTCTGGCTGGCCGCGCAGCTCGCGCGGCATCTCCGCATCAGCCTCCACGAGGTGGTGGCGCGGCCGCAGGAGGCCGATGGCATTCTGGTCAGCAATGACGGCAATCCGAACACGGCCGGCGCGAAGTTGCTTGGTCTGACCAGCGAGCCGGGCGCGCGGCTCGCGGCCATCGGCCAAGCCGTTCGCGACGGCCAAGTGAAAGCCCTCCTCTGCCTCGGCGAGGATCCGCGGCATCTCGGGCTGAACGCCGACGACCTGGCCAAGCTCGACCTGTTGGTCTGCCTCGACCTCCTGCCCAATACCGGGACTGCCGTGGCCACGGCGGTGCTGCCCGGCGCGGGCTTCGCGGAAAAACGTGGCTCGATGATCAATGTGAAGGGACGCCTCCAACGCTTGAACCGCGCGACCCAGCCACCCGGGCAGGCCCGTGACGACTTCGAAATTTTGTCCGACCTCCTCCGCGCTCTGGGAACCGAGCTGCCGCAGACCTTGGACGGCGTCTTCAAAGAAATGGCCGCCGCCACCCCCGCCCTCAACGGGCTGACCCTGGCCAAGCTCGGCGAACAAGGAATTCCGCTCGAAGCCGTCGCGGCCGTTTGAGTTTTATGGCCATCCGGGTTTAATTCCCGGCTCAGGATGCGCCCCCCCGTCTCCAGCCTTCTTGCTGTCCTCTGCCTCGGGGTCGCCGTGCAGGCCAGCCCCGTGCTGAGGGATGTCGAGCTCAGCCTGACCAACGATGTCGGCTTCGGCAACGAGGTCTGCGTGCTCGGCCCGCATCCGTTGCTCGGCGGCAACGACCCGCTCAAAGCGGTCAAGCTTGCGTGGAACCCCGGCAATGTCTGGCGCGGAACCATCGCCTTGCCCGCCGGCGCAAATCCCGGGTTCAAGTTTGTCCGCCGCTTTTTTGCCACCACGAACTGGTCGGGCGGAGCGACCACCGACCTTCTGACCAACCAGACCGCGCTGGTCCCCGCCCATGTCCCCGCGCCGTGGAATGGCAAGACCGTCTTCCTCCACAGCACGTGGAACCAAGCCAATATCTACTACCGCGACCTGACCGCGGGACAGACCAACTGGACGACGATGCCGATGCGAAACGTCGGAGCTGGCCGGAGTGCGTCGGAAAAACTTTTCCGCGCGGATGGCGTGGCCACGGTGGGCGGGGAGTTGGAGTTTGTTTTCAACGACGGCGCATCCTGGCTCAACGCCCCCGCTCCGCCGTCCGCCGCGCCCTACAGCGGCCTCGCGGGGCCCTTCAACTTCCGCACCACGCTCGACGTCTTCTTCGTGCAGGACCAGCAGGTCTTCAATTACCGCCCACCCCTTTCGGTCAGCGCACCATCGTTCACCACGCGCACCATCGGTTCGACCGTCACCAACATCCCCGGCCGCACCATCACGATCCAGCTCCCGCGCGGCTATGCCGAGAACACGTGGAAGCGCTACCCGGTGGTTTATTTCCACGACGGACAGAACGTTTTCTTCCCCGGCGGTCCGTTCGGCACCTGGGATGCCGACCGCATCGCCGCGCACGAGAGCGGGCAGGGGCGCATGCGCGAGGCGATCCTCGTCGCCATCCCCAACGGCAATGCGCTCGGTTCCGACCGCCTGCAGGAATACCTGCCCAATGGCGACACCATCACGCTCTACGGCAGCAACTCGGTGATCCACCCGGGCAAGGCGGCGCAATACGCCCAGTTCCTCGTGGACAATGTCCTGCCCACGCTCGACTTCAACTTCCGCACGCTCGGCGGCGCGGCCGACACCGTGGTGGCCGGCTCGTCCATGGGCGGGCTGGCCAGCGACTACATCGGGCACACGCGCGGCGACCGCTTCGGCGCGGCCGGCATTTTCTCGCCGGCCTACTGGGCCGCGCCGAACTATCTGACCAACCGCACGCTCACGCTCCAACCGCTGCGCCGTTACATTTACATGGGCACGGCCGAATCGAGCGGCGGCGAGTCGAATTCGAACGTTTACTGGCAGGGCGCACTCGACGCCTACAACAGCTACCTGCAGGTCGGACAGGCGGTGAACCGAAGCCTCATCTTCGAGGGCGGGGCCGGAGGGCAGCACAACGAACCGAACTGGTCGCGCCGCCTCCCCTCGTTCTTCGCCTGGGCCCTCGACCCGTGGCGCGAAGCCAATCCGCTGGCCTTGGCAAATTTCCCACCGACCCTGCGGATCGAGCCCGGCGCCTCGGCCGCGGGGGTGACGCTGCACCGCCAACGGCTTTTTGGCTGCCGTCAGGATCTGCTCAGCACGACCGACTTCGCCGCCTGGCAGACCAACGCCTTGTCCCCCGCAATGGACGCGTGGGACGAAGCCACGAACACCGTGACGCCGGGGCCAGCTCCCGGGAGTTTCTGGAGCCTGCGAACCTTGCCTAGGCCCTAAAACTCCTTCGACGCCCCGATCTCCAGCAGATGCAGTGTGGCACTGCGGTCGGTGAAGGCGCGAACGGCTTCGTGGTGGTCGATCTCGATCGGCGGGAAGGTGTCGTAGTGGACACCCACAACTTCGGTCGTTTCGATGAAGTTGGCCGCCCGGGCCGCGTCCTCCGGGCCCATGGTAAAATTGTCGCCGATGCAGAGCACGGCAAACTTGAGCGAAGCCGTCTCGGCCACGAGTTTGAAGTCGCGGGTCAGCGCGGTGTCGCCGGAATAGAAGAATCCGCCCTCATCGCTTTCCACGAGAAAGCCGGCGGGGCTGCCACCGTTGGTTCCGTCAGGCAGGACGCTCGAGTGCAACGCCGGAATCATTTTTACGTGGCCGAAAGGAAACTTGCAGCCACCACCGAGGTTCATCGCGTGAGTTTTCTCCACGCCCTGACGACCGAACCATTCCGCGATCTCGTAGTTCGCCACCACGGTAGCCCCGGTGCGCTTCGCGATATCGACCGCATCGGCCACGTGGTCGAAATGCCCGTGGGAAATAAAAATGTAATCGGCCGGGATCTTCCCCGCATTGATGCCAGAGGCTTTCGGATTGGGCGTGATGAAGGGGTCGAAGAGAAGATTGACGCCGTCGACCAGCACGTTGAAGCAGGAGTGTCCGTAGTAGGTGAGTTTCATGGTTGTCCGACCTGACGAAGTAAACCCCGCCATTTTTCATTGTCAAACCAGCGCCGAGTCCGGCGAGGGCCATTGACCAAAAACCAGGGTTCGCGCCAAGGGCGCAAAAGGGAGTTTCCCACCCATGCACCTCTGGCCACCAGCTTGGCGGCCTTGGCGATCTTGGCGCGAGCAACTCTCCCGGCATTTCAGGGCCATCAAGGCACCGCCGCGCTTGCCGCGACGATTAGTTTTGTTTAGGCCTTGGGACTCTCTCCAACTCCCCCGCCCCATGAAAAAAAAGCCGCACCTTTCGTTCTGGCAGATCTGGAACATGTCCTTCGGGTTCCTCGGGATCCAATTCGGATTCGGCCTGCAAATGGCGAACATGTCGGCCATTTACCAATTTTTGGGGGCCGCTGCGGATGCCATACCGATCCTCTGGTTGGCCGCTCCAGTCACCGGCCTCATCGTTCAGCCGATCATCGGCTACATGAGCGACCGCACATGGAATCGGCTCGGCCGCCGCCGACCCTACTTCTTCGTCGGGGCTATTCTCGCATCACTCGCCCTGATCGCGATGCCAAATTCACCGACGTTGTGGGTGGCCGCCGGGCTCCTCTGGATTCTTGATGCCTCCATCAACGTCTCCATGGAGCCCTTCCGGGCTTTCGTCGGCGACAAGTTGCCTCCCGACCAACGCAAAGTCGGCTTTGCGATGCAAAGCGTGCTGATTGGTGGCGGTGCGGTTCTGGCCTCCGCGCTCCCGTGGATACTTTCCAACATCTTCGGCATGAGCGGCGGGCAGCCGGACATCATTCTGTTGGGCAAGCAAAACGAGGAGCTTCCCATCAACCTCGCCTCGGCTGTCCCCGCCACTGTGCATTTGGCTTTTTACATCGGTGCCGCGGTATTCATCTTCGCCATCCTCTACACGATCCTCACCACCAAGGAATACCCTCCGGACGATCTGGAGGCTTTCCGGAAGATGAAGTCTGAGACCGGCGGCCCTTTGCATTTCATGGCCGAGATCATGCATGGCATCCGGAAAATGCCCCACACCATGCGCCGGCTCGCCATCGTCCAGTTCTTCACATGGTTTGGTTTGTTCTGCATGTGGATTTTCTTCATTCCCAGCACGGCTTCCAAGGTGTTCGGGGGTAAGCCTCTGGGCGATGATGCACCTGCTGGAAACAACGAAGAAAAGCAGGCGACCGTCATAGCAGCCATCAAATCAGCGCTGATTGAAGCTCGGGGCGGCACCGCAGCCATCGAAGCCGGTGAACCCCCGGCCAAGCTGCCGCTCAGTGACTACATGCAAAGCGTGAACGCGGCCGTCGCCGCCGGCGCGGGCTCGAATGTTCCGGTCTCCGCCCTTGAGCTGCGCAATCCCCTTTACACCACGACCGCGGCTATCCTTTCCCAAGGTGGCGGCAGCGAAAAACAAGCCGCTGCCATGCAGGAAAGGCTGGCCGAATCGGAGTTCTACCGGAAAGGCGTGGAGTGGGGTGGCCTCTGCTTCTCTGCTTACAATTTCGTGGCCTTCGTTTTTGCCTTCGCTTTGCTCGGCTTGGTCAAGCTCTTCAGCGCGCGCAGCATTCATCTTGTTTGCCTGCTGGCTGGAGGGTTCGGCTTGGCCTCCGCCGCTTTTGTGACTCAACCCTCGTGGCTGCTCGTCTCCATGATTTTTGTGGGCATTGCCTGGGCCAGCATCCTCTCGATGCCTTACGCCATGCTCTCGAATGTTGTTCCCGCCGAGAAAATGGGATTCTACATGGGAGTGTTCAACTTCTTCATCGTCATACCCCAGATCATCGCCTCCTTGGGTCTGGGCTTGGTGGTGAAACACTTCCTCGGCGGCGACGGCATCAACGCGATCATCCTCGGCGGAGCGGCCATGGTGCTCTCTGCACTGGCTTGCCTGCTGGTCGGCCGCGAATCCGAAACCGGCTCCTCGGTGGAACACTGAACACGGCGTCACGGCATCACCGGAGGCGATGTCTCCAGCGACGCGGGGATCATGGCCTTGCGCGAGGCGGACCGGTGCCTTGGGTTGCTGCGGGCGCTGGATGCCGCCATCGAAGATCCGCGCGATCCCGGGCAGATCACCCACCAGCAGGTTGATTTACTGCGGCAACGTGTCTTCGGTCTGGCCTTGGGTTATGGGGATCTCAACGGTCACGACACGCTACGCCAGGATTTGGTCTGGCAGAGCGCGCGGTGAGCAACTGGCCAGCAGCCCGGCCTTGTGCCGGTTGGAGAGCCGGGCCGACCCGAAGACGGCGTTTGGGAGCGAAAGGGGCCTGTCCTGAATGGCGCTAACTTAAGGCCTGTTTGGGATGCGGCCCATTCCTTCGCTGGCGGAGCAAAGCGGTGAAGAATCACCGCACTCCAAAGCGGGCTGCGCCCGCGACAGAGCGACGGGCGAAGCTCACCGCGCGAAGCGCCTTGGGAGTGCGGCCATTCTTTGCCGCTTTGGCTTGGTGGCCACCCGCGGTCGAGCAAGCCCCAAACAAATACCTCCTCCGCATACCATGGCACGATAGTTTGGCGGCTCAAGTTAGCGCCATTCGGGCCTGTCATGGTGCATGGAACTTCGGCATGGCCGGGCTGCGCTCAGCCGTTCCGCCTTTCAAAAAGAGAGGGGTCAACTCGCTTTTGACGAGGCACGTTCTGCCAACCTCCCCCACGGGCCGCTTGCAAACGCGTGTCTTGTATAATACTTTATGTTTTATGCGGACTACCATATTACTAGATGATGAATTAGGCGAGCGACTTCGTGCTCATGCGCGTCGCGAAGGGAAAAGTTTCAGCGCGTTTCTGGCCGATGCCGGGCGTAGAGCGCTGGAATCTCAGGGGGAGCCGCATGCGGAGCCGTTTCGGTTGATCACATTTTCCGGGGAAGGACCGATGGAGGGGATCGACCTGGACCGGACCAACGATCTTTTGTGCGCCGAGGACATCTCGACCTACGGCGAGCGCTCGCCATGAGGCTCTGCGATGTCAATGTCCTGATCTATGCACACCGGGAAGACTCTCGCGAACATGAGGCGTATGCCGTGTTCATCAAAGAGCTGGTAGAGGGACCATCCGCTTTTGGTCTTTCGGAAGCCGTGCTCAGCGGATTTGTGCGGGTCGTGACGAATCCGAAGGTTTTCAAGCAGCCGACACCAGTAGCCACGGCTTTGGCTTTTTGCGACTCGCTCAGGCGCAGGCCACAGGCCGTAATCCTGCGACCCGGGGAGCGGAATTGGCAGATTTTTCAGCAACTCTGCCTCGGCCTCTCTACGAAAGGGAAACTGGTTGCCGATGCGTGGCATGCAGCCCTCGCCATAGAACACGGCTGTGAATGGATCTCGACCGATGCGGACTTTGCGCGGTTTCCTGCCTTGAACTGGTCGCATCCCTTGCGCACAAGCTAGCCGGGAGGGTGGAGGCAAGAGGGTGAATGGGGTCCGGCAACGAATCCGGACAAGCCCCGCTCCTCCTCGCCATTGTTGCCCGGAGCCTGGCCTGGATTTCGGAAACGCGCTCGCCCTCCCCCGGCCTCAGACCAAAGTCCCCTTGCTCTTAGCCGGAACGGTGCAGTTTAACCACGGATGACACCGATTTCACGGATGGGTTCAGAGGGATCACGAGAGAAAGCAAGCCGGGAACAGTTTCACCTAATGGTGGAACCTCCGCGGGGTTGCTCCTCTTTCCATGCTCTTCTGATATCCGTGCGATTAGTGAAATCCGTGGTCAAATCCTTCTGAATTGTTCCGGCTCAGACCCCGGCGGCGCGGAGGAGAAGTTCGAAAAAATGCCCGGCGTCCACCGCGAAAATTTCCGCGTGAACCCATAACTCCTTCAAGAAACCAGCGAAACTGACAAGGGGCGTGGCGAGGATGAGGAGGAAGGAGAGCAGCAAGAGATTCATCAGGTAAATGATGGTGAGCGAAAAGAACGTTCCGCCGTAAGCGAGGTCGCTCTGGCCGCGTGGAATCATGGAGAGGGTGAACGTCGCATGGAAGGCCCAGGTGAGTCCGACCAGACCATAGAGAACGCCATCGGCGATCTCCTGATACGGCGAAAGGTCGAAGAGCAGGGAGACGAGGCCATAGAGCCCGATGACGAGGACGCTGTAGATCGGGATGAAATACGGGGCGAGGGCGATCCACGTATTGATCTTGGACGAGACGATGTGGCCGCCATCACGCCCGACGCGAAACTGCGAGACCTTGCCGCCCATGAGGAAAACAACCAGCGCGTGGGTCAGTTCGTGGCCGAAGACATAAAGGACCAGCGGACGCGGCAGGCCGAAGTAGATGATGAACCAGAGGACGGACCCGAGGCCGAAGAACCAAAACTCCGCCGTGGCCCAGAAACTGCGGGCCGTCGCGTGGGTCAAAGCGCCGAAAAACGCCGCGGTCAGGATGTAGCAGGGCGCGAGGAGGAAAATCCCGACGACAAACTTGACCCAACGGACCGGCACAACGAGGCCTTCTTCGTCCTCGGCCGCGGCGAACGAGGTGTTGAGACGGTTGCGCCGCGGCTTGTTCGGGCGGCGGGCGCGGCGGGCCATGGGCGGGGGCCGGGTCAGGCGCGGCCCATGTAGGCGCCGTTGTTGCGCGTGTCGATTTTGACCATTTCGCCCTCCTTGATGAAAAGCGGGACGTTGATGATCAGGCCGGTCTCGAGCGTGGCGGGCTTTTGCACATTGCTGGCCGTGTCGCCGCGGAGTCCCTCGGCCGATTCGATGACCTTGAGGGTGACCGAAGGCGGCACCTCGACCTCGACGGCACGCCCCTCGGCGTAGAGCACTTCCACTTTCAGATTCTCGACCAAATAGTTTTTGGCCCCGGCCAGCAGGGCGTCATCGAGCTCGACGGTCTCATAGCTCTCGGGATCGATGAAGTGGTAGCCCTCACGATCCTTGTAGCTGAACTCCAGCGGGCGGCGCTGCAGGTCGACCAACTCGACCTTCTCGGTCGAGCTGAACCGGACGTCGCTGGACTTGCCGGTCTTGATGCTGCGGATGATGGCCTGCACAAAGGCGCGCAGGTTGCCGGGGGTGCGGTGGTGGACCTCAAGGACAACATACGTGTCGTTGTTGTATTTGATGGCCATTCCTTTGCGGAGATCGTTGGCGGCGGGCATAAAATAAGTTTGGTTGGGGGTCGAAGCGGGTTAGACGCCGGGGAGGCGGGACAGGTCTTGGGAATCAACGACCCCGATCGGCCGGTTGTCCCGGTCGACCACAATCAGGTCGTCGATTTGCCGCGTCTTTAACACGTGCAACGCCTCGGCCGCAAGCTTGTCGCCTTCGACGGCGATGGGCGAGGACGTCATGAATGCGCCGACCGACTGCGCGCCGAGGTCGGCCGTGGACTGGTAATGGCGGGCGAAATCCCCGTGGGTGAAGACCCCGCAGAGCCGGCCGTCTTCATCGACGATGGCCGCGGCTCCGGTGCGGCATTTGGTCATGCACTTGAGGACATCGAGCACTGTGTCCTCCGGGCGCGCCACGGCGAGGCGGGTGGCCTGGCGCATGATCTCATTGACCCGCCGAAGGAGCACGCGGCCGAGGGTTCCGCCGGGATGGAAACGGGCGAAGTCGTCCTGCTGGAATCCGCGGGCTTCGAGCAGGACCATGGCCAGCGCATCGCCAAGGGCCAGCATGGCCGTGGTGCTTGAGGTTGGCGCAAGATTGAGCGGACATGCCTCCTGCGCGACCTCCACGTTGAGGCAGATGTGGGCCGCCTGCCCCAGGGTCGAATCCGGACGGCCGGTCAGGGCGATGAGCTTGACGTCAAAGCGGGCCAGGGGCGGGAGAATGTTGAGCAACTCGGCCGTCTCGCCGCCATAACTGAGCGCGAGAACAACATCGCCGTCGGAGACCAACCCGAGGTCGCCGTGCAGGGCATTGAGCGAGTTGAGCACGACGGCGGTCGAACCGGTGCTGGTCAGGGTCGCGGCGATCTTGTCGCCGATGTGGCCCGACTTACCCACGCCGCAGACGACAATCTTGCCGCGTTTTTCCACACACTCCCGCATGGCTTCGACGGCCCGACCGAACGATTCACCGTCGAGGTTCTCCGCCATCCGCCGCAATTCTTCCGCCTCGATGCCGATGACCCGGCGGGCTTTGGTCAGGTAATCCATCCTGCGGCAATGATTCCGCTGATGCACGGTCAAGGCGAGTGCGATTTTATGGGTTGCCCGCGGCGTCACCGCACCCTAAAGGAAAGGGATGCGTGGATGGACAATACTTTTACTGACCTTCGGACTGGCTGCGGCATGCTTGGCCCAGGATTTTGTGGCCCCGCGGCAACCCCGGCGTGAGGTGACTCCGGCGGCGCAACCGATCACCCCGCTGGATCCGGATTCCGCCGTGGAAGGCGTGGTCGCGGCGGCCTTCCAGATGAAGGAGCCGTGGCAGTTGATCAATCCGCTCGCGGCCAAGGGCTACGGCGACGGACGCTATCTCACCTCGTGGGATCCGAACGACGAGGGCAAGCCGAAGGGCTTCATCGTTTTCGGCTGGCGTTTGTGGTAGGCTAGCTCTCCCGGCGGAGCAGCAGTTCCGCCACGCTGCGCAGCGCCGCGGCCCGCGGACCCAGCGGACGGAGGGAAGCGATGGCGTCATCGGTCCAACGCACGGCCAGCTCGCGCGATTTCTCCAGGCCGTAGAGCGCGGGAAAAGTCATCTTTCCGGCGGCGGAGTCCTTGCCGGCGGTCTTGCCCAGCTTGGCCGCACTTTGCGAGGCATCAAGGACGTCATCCTGGATTTGGAAGGCGAGGCCGAGGGCGAAGCCGAAGCGATCGAGCGACGCGACGCGGGCTTTCGTCGCGCCCGCGCACATCGCGCCCAGCTTGAGGGCGGCGCGGAGGAGCATGCCGGTTTTGGCGGCGTGGATGTAATAGAGCGCGGGTTCGGACGGGCGGCGTTTCTCGCCCTCAAGGTCGGCCACCTGCCCGGCGATGAGCCCGCGCGATCCGGCCGCGAGCGCCAACTCCCCGATCAAATCGGCGGCGGAGTAACGAGCGGAGCGCAGCTTGACGCCGGCGAGCACACCGAATGCCCCTGTGAGCAAGGCGTCTCCGGCGAGCACCGCCATGCCTTCGCCGAAAACTTTGTGCGAGGTCGGCTGGCCGCGCCGCAGGTCGTCGTCGTCCATGCAGGGTAGATCGTCATGGATGAGCGAGTAGGCATGAACCATCTCCACCGCGCAGGCCGCACCGAGGGCATCCCGAACGGTCCCGCCGCAGGCTTCAGCGGCCGCGCAGCAGAGCACGGGTCGAACCCGCTTGCCGCCGGCCAGCAGGCTGTAGCGCATGGCCCGGTGGATGGTCGACGGCTTGGCCTTGGCGGGCGGCACGCTGGTGCGCAGCGCCTTTTCGATTTCGCGGCGCGTCCGCTGCAACCAACGCTGGAACTCGGCCGGGGTCATGCGGACGCACCCTTCCGCTTGGCGGCCAGAGCCGCCGCGACTTTTGGCAGCGGCAGACAATTCACGATGTCCTTCTTCGTCAGCCATCCCTTGCGCGCCGCCCCGATGCCGAAATAGAGACTCTGCAACCCTTGGACCGAGTGGGCATCCGGGTTGATCACGCACTTGACCCCCTTCTCGCGGGCCAGACGCCACCAGCGCCAATCGAGGTCCAAACGATGCGGATCGGCGTTCAGTTCAATCATCGTTCCGGTGGCCGCGGCGGCGTCGAGCACGGCGGGAATGTTGACCGCATAGGGCTCGCGGCGGAGCAGGAGGCGACCGGTCAGGTGGCCGAGCATGGTGACATTCGGATTTTCGGCGGCACGGATGATCCGCTTGGTCATGTCCGCCTCGCCGAGCGTGAACGACGAGTGGACGCTGGCCACGACATAGTCGAGCCGACCGAGCAGTTCGTCGGGAAAATCGAGCGTGCCGTCCTTGAGAATGTCGCACTCGGTTCCGCTGAAAAGACGAAAGCCCTCGAACCCGCGATTGAGCGCCTCGATCTCCGCGACCTGCTGCAGCAATCGCGTGGCATCGAGGCCGTTGGCCTGCACGGACGATTTGCTGTGGTCGGCGATGCCGAGGTATTGCAGGCCCAGTTCCTGCGCGGCGGCGGCCATTTCGGCCAGCGTATTCCGCCCGTCGCTTTCGCGCGTGTGGCAATGAAAGGTGCCGCGCAGGTTGTCCAACTTGACCAACTCCGGCAGGAGATGCCCGCGGGCGGCCTCGAATTCGCCGCGGTTCTCGCGCAATTCCGGCTCGATGTAATCGAAGCCGAACACTTCGTAGAGATCGCGCTCCTCGCGGATCGCGGGAATGGGCGGGGCGTCGGGGGCGGACGGGGCCAGCCGGTATTCGTTGAGGGTCCAGCCGCGCTCCTGGGCCAGACCGCGCATGACGATGTTGTGCTCCTTGCTGCCGGTGAAGTAGTTGAGCGCGAACGGAAACTCCTCGTCCTTGACGACGCGCAAGTCCGCCTGAATGCCGTCCTGCAGCATGACGCTCGACTTGGTCTCGCCCGCCGCGATCACGCTGGCGACGAGCGGATGACCGCGGAAAGCCTCGGAAATCTCCGCCGGCGCACGGGTTGAGACAATCAGGTCAATATCGTGGACCGTCTCATTGCGCCGACGCGTGCTGCCGCCGATGGCGAGGCGGATGGTCTCTGGATGCGTGCGGAAGTCGTCGTAGAGCGCGGTGGCGGCGCGGGCGGCCACGGAGGCCAGATGGCGGCCGGCCCCCTGTTTGAGCGAGGCTAGGCCTTGGAGGATTTTTTCCTGGGTTTTGGCGCCGAATCCGTCGAGGGCCGAGACCCGGTTTTCCTGGCAGGCTTTTTCCAGATCGGCCAGCGAGGCGACTTCCAACTTTTCGTAGAGCGCCTTGATTTTTTTCGGGCCGAGCCCGGGCACATCGAAGAGTTCGAAAAGTTTGGGCGGAAACTGCGCGCAAAGCTCCTCGTAGTAGGGCAGGCGCCCGGTCAGGACGAGGGTGGAGATTTTGTCCCGCAGGGCCTCGCCGATCCCGGCCACGCCTTTGAGCCCATTCTCGCGAACAAGCGTGGCCAAGTCGCCCTCGAGCAACTCCAAGGCGCGCGCGCCGTTGTGGTAGGCCCGGACCTTGAACGGGTTCTCGCCCTGCAACTCAAGCAGGAGGGCAATGCGCTCAAGCACTTCGACCACCTGGTCGCGCGTCACGGCGGCCATGTCAGCGGGCGTAGCTGTTCACGCGGTTGCGCCAGCCCGGCAGCCAGCGCGCCTCGCCGCGGGCCGGCGGGGAAAGTTCCACCCGCCGGGCCAGGACACGGTCGGCGCTGCGGGAAAATGCGGCGGTGGCCGATCCGTCCGCCGGCATGCCCTCAAGCACCTGCAGCAAGCCCCAGCCCTGACCATCGTAGCGCTCGGTCGGGGAGGTGCCCTCGCCCTTGAAGTTGACGTAGTCCATCAGGGCGTAGAGCCCGCCGGGAGCATTGGCCACGCGGTAGAAATTGTCGTGAATGGCGTCCCGCTCTCCGGCCGGGGCTGCGGCGAGCATCTGCGGAAGCGCCGCCTCGAGGCGCAGGGCGGCAAAGCGGGCCTGCAGTCCGACGGTCGAGGCGAGCAGGGAACGCAACTCCTCGAGCCGCGGGCCGCGAAAGTCCGCCATGAAAGCCGCCCGGTCGGCCCACGGGCAGGCCTTCGCACTGGCCAGCCAGGCCGGCAGTTTGACCCCCTGCTCCTTGAGATAGTCACGCAGGGCGGGAAAGCTCTCTTTGAAAGGACCGCGTTTGCCCTCCACATACCAAATGAAATGACCGATGCCGAGGGAGGCAAAGTTCTCGCCTTTGTTCCAGGAGGTCAGCCCATCCCGGGTGCCGGCGCATTCGTTCTGCCAGATGCGCTGGCCGATGCGATTGGCTTCGTCCGCACTGATCTTGATCCCGCTCTGCGCCACGGCGCCCGCGGGCAGCATCAGGGCGATCCCGATGATGACCAGGAGCGCGCCGCGGAGGGCGGAGAAAGTCATCCGCACGATGCGTCAGGCCCCGCCGACGCGCATGGGCATGAGCACGTAGACGAAGGGGGCGTTGATTTTGATCACGCCGGGGCTGATGTCGTCGATCAACTCGAAGTGCACCTCGTCCTCCTGCAGGTAACGCAGCGGGGCCATGAGAAACTCCGGGTTGAACGAGATTGAAATGTCCTTGCCCTTGTAGCTCACGGGCAGCGTCTCGCGCGCCTCGCCGACTTCGGGGGTGTTCGAGGTGATGTCGATGTTGCCCTTGGCAAAGCTGAGACGGACCGAGGCGGTCTTCTCGTTGTTGAGCAGGGAGACGCGCCGCACGGCATTGAGGAGCGACTCGCGTTCGACCGTGACCCGTTCGTTGACCTTGGTCGGAATGACCTGCACGTAGTTCGGGTAGTTGCCTTCGACCAGCTTGGAAATGAGCGTGGTCGGGCCGCAATCGAACTGCACGAGGTTTTGCGCCAGGCGGATGACGACCTCACCGTCGTCCTTGAGGGCGCGCATGAGTTCGTGGATGGCCTTGGTGCGGACGATGAATTCGCGTTCCTGGCTGGGCGGAATCTCGAGATCGTTGATCTCGGCCAGGGCCAGGCGGCGGCCGTCGGTCGCCACGAGGGTGAGCTTGTCGGCCTTGAAGGAGAAGAAAATGCCGTTGAGCACGTAACGCGTCTCGTCGAGCGAAATGGCGTAGTGCGTCTTGCGCAAGCCGTCCTTGAGATCGGCGGACTTGAGCTTGAACTCGACCGCCTCCTCGAAGGCGGGCAACCCGGGAAATTCCGCCTCGGGCAGACCGAAGATTTTGTAAACACCGGCCCCGCTGTGCAGCGTAGCCTGGCTTTTTCCATCCACCTCAACCTCGATCTCGGTCCGCGGCAAATCCTTGACCAGCGTGCTCAGGCGCTTGGCCGGCAGCGTGGTGGCTCCGGATTTTCCAACCTTCGCCGCCACCTTGGTCCGCACGGTGAAGTCGAGGTCCGTCGAGGTCAGCGTGAGATGGTCATCCGCGGCCTGCAGGAGAACGTTGGAAAGGATGGGAAGGGTGCTGCGCGGATTGACCGCACTGACCGCGTTTTGCAGGCCGTCCGAGAACGCCTCCTGCGTGATGGTGAATTTCATGGATTGTTTGGGTGCCGGGCCGCGGGGCGGTGGACTGATTTATCTCGGCAAATTCCCCCGCGCTGTCAAAGCGAAAGGCGCAAATTTCATCGTTGCAGGGCCGCCTCGAGGAAGCGCACGACCTGCCGGAGGTTCTCCTCCTTGTCCAGCCGGGCCTGCACCGTCTTGACTGCGTGGATGACCGTCCCGTGGTCGCGGCCGCCGAAAGCCTCGCCGATTTCCTGCAGCGAGCACTTGGTCAGACGGCGCGAGAGCGACATGGCGATCTGCCGCGGAAAGGCGATGTTGGCCGGGCGGCGTTTGCTCGTCATGTCGGCCAGGCGCACGTCGTAATGCTCAGCCACCTTGCGCTGGATCTGGTCGATGGTCACGGCGCGACGCGCCTCTTCCTGCAGGATGTCGCGCAGGAGGTGCTCGATCGATTCGTCGCTGAGCGAGCGGCCGCTGAGGGAGGCGAACGAGGCCACGCGCAGCAGCGCGCCCTCGAGGCGGCGGACGTTCGACTTGATCCGGTGGGCCAGATACTCGAGCACGGGCGCAGGAAGCTTGACCTGCAGGCCGTCGGCCTTTTTGCGCAGGATGGCCAGCCGCGTCTCCATGTCGGGCGGCTGAAGTTCCGCGGTCAGACCCCATTCGAAACGCGAGACCAGGCGCTGCTCGAGCTGGGCGATCTCGCTCGGCGGCTGGTCGCTGGAGAGGACGATCTGTTTGCGGCCCTCGAAGAGGGAGTTGAACGTGTGGAAAAATTCCTCCTGCGAGCGCTCCTTCCCGGCGAGGAACTGGATGTCGTCGATGAGGAGGATGTCGGCCTGACGGTAACGCTTGCGGAATTTGACCAGGCCGTTGACCTGGATCGCCTGGATGAACTCGTTGGTGAAAGTCTCGCTGCGGACATAGGCGACCTTGGCCCCGCGCCGGCTTTGGGCCAGATGGTGTCCGATGGCGTGCAGCAGGTGCGTCTTGCCGAGGCCGACCCCGCCGTGGATGAAAAGAGGGTTGTAGGTGCGCGAGGGGGACTTGGCCACGGCGAGGGACGCGGCGTGGGCAAACTCGCTGTTCGAGCCGACAACAAAGGTATCGAAAACATAACGCGGATTCAGTCCACGTGCATCGGGGGCGTCGTCCGTTTTTTCCGCGGGCTCCTCCGGCAAACGAGCGTCCTCGGCGACGGCCGCCACGGCGGCGCCGTTCTCGACGACAAACTCAAGCGCGCGCTTGGCCCCGAAGACCGGAAGCAGGGCCGCCTGCACCTGAGACGAGTAATTGCTCTCGATCCAGACCTGGTAAATGCTGTTTGGAATGGCCAGCCGGATGGACTTCGAAGTCACGGCGGCGAGGTGAAGGGTGGAGAACCAGCGGTCGAAAACTCCCTCGCCCAATTCGGCCTTCAGGCCCGATGAAATCTGGCCCCACAGGGCTTCGAGCTCCCCGGCGGAGGCTGAGTTATTCACCATCGCAGGCGACGGCTCCTCTGAAGCCGGCGCCGACGCCGTCGTCCGGTTATTCCGGCGGCCCGGCCCTGACGCAGAGGCGCGGGAAAGTGATTTGGGCGAGGCTACACGGGGCATAAAATCCTTCTGTCGGGGGCGTTTAAATTGAGTCAACCGCGCCGCAGCGCCGTAACCAAGCGGGTTGCGGGGCGGACGACACCGGAAAACCAGTGTCCGGGCGGTTTGCGGGCCGACAGGGATTTTTCACCAAACTCTTGCTCACAACTTGTTCACATCCTGTTTTCTTTTCCCTCGGCGTCACAAGCGCTGAGCGTATCGGCGCGAAAATCTCGGCTCAAGAATATTGCGCGCCGCGAAAAATTTCCCGCAAATGCGCTTGACCGTCCGTCGCCACGCGCGGGGCGTGGCGGGCACGGGGCGCGAGGCGTTGCCTCCAGCTCCGTCAAGTCAGCGCCTTGGCGAGGATCTTCGATTGCCGCCCTCCGGCCTCGTATTTTTTCCGCCGCTCGGCCGGCAACTCCTCGGGCCCGGCCTCGCGGAAGCCGCCTTTAAGTTGGAGGTATTTGTAAGCCTGCGTGCTGAGGGCGAGGAGCTGCCGGATGCCTTTCTCCCGCGCCAAATTCTCGGTGAAAGCCATGAGCTTGCGCCCGTGACCCTCGTTCTCGTGGTTTTTCTGCACGTAGAGGCAGGCCAGCTCGCCGCAAGCTTCCTCGGCATAAACATGCAGGGCCACGCAGCCCATGAGCTTGCCGTCGATCTCCAGCACCCAATAGTCCTGCATCCGCTCAAGAATGTCCGCCCGCGTCCGCCGGACGAGTTCCTCGCTGTCCATCGACTGCCGGATGAGCGACATGATGGCCCGCACGTCCTTTTTGAAAATTTTCCGGATCTGCTGGTATTCGTTCGAGTAGATCATCGTGCCGATGCCCTCGTTGCTGAAGACCTCATCGAGGAGGGCCTCGTCGATCCGCCCGTCGAGGATGTGGATGCGGGGCACGCCCTGCCGGCAGGCCTTCGCGCCATAATCGATCTTGGAGTAGAGGTTGGCCCCGTCGGCGTTTTTCCGCTTCTTGAGCAAATCCTCGGCCTCGACGATGGACAACTGCTGCGGCAAGGCCCCGCCGCCGGGCAATTTGGTGTCGGCCGACAAGTAGATCACCTTGGCCGCCTGCACGGCCTCGGCCAACTCGGCCGCAGCGTGGTCGGAGTTGACCCGGTAGGTGTGGCCCTCGCCGTCGAAACCCAGCGGAGGCACCACGGGGATGATACCCTCGTGCAGCAGCATGTGCAGGCACTTCACATCGACCCGCTCGATCCGCCCGGTGTAACCCTGATCAACCCCGCCGAGGATGCCGGCCGGATGCGAGATGACGGCGTTGGCGTAGGCGGCCCGCAGGTCGACCGAGGCGAGTCCCTCGAGAATCTGGTGGGTCAACCGCATGGCGGCGGCGATGCTGACCTCGAGGGTGTCCTCGTCGGTGATGCCCGTGCCATCCGTGTTGCTCGCCGTGACCCCGGCCTGTTGGGCGGCAAGCTGCACCTGGTGGCTGGCCCCGTGGACGAGCACGACCCGGATGCTCAGCGACCGCAGGACGGCGAGGTCGAGTAGTATGTTGGCGAAGTTGGGCGAAGCCGCGACTTCCCCGTCCACCGCCACAACGAAGATCTTTTCGCGGAAGCGCGGCACATATTGCAGGATTTCCCTCAGGTCACTGACATTCACAGACGCAGAGATAGGGCTTTCCGGGCCCAAAGATCAACGCGGAATCCCCCTGACGGCTTCTTTACAAAGCGGCCGGGTCCTGCCATTTTGTGCGGTTCATGTCGGTTCTGATTTCCATTCTGGTCACCTTCCATGTGCTCGTTTGCGCGCTCATGGTTGGTGTGGTTTTGATGCAACGCCCGAAAAACGAGGGCCTCGGCGCGGCTTTCGGCGGCGGGATGACCGAGAACATTTTCGGCGCGCAGACCACCCATGTGCTGCAAAAATTCACCGTCTGGCTCGGCATCGTCTTTTTCGCCCTGACCCTGCTGCTCGCCATCCTCTACGCGAAGCGCGGGACCGGTGAGACGGTCATCCAGAAGGAACTGCTCAGCCAGCCCGTGCCGACCGCCACCGCCCCCGCTGTGTCGGCCGTGCCTGCTCCTTCGCCGACCGCGATGGAAACCGTGGCGACGACCGAACCGGTCTCCGCCGCGGACGCGGTCGCCCCCGTCGCCACCCCGGAAGCCGCCACGCCGGCGCCGACGGCTGCGCCGGCCGGCAATTAAACTCCCGGCGCAACCCATGCGCACGCTCGGCACCGTCGCGGAGGCCGTCGAACTCCGCCGCAGCGCACCCTCCCCGTTCGTGCTCGTGCCGACCATGGGCGCGCTGCATGCCGGGCACGCTGCGCTGATCGCCGAGGCCCGCCGCCGGGCCGGAACCGGAGGGACCGTCGCGGTCAGCATTTTCGTCAACCCCACGCAGTTCGGCCCGGCGGAGGATTTTTCCCGGTATCCGCACACCCCCGCAGCGGATGATGAAATCTGCCGCCGGCACGGTGCCGACGTCATTTTCGCCCCGGTCTCCGGAGAGATGTATCGGCCGGATGAATCCACCGTTGTCGAAGAAACCCAGCTCACCCGCGGCCTGTGCGGACCGGGTCGCCCCGGGCATTTCCGCGGCGTCTGCACCGTGGTGGCCAAGCTGTTCCAGATCCTCCGGCCGGACGCGGCCATCTTCGGGGAGAAGGATTACCAGCAACTGGCCGTCATTCGCCGGATGGTGCGGGATTTGTTTTTCCCCGTGGAGGTCATCGGGCATCCGACTGTGCGGGAGCCGGACGGCCTCGCTCTGAGCTCGCGCAACCGCTACCTCCAGCCGGACGAGCGGGCCCGGGCGGTTCATTTTCCCGCCGCGCTGCGGGCGGCGAAGAACGAGACTTCGGTGGCGCAGATCCTTGCCACCGCGCGACAACTCATCGCCGAGGGAACCGGCAGTGAACCGGAGTATGTTGCGCTGGTTGATGCGGACAACCTTGAACCGCTCGCGCAACTCGGCCGTTCCGCCGTGCTCGCCGCGGCCGTGCGTCTCGGTCAAACGCGCCTGATTGACAACGTGCGCCTAGCGTCATCCCATGCAAAAGTTTGACCACATTGTCATCGGATCCGGCATCGCTGGTCTGACCTACGCGCTCAAAGCGGCGGCAACCGGGTCGGTCGCCATCGTGACCAAGCGTGGCCGGGCGGCGACCAACACCGCCTGGGCCCAGGGCGGCGTGGCGTGCGTGACCAGCCCGGAAGATTCTTTCGACCTGCATGTTCAGGACACGCTCGAAGCGGGCGCCGGACTGTGCCAGCAAGATATCGTCGAGATGGTCGTGCGCGAGGGTCCGGATCGGATCAACGAACTGATCGAGCTCGGCATGTCTTTCGATCTGCGGGAGCGACCGGACGGCGTGACCGAACTTGATCTCGGCCGCGAGGGCGGCCACTCCAAGCGCCGCATCCTGCACGCCCACGATTTCACCGGCCGGGAGATCGAAAACACCCTGCTTGCGGCGGTGGAGAAACATCCGTCGATCCGCGTGCTGGAGGACCACATGGCGGTGGACCTCATCACCACAGGCAAACTCGGCTACGCGACCGAGGACCGCGTGGTCGGTGTCTATGTGTTGGAGGAAAGCTCCGGACGGGTCGAGACGCTGCGGAGCGACCGCATCGTGCTGGCCACCGGGGGCTGCGGAAAGGTCTACCTCTACACAACCAATCCGGACATCGCCTCGGGCGACGGAGTGGCCATGGCTTGGCGCGCGGGCGCGGCGGTCAGCAACATGGAGTTCATTCAATTTCACCCGACCTGCCTCTTCCACCCCGAGGCCAAGTCGTTCCTCATCAGCGAGGCCGTCCGCGGCGAGGGAGGCATTCTGGTCGACGAACGCGGACGGCCCTTCATGGACCGCTACCATCCGCTCAAGTCGCTGGCCCCGCGCGACATCGTGGCGCGGGCGATCGATGCGGAGATGAAACGCACCGGGGCCAAATGCGTTTTTCTCGACATCACCAGCAAGCCGCGGGCGTTCCTTGAGGAGCGGTTTCCTAAAATTTTCGCCACCTGCGCCGCCCTCGGGATCGACATCGCCACCCAGCCGATCCCGGTCGTGCCCGCCGCGCATTACCAATGCGGCGGGGTCAAGACCAACGAGCACGGCGAAACGACCCTGCGCGGACTCTTCGCCATCGGCGAAGTCGCCTGCACCGGGCTGCACGGAGCCAACCGTCTGGCCAGCAACTCCCTCCTGGAAGCGCTCGTCTTCGCCCAGCGGGCCTTCGTCAAGGCAACCCGCCCGCACCGCGAGGCCGACGACCTGCAACTTCCGGAATGGCGTCCCGGCAGCGTGACCGATGTGGACGAACTGGTCGTCATTTACCACAACTGGGACGAAATCCGCCGCCTCATGTGGGACTACGTCGGCATCGTGCGCACGGACAAGCGCCTGCAACGCGCCTCGGCCCGCCTGCGCAACCTGCAGAAGGAAGTGCAGGAGTTCTACTGGAATTTCAAGGTCACGACCGACCTGCTGGAACTGCGCAACCTGGTCACGGTCGCGGCCCTCATTGTCGACTGCGCCTTGAGCCGTAAAGAGAGCCGCGGGCTCCATTACACCCTCGACCACCCCGAGACGGGGTCACTTTTTGTCCGGGATACCGTCCTGAGGCGGGCCTGAGGCCGGCCGCAACAGAGGGGGGAGCCCGGGGCGGCGACCTAAATCCTCGACCTCCAAATTAATCCTTTCCTTGAGAAGACTTTTTCAGCCACTATGGCGCGCCTGACCGACGGTATCCTGCTTATGCGTCCCCTGCTTTTCTTCCCCAGCTTGGCCCTCGCGACCCTTCTGGCTTCGTCCACGATAAGCGCGCAGGAATCGCCCGCCGATGTGGTCGAGGGCATACCGCCCACCCCGCAAGCCTTCGAAGAACCGGTTCCTGCCACCTCGGGCACAAACCCGGCTGGATTCCGCTTCAGTTACCCGGTGCGGGACGGCGACACGAACGACGTCTACACGGAGAAAAAACCGGCCGCCCCGACGACCGAGCTGACCTCACCGGCCACGCCGAGCGTTCCGGCCGCCCCGACCAGCGCGGACCAGGGCGACGTGCGCTCACCGTCCATGGCCACGCAAACCAGCGGCAGCACAACCACGGTGCGCCAGCAGGCCCGCGGGTCCGCCCCGAGCAATCCCTCCATGGAGGAGGAGGTCGCCACCCCGTTTGGTGTCCAGCCCGAGAACATCGACATCGGCGAGGGACGTTTCGAGCGCAGTCCCTTCCGTTGGACCTTCGGCGTTTCCGAGGGCTACAACAGCAACGTCAACACCTCCTCGACGGACCCGATCGAGAGTGTTTACACCGCGATCAACGCCGGGGTGACCTACGCTTTCGGCGGCCCGCGCCTCAGCCTGCAAACAGGACTCTCGGCCAACCTGACCTATTACTACAGCGCCCCGCCGAGCAACAACTGGCTGCCCAACGTCACCTGGGATTTCGGCGCCGACTACCAGGCCAGCGAACGCATGAGCCTCTCGCTCACGACCATGACCTCCTACCTCTCCCAGGGTGCGTCGAATCTTTCCGGAGCACCGACGTCCGACGTCGGAGAGTATTTCTACAGCGACACCATGCTTGCGATGGAATACAAGTGGGCTCCGAAGTTCTCGACCATCACAAGCTACAGTCCTCTTTTCGTTATCTACATGGAGGACGCGCAGCAGTCGCAGGTCGGTCGGGTCGAGCAGACCGTTGGGCAGCAGTTCCTCTTCCTCTGGCGGCCGACGACCAACCTCGTGGCGGAATACCGCTTCAACTCGCGCAACTACTTCGAGAACACCAGCCTCGACAGTTGGGGCAACATCTTTCTCCTCGGCTTCGACCACACGCTCAATCCGAGATCCCAACTGGTCTTCCGCGGCGGCGTGGAGCAGCGCCTGAACAACAATCCCTACGGGGGCGGGGAAAATTTCTACCTCGGGCCGTTCGGGGAGGTCGCGTTCAACTACGCGCTCGGGGCCAGCACCGACGTCGCCCTCAACGCCCGCTACGGCACGTCCGCCTCCGGCCTCGGCGACATCAATCAGGGCCAGCAATTGCTCCTGGGCTTCTCCGTCACGCGCGCCATCACCGCCCGCCTCTCGGCCAAAGCCTTCCTCAATTACCAGAACAACTATTACGACCAGCCGGATGCCAATTTTTCCTCCTTCTCGGACAACGTCTACACGGGCGGAATTACCCTTGGTTACCAAATCAACCGCGCTTGGTCGGTCAATGCCGGTTACCAATACAACGGCTTGACCTCGGGCAACCAGAACCAGCAGGGCGACTACAGCCAGAACATCGTTTTCATCGGGGCCCAAGTCGAACTCGGCGGACCCAAGCGCTAGGCCCGCGGCCGGCCTGCGGACTCGATCCACGCGGCGCGAGCAGATTTACACCGGCTCCTCGGGCACGGGCGGACTCGCGGACAAGGCGAGGAACGCGCCGCAGAGCAGAATCACCCCGGCGACGATTTGCGCCACGCGGAAGGTCTCGCCGAAAATCCCCGCGGACAAAACCATCGTGCCCAGCGGGCAAAGCAGCAGGGCCGACTGCGCGGGGGCGGCACCCAGATCACGAATACCGATGTAATAAAGCCAGTGTCCGAGGCCGATGGAAAGGACCCCGGAAAAAACGAGGATGAAAATGGTCCACGCGTCCGCCCGCCAGATCGAACTGGCATCGCCAAAGAGCAGCAGGAGCGGAAGCAGCAGGGCGGTGGTGAAAAAGCTGATGACGCCAAACCCGATGGTCGGCCCGAGGCGGTGGGTGAACTTCTTGACCATGATGCCGTAGGCGGCCCACCCGGCGGCGGCGGCCACAGCGAGCCAGAAGCCAATCATGATGGAGGAACCCGGAAGCCCGCCGCCGGGGGCCCAGACGAGCCCGGCCACTCCGACGAGGCCCAGGATGGTCCCGGCTTGGAACTTGAAGCTGCGGGCGATCCAGCGTTCGTCGGCGAAGAAAACGACCGCCAGGATCGCGGTGAAAATGACCGACATGCGCCCGAGCAGGGCGTAAAGCCCGGGCCACAAAAGCGCCACGGACGCGGTCTGCGCCACTTGGTGGACAACGTTGGGCACGGCAGAGCAGGCGCAGCCCAGCCATTCGCGCCGGGTCAGCCGCCGCGGCGTCCGCCACAACGCCCAGAGCAGGAACGGCACCATGGCCAGGAAGCCCGCAGCAAAGCGGTAGAAGTTCTGCGCCCACGGATCGAATGGCCGGGCCAGCCAATACTGGAAGATCGGCGGACTCGACCAAATCACCACCGTCGCCGCGATGGCTGCGCGGCCCCGCCAAGGATGCGGCGTTCCGCTCACACCACGCGCGCACCGGAACCGCCCGGCGGGCGTCCCTCATCGACCTCGATCAAGTCGAGCATCGTCTGGATGTCGGAACGTCCGGCCAGGCCCAGTCCCTCCAAGCGCGTGCGCAGGCGTTCGGCCAGGCGATCATTCCATCCGCATTTGCGCAGGTATTCATTCCAAATCACGATCTGCGCCTCGGTCGGATGGTGCCCGCAACGGGCGCACCATTGCAGCACCTCCTCGTCGGAAAGGCCCGACTCGACCTGCGCGGCGAGCTCTTCGTAGGCGACCTCGAGAAAGTCGCAGCAAGTCTGGTCAAACCCCTTGCCCAAATTCGCGTGGTAGTCCTCCGGCAACTCCCCGCGTTGCTTCAGGCGGATCTTGTCGAGCATCCGTGGAAAATAGAGGAGCCCACCCTCGCGGTCGTGGGGGCTGCGGGGAAAGGTCGCGCTCATGCGGTGAATCGTGCCCGCCGTTGGCGCCAAAGTCCATCGCCATGCGCCGACCGAGGGTTCATGATTACTCTGCATGAAAAAAGGCGCGGAGCTTCTCCTGGAAATCACCGATGTGGCCTATGGCGGCGCGGGCCTCGGCCGTCACGACGGTCGCGTGGTCTTTGTCCCCTTCACTGTTCCCGGGGAAACCGTGCGCGTGCGCATCAACCGCGCGCACCGCAGTTGGCTGGGCGGCGACGTGGTGGAAATCGTGCAACCCTCCCCGGACCGAATTGCGCCGCCCTGCCCGTGGTTCGGTCGCTGCGGTGGATGCGCCTACCAACACATCGCTTATCCCCGGCAGTTGGAAATCAAGACACGCCAGGTGTCCGAGGCGCTTCGTCGCATCGGCAAGCTGCCCGAGCCGCCGGTCGAGCCCGCCCGCCCGTCGCCCCTCGCCTACGGCTACCGCAACCGGCTGACCCTGCACGTTGAACCGCCACTGGTCGGGTTCCGTGGGACCGACCCGCGGCATCTGGTGGACATCAGCCGGTGCCTCCTCGCCGACGACACGGTCAACGAGGCGCTCGCCCAGCTGCGCGGCAAACGGCATCTCCACGCCGGGCCGGCCACCCTGCGGTCCAATGCGCATGGCGGCGGATTCCGCCAGGTCAATGACGGCGCGGCGGAAGTTTTGGCCCAAGTCGTGGCGGAATGCGCCGCAACCGGCGGCGTGCTGGTCGACGCCTATTGCGGGAGCGGATTTTTTGCCCGGCGACTGCTTGGAGCCTTCGGGCGCGTCATCGGCCTGGATTGGGACGCGCGTTCCATCGGGGCAGCGCAGGCCGGGGCACAGCCCGGGGAAGAATACCTCGCGGGGGACACCGCGGCGCTTCTGCCCGGCGTGCTGCAGGAAAACCCGGGAGCCGTTGTGCTGCTCGACCCTCCGGCCCAAGGTTTGGCCGCCGAAGTCATCGACGCCTTGCTGGCCGCGCAGCCGGCCCGGATCGTCTACGTCTCGTGCGACCCGGCAACCTTGGCCCGCGACTTGGCCAAACTCGCTCCGCAGCACCCGCTCAAGCGGGTTGTTCCCGTGGACATGTTCCCCCAGACCGCCTCGATCGAAACCGTCTGCCTGCTCGAGAGCTGAGCAAGCAGGGCGACCTTAACGATCCGCGGACGGCCCTTCTTCGACCGGCTCCGGCGCCAAGACTGCCGGCAGGGTGGCCAAGAGCTCTTCCCCGTTTGGGGGCAGCTTCCATTGCAGATCGATCGGCTTGCCGTCGGAGTATCCCTGCCGCAGAGACTTCGACAAACACAGGACCGTCAGGCGGCAGAGTTGGTCCAAGGTCACGCCGAGTCTATCCTCGAGGGATACCTGCGAAAAATCGATGGTCACCGGGTGCCGCTCCTCACCCCACGCGGCCTCCAGCCGGGCACCGGCCAAAACGAGCAGATTGCTTTCGTCCGGGAAACCCTCCGGCGCATGATAAAAGCGATGCGGCAAGGCGATGGCCTGGACAATCGCCTCGGGATATGCGGACGAGACGATCGCGGGTGTGGCCATGACGTCGGCACAGATCCCCTCATCCTGACCCAGAGGATAGGCCTCCAACTCCGTTCCCAGCAGGCTCAAGGGCTGAAAAATCGGAACAATATCCCGCTCCGCCTGCAGCCACGGCATCGACGCGACCAAAAGCAATACTGCGAGCAGGCATTTCATGGCTGGCGTCCCCAGTCACCGCATCCCGCTTGCTTCTGGCATTCGAGGCTGCCCCGCAGCCGAAAGACCAGAAGCGCGGAAGGCACGAAATTCGGTGGACTGGTCGGTTAACTGATTCGTTTTAATCCTCATAGTCAAAGCAGAGATACCAGTTTCCCTTGGTGTGCCGATAGGCCGTAAATGAACTTCCATCTGCCGACCAATAGTCGTCAAGGCTTGCGACCACCAAATCAGGTTTCTGCACCATGTAGGCATAACCCTTGGCAGAACCGGAGACGCTCAGGCCATGGGCGCTTGCCAACAAGGTGAACCGCTCTGGATCATGAAACGCATAGAAACCTCGTGGAATACCGAGCTTCGAGAAAAGTGCCCGATAGGACTCTACTCGTTCTTTAGTGACACCGATGGTGGCTGGATCGTCCGGCTTCGTCCATGTGTCGTCCACTCGTTCGAGCTTTTTGTCCTCCCGAAGCATTGTGACTAACTGTTCAAACATCACTTCGTTCTGAGTGAAGTTCAGAAGCAGGGTATCGTCCTTCGGATGATCAAATTCGCCGCATCCTCCAAGAACGAGTAATGAAAGGAGGAAGTATCGAAGGCACGTCATCTTGTTGGCCACGTCCGAGGTCAGTCACGCTCACCCGTGTCGGGTCTCCAGTTGTCGCTTCGCTCCTTGGCAGGAGCCCCGGCGTGGCAGGCCACACGGGCCGGGGCAGAGCAAGGCCGCAAAGCGGTCAACCCCCGCAAGGAAGCTCAAGCATGCAAGGCCGCTGCAGCCGCTTCAGGGACTAACAGGGGGCGGCACCGGCGTGGGCGGGACGATCGGGGGCTGGTTGGGCGGGACTTCCGGGGGCTGGTTGGGAATGAAGGGAGGAGGCATCGGCGGGGTGAGGTTCGGCAGGCCGGGCAGACGGTCGAGCCCACTTTGGGCGGAGTTCCAGATGCCATTGATGCCGGGAACATCAGCCAGGCGGATGACGGTCCAAGTTCCATCGGGCTTGAGCACCACAGCCGAGCCGGGAGGAACGATGATCTGCTCGCCATCAGTGGCCGTGAGAAAAGCCCCGCCGCGGTCGCCTGCACCGCCATCCGAGGTGCCCTTGAAGGAATTTTTGTAGGGACCTTCCAAGCCGCAGGCGACGGTGACGGTGGCCATGGAGGGTTCGCCGGTCACGATGATGGCAAAAACCCCAGGTTGTGTTGCGCTAACCGTGCCGCGTGCGGTTTCAATGGACAAGGCCCCGAGGGCCAGGGCGCCATCGGACACCATGACGATCATGGTCCCGGCGGAAACCGTGACGCCCGCCTGCGGGATGGGTTCGTTCGACTCGTTGAAAGCCTGGCCCAGATCCACGTCGCCGATGACGATTTCGCTCATGGAGGTGAGCTTGACCACGATCCCGGGCAGCAGCTCGATGATGGCCTCGCCATCCGCGCCGGTGGTCACGATGGTCCCGGACGGAAGGTCTTCGTTGATTTTCGATTCGGCCGGACTTTTCTGTCCGCGGATGGTGACCGTGGCGGCGCCGGTGGAATCGGCGAGCATGGCCGCGTGGGCACTGGTGAGCAAACCGACGAGGGCGAGCAAAGCGGCAGCGAGGCGGAGAGGAGAGCGCATGGAACTAACCCAATTGATCGGCGAAGTCGGGGTGGAGTCAACCCCTAAGTGCAGGTGAGTTGGGGCGGTCAGGGTGTTGTCGCAGGGGCGGGGGTGCCCTGGGGCTGGCCGGATCGCTCCAACTCGCCGGCGGAGATCATGGCGGCCGGGGTCTCGGGATAGAGGCTGCTGACGGATTCGAGGATGGCCCGGGCTTCACCCTGGTTGCCCTGAGTGGCCAGGAGTTTGGCCTCGGAAATGAGGGCGAGTGGCGCAGCGTAGGAGGTCTTGTAGCGCGAGGACGCGGTGCGGTAGGCCTCGATGGCAGGGGCGATTTTGTCCTGGGCCTGGCGAATCTCGCCCAAGGTGAGCCACGCGACGCCGGCCAGCGGGTGCTCGGGCTGCGCGGCGGTGAAGGCTTCCAGTTCGGTCGCCGCCGCGTCGAGGTCGCCCTTGACCCGCAGGGCGGTGGCGATTTGCAGTTGCGCGTTGCCGGCGGCGATCGAGCCGGGAAACTCCTCGATGACCGCGCGCCAACCATCAACGCTGGTGGCCACGCTGTAGGCGGCGGCGCCCGACGAGCGCACATGGGCCCGCCAAAACATCGAGGCTCCAACGACGAGCACGGCCAGAATAATCCCCGCCAATCCGTAGGCAAATTTCCGCCAGTGCTCCTGCCAAAACAGGTCGCTGTCGCTCATCTCCAGCGCCGGATCAATGGCCGGGCGGAGGACGGAGGGGCGGTGGTCTTCCATAAAGATCAGGCCGTGACGGCGGCGCGGGCCTCATCGGCCAGAGCCGTGCTGAGGTAACGCTCGCCGGTCGAGCAGGCGATGGTGACGATCAATTTGCCCTTGTTCTCGGGGCGGCGGGCCAACTCGAGGGCGGCGTGGACATTGGCTCCAGAGCTGATGCCGGCCAGGATCCCCTCCTCTTTCGAGAGCCGGCGCGCCATGGCGAACGAGTCGTCATTGGAGACCGTGATGACTTCATCGACCACATCGAGGTGCAGGTTGTCGGGGACGAAGCCGGCGCCGGTGCCCTGGATTTTGTGCGGACCGGGCTTGACTGTTTCGCCGGCCCGGGTTTGCGAGATCACGGGAGAATCCTTGGGCTCGACCGCGACGATTTGCACGCCGGGCTTGCGCTGCTTGAGCACTTCGCCGACGCCCGTGCAGGTGCCGCCGGTCCCGACGGCGGAGACAAAAATGTCGACCTGGCCGGCGGTGTCGTCCCAAATTTCCTCGGCCGTGGTCTTCGCGTGGATCGCGGGGTTGGCCGGGTTTTTAAACTGCTGGGGCATCCAGCCGTTGGGCGTTTCGGCCAGAATTTGTTCGGCGCGCGCGATGGCGCCCTTCATGCCCTCGGCCCCGGGGGTCAAGATGAGCTGGGCCCCCAGCATGGCGAGGAGGGTGCGGCGCTCGACACTCATGGTCTCGGGCATGGTGAGGATGAGTTTGTAGCCCTTGGCCGCGGCGACGAAGGCCAGGGCGATGCCGGTGTTGCCGCTCGTCGGTTCGACGATGATCGTGTCCTTGGTCAGGATGCCCTTTTTCTCGGCATCCTCGATCATGGCCATGCCGATCCGGTCCTTCACGCTACCAAGCGGATTGAAGAACTCGCACTTGATCGCGACGGTCGCGCCGGCGTCCCTGCTGATACGGTTGAGTTTGACCAGCGGCGTGCGGCCGACGGTTTCGACGATGTTCTCGTAAATTTTGCCCATAGTGGTGTGTGAGTTGCGGGGAGCAGGTTGGGATACGGCCAAACCGGGGCGAAATCAACGCCGGAGTTGCCCGGCCGAGCGCGAGGGGATGTCTCCGCGCACGCGCAAGATGTGCGCGGGCCGTGTGCCCGGCTCGAGCGAGACGTAGTTGCGGCGGCCAATCCAGGTGAAGACTTCGCCAGCCAGCAGGTCGGCCAGCTTGTAGGGGGTGGACATCGGCAGGCCGAAATCCTCCAGCGGCAGTTCTACCCACCCGCTTTGCGTGTTCCACGGGTCGAGGTTGACGATGACCACGAGGAGGTTTTCCCCGGTGGCCTTGGCGTAGCAGAGGATCTGGTCGTTGTCCGTCGGGAGGAAGCGGAGATTGGCCAGATGCTGGAGGGCGTGGTTGGTGCGGCGGATGCGGTTGAGACGGGCGATGAAGTCTTTGATATTGCCGGGCACGTCCCAGTCCCGCTGCTTGTGCTGGTATTTCTCGCTGTCGAGATACTCCTCGCGACCGGGCAGGGCGGCGTTCTCACAGAGTTCGAACCCGCTGTAGATGCCATAGACTGGTGAAAGCGTGGCGGCGAGGACGGCGCGGATGAGGAAGGGCGCGCGGCCGCCCTGTTGGAGGAAGAACGGCAGGATGTCGGGCGTGTTGGCAAAAAGGTTCGGGCGGAAATAGTCGGCCGACGAGGGCTCCGCCAACTCGCTGAAATACTCGGTTAGCTCGGCCTTGCTGTTGCGCCAGGTGAAATAGGTGTAGCTCTGCGAGAACCCTATTTTGGCCAGGACGCGCATCATTTTCGGCCGGGTGAAGGCCTCGCTGAGAAACACCAGATCGGGAAACTTCTTGCGCGTCTCGGCAATGAGCCATTCCCAAAACGCGACCGGCTTGGTGTGCGGGTTGTCCACCCGGAAAGTGCGAACCCCGCGGCGGGCCCACCAGAGGATGACGTTCTTCAGTTCCTCCCACAACGCGCGCCATTCCGGATTGTGGTAATCGAGCGGGTAGACGTCCTCGTATTTTTTCGGCGGATTCTCCGCGTATTTGATCGTGCCGTCCGGGCGATGGAAGAACCACTCCGGATGCTCCGCCACGTAGGGATGGTCGGGCGAGCAGTTGAGGGCAAAGTCGAGCGCCACCTCCATGCCGCGCTTGCGCGCCTCGGCGACCAGCCATTCGAAATCTTTCAGCGTCCCCAGCTCCGGCGCGACATCGCGGTGCCCTCCGCCATGAGGACAGCCGAGGTGCCGGTTGCCGATGGCGTAGGGCACGCCGGGATCGTCCGGACCGGATTCGAGCGAGTTGTTGCGCCCCTTGCGTTTGGCCGCCCCGATGGGGTGGATGGGCGGAAAATAAATGACGTCAAATCCCATGGCCTGCGCGTCGTCGAGGCGGCCGAGGCAATCACGAAAAGTAGATCCGCGATCGCCCCGGCCCTCGGCCGAGCGCGGAAAGAATTCATACCACGCGGCAAAGAGCGCTCGCCCCCGCTCGCACATGATGCGGCCGTAAGGCTGGAACTCGGCCGCCATGGAGCGGTCCGGAACCACAGCCATGAGGCCGGCCAGTTTCTTCCGCGCGGCCAGGATGGCTGCCGCCTCGCGCCCCGCCGCAGCCAACTCGGCCGCGGCCGCGCGCAGCTCGCGTGCGCCGGGGCGTTTGCCCGCCCGCTTGGCGCTGGCCTCGAGGAGGTGCGCACCTTCGAGGATTTCGGAGGACAAATCCGCCTGCCCGCCGGCGTGCTTGCGCAGAAATTCGTCACACCATGACGCGTAGGCATCCGGCCACGCCTCGACGGTGAACTCGTAGTCGCCGATCTTGTCAGGCGTGAAGCCGGCGGACCACACGTCGTTCCCTTCCTCCGTCATGGGCACTTCCTGCCATGTCTTCACGCCGACCCGGCGCCACTTCAAGACCGCCTCGAGCAGATCGTGACCGTCCTTGAAAATGTCCGCTGTCACCCGGGTTTTTTGTCCGGTCAGGCGCTTGACCGCGTAGCGCCCGCCGTCGAGCAGCGGTTGCAGGTTTTCAATCACGACCGTCGTGTTTTTCATGGGCGGAAAAAGGTTAAGCCCGGCCGCAACGAGGTGGCGAGGCAACTCATATCGTGGCCGCCTCCCGCACCACTTCGGCCAGCGGTTGCCACGCAGGATCGTCTTCACACAAGACGGCCAGCCGTTCCGCCGCCACGGGGATGTGCGTGAGAAAATGCGTGCGGCCCTTGACCCGCCCGAGAAAACCGTAGGCTCCGAGCGCTTGCATGAGGCGTTGGCGGGCGCAGGCGCGAAACTCCTCGCCCCAAACCTCCGCATCGTCCCGGCCGGCCAGACGCGCATAGTCTGCTGCTAATTCGTTCCGCTCGTCCGCCGTCATCGGCACATAAGGATCATAAAGCAGCGAGGCCACATCATACCCGGCCCGGCCGGCCCGCATGCCTTGGAAATCAATGAGACAAACCCCGCCGCCGCGCACCATGATGTTCTGCGATTGGAAGTCGCGGTGCAAAACCACGCGGGGGCCCGCGGCCAGATGCCGGGCCTGCGCCGCGAGGACCTCAGCGGTTTCGCGGGAAAACTCCGCGCGCAAGAAGTGCCCGCGAAAGTATTCCTGCTCCCAGCGGTAGAGCGATTCATCAAACGGGGCCTGCAGCAGTCCCGCCGACTCCGCCACCGCAGGATCGGCCGCATGCAGGCGCGCAGCCTGGGCCAGCGCGGAGAGGTAAAGCTCCCGCCGCCGCGGCCATTCCGCCTCGCGATGCGCCCACAAGTCCTCCGCCCCCGCGTCCTCGAGCAGGAGGAAACGCTGCTCGGGGTCATGGGCCAGGACCCGCGGCACGCTGACGCCGAGGGTCCGCAGAAAACCGGCGCAGGCTGCGTAGTTGGCGTTTTCACTTTTTTCCAGGCCGTAGGACACCGCGACCAAACCCCGGGCCGCGCCGCTGCCCCGCCAGAAAAGCCGGTCCGATCCCCCGCGCTCGATCGGCATCCAAGCTCCGCCGCACGCGTCCGCAGAGAACTGCGCAACCCACTCGAAAAGTTTTTTCATACGATGGAGCTGTTCAATTCGCCGGCCGCCACCATGCCTTCGCGCACGACGGAATCACGCACCACGGCTCCGGCGTCCACCCGGGCACCAGCCCAGAGAATGGAATTCTCCACCTGCGCGCCCGCCCCGACAAAGGAATTCGGGCCGAGCCAGTTCCAGCCGGTCAAGGCCGCGCCATCTTCCACCGTCGCGCCGCGCATCCGCCAAACCGGCCACTCCGAGGGCGCGGTGGCCGGAGGCACGAGGGTCACGGTCTGTGCGGCCAATTCGGCGTGGATGCGCCGGTATTCGTCAATCGTTCCGATGTCACGCCACACCCCGCCATCAAGGACGACGCCGCCGATTTTTTCCCCGGCGCGCAGGGCCTCGGTCCACACCGGCACGAACGAAACCGGCCGCCCCGCGGGGATGCGCGGGAGGAAGGATGGATCGACCACGCAAACTCCCGTGTAAAGAAAACGCGGCGACCCCGAGCCCAGCTCGCCGCGGATGTCGTTGACCCGTCCGGAAGGCGCGTCGAAGCCCACCTGCAGCGGCCCGCCGGAGGAGCGGAGGGCCAGCGTGCAAAGGGCCCCGCGGCCGTCGTGGGCCGCCAGCAAGGATGGCAGATCAAGCTCCGCCAGAATGTCTCCGTTGTGCACCAGCACGGGCCCCGGCAGGAGCAGATCTTCCACGTTTTTCAGCCCGCCCGCGGTCTCGAGCAGGACTGGTTCGTGGCGGAACAGCACCTCGGCCCCGCCATAACGTGAGGGGCGCGGGTAATCGGGGAAAAGCCGGACAAACTCATCCGCCAAACGGTGGGTGTTGATCACGATGCGCTCCACCCCGGTTGCGGCGACCCGCGCGAGGGCGAACTCCACCAGCGGCACGCCGCAGATCGGCACCAGCGGCTTGGGCACCTGGTTGGTCAGCGGTTGAAGGCGCTGACCCCAACCCGCGCAGAGAACAAACGCCGTGCGCACCGCGGCGCTCACGAGGCGCCGTCGGCCTGGGCGTCGAGCAGCAACCGCATCGTGACCATTTCCGACTCGAAGAAGCCGTGCTTCCGGTAGAACTCGATGACCCGGCCGTCTCCGCGATGGGTCAGCAGGGTGATGCGCAGAAAATGTTTCTGCCGCCCGTAGTCGATCGCGTAACGGAGCAGTCGCTCACCATGGCCCTGGTTGCGGTGGTCGGCGTGGATAATCAGATCCTCCAGCAGAATGACGAATCCGCCCTCGGCCGTGCTGATGGTGAAGAGCAGGTTGACCATGCCGATGATCCGCGTGTTGTTGCGGAGGACAAAGATCCGGCCGCGGCTCGGCTGCTCGAGAATCAGGCGCAACCCGCGCATCTGTTTGGCCTGGTCGGGATAAAAATCCGGCTCGTGCGCGAAGAGGTCGGCCAGCAACTCCGCCATGAGAGGCAGGTCCTCCAACGCGGCTGGTTCGATGCGCAGATCCGACATGTCGCCCCTTGTATTTCAAAAACCCGCGCGGCGTGCAAGGCGGGCGGCATCTCAGCCGCCGCGGCCGAATTTCCGGTCCAGCTCGCGCCACGAGAATTGCAGCATGACCGGGCGGCCATCCGGATCGCAGTAGGGCAACTCGCAGGCCAGCAGTTGCGCGACCAGCGCCCGCTGTTCCTGTTCGCCGCGGGCGCCCTCGGTGCCGACGGCCAGACGCGCCACGGCCCGACGCACCGCATCCTCCGATCCCGCCCCGCGCGGCCGTGGTCCGCCCCCGGCGAGACACTCGGCGGCGAAATCCTCGAGGACCCGGCGGGGATCGCGCCCGGCGAGAAAATCCGGCAGCGCCTCGACCTTGAGCGAACGCCCGCCGAAAATTTCCAGGGCGAAGCCGGCCTCGGCCAGCACAGACAGATTTTCCCGCACCACCTCGTGTTCGCGCGGCGACAACTCGAAAACCTCGGGGATGAGCAGCCGCTGCACCTCCACCGCCTGCCCGGTCACCCCGCGCTGCAGGCGCTCGAAAAGAATGCGCTGATGGGCCGCGCGCTGGTCGAGCAGGACCAGACCCTCCGCCCCCTCGAGGAGCAGGTAGCGCTGCGAGAGAGCCCCGACCAGGCGGAACTCCGCCGCGGAAGGGAGGTCGCCGGGCGATGGCGCCTCGGGGGCGGAAACCGGTTCAGCCGGGCGCTTCTCCGGCGCGGCCGCGCGCGGCAGGACCGGTTGGTGGACCCCCGTGGGGGCGCGGGTCGGAACATCCGGCACCGCGGGCTGCAGACGCGCCTCGACATGCGGCCGCGCCGGGCGCAGCCACTCGGCGCGCGCCGCGGCCAGCGCGCCCTCAATGGCCGCACGCACCGCCTCGCGCACCGCGGCTCCCTGACGGAAGCGGACCTCGCGCTTGGCCGGATGCACATTGCAGTCCACCCCGGCCGGGTCCATTTCCACATGCAGGAAAACGGCAGGGTAACGCCCCGGCTCGAGGGAGGCGCGGAAGGCCTCGCGCACGGCGGCGGAGAGGAAGCCATCGTCCACCGCGCGGCCGTTGATGAAAAAGAACTGCCGCCCCCGGTCCGCCCGCGTCGCGCCCGGCCGGGAGACCCAGCCGCTGATGCGCAGGCCCCCGGCCTCGCGCAGCAGAACTTCGAGGAGTTCGCCCCGGGCATCGGCCCCGTAGAGATCCTGCAAACGCTGGCCGAGCGAGGATGCGGCAGGCAGACGGTGCACCGTGCGTCCGTCGCGCAGGTAATGCCATCCGACCGCGGGGAAAGCCAACGCGGCGGTCTCGATGGCCCGGTCAAGATGCGCGGTTTCGGTCGTGGCGCTGCGCAGAAATTTCCGCCGTGCCGGAACGTTGAAAAAGAGCGATTTGACCTCGATCGTCGTGCCCGGCGCGCAGCCGGCATCGCGCACGGCGACCAGCTTTCCACCGTTCACGATCGCCTCGGTGCCGGCGGCCGCCGCGGCCGGACGCGTGCGCAGGGCCAGCTCCGACACGCTGGCGATGCTGGGCAGCGCCTCGCCACGGAAGCCCATCGTGCGCACGGTCGCAAGATCGGCGGAGGTTCGGATCTTGCTCGTGGCGTGCCGCTCAAGGGCAAGCAAGGCATCCTCGCGGTCCATCCCGCCGCCGTCGTCGGTGACCCGGAGGAAGGCCGACCCGGCCCCGCGGACCTCGACTTCGATCAGTCTCGCGCCGGCATCGAGACTGTTCTCGACCAGTTCCTTGAGGACCGAGGCAGGACGCTCGACCACCTCCCCGGCGGCCACCTGGCTGGCCAGGGTTCCCGGCAAGACGCGGATGTTACCCATGGCGGGACGGGAGCGAGTCCGTCGTTTGACTTGGCCACGCACGGGAGTTTTGAAACACTGCGTCTAAATACATGCGTTGCCATCCTGACTCAATGCCTGCCCGCAACCCGGCCTGACCATGCGCAGAAAATCCACGCCCAGCTATTCGTCCGCCGGCGGCGACGGGCTTTTTTATTGGAGCATCGGGATTATCCTCCTCGCGGGTTTCACCGCGCTCTGCTGGATCGGCAGCTTCTACGTGTTCGGCCATCCGGAAAAATCCCTCAGTTACGGACTCCTGCGCAAGTTCGACAAACTCGACCCGCCGCGGCGCTTCGAATTGACCGGCGCGCCGCGGGGGGAATTTCTCGACGCGAATAAGGTCTTCGCCCGCTTCGGCTCGATGGCCCCGCGGGCCCTCGAGGAGGAGAACAATCTCCTGCTCCGCGCCTACCTGCGCAATTACCACCAGAGCAAGGAGCTGGTGCCCTACATCATCGGCCCCTTCAACATCATGGGCGCGTTCCGCCTCGGGCCGGGAAACTTTTTCAACAGCGGCGTCGTGGCCCTCGCCCGCTCGACCGAAAACCCGGCCGTGCTGCTCGAATTGGTCTTTCCCGCCGCCGAAGAAAACGTGGCCAACCTCGAGCGCATGCTCCTGACCGGACTCGATCTCAAGTTGGTCCGAACGCTCGATCTCACCGCGGTGATCGACACGCGGCTGATGCCGGATGGTCGCCTCATCGTCACCGCGGTGCCGCTCCTCTACGGCAGCTACACCTCGAGCGATGCCACCGGCACGTTCAGCCTTGAACCCCCCACGGATCTCAACGTTGCCGCCGGGCTGCCGGTCCTCAACCAGGCCGCGGTGGAGGAGGCGGAAAAACATTACCTCACCTATCTCGAGCGGGCGGGGCTCAAAGGCGCGCCCTCACCGTCCCTCATGCGCGTGCAAACAACCGAGGCGGTCGGCGGCAGCACACCGGTGGCCCGCGCCGAAGCGGCCAACCCCGGACAGCCACCCGCGACGGTCGATGGTGTGCCCGTGGCCCGCGCCGTGCCCGTGGCCGGCCTCGACAGCATGCCGGTGGCCCGCGCTGTGCCCGTCCGGGCCGTGGAATCCCCGATGGCATCCCCGCCCCCCAGCGCCGCACTCCAGCCCTTCGCCGTTGCTCCCGACGCTTCCGCCACCCCCGCCACCATCGCGACCACGGCCGCGCGCCAATGGTCGGTCTACGAACCGGGCCGCATGCCGCGCGGACGCCTGGTCGATCTCGACGCGGCGCGCGGACTGGCGGGCAACAGCGCCGAGCAGGACCTGACGTATCTCTCCGGCGATTTCCAAGTCAGCGCCTCCGGCGCGGATCGTGCCGTCCTGCGCGGTGCGCGCGGACAACAAAACATTCGGGTCATCGTGGATTTCCCCACCGGCTCGACGCCGCCGCCGATGGGAGGAAACGTCAACCGCGACGCACAACGTCCGTTCCAGATCACCAGCGTTGAGCAGGGCTCCGACGGGCAGATCAACGTTTATGTCCGGGAAGTCACCCGGCCCTGATACCCCCGGCGCGGAGCTGCGCCGCCGCATCGACCGCGCCGGGACCATCGGCTTCGACGAATTCATGGCCGCGGCGCTCTACCATCCGCGCGGCGGATATTACGCAGCCCCGACGCCGCGCACCGGCCAGCGCGGCGACTTTTTCACCAGCGTGAGCGTCGGACCGGTCTTCGGCCGCCTGCTCGCCGCGCAGTTGGCCGACATGTGGGACCAGCTCGGCCGTCCCGCGGACTTCACCCTCGTCGAGCAGGGGGCATCGGACGGCCAGCTCATGGCCGATGTGCTCAGCGCCATGGCGCAAGATCGCCCCGAGTGCCAGCCCCGGGTCATCCTCATCGAGCCCCTCCCCGTCCTGCGGGCCGCGCAGGAACGGACCTTGGCCCGGTGGGCCGGGCACCTGACAACCTGCGCGACTGAAGACGAACTGCCCGTCTTCACCGGCGTCTTCTTCGCCAACGAACTCCTCGACGCGTTCCCCGTTAAGTTGCTCGTGCGGGACGGCCCGGACTGGTGGGAGCGCCGGGTCGGGGTGGCCGGTGATGATTTTGTTTTCGTCGAGGAACCGATCAGGGACCCCGAGTTGCTTCGCGTGGCGCGGGCGCTGCCGTTGCCATCCGAAGGCCCGCGATTCTGCACCGAGGTTTGCCCCTCGCTGGCGCCATGGATGCGCACCATGGCCTCGAAACTTTTGCGCGGCTGGCTCCTGCTCATCGATTACGGACATCCGGCCGCGATCCGTCATGCTCCGCCGCGGGCCGACGGAACGCTGGCCGCCTACCGCCAACATGCGCGAATGGAACATCCGCTGGCCGACCCCGGCACGCAGGACCTGACCGCGCACGTCGATTTCACCGCGGTGGCTCGCGCCGGCCTGGACGCCGGATTGCAGCTTGCCGGCTTCACCGACCAGCACCATGCTTTGGCCGCACTGGCCGCGCGCCTTTATCCCGCCATGCCGGAGGAGCGGCTCTCCCCCGGCGCCGCACGCGAGATGCGCGCGCTCCGCCAGTTGCTCCACCCCGAAAGCATGGGCACGTCCTTCAAATTTCTCGCCCTCGCCCGCGGCACCGAAGCACCGCCGGCCGCGTTCCATTTCGCCCGCGACCCGCACCGCGAACTCTTTGTCTGAACCCGTCGCACGTCACTTGTCCCTTCCCATGCTCCGCCCGACCCCCGAACTGCGTGAAGCCGCGCGCCATCCCGATCCGCAGCGGCGTGTGGTCATGCGTCAGCGTTGGGAGCATCTGCTTTTTCTCCACTGGACGGTTGATCGCGAAGCCATTCAACAGACGCTGCCGGAGGGCCTGCACTGCGACACCTTCGCCGGAACGGGCTGGCTGGGCATTGTTCCCTTCGCCATGCGCGATGTCCGTCCCGCCGGACTTCCGGCCGTCGGCTCGCTCTCGAATTTCCTCGAACTCAATGTCCGCACCTACGTGCACGACGCGAACGGCGTGCCCGGCGTCTGGTTTTATTCGCTCGATTGCAACCAGGCGCTCGCCGTCTGGGTTGCGCGGACTTTTTTCCGCCTGCCCTACGAGCATGCGGCCATGCAGGCCGAGTTCGGGGCGAAGAATGATTACCGTTCGACCCGGCGCGGCACGGGCGTGGAGGCCCGGTTCCGCTGGCGTCCTCAGGGCTCACCCCAGACAGCCAAAGCCGCGAGTCTCGATCACTTTCTCCTCGAGCGCTACCACCTCTACGCGGCCAAGGGCGGAAAACTTTTTCGCGGGCAGGTCGCGCACGAGCCCTACCAGTTCCAACCTGCGGAGGTCGACGAGCTTTCGATTCAGCCCGCGGAGCTGGCCGGCTTTCCCGGCCTGCCGGCCAAGCCGCAGCACGTTTGTCATTCGCCGGGCGTGGACGTGCGGATTCTGGGATTGGAGAAACTCTGATGGAACTCCACGGCATCCATCATGTCACCGCGGTCACGGCGCGGGCCGCGGAGAATCACCGGTTTTACACGCAAGTGCTCGGTCTGCGGCTGGTCAAGAAAACGGTCAACCAGGATGACGTCTCGGCCTACCATTTATTTTACGCCGACGGCGCGGGCACGCCCGGGACCGACCTGACGTTCTTCGACTGGCCGGCCGCGCCCGAGCAGCGCGGCACGCGCAGCGTCGTCCGCACGGGACTGCGGGTGGATGGGCCGCCGGCGCTGGCCTGGTGGGGCGAACGCCTCGCGACTTTGGGGGTCGTCCATGACGAGCCCGCGCAGCGCGATGGCCGCACCGTCCTTGATTTCGAAGACGCCGAGGGACAGAGATTGAGTTTGGTGGCCGACGAAGGAAGCGGCGACGTTCCACACCCGTGGGCGCAGAGCCCCGTGCCGCCGGAACATCAGATCCGCGGACTCGGCCCGCTCATGCTCAGCGTGCCGCAACCCGAGCGCAGCGACCGCGTGTTCCGCGAGGTGCTCAACCTGCAACCAACGCGAACCTACGATCTGGCCGGACGCGCGGTGCAGGTTTATCAGGCCGGCGCGCAGTCCGGCCCCGGGGGCGAACTTCATCTGGCGGGGGAAGCCGGCGGGCCCTCGGCCCGGCCGGGCGCCGGCGGGGTGCATCATCTGGCCCTGCGCACGACGCTGGCTGATTACGACGCCTGGGCGGCGCGCCTGACCGAGTTGGGGATGCCCAATAGCGGACCGGTCGACCGCTTCTGGTTCCGCAGCCTCTACTTTCGCGAGCCCGGCGGCATCCTCATCGAAATCGCGACCGACGAACCCGGCTTCACCGCCGATGAACCCGCCGAAACCCTCGGCCAATCGCTCTCCCTGCCGCCGTTCCTCGAACCACGGCGGCGCGAGATCGAGGCGGGACTGGTGCCGCTCTGAGGCCACTCGGATTTTCCGCGTGTCGCCGCCACGCCGCGCGCCTACATTCCATTTCTCATGTCGAAGGAAGCGCAATCCCAACGGATGGAAAAAATCGTCAGCCTGTGCAAACGGCGCGGTTTCATTTTTCAATCCTCCGAAATCTACGGCGGCCTCAACGGGTTCTGGGACTATGGTCCGATGGGCGCCGAACTGAAGCGCAACCTGCGCGAGAGTTGGTGGAGCGCGATGATGCGCGAGCGCGACGACGTGGTCGGCCTCGACGCCAGCATCATCATGCACCCGCTGGTCTGGAAAGCCAGCGGGCACCTCGACACATTCAGCGACCCGATGAGCACCTGCAAGCAATGCAAGAAGCTGGTGCGGACGGATCAATGGTGGTCCCTCATGGCCGAGCAGCCATGGGTGCAGTCGCTCGCCGCTCTGGTCACGCCGGAGACCGATGAATTCCACACGGGCGACCTGCTCAAGTGGGCCAAGGGCAAAGGGCGGCAACTCGCCCCCAACCTCGCTCTGGTCCGCAATCCGGAGGTCACCATTGCCTGGCTGGTGCAGGATGTCGAAAAAGGCCAGCGGCCTGCTGATGCCAGGGAGTTCTATCTCTACCTGGCCACCGAGCAATTGGCCGCCACGGGGTTCATCACTCCCTGCCCGCATTGCGGCGGAGAACTGACGGAGCCGCGGCCATTCAACCTGATGTTCCGCTCCCACTACGGTCCCGTCGAGAGTGAGGACAACCTTTGCTACCTACGACCGGAGACGGCGCAGGCCATCTTCGTTCAGTTCAAGAACGTCCTCGACTCGTCCCGCGTGAGAGTGCCGTTTGGCATCGGGCAAATCGGCAAGGCTTTCCGCAATGAGATCACGCCGCGCAACTACACCTTCCGGTCGCGCGAGTTCGAGCAGATGGAACTCGAGTTCTTCATCAAGCCCGACGAGGCCATCCGCCTCATCCACGGCCACGTGACCCGCTGGGGCGAGGGGGCCGACCTCAGCGAGCCCCGCCCCGACTGGGGATGGGAAATGTGGCATCGGTATTGGGTGGACCAGCGGACCAAATACTACGCCTCCATCGGCCTGGGGGCCGACGTGCTCGACTACCACTGGCAAAAATCCGAGGAACTGGCCCACTACGCCCGGGCCACGGTGGACATCCTCTTCAAGTTCCCCTTCGGCACGGAGGAACTCGAGGGCATCGCGGCGCGCGGCGATTTCGACCTCGCGCAGCACCAGAAGTTCTCCGGCAAGCCCCTCGAGGTGTTCGACGAGGAACTCAAGGCGGCGTGTGACGGGCTGGACGACGGGCAAAAACGCGCGTTCATCGACGAACTTTATGAGGATCGGGGCAAACCCGAAACCACCCGCGAGGAAATCGCCATCTTCGTCGAAAAGCTTTTCAAGGGCGTCTATCTTCCGCACGTCATCGAGCCCTCCGCCGGCCTCGACCGCATGGCTCTGGCCGTGCTGGCGGCGGCTTTCGACGAGGAAACAATCACCGACGACAAAGGGAAGACGGAAATCCGCACGGTGCTGCGGTTCCACCCGCGCGTCGCGCCCGTCAAATGCGCCGTGTTTCCCCTGCTGAAAAACAAACCCGAGCTGGTGGCCAAAGCCCGGGAGGTCGAAGCCCTGCTCCGCCCGCGCATGAATGTCTTCTACGACGAGGCCGGTGCCATCGGTCGGCGTTACCGGCGACAGGACGAAATCGGCACGCCCTTCTGCGTCACGATCGATTTCGACACCATCGGCGAACCGGAGCGAAGCGGAGATGGGCGAAGCCAAAACGGCCCGGAGAAACAAGACACCGTCACCCTGCGTCACCGCGACTCCATGGCCCAGGAACGCATCCCCATCGCCGAACTTCCCGCGCGCCTCGCTGCGGCCATCCTTTGAGCGACACGGCTTGCGCCCGCGACCCCTCCACGCGTAGGTTGGGTTAGTGATCGTGGACAACTCCAAGCACATTCTCGGCCGCTTCGACGAGGCCCTTGAGTCGCTCCGCGGCCAGGTGCTCATGATGGCCAGCCTGACCGAGCGGGTGCTCGTCCTGGCCGGGGAGGGCCTCTTCCGGCGCGATCTTGACGCCTGCAACAGCGTGATTGCCGATGACGACGAGATCGACACACTGGAAAAGACGATCGACGAGGACGGCGTCGAAACCATGGTGCGGTTCCAGCCCATGGCCAAAGACCTCCGCGAGGTCGTCGCCGCCATGAAGGTCAGCAACAACCTCGAACGCGTGGCCGATCAGGCCGTGGGCATCGCCCGCCGGGCCCGACGCCTCAACCAGTCGCCCTCGTTGAGCGAAACGGCCGGACTGGAATCCATGTTCCAGATGTCGCTGGAAATCTTCCGCGCCAGCGTGCGGAGTTTTGCCGACCGCGACGACGAACTGGGCCGCACGCTCAAGGCCAAGGATCGCGAACTCGACGCCCTGCACCACCGCACGATCAACGACCTCACGGTGCGGATGACCGAGGACGGCGCCCACATCCACGAATACCTCGACCTCGTCTTCGTCGCCCGCATCATCGAGCGGATCGGCGACCATGCGACAAACATTGCCGAAGACGCGGTTTTCGCCACCTCGGCCGAGGACATCCGGCACACGGCGCAGCCTCCGGCCGCCTGACGCCGTGGCCATGTTGGCTGATGTCCACCTGCAGGCCCGCGGACTCCGCAAGGCCTTCCGCCTCGGTTCCTCGACCCTCGAAATTCTTCGCGGGGTGGATCTTTCGGTCCGACGGGGTGAAACCGTCTTCCTCTGCGGCGCCTCCGGGGCGGGTAAGAGCACTCTGCTTTACACCCTGGCCGGGTTGGAGCAACCGACGGGCGGCGAGGTCCATTTCGAAGGCGAGCCGCTCTTTGGCGTGTCCGCAGCACGCCAAGCCACCGTGCGCAACACGCGGATGGGTTTTGTTTTCCAGAGCTACGCCCTGCTGCCGGAACTGACCGCGCTGGAGAATGTCGCGCTTCCGGGCATGATCGGCGGACGGCCCGACGCCGCCCGGGCCGGCGAACTACTCGGGCAAGTCGGCCTCGGCGACCGCGCGGCGCATCTGCCCTCGGAATTGAGCGGCGGCGAGCAACAACGCGTGGCCATCGCGCGAGCCCTGGCCAACCGCCCCGGCATGATTTTCGCGGACGAACCGACCGGCAACCTCGACTCGCGCACCGGTGGGGAAATTGTCGACCTGCTGCTCGGCCTGGCCCGCAGCCATGGCACAACCCTCCTGGCCGTGACCCACGACGCCCGGCTGGCCGAGCGTGGAGACCGCGTGCTGCACATCCGCGACGGCCTGCTGGAAGAAAGCGACGACTGACCGCCTCCGGCAACACTTGCCCGGCGTATCTCTCCCGTCTACAAGTTAATCCTTTCATCCACACCTCAACCAACCAACACATCATGCCCTACGAACTTCCTCCCCTCACCTACCCGAACAACGCGCTCGAGCCGCACATCGACGCCAAGACGATGGAGATCCATCACGACAAACACCATCAGGCCTACATCACCAACGCGAACAACGCACTGAAAGACCTTCCCGACCTCCTGGCCCAGCCGGTCACGGAACTCATCGCCGACCTCTCCGTCGTGCCCGAAGCAATCCGCGGAGCCGTGCGCAACAACGCCGGCGGCCACGCCAACCACACCTTCTTCTGGACCATCATGGCTCCGAATGCCGGCGGTGCGCCGAAAGGCAAGCTGGCCGAGGCCATCACAGCAAAGTTCGGCAGCTTCGACGCCTTCAAGGAAGCCCTCGAAAAAGCCGGCACGACCCGCTTCGGCAGCGGCTGGGCCTGGCTCGTGGTCAACAAGGCCGGCGAACTCGAAGTCGTTTCCACCGCCAACCAGGACAGCCCGCTCATGGGCAAGGCCGTGGCCGGCGTGGAAGGCACACCGGTCCTCGGTGTCGATGTGTGGGAGCACGCCTATTACCTCAACTACCAGAACCGCCGCCCCGACTACCTCAAGGCCTTCTGGAACGTGGTCAACTGGGACCAGGCGGAGAAAAATTATCTCGCCGCCAAAGGCGCGTAGAAATCCGCCCACGATTCGCACGGAAAAGTCCGGGGCCCGCGCTCCGGACTTTTTCTTTGTTCCGCCGTATCGTTCTGGCCGGGATCGAGCCACAGGCCTACGCTCGCTCCATGATCCCTCCGCAAAAACAAATGACCGGCATGCTCGGTCACCCCGTGGCCGAGAACCCGATCGATCGCATGTTCGATGCGGTCTATGCGCACTACGGACTGCCTTGGCAATTTTGGAAAAGCGACCTCGCCTCGGAAGCTGATCTGGCCTTGGCGGTCCCCGCGTTGGCGCCCCTCGGCTACCGCGGTTTCACCATCACGGTTCCCTACAAAGTGGCGGTGATGCCCCTGCTCGACGAACTCGACAGCGACGTCAAAGCCATCGGCGCGGCGAATTACGTGACCATCGAGGAAGGTCGCCTCGTCGGACACAATAACGACGGCAAGGGCGTGGTCAAAGCGATCGACAAAGTGGTGCCTCTGCGCGGTCAGCACGTCGTCATGCTCGGCGCCGGCGGCGCGGGACGCGCCATGGCCGTGGAAATCGCCTGGGCCGGAGCGGCGAAGATGACCCTCGTCACACGTCGCGAAGAGCAGGGCCGCGAGGTGGCCGCTCTGGTCACAAAAGCCAGCGGTGTGCCCTGTGATTGGCAAGCATGGCAACGCGAAGTGGAAGTGCCGGCCGGCACCACTTTGCTCATGAACGCCACCCATCTGGGCTGCGCGCCCGAACTGGAGCCGGTGCCGATGCGCTGGGACACCGTGCCGAAAGATTGCACGGCAGTCGACGTCATCACCAACCCGCGCCTCACCCCCTTCCTCCTCACGGCCCGCGAGCACGGTTGCCGGATCGTCGACGGCGTGGAAATGCTCGTGCAGCTGGCCATGCAGATCTTCGAGCAATGGACCGGCATCGTGCCCGACGAGAAAATTTTCCAACGCGCCGTAGCCGAAGCCCTCGGCGAATAAGCGGCGCCCCTCGACCGGGACGACGATCTACTGCGCTTTGACTTCATCATTTTGCATTCTAAACTCTGCGTTTTTCTATCATGGCCCACCTTAACGAAAACCATTCCAAGCTCAAAGCTAGCCACCTGTTCCGGAGGTTCCGCCTCGCCAGATTGCCGGCTCTCGCGGTTGCCGTCGCTCTGATCACAATGATCGGTTGCGACAAAAAGGAGGGGACGGCGTCATCCTCCGGACCGGCACCTGGCGACGCCCCCAAACTCGTCTACATCCCGAAAAACACCGGCAATCCTTACTTCGACCCGCTGATCGCAGGCTTCAAAAGAGCGGCCGAGGAAAACGGTTGCGAGTTTGCCAGCGTCGCGCCCGACACGGCCGATGCGACCAGCCAAATCCCTTTCATCCAGGACCAGATCCAACGCGGCGTATCCGTCATTGCCATCTCCCCGAACTCGCCCGACGCGCTCGGCCCGATCCTGCAGCGGGCACTCGACAAAGGCATCAGCGTGGTGACGGTCGATTCGGACCTCACCGGCAACGAGCAGTATCGCAATGTCTCGGTGCTCCCGGTCGAAGCGCAGAGCGTGGGGGAATCGCAGGTCGAACTGCTGGGCTCGCTGACGGGATACGAAGGCGAATTCGCCATCCTCAGCGCGACGACCGATGCGCCGAACCAAAATGTCTGGATCGAGATCATGAAAAAGACGCTCTCGGAAAATCCGAAATACAAAAACATGAGACTGGTCGAGATTGTCTACGGCAACGATGAACCGCAAAAGAGCCTGACCGAATCCGAGGCGCTCTTGACCAAGCATCCCGCTCTCCGCGGCATCATCGCGCCGACGACGGTCGGCGTGGCGGCAGCTGCACAGGCGGTCGAATCTGCGGGGAAAGCCGATCAAGTGAAGGTCACCGGCCTGGGCACGCCGAACCAGATGCGCCGGTTCATCAAGAACGGCACGGTCGAGGCTTTCGCGCTGTGGAGCCCCGAGGACCAAGGCTACGTCGCCGGACAAATTGCGGCCGGACTGGCCAAGAAAACCCTCAAGCCCGAAGTGGGCGCCAAGTTCAAAGTAGGGTCTCTGGGCGAACGGATGTTCAAGGAAAAGATGACCGTGATCATCGGCCCGCCGCTCACGTTCAACAAAGACAACATCGACCAGTTCGATTTCTGAAGCCGTGAATCGAAGCGAGGCCATCCGGAACCGGCAGGAGCGCGGCGCGCGCCGTCGATTGGGCTGATCCCGCGACGGGGTGGCGGAACCTTTATTCGCGGGGAACCCAACTCTTGATGTCCGACGCCTCCCCGCAACAACAACGGACGGTCATCGAGGCCCGGTCCATCGGCAAAGCGTTTGCCGGAGTGACCGTGCTGGAAGATGTCTCGTTCGATATCCGCCGCGGCGAGATCCACTCTCTGGTCGGGGAAAACGGTGCGGGCAAAAGCACCCTCATGAAAATCATGGCCGGCGTGCACCGTGCGGACACCGGGGAGATCGTCTTCGATGGCCGACCCGCGGTCTTCGCTTCCCCGCAATCGGCCATTCGCGCGGGGATCGCGCTGATCCACCAGGAACCGCTTTCTTTTCCCGATCTGAGCATCGCGGAAAACATTTTCCTCGGACGGGGAATGCCGCGCGGGTCGATGGGGCAGATCGACCGGAAGACGATGAACACCCGGGCCGGCGCGCTGCTGCGGGATCTCGGCGTCGCGCTCGATCCCCGGACGATAATGCGCGGCCTCTCGATCGCCGATCAACAGATGGTCGAGCTGGCGGCCGCGCTTTCACTCGATGCCCGCGTGCTGCTCATGGACGAACCGACGGCCGCGCTCACGCCGCAGGAAACGAACGAACTTTTCCGCATCGTTCGCGGCCTGAGGGACAAGGGCGTGGCCATCGTTCTGGTCAGCCACCGCCTGCCCGAGGTCTTCGAGGTGTCGGACCGCATCACCGTCCTGCGCGACGGGCATTGCATCGGATCGAGGAACGTGAGCGAAACCGGACAAGACGAAATCGTGCGCATGATGGTCGGCCGGGACTTGAGTTCGCTCTACGAACGCGCCGGAGGACAACCCGGGGAAACCCTTCTCGAGGTCGATGGTCTCACCCTCGGCGGCCGCTTTCACGACATCAGCTTCCAACTGCGCGCCGGCGAAATCGTCGGCCTCGCCGGTCTGGTCGGCGCGGGACGAACCGAGGTGGCGGAGGGCATTTTCGGCGCACGCCGGATCGATTCGGGCACGCTGCGCGTCGGCGGAAAAAATGTCCGGATCAATTCGCCGCGCGATGCCATCGGGAACGGCATCGCCTACGCCCCCGAGGACCGCCAACTCAACGGCCTGCTCTTGCCGATGAGCATCGCGAGCAACACCAGCCTGGCCGATCTTGCCGCCTTCGCCACGGCGGGCGTGATCCGGTCGGGGCGGGAGCGTCTCGCCGCGCAAGGTTGGGCGGAAAAACTCTCCACGCGCCTGCGCGATGTGAACCAGAGCGCGCAGGAATTGTCGGGCGGAAACCAGCAGAAGGTCGTGCTGTCGAAATGGCTGCAGACCGATCCGAAAATTCTCATCGTCGACGAGCCGACGCGCGGGATCGACATCGGGGCGAAGGCGGAGGTGCATCACATTCTCTCCGAGCTGGCCCGGCAGGGCCGGGCGATCTTGATGATTTCCTCCGATCTGCCGGAGGTGCTGGCCATGAGCGACCGCGTCCTGGTCATGCGCGAGGGGAGAATTGCCGCCGAGTTCACCCGGGAAGAAGCGACCGAGGAAAATGTGATGGCCGCGGCGACAGGCACCGCGAGCGCGCACACCCGCACCGGTGCGGGCACTCCTCCCGTAGGGACGGAAAGCCGCAGCACGGGCAGCATGGGGCCGCCACCAAGTCTGCGGCTGTTTTCGCGGTTCCGCGAGGCGGGCCTTCTCGCCTTTGTCGTCCTCGTTTTCGTGATCGCCTCGGTTGTCGAACCGCGTTTCTGTTCCCTGGAGAATCTTCGCTCGATCGCGATGTATATCCCGCTGATCGTCATTGTCGCGATGGGGCAGTTGATGGTGATGGTGAGCCGCAATATCGACTTGTCGGTCGGATCGATGCTCGGGTTGTCGGCCATGGTCGCCGGCGGCATCTTTGTCTCGCATCCCGGGTTCCCCCTGCCGCTGGCTGCCTTGGTCGCCGTGGCGACGGGGACGCTGCTTGGCGCGTTCAATGGTCTGCTGGTCGCTTATCTCCGCGTGCCCGCCATCATCGCGACACTCGGCACATTCACCGCGTATCGCGGTTTGATCTATATTTGGTCCGGCGGCCGGCAGATTGATCCGGACAAATTGCCGCAATCGCTCATCGATCTCTCGAACCAAGGCCCGCTCGGTGTCCCGTGGATTCTGGTCATCGCCGCCACCGTCGCTGTTTTGGTCGCGGTGTTCCTGCGCTACACGGTGACGGGCCGGGAGATTTTCGCCATCGGCTCGAATCCGGCCGCTGCCGTGCTTCGCGGTATACCGGTCAAGCGGGTGCTGCTCCTTGTCTTCGCCCTCACCGGCGCGCTTTGCGGGCTGGCCGGCATCCTGTGGGGATCGCGCTTCCCCACGATCAACCCGGCCAGCGTCGGGCTGTCGCTCGAACTCATCGTGATTTCCGCCGTGGTCATCGGCGGCGCCGCGGTCAACGGCGGCACGGGATCCGTCCTCGGCACCGTCCTCGGGTGCCTGCTTCTCGGCATCGTCAATGTCGGACTGACCATGCTCAAAGTCTCCGAGTTCTGGCAGATTGCCCTCTACGGTGCTGCGATCATCGTCGCGGCCTCGCTGGACTCCGCCCTGCGAACCAAACGCACGGGAGGTGCGGCATGAAAACGGCCAAAGATCTCCTCCGCGCGCCGGAAACGGTCACATTGCTCCTGCTCGTCGCATCGATCATAGCCGGCTCGCTCATGTCGCCCTATTTCCTCGATGGGGAATACCTGCTCGAAAAGACCTCGGAGATGATCCCGGTCGCTTTCCTCGCCTTGGGCATGACATTCGTCATCAGCAGCGGCAACATCGATTTGTCCGTCGCATCCGGTTCCGTGCTCACTGCGGTCGCATGCGCCATCGCATTCGAGAACGGCTTGCCCATGCCGGTTGTCGTCGTCCTCGCGCTGTTGCTCGGGTCGGCCCTCGGATTGTTCAATGGCCTGCTCGTCACGCGTCTGGGCATTCCCTCGCTGGTGGCCACGCTCGGCACCCTGGCCCTGTATCGCGGACTGGCGCAAGTGCTGGTCGGCGAGCGGGCCATCCGCGGGTTCCCGTCGTGGTTTTCGGGAGTGGATTACGTGAAATTCGGCATCGTTCCACTGCCTCTAATCCTGCTGATCACGGCGGCGATTCTGGCACATTTTCTCCTCCAGCGGACCACTTTCGGCCGACAGGTCTACGCCATCGGGACGAACGAGTCCGCTTCGTTTTACAGCGGCATCAATACCGGGAGGACCAAGCTTTTGATCTTCATGATCTCCGGGCTTTGCATGGGGATCGCGGCGCTGCTGCTCATGTCGATGCGCCCGGTGGACTACAAACAACTTCGCGGCGGCGAACTGCTGGCTATCACCGCCGTCGTCCTCGGCGGCACGAGCATCTTCGGCGGGCGCGGGCGGATTCCCGGCACCCTGCTGGCCGTCTTGTTGCTCGTCTGCGTGACCAGCGCCTTGGGCGTTGCCAACGTGCGGGTGGAAAATCGGCTCGCCGTCATCGGCGCGCTGCTCATCGGCGCGGTGCTCTTGACCGATCTGACGGGCCGGGTGTTCGGAAAAGCGGGAAAAAGTCGCGGGGCTTAGCGCTTCAACGGCCCGCCGGCCAGACGCGCAACGCGGGCCTGCGGCGCCGTTCCGACCTGCATACCGTTGGCCAAGCCTGCTTTGACTTCATCATTTTACGTTCTAAACTCTGCGTTTTTCTTCCATGGCCTACCTCAACGAGAACTATTTCAAACTCAAAGCCGGCTACCTCTTTCCGGAAATCGCCCGGCGGGTCAAAACTTTCGCTGAAGCCCATCCCGACGCAGCGGCGCGCGTCATCCGCTGCGGCATCGGCGACGTGACCGAACCGCTGCCGGGCGCCTGTATCGAGGCGCTGCATAGCGCCGTCGATGAAATGGCGGCGCGCGAGACCTTCCGCGGCTACGGGCCCGAGCAGGGCTATGATTTTCTCCGCGGGGCCATCGCCCAGCATGATTTCCGCGACCGGGGGCTGGAGATCGATGATGACGAGATTTTTGTCTCCGACGGCTCGAAATGCGACTGCGGCAACATCCTCGACGTTTTCGGTCCGGGCAACCGCGTGGCCATCACTGACCCCGTCTACCCGGTCTACGTGGACACGAATGTGATGGTCGGCAACACCGGCGACGCCGACGCCTCGGGCGCCTATGCGGGGTTGGTCTATCTGCCCTGCAATGCGGAGAACGGTTTTGTCCCGTCGATTCCCGACGAACCGGTGGATCTGATCTACCTCTGCTACCCGAACAACCCGACCGGCGCGGTGGCCACGCGGGAGCAACTGACGGCCTGGGTTGACTACGCGCGGCGGCATCACTCGATCATTCTTTTCGACGCGGCCTACGAGGCCTACGTGCGCACGCCGGGGGTGCCGCATTCGATTTACGAAATCGAGGGCGCGCGTGAATGCGCCATCGAATTCCGGAGCTTCTCGAAGAACGGAGGCTTTACCGGCTTGCGCTGCGCCTTCACCGTCGTGCCCAAGGCGCTCCTGGCCCGCACGCGCGGCGGCGAGAGCAAGCCGCTTCATCCGCTCTGGCTGCGCAATCACACGACCAAATTCAACGGCGTGTCCTATCCGGTGCAACGCGCGGCCGAGGCGATCTATTCGCCCCGGGGACGGCAGCAGGTCGATGCCCTGGTCGATTTCTACATGGAAAATGCACGCATCCTGCGCGGGGCCGTGACCGGAGCCGGCTTGCAGGTTTTCGGCGGCGTGGATGCACCCTACATCTGGGTGCGGGGGCCCGAGGGTGTGCCGAGTTGGACCATGTTCGACTTCCTCCTCCGCGAGGCCAACATCGTGACTACGCCCGGCAGCGGTTTCGGCGCGGCCGGCGAGGGTTACTTCCGCATCTCCGCCTTCAACAGTCGCGAGCGCGTCGAGGAAGCGGCCGCGCGCCTCGCATCTCTGGACTTCAACCGCGCGGGTTGATCATTTAGCTTTGGCCCTGCATGAAGCCCCTTATCCCTGCCCTCGTGGTCGCCTTGGCCTTGCCGGTGTTCTGCGGTTGCCAAAGCAATGATCCCTACCAAGATCCGATGTATACGCTGCAGCGGGACCTGCGCCACCAGAACCAGACGTGGGACACGCGGCAGGATCGCCGGGCCATGCGGCGCGAAGCGCGCGACGACCGGTATCAGTCGTGGTTCAACAGCGTGATGGAGTAGACGCCCGCAGGCCGCGGGGTTAGATCCCCTGGGCCACGCGCTGAAGTTCCTGCTGGAATGCCATGACGTCCTGCTGGTTCGGCCGATAGCCCGGCGTCGACGGGTTGAGACCCAATCGGCCGGTTTGGTCGAGCATCCACTCGGCTGTTTGGCCGTCGGAAAAAGTGACTTTGCCACTGGCCAGAGCCGACGGCTTGGTGATGGCGTCCATCGTCACGCGCACGCCCCCGGCGGGCGCCGCCTCGGCCCCCGCGCGCTCGCCTTCGCCTTCCTGCTTGGCCGCGGCCAGACGGTCCGCCGCCTCGGTTTGGCGGGGCTGCTCCTTGAGCTGAAGTTTGAGGTCATCAACGAGGAAGCGGACGTCAATGTAGGTCAGGGTCAATTCGCACTCGTCCTTCAAGCGCCGCTGGACCTCGGCAAGATTGGCTCCATCCGCCACCCATGCGGCGACGAGGGCGCGTTGTTCATCGGTCAATTTCATGATTGCTGAAGCTATCCGCTTTGCCGCGCCCTGCAAAGGCCGGGCGTCGAGACTTGCACATTCGCCGGGTTGGCTTAGAGAAATCCTCGTGAACTGCATGGCCAAATCGGCCACCGCTCTGGCGGTGGCGGCCGCCCTCGGCACCGCCGGGTGCGAGAATCTCAGCCCGACCGAGGCCGGGCTGCTCGCGGCCGGGCTCGCCGGGGCCGCCACGGGCATCGCCCTTGGCACGACGGGTGTGCCGGCCAGCTCGGCTGTGCCGATTTCTCTCGGCGCCGCGGCCGGAGCCGGAGCCCTGGCCGTCCTCGCGACCAACCAGCAGGTCGGACGAGACCAAAGACTTTTCGCCGAACAGCGGGGGCAGATGCTGGTGGCCCAGGCGAGGGAGCGCGGCGCGCGGGACGTTCCGCGCTACATCCTCGTGGATACGGTCTCGAGCCGACCGACCGGCGGCGGGCGGCCGGTCATGATTTTTGACACGGCCAGCGGCGAGGTCGCGAGCAACCGGCTCTATTTTGTCGGGCAGCCGGCCGGGCCCTACGGCTTCACCGAGGTGCCGCCGGGATTTTCGCCGGATGGACAGTAAGGGCGAACCCGGCCCCGATGCCCCAGCGATCATGGCCGAGCGCCCCCCCTTCCACATCCTGCCGCACGAGCAGCGGGCCCGGCTCTTCGGCGTGGACTACGCCGTCGAAATGCGGCCCGACGGCGGCGAACTTTACATCACCCGGCAGGCCTGGCACTGGCGGCAATACCTGCAGCCGGAGCGCTGGTGGGACGCCGCCGGGCTCTCAGTCAAGGGCGTGCGGCAGGGCGGAAGCACCGGCACGGTTTACCGCGCGAGCAGCGCCCCGCCGGGCCGGCCACCGCGCGACTTCGTGGTCAAATATTCCCGGGTCGCGCAGGACGTTCCCCTGTTTATTCCCGATGCTTTCCTCGACTCCCTGCCGGGCGAGGCCGTGGCCAGGGCACGCTTCCTCGGACCATTCGCCGAGTTCGGCCTGATCCAGGAATTGCGCGACAGCGTCTTCAATCACGGCCACCGACGCCTGCGGACCAAGATTCCGCTCGCCATTTATTCGCCGCCGGAAAAATACCCGCTCTGGCAGACGGGTCGCCACACCGACATCTTCCGTTCCCACCTGCGCACCGTCGGGCAGGAGCAGTTCGAAAACGGCCTGCACCAGGTCGCGCTCGATATTCAGCGGGATTACCTCGAGATCTTTGCCTGGGTGGACGGGATCGATGCCGAAGAGGCCTTCAACCAAGGCCTGCTCGAACAGCAGGAACTGGTTGCCCTGACCCGCCACTCGAACCGCACCCTCGCGCGACTCGGTTACCGCGTGCTCGACAACAAGCCGCGCCACCTCATCGTGCGACCGCAAGCCTCCGGGCAGCTCCTGCGGCGCGAGGGGCATTTTGTTTATGCCATGATTGACTTCGAACTTCTGCAGCGGCACGAGGACGTCCCCTCCGACCGCTTCAGCCCCAAAGTCCTGATCGACTAGACCCGGCGCGCCCGCGGATGAAACTGACGATGCGCCTTGTGCAGTTGGCGCGAATCGACATGCGTGTAGATTTGCGTGGTCGAGATGTCGGCGTGCCCGAGCATTTCCTGAATAATACGAAGGTCCGCCCCGCCCTCGAGCAGGTGGGTGGCGAAAGAATGTCGCAGCATGTGCGGATGAACCTCCCGCGACAGACCCGCGCGCCGGCCCAGGGCGACGAGCAACTGCCAGATGCGCTGATTGGTCAATTTGCGTCCGCGCACGGAGAGAAAAATTTCGCCGCCCGTCCGGCGGCTGACCAACTCCGGCCTTCCGGTGCGCAGGTAGCGCTCCAGCGCCTCCCGCGCACCCGAGCCAACCGGGACGAGACGCTGCTTGTTGCCCTTGCCGACCACGCGGATGAAACCCTTCTCCAAATCGAGGTTCTCCAGCCGGGCCCCGCAAAGTTCCGCAACCCGCAATCCGCTGGCGTAGAGCAACTCGACCATGGCCCGGTCCCGCTGTTCGAGCGGGGTGTCCCCGGCGGCCGCGGTGATCAGCTTCTCCACCTCCGGCGCGGAAAGCGTCTCGGGCAGGTAACGCTCAATCTTCGGCACCCCGAGGAATTCCGTCGGGTCGCTCGAGGCGCCATGGCGTTCGACCAAATGACGGAAAAAAATCCGCAAGGCCACCGCGTGCAATTTGATGGTGGCCGCGGCCGCGCCGCCGCGCTTGCGCCAACCGAGGAACTCGCCGATCTGCTCGGGCGTCACCTCCGCCCAGCCCACCGCCCGCGGGCCTTCGGCCAGCCAGCGTGAAAACAACTCGAGCGAGGACCGCGTGCTTAGTTGGTAGTTGTCCGACAACCCCCGCTCGGTGGCGAGGTAGAGGATGAACTGATCAATTCGTGCGTTCACGCCGCACGGCGCGCCAGGGCCAGCCGCTCATAGGCCTCGCGGTATTTGGCCGCCGTCCGCGCAATGATCTCCGGCGGCAAATGCGGCGCCGGCGGCTGACGGTTCCATCCGGACTCGAGGAGAAAATCCCGCACGAACTGTTTGTCAAAACTCGGCGGATGCGTCCCCGGCTGCCACAGGTCGGCCGGCCAGAACCGCGAGGAGTCGGGCGTTAGGCACTCGTCAATGAGCAAGACCTCCTCGTCGCAGCGACCGAATTCAAATTTCGTATCGGCAATAATGACCCCCGCGCGCTCGGCCTTGGCCCGTCCGTGTTCGTAAATCTCGAAGCTGGCCTCGCGCAACTGATGGGCCAACTCATCCCCGACCAGCCGCCGGCATTGGTCCCAGGTGATGGGTTCATCATGACCGGAGGTCGCCTTCGTCGTCGGGGTGAACAGCGGGGACGGCAGTTTGGCAGCTTCGCGCAGGCCGCCGGGCACCTTGTGGCCGCCGACCGTGCCGTGCTCGCGGTATTCTTCCCAGGCCGCGCCGGCCAGGTAGCCGCGCACCACGCACTCGACCGGCAGGGGCTTGGTCCGGCGAACCAAAGTGGCCCGCCCCGCCAACTCCGCCGCCAACGGCTTCATCTCGGACGGAAACAGGGCGAAATCTGCGGTGATGAAGTGATTCGGAACAAAATCCAGCCGCTGAAACCAGAAGGCGGAGAGGGCCGTGAGCACCTCGCCTTTGCCCGGGATCGGATCGGGCAGCACGCAGTCAAAGGCAGACAAACGATCGGTGGCGACGAGCAGGACACGGTCACCGGACGCATAGACGTCGCGGACCTTGCCGCGCCGGAGCAAATCCCAACCGGGAATCTGGAGTTCCGCCATGACGCACAGCTTTAGCCTCCGGCCCGCACCGGCGCAAAGCCGAAAGAAGCCCGTCGCAAATTCCTTGGAACGGCGCGACGGCTCGCCTAGCCTGTCCGGTTCTATGGAATTCCTGACCCTTCTCGCCCAAGCCGCACCTGCCGGCGCACCGCAACCGCCGGTGATCTTTCAATTCCTCCCGCTCATCATCATCGCGGTGCTTTTCTATTTCCTGCTCATCCGGCCGCAGCAGAAAAAACAAAAAGAGCACCAGCAACTCGTCTCGAGCGTCAAGACCGGGGACAAGGTGGTGACCAGCGCCGGCATCCACGGCATCGTGGCCAACGTGAAAGAGACCACCCTTCTTATCAAGGTGGCCGACAATGTGAAAATCGAGATGGACAAGGCCGCCGTCGCCTCGGTTTTGAAATCTTCGGAAAACGCCTGATCGTCGCCTTCGCCCCGACGCGACCGCCCTCCTACCCATGAGCCCGACCCTGACCTTCCTCGCTGGCCTGCTGCTGCTGGTCCTCTTCCTCTGGTATTTTCTCACCGACCTGCCGCGGCGCAAACGTTTCATCGGGCTCGCCCTCACCCTCTTCCTCGTTGCCTTCTGCCTCGAGGCGATCATCCCGCCAGCGCAGAAAATCCGCCTGGGCCTCGACCTTCAGGGCGGCACCTCCTTCCTGCTGCGTCTCGTCGGCCAGGACGGCGAGGAGATCACGCCGACCACCCTGGATCAGGCTATTGAGGTCATCCGCAAGCGCGTCGACCAGTTCGGCGTGAGCGAACCGGTCATCGCCGCCCAGGGCCGCGACCGCATTCTGGTCCAGATCCCCGGGCTCGACACCCAGCAACTTGCCCAGACCAAGGAGCAACTCCAGCGCGTGGCCAAACTCGAATTCGCCCTCGTCCACCCTCAGAGCGAATCGATCCTGGCCGAGGTCGACGCCGGCCAAGGCGTGCTCCCGCCGGGTTTCGTCCTCAAGGAATACAAGGACACGATCGAAGGCAAGGAGCAGACCATCCGCCTGCTGGTCAAACAGCGCCCCGACCTCACGGGCGACCGCGTGACCGCAGCCCACCCGTTCTACGACACCCAAGGCTACGGCGTTTCCATGACGCTCGACACCGACGGCGGCAAAATGTTCGGCGACCTCACTGCGGCCAATGTCGGCCAGCGTCTGGCCATCATGCTTGACGGCGACGTGCAAAGCGCCCCAAGCATCCGGCAGCCTATTTACGGGGGTCAAGCGACCATCACCGGCCGCTTCACCGACCTGCAGGCGCGGAATCTCGCCAGCGTGCTGGAGAACCCGCTGCGCACCCCGGTCGAAATCGAGGAAACCCGCAGCGTCTCGGCCTCGCTCGGTGCCGACTCGATCAAGAGCGGCGTGGGCGCAGGCCTGCTGGGGCTGGCCCTCACCCTGATTTTCGTCCTCTTCTACTACCGCCTAGCCGGATTGATCGCGTGCCTCGCGCTGTCCGTGAACATCATCCTGCTCTTCGGTGCGATGTGCATGTTCAACTTCGTCCTGACCCTGCCCGGCATCGCCGGAATCATTCTGACCATCGGCATGGCCATCGACGCCAACGTCCTTATCTTCGAGCGCCTGCGCGAGGAAATGGCTGCGGGCAAATCGCTCAGCGGTGCACTCGGGGCGGCTTACGACAAGGCCTTCTCCGCCATTTTCGATGCCAACCTCACCACCCTCATCACCTCGGCCATCCTGTTCTGGCAGGCCACCGGACCGGTCAAGGGGTTTGCCATTGCCCTGACCCTCGGCATCGTCGCCTCGATGTTCTCCGCCCTGCTTTTCACCCGCACCTGCTTCAGCTTCATGCTGGAAAACTTCGGGTTGAAAAAGCTGCGCATGCTCAACTGGATCCCCGCGCACAAAATCGACTTCATCGGCAAGCGCCAGCTGGCCCTCGTCTTCTCCCTGGTCCTCATCCTCGGCTCGATCGGCTTCTTCGCCTGGCGCGGTGAGAAAAACTTCGGCGTCGACTTCACCGGCGGCGACCTTGTGGTCCTGGCCACGACCAAAGAGGTGCCCCTGACCGACGTGCGCCGCAGTGTGGAGGCCGCCGGCTTGGGCGACAGCACGATCCAAAGCTCGCAGGACGGCGCCCGCGAACTCATCACGGTGCAAAGCCGGGTCAACTCCGCCGACGCCGTGGTCGCCGCCCTGCAAAAAGACCAGCCTGACGCCGGCTGGACGGTCGAACAAAGCGACACCGTGGGGCCGCGCGTCGGCCGGGAACTGGCCGGCCGCTCGCTTCTCGCCCTCGCGCTCGGGCTCGTCGGCATTCTCATTTACGTCACCGTTCGGTTCGAGTTTTCCTTCGCCCTCGGGGCCATCGTCGCACTCCTACACGACATCGTCATCACCGTCGGCGTGTTCTCCATCCTCGGACGCGAGACCTCGCTCGTCATGGTCGGCGCCGTGCTGACCATCGCCGGCTATTCGATCAACGACACCATCGTGGTCTTTGACCGCGTGCGTGAAGGCCTGCAAAGCGGACGTCGCGGCACGGTCGCGTCGATCATGAACGAGTGCATCAACGAGACCCTCGGGCGCACCATTCTGACCGGCGGCACCACCCTGCTGGCCACCGGGGCACTCTTCCTGCTCGGCGGCCCGGTGCTCAGTGACTTTGCCCTGGTCATCCTCATCGGCATCCTCGTCGGCACTTACTCGTCGATTTTCGTCGCCTCCCCGATCGTTCTCTGGTGGTCCAGGCGCACCGGTCGGAGCATCAAGCGCGAGGTGCTCGGCGACGTGCAGCAACCGGTGGTTTTACCATCTGCTTCCGTCGGCCGGGCTCGCCCGATGACCACTCTCGCGGCCACAGGCCCGAGGCACCATGATTGACCAAACCATTCTGCTCTGGGGTGGATTCACCCTGCTCATCCTCGCCCTGCTGGCCCTCGACCTTGGGGTTTTCCAGCGCAAGCCCCATGTGATCGGGACGCGCGAGGCCATGGGGTGGTTCACCATCTGGACCAGCTTCGCCCTGGTCTTTTGCCTCGGAATCTTCTTCTTCCACGAGCGTCGTGGGGAGGCGGCCATGGAGTTCCTCACCGGCTTCCTCGTCGAAAAGTCGCTGAGCATCGACAACATTTTCGTCTTTGTCCTCATCTTCAATTTTTTCCGCGTCCCCCCCGCCTTCCAGCACCGGGTGCTTTTTCTCGGCATCGTCGGGGCCATTGTCCTGCGCTTCGCCTTCATTGTGGCCGGCCTGGCGCTCCTCGATCGCTTCGCCTCGATGGCCTATGTCTTCGGCGCGTTCCTCGTCTTCACCGGCATCAGCATGATGCGACGCAAGGAGGAGAGCACCGACCCCGGAAACAATTGGGTCATCCGCACCTTCCGCCGATTTTTTCCCGTCACGGACCAATACAACGGGGCGAATTTCTTCAGCCGCATCGACGGCCGCTGGGTCGCCACGCCCCTCTTCCTTGTCCTCCTGGCCATCGAGTCGACCGACATCATCTTCGCCGTTGATTCGATTCCCGCCATCTTCGCCATCACCCGCGAGCCCTTCCTCGTCTTCACCTCCAACATCTTCGCCATGCTCGGCCTGCGCTCGCTTTATTTCGCCGTCGCCGGCTTCATGAAGCGGTTCCACCTCCTGCGCTACGGGTTCGCCTCGATCATCCTCATTCTCGGCGTGAAAATGCTGGTGGCTGATTTTTACGAATGGCCGGTGGCCGTCTCGCTCGGCCTCATCGTCATCATCCTTTTGCTCTGCGTCATTTTCTCCCTCCTTCGCCCGCGGGCCGATGACCTGAAAATGATGTTCGAGCAACCGGAGAAGCTCGGCCTCATGCCCTTCCGCCGCCTGCTCCTCATCGAGAACATCGTCGACCTCGGGGAGTTGTGCGTGCGCGATGCCATGCGGCGACGCAGTGGCGTGGTCTGCCTGCAAATGGATCTCACCTGGGCGGAGAATCTGACCCGCATTCGCGAGGCCAGGTTTTCCCGCTATCCGTTGCTCGAGAATGCCGGGGCCGAGAAGCCGCTGGGCCTTATTCTGCTCAAGGATTTGGCGCTCGCCACGACGTGGCCGCAAGTCGACGGGCCCGCGCTGCAAGCGATGGCCCGCCCCTGCCCGCGCCTGCCTGCGGACCTGCCCCTGGAGGAAGCCATGGCCAGACTCCAACGCGGCAACCATCAGATGGCCATCGTGACGACCGAGGGGGAAGCATGGGCCGGCCTCATCACGCTGGAGGACATCCTCGAGGAGATGGTCGGAAAGATCGGGGACGAGTTCGACACCGACCGGGCCGGGCAGATTGTTTCGCTCGCCGAGGCCATCACGCCGGGCCGCGTCGTGCTCGGCGTGGAGGCCCCCGACCTGCCTGCGGCCATCGAAAAAATCGTCCGCGCCATTCCTCCCGCCGAACTGCCGGCCGACCCGCAGGCCATCCTCACCCAGATCCTGCAGCGGGAGGCCACCATGACAACCTACCTCGGGCACGGCCTGGCCATTCCGCATTGCCGCCTCGCCGGCTTGGACCAACCGGTGCTGATCTTCGCCCGGGCCGAAAGCGGTATCGCGCTCCCCGGCAGCAATGAGCGGGTCGCGCTGCTCTTCATGTTGCTGACCCCGGAAAAAATGGCGCGTCTCCAGCCGCGACTGCTGGCCGACATTGTCGGTTTGATCGAGAGCGACTACGTGATCGCCCGGCTGCGCAGCGCCACCCGGCCCGAGGAGGTCATCGAGGCCATCCGCGATGGCATCCAAGTGGCGCTTGATTAGCCCCCGCTTCACCCTCGCCAATTCCGGAGCCCTCGATACACTGATTCAAACCAGGTGGAAATTCATCGTCCAAGAACACTCGGTTGGGGGCGGGCGGCCGGGCTGCTTTACGGTGACTGGGGCACGAGCAAGGCCTACGTTATCGGGCTGGCTTTTGCCGTTGCCGGGTTCGGTTCACTGCCCATCATCCTGGCCGTTTGTGCCCTGAGCCTCATTGTCGGGCTGAATTACATCATCATCTGCCGCTGCTTCCCCTGCGGTGGTGGCGTGTATTCGGCGGCGCGTCCACACGGGCGCATGCTGGCGGTGGTGGGCGCGCTGCTGCTCATCGCCGATTTCACCGTGACGGCCGCCCTCAGCGCGTGGGCGGCCTTGAGCTACCTCGGCGTGCCCCTGGGTTGGATTCCGATCTGTTCCATCGCCGTGATTCTCCTCTTTGGCCTGCTCAATTTCTACGGCCCCCGCCATAGCGGGACATTCGCCATCTTCCTCGCCGTGCCCGTGGCCGCCTCGGTCGTCGGCATCATTGTCCTCGCGGTTCCTCATTACACCTTCCACGAACTCGAGTTCCCCCATGCGGCGTTCTATCCCAACTGGGTGGCCTTCACCGGCGTGATCCTCGCCCTCAGCGGCGTGGAGGCCATCGCCAGCCTGACCGGCGTTCTCAAAGTGGACAAGGGATCGACCCCGGAGGAGCCGAAGGTCGGGCGCAACGCCATGAAGGCCATCATTCCCGTCGCCCTCGAGGTCAGCGTCGGCACGGCATTGCTGGCCTGGGCCGTCCTCTCCCTGCCGCACTCCCTGCAAGCCGAGCTCGTCGAGCGCAAAGACGATGTCCTGCGTTTTGCCGGGGAACATTATGCCAGCGGGGCGATCGGCCCGATCGCCGGGCAGGCCTTTGGCTGGTTTGTCGGCATTTCCTTCGCCCTGCTGCTCTTCAGCGCGGTCAACACCGCGGTGGCTGCCCTCATCGGCGTCACCTTCATGATGTCGACCGACAACGAGATGCCGCGCAGTTTCTCGAAGCTCAACCGGCACGGCGTGCCGAGCATCCCCCTGGCCATTGCCGTGGGGCTGCCAGTCCTCATCCTCATTGTCTCGCCCGGGCTGGAGGCGCTGGCCAGCCTCTACGCCATCGGGGTGGTCGGGGCCATTGCGGTCAACCTCGGGTCCTGCGCCTTCAACCGTTCCCTGCCCATGGGCTGGGTCGCCCGCATCACGATGGGCGCGACCTTCGTCCTGCTCTGCGCGGTCTGGCTGACCCTGGCCCACACCAAGCCTGAGGCTCTTTTCTTCGTCACTTGCATCCTGCTCATCGGACTGGGCCTGCGCGCCTGGAGCCAGAAGCACAAGGGTATCACGACGGTCACCGTGCCGCAGAAATTGGCCGCCATGATGGAGTCAATGGATTTGGAACGGCTCAAACCCAAGCCGCTGGAAGGGGGAAAAATTCTCCTCTGTCTGCGCGGCGTGACCCCCGTCCTCAAGTTCGCCATCGAGACGGCCAAAACGCGCGGCGCCACCCTTTATGTGCTCTACGTGCGCGAGGTTGCCGTGGCTTTCGGCGCCTCATCAGAGGGGGCCAAAGCCCGTTGGCAGGATGACCCCGAGGCGGCCTTGATCATGAAGGTCGCGCGAACCATCGGGGAGGAATCAGGCGTTACGGTGGTGCCCATTTATGCCGTGTCGGAAAGCGCGGGCTCGGCCATCGTGGATGTGGCCGCCACGCTCGGAGTCGATGAGATGTTCCTCGGAGCCTCCGGCCACTCGGCCCTGGCCCACCTGCTCCACGGCAGCGTCGTCCAGCAGGTCGTGCGCAATCTGCCGGATGAGATCGGCTTGGTCATTCGCGGGTAAACCGCGCACCTTCACCCGTGAGCCCTCTGCAAAAAGTCGTCCACCTCGTCCCCCCGAAGAGACTCTCGGTCGAACTGCTCGAGCTTTCTGAGTCCGTGCATGGCGCCGACCTCACGCTGGGCGACCTGATGGATCAACTCGAGGGCCGTGTTTACACCATGCTCCTCGTGCTTCTCTCCCTGCCCTTTTGTCAGCCGGTGCTGCTCCCCGGCCTTTCCACTCCCTTTGGTGTGGTCATTGCCCTGCTCGGCTTGCGCTTCTCCATGCGCCAGCGGCCGTGGCTGCCGCAGCGGTTGCTGGCGACCAAACTAACCGCAAAATTTCTCCCTGCCGTGATGCGCGGCAGCGCCAAACTCCTCGGCGCGATGGAAAAGCTGCTGCATCCGCGGCTCATCTGGCTCTTCGAATACCGCCTGACCCAATTTCTCACCGGCGTGGCGATCTGCGTCTGCGGCCTCCTCCTGCTGCTGCCTCTCCCCATTCCTCTCAGCAACATGTTCCCGGCCCTCACCGTGGTGCTCGCGGCCGCGGCCTTCTCCGAGCGGGACGGCTACTGCCTCGTCGCTGCAGGCTTCTTGTTCGTCCTGACCCTCCTCTTTTTTGCCGCCCTCGCCTGGGGCGGGGCCGAAGCCCTTCATTGGGTGGGCCACAGCGTTTGACCTGCCGGTGCCGCGGGTCGCCCATTGAGTCAGGCGCACTCCTTTGCCATGCTGTCCGCCGTGGATCCCGTAGTCTTGCTCTGGCTGATTTTCGCCGCCACCGTCGTCACGGTCTGCACGCTGGATCTTTTCATCATCACCCACGGGCATTCCCCTGCCGGGGTGGCCAGCGCGCTGCGCTGGACCGGCATCTGGATCGCCCTCGCCCTCGCCTTCAGCGGCGCGATCTACCTGCTTCATCCCCACGGCGGCGAGTTTTCCACCCTCTTCATCGCCGGCTACCTCACGGAATACTCGCTCTCGGTCGACAACCTTTTCGTCTTCATTCTCATCTTCTCGCTCATGGGCGTGTCGCCGGTGGCCCAGCCGAAGCTGATCAAGCTCGGCATCTACCTCTCGATCATCCTGCGCATTCTCTTCATCCTTTTTGGTCTCGCCCTCGTGGAGAGGTTTCACTGGCTGCTTTACCTCTTCGGAGCCCTCCTCATTTGGACCGCGTGGAAAATGCTCATGGCCGACAAGGACGAACAGGTCAACCCGGAGCACAACATCCTCTACAAGCTGGCCGCAAGATTTCTGCCCGTGCACGACGTTGGGCCGGACAGCCGGCGCTTGGTCATCAAGGCCGACGGCCGGTGGTTCATCACGCCGCTGTTTCTCGTTTTTCTCGTCATCGGCAGCACCGATGTCCTCTTTGCCCTCGACTCCATCCCCGCGATCATGGGCATCAGCAATGAACCTTTTGTCGTGCTGACCTCGAATGTCTTTGCCGTGCTCGGCCTCAACTCGCTTTTCTTCGCCCTCCGGGGAGTCATGGGGATGTTCAAGTTTCTCCAGCACGGCGTGAGCTTCATCCTCTTTTTTATCGGGGCCAAAATGATCGCCGGGGCCTGGCCGCCCGCAGAGCACTGGTTCAAGGAACACAATTTTGTCTCTCTCCTTTTCATTGGGACCGTTCTTGCCCTTTCGATTGTGCTCTCCATCTGGCACCACCGGCTTAGTCCCCATGCAGTGAAGGAGAACAACCCATGAGTGAAGCGGCCCAATTTGGTCTGACCATGCTCGTCGTTGGCCTGGGCGGAACCCTCCTGACCCTGCTGGGCTTGGTGCTGGTCCTTTACGTGCTCACGGCCATTTTCCCGGTTGAGAAACAACCCGCCGACAAGGTTGATCCGGAGGCCAAACCATGATGCAGGGCGTGCTGAACGGGTTCGGTGCCCTGACCGAGGGGATCCGTTACCTGCTCGAAAGCGGCGGGAGCAGTCTGGTCATGATCGCTGTGGCTCTGGTCATGTTTTGGCTGGCCATCCGCAAAGGAGTCGAGCCCCTTCTCCTCCTGCCCATCGCTTTCGGATGCCTGCTGGTCAATCTGCCCCTCAGCGAGGTGATGTCCCCGGGCGGCGTGCTCAAAACGCTCTACGACTTTGGCATCGGCAACGAACTTTTCCCCCTGCTCATTTTTGTCGGCATCGGCTCGATGACCGATTTCTCGCCTCTGCTGGCCAGCCCCCGGTTGCTGCTCTTCGGGGCGGCCGGCCAGGTCGGCATTTTTCTCACCCTCCTGCTTGCCCTCGCCCTCGGATTTTCCAAGGCGGAAGCCGTCTCCGTCGCCGCCATCGGCGCCTGCGATGGGCCGACGGTCATCTACGTTTCCAACCTCTTTGCCGAAAAGGGACAAATCCCCACGGCCATGGTCGGCGCCCTCGCCGTCGCGGCCTACTCCTACATGGCGCTGGTGCCAATCATTCAGCCACCCATCATGCGACTGCTCACCACGCGCAGGGAGCGGGAGATCAAGATGCCCAGCCCCAAGGGGAAGGTCTCCAAGACGGCCCTGATCGCATTTCCCATCGTCGTCGTCATCATCACCGGAATCATCGCGCCCCAAGGCCTGCCGTTGATGGGCATGATCATGCTGGGCAATTTCATCAAGGTCAGCGGTGTGGTGCCCCGCCTGGCCACCGCGGCCGAAAACGAAATCACCAACGTTTCGACCCTCTTTCTCGGATTGGCCATCGGCGGCACGATGGCCGGGCCGCAGTTTTTGACCAGGGAAACCCTGATGGTTTTTGGCCTCGGGTTCGTCGCCATCGTCATGGACACCGTCGGCGGAATCACGCTCGGAAAAATCTGGTGCTGGCTGTCGGGCGGAAAGGTGAACCCGCTCATCGGCGCCGCCGGCATCTCCGCTTACCCCATGGCCGCGCGACTTGTGCAGGCCGAGGGCCAGCGGTGGAATAAGCACAGCTTCCTGCTCATGCACGCCATGGCCGCCAACACCGGCGGACAAATCGGTTCCGTCATGGCCGCCGCCATCATGCTCTCCGTCCTCAAGGGTCTCGGCATCCTGTGACGGCTGGCCCCGCGCGACCTCAACGCAGGACGGCGAGCAGGAAGGTGATCAGGGCGCTGTTGGCGAAATCAATTCCGCAGGCGCCGACGAGGGGAACAACCAGATAAGCTTTCGGAGCGGGGCCAAAACGCTGCGTGATGGCATGGAGATTGGCCATGGCGTTGGCCATCGTGCCCATCATGAAGCCGGTGAACCCGGCCCCGATCACCGCCGCCTCGTAGTCGCGGCCGAAAAAGCGGAAGACCACCACCGAAGCCACGAGGAAAATCCAGACGGCTTGAACGGCCAGAATGATGATCAGCACCGAAGCCATGCCGGCCAGTTGATCCAACTTCAGCGTCATGGTGGCCATGACCAAAAAATAGGCCAGCGCGATGGTGCCGAGTTCGTCCACCACGGAATCGGAAACACGCAGCCGCCCCAGCGGGCCGCGGCCCGTGTCGCGCAGGTTGCGCACAGCCGCCGCGACCAGCATGGCTCCGATGTAAACCGGCAGCGTGATGCCCCGGCCTTGAATCCATTCGCCGAGCAAAGCACCCAGCGCCATCAGGATGATGAACAACTGCAAGTGACTGGTCAAGTGGGCCGGGGCCAGATCCGGGTGGACGACTTGTTCGTCGAACGAGACCGGCACGTTATCCGGCATGGCGGTCGAGAGATCCTCCGCACTGGGCTTGAGCCGGAACTTCGCAATCAGCCGGGCGGCCTGAGGTGAGCCCATCAGGCCGCCGATGACGATCCCCGCCAAGGCGCTGGCCGTGCCGATCGCCGCGGCCGATTCCAGTCCCGCCTCCTCAAACGCAGGGGCAAACGCGAGCGCCGTGCCGGGCCCGCCGGCGAGGGAAACCGAACCGGCCAGCACCCCAAGCAAGGGGGACTCACCCATGGCCACGGCCAACAGGATGCCGATCACGTTCTGCGCAACCAGGGCGACGAGGCAGAAGAGCAGGAAAGTGATGACCACCGGACCGCCGCGGCGCAATTCGCGCCAGGAAGCCATCCAGCCGATGGAAAGAAAAAACGCGATCATCAGCGGCGCCTGCAGGGTGGTGTCAAAGGTGATCTGCATGCGGCCGAAATACTGCGCGAGGGAAAACACGGCGCAAAGCAGCAGCCCGCCCAACACCGGCTCCGGCAGGCAAAGCCGGCCAAGCACGGGGAAGATCCGGAACAATCCCCGCCCGAGCAGAAGCCCGAAGGCGGTCAACGCCAGGGTTTCAATCAGGTTGAAAGCCATGAGACTAGCCCAAGGCTTAATCCACAACCGGCAAGGGCGCCTTGCCCGAGCGGAAACAGACCGCAACCCCGAAGGTGAACATCGTCCCGACGAGCACGTAATAAGGCCAGGCAATGGCCGGCCACCAATCGGGCAGGAACCAACCGAAGGCCCACTCGGTGGGGACCAGGCGGCCGGTCAGGAGCGCGCCAATCTCAATCGAAGGAACCTTGACCCGGCAAAGAACAAGCACCGCCACGATGCCGGCGAGCATGGCGAAAACATTGGCCCGGTCACTGCCACGGCGCTCGGTCAACATGCCGAGCAAAAACATTCCGAGCAAACTGCCGTAGCTGTAGCCGAGGATGCCGAGGGCCAGGGGAATGATGGTGATGTTGGTCTGCAACACGGCATAGGCCGCGGCCGTGGCCACGCCGACCATGAGCGCCCCGAAGACCACGGTGGAAATGCGCGCGACCGAAACCGCCCGACGATCCGTGGCGTCCCCACCACCCAAATACGGAAAATAGAAGTCCCGCACAAACGAGGTGGCCAGTGCATTGAGCGCGGCCGAGGTTGAGCCCATCATGGTGGCAAAGACCCCCGCGACGATGAGCCCGCGCACCCCCACCGGCATCTCGTTGACGATGTAGTGGGCGAAGACCTCGTTGGCCGAAGCCGGCAACGAAAGGTCGGGATCGGTCTCGTAGTGGATGGCCAGGAGCAGACCGATGGCGAGAAAACCAAGCACGATGGGGATGTCGGCGAATCCGCTGACAATGAGCGAACGCCGCGCCTTGGCCGGATTTTCCGCGGTCAGCAAACGCTGCACCATGTCCTGGTCCGTCCCGTGCGTGGCCATGGTGAAAAAGGTCGATCCGATGATGGCCGCAAAAATCGTGTAGGGCGTCTCGAGCATCCCCTTGAAGGCCACGAGGAACGGCTGGCTTGAATCCCAGCCGGTCTGAAACATGCCCGCCCCCGGGTTGGCTGCCATGCTGGCTGAGATCGTGGCCATCCCGCCCGGAATGGAAAAATAGATCGCCCCCAAGGCGAAGAAGATCGCCCCGACCATGAGGCAGGCCTGGATGAGGTCGGTCCAGACCACCGCCTTGATGCCGCCCACCGCGGTGTAAAGCGTGGTGACCACCGTGGTGAAAAAAATGCCCCAAAAATAGGTGGCGAGGGTGACCGGGAACTCGGGGTAGAGGTAGCGCCAGACGACCACAATGATGACCCCGCCGAGGTAGAGGCGAACCCCGATGCCCAGCACGCGGGTGACGAGAAAAATGGCGCTGGCCATGTCGCGCGTCCTCGCGCCGAAGCGCAGGTCGAGAAATTCGTAAATGCTCTGGACCTTGTGGCGGTAGTAGGGCGCGATGAAAAGGTAGGCGATGATGAAGCGTGCAATGACCGTGCCAATGGCCAGTTGAGCGTAGGCAAAGCTCCGGGTCTTGAACCCCTCGGCCGGCGCGCCGAGAAAAGTGGCCGCGCTCGTTTCGGCCGCAATGATCGAGGCCAGCACCGCCCACCACGGCATCTTGTGCCCGCCCAGGGTGAACTCGCGCAGCGTGTCGTTGCCCCGCCCGGCCCACAAACCGATGCCGACGATGACGGCGAAATAGACCGCCACCACGATGGCATCAACAATCAGAGCGACCTGCATGCAGACCGCGAAACATAGAGCCTTTCACCGGCCAGTCGAAGCCAATTCGCGGACGCCAACTTGGCCTCCGGCCGGTGTGACCCGCGTCGTGGTTCTCGGTGCTGCGGTATTCCTGACGGGGGCAGGCCCATCGGTGGCCAGATCAGCACCTCAACTTCCTCCATTTTGCCGGGGCATGGCCATCATTTCGCTGGGCCGGCCCTTTCGTCCGCAGGAGCTTTCTGCGCCCCGCCGGACCAGTCGTCGTTGACAAGATGCGTGCGCCTGCTACCAAAACTCCGTGCTTTTCCCATTCGCCGAGTATTGGTGGTTTTACATTGCGTTCACGTTTTTCGTGCTTTGCATCCTCGCTCTCGACCTCGGTGTCTTCCATCGCGAGGCGCATGAAGTCGGGTTTCGCGAGGCGGCGACTTGGAGCGTCATCTGGGTCATCACCGCGCTGCTTTTCGGATGGGGTTTTTACAGCTACGCCGCCTGGAAGTTCCCGCAGGACCCCCGACTTCTGGCCATCCCGGGGTTCGATCCATCCGCCGCGGCCTGGCAGGCCGGACTGGAATACCTGACCGGCTACATCGTCGAGAAGTCCCTCTCGGTCGACAACATCTTTGTCTTCGTTGTCGTCTTCACCTACTTCGCCATCCCGGCAAAGTATCAGCACCGCATTCTGTTCTACGGCATCATCGGAGCCCTCATCTTCCGCATCATCTTCATCGCCCTGGGTTCGGTGCTGATGCAATACCATTGGGTTGTCATCGTCTTCGGCGTCTTCCTGCTCTTCACCGGGCTGAAGATTCTTTTCGCCCCGGAGAAGCCGATTGATCCGGAGAAGAACCCGCTCATCCGCCTCCTGCGCAAGTTCCTTCCGGTGACCCCGGAGATTGAAGGTCAGAAGTTTTTCCTCCGCAAAAACGGCGTTCTCCATGCCACTCCGCTCTTCATCGCGCTCTGCTTCATCGAGGTCTCCGACATCATTTTCGCCGTTGATTCCGTCCCTGCCATCTTCGCCATCACCAAGGAACCGCTCATTGTCTTCACCTCGAATGTCTTCGCCATCCTCGGCCTCCGTGCCATGTTTTTCTTGCTAGCCGGCGTGGTGGACAAATTCCGTTTCCTCAAATACGGACTCGGCATCGTGCTCATCTTCGTCGGCCTGAAGATGGTTTGGCTGAACGAGCTTTTCGGCGGCAAATTCCCCATCACCTGGTCCCTTGGCATCATCGTCGGCGTCATCACCCTTTCCGTCGTCATCTCCATCCTCGTCCCACCGTCCAAGGAAAAGGAGAAGCACGACTCTTAACGTCCGCTCGGGCGCGCGGGAACCCGGGCCTCCCCGACCTCCGTGGCCAGGCGGGCGATGATCCGCGGCCCCTCATGGGAAAACTGGCGCTCGGCCCGGACGACGAAGAGTTCCTCGTGCAGCCCGGTGCGCAGGGGCAACGGCAGCAACCCGTAGCGCTTCCCCACCGCGGCGAGAACCGGACCGAGCAAGGGCGCGGCTCCCGCCCCGTCGGCCGCCATCTCGCACATCGTCGCCGCATCATCGAACTCCGCCCGGATCACCGGTCGCACCCCCTGCACGGCGAACCACCGGTCGATCTCCCGCCGCAGCGGCGATTCCCGGGTCGGCAGCAACACGGGGAATCCATCCAATCCGCGGCGCGCCCGGTATTTTTTGCGTAGCGAAGCGTCGGCCACAAAGTGGACGCCGAAGCGCCCGGCCCGGGTGCTGTGGACCAGCGTCTTGAGCGAGGCGGGGGCGGGTTCGTTGGCCAGAACGATATCCAGTTGATGCGCAGCCAGCGCGGGGAACAATTCGCCCGGCAGTCCTTCCCGGACAACCACGCGCAATCCGGGTGCCTCCTGCCAGGCGCGGACGAGAATGGCCGAAGCCACGAGCTTGGGCACTGCGTCGACCACCCCGAGGTAAACCGTTTCCGGTCCGGCCGGGGTGCCGCGCCGCACGACCTCGACCATCTCGTCGCCCGAGGCGAAGATCCGCTCGGCATAACGCCGGACCACGCGCCCGGCGTCCGTCAGGACGAGCGACCTCCCCTCGCGCAGAAACAAGGGCAGCCCGAGAAAGCCCTCCAACTCGCGCACCTGCGCACTGAGCGTCGGCGGGGAGACATGCAACTCATCCGACGCCGCCTTGATGCCGCCGGCCGCGGCCACGCCGAGGAAATACCGCAGGTGATGGTAGTTGAGCTGAAAGTTCATACGTAAAAACCTAATGTTATGTATTTATCTTCGTAATATCAACACATGCGGGACCGCCTTAGGGTGGGGGCATGACGACCGCAATTATTCTCTTCCTCGGCACGATGGGACTTTCCCTTTGGGCTTCTTTCCGGGTCAAACGCATCTACCGCGCCCACCGCACGCAGCCGGCTTTGTCCGGCCTGACCGGGGCGGAGGCGGCGGATCGCATCCTGCGCCAGGAGGGGGTGGACGGCGTGGACATCGTGGCGGCCCCGGGTGAGCTGACCGACCACTACGACCCGCGGCACCGGCGTTTGGTTTTGAGCGAGGACAATTACCATGGCAACTCCGTGGCGGCGCTGGCCGTCTCGGCCCACGAGGCCGGCCACGCCATCCAGCACGCCCGCGCCTACGCCCCGCTGCACTGGCGGATGGCCGCGGTCGGGCTGACCACTTTCGCCAGCCAGATCGTCATGTGGCTTCCGCTCCTCGGCTTGTTCACCGGCATGGTCAGCACCACGAGCACCATCATGCTCATGGCCGCGGGCTGGGGCGTCATCATGCTTTTCAATCTGGTCACCCTGCCGGTGGAGTTCGACGCCTCACGCCGGGCGCGTCTCGCCCTGCGTTCGAGTGGCGTGGTTTCCTCGGCGGGCGAGTCCCAAGGGGTTGACCGCGTGCTCAACGCCGCGGCCCTCACCTATGTGGCAGCCTTCATCACGTCGCTGGCCTATTTCCTCTGGCACCTCCTGCCGCTCATCATGGGGCGGAGGGAATAGCTTTGATCAACCTAAACAAATCATGAACACCCCGACGACCGAGCAAGCGGTTTCCCTCGACGAATACATCAACCACCTGCGCGAGGGCTTCATGGCCGACGATCTGCTGCGGCTGCGTCGGCGTCTGCCCGCGCTCAAAGCCAAAGGGGATGCCGCCCGGGCTGCCGGCCACCGCGAGCTGGTTGCGGGCGTGGAGGTTCTGGCCGCCATTCTTGGGTCCTCTGTCGTGGAGACCTGCACGGACCCGCTGCCCGTGGCCCTCACGGAAGCCGGGGCGGCGGCCGCCTATCTACTCAAAGGCATCGACCTCATTCCCGACTCACTCCCTCGCATCGGGCTTTCCGATGATGAGTGGATTGTGGCGCGGGTGCTCGAGCGCAATCCGGAGCTGCTCAAAATCGCCTGAGTGCCGCCCGTGCAGAGCCGGCCACCAACCACGGAATTTTCCGTCGTTTCCGTCGACCGACGGCATGCTACGATGCCACAAAAATGACCACCACCCTTGAACCAGCGCAGCAGGAAGCCGTCTTCAGTCTGTGCCTCATGGCCGCTTTTGCCGACGGCGCGAACAGCGAGACGGAGCGCGGCGAACTCAAGCGCATGGCGGAAACCGTGCTGGGCGACAAACTGCACGCGACGGCACTTTACCAAAACGTGCTGCTTGGACGCACAACCATGGCCTCCGCCTCGGCGGCGCTCGCCGACGGTCCGGCCGCGCCCTTGGCTTATGAGATGGCGGCGTGCGTCTGCGAGGCTGACGATACGGTTTGCGATGCAGAAAAACGGTTTCTCACGGAGTTGCGCGAGCAGCTTGGCTTGAAGGCGGAGAAGGTGCCCGCGATGCCCGCAGACGAAGAGAAGTTGGCGCCCCCGCCCCTTCCGCCGTCTCCAGCGACGACCGAAACGACGGATAAACTCATCCTCAATTACGCCCTGCTCAACGGCGCACTCGAGTTTTTGCCCGAATCCCTCGCCACCATGGCCATCATTCCGATGCAAATGAAGATGGTTTACCGCGTGGGTCAAAGCCACGGGGTGCAGCTTGATCGGGGACACATCAAAGAATTCGCCGCCACGGCCGGGCTTGGCCTGACCTCGCAAGTCGTCGAGGGGTTTGCCCGCAAAATTCTCGCGGGAGTTTTCGGCAAGAAGGGCATGGTCAAGAACATGGCCGATCAGGTGACCAGCTCCGCTTTTGCCTTTGCCAGCACTTACGCCCTCGGCCAGGTGGCCGACCGCTACTATGCGGGCGGGCGCACCATGACCACGGCCGAGCTCAAGTCACTCTTCGACACCACGGTGGCCAAAGCTCGGGGCCTTCATGAGCAGTATCTGCCGCAGATTCAGGAAAAAGCCGCCAGCCTCGACCTGGGCCAGCTGATCGCCGAGGTGCGGTCGGGGCAGAATGCGCCGGGTTCCGCCGGGGCCGCGCCCTGAGTTGGCGCCGAAGGATCCGCCGACATGAGCGAACAAGACCTGGTTGCATTGAGCCGGAAGCCCGGGGTGGCTCCTGGGAGGGTGCGTCTGGCCGGCTGGGTGGAATCGAAGCGCATCCAGCACTTCGTCGTCGCTGTCATCCTGTTCAACGCCATCATCCTCGGGTTGGAAACAAGCGATGCGCTCATGCAGAGGTTCGGCACGCTCCTGATCGTTCTGGACAAGCTTTGTCTCGCGGTTTTCTGCGTGGAAATCGGCGCGCGACTCCTCGCCTACCGCCTCGCCTTTTGGCGCAGCGGCTGGAATCTCTTCGACTTTGCCGTGGTCGGCGTGGCCCTCGTCCCCGGGGCCGGCCCGTGGGCGGTCCTGCGCTCCCTGCGGGTCCTGCGCGTCATGCGCCTGCTCACGGTCGTGCCCTCGTTGCGCAAAGTCGTCGCCGCTTTCCTTCATGCCATCCCCGGACTGGGCGGCGTCATGCTCCTCATGGCGGTGTTCCTCTACACTTCGGCCGTGCTGGCGACCAATTTGTTCGGGGAGAGATTCCCCCAGTGGTTTGGTTCTCTTGGGGCCAGTCTCTTTTCACTTTTTCAGATTCTCACGCTTGAGGGGTGGGCGGATATGGCGCGTGCCATGATGGAGGTCTATCCGTGTGTGCCGTTCTTCTTCGTGCCGTTCATCATCATCGCCACCTTCACTGTGCTGAATCTTTTCATCGGCATTATTGTTTCGACCATGCAAGAGCTGGCCATGAAGCCCGAGACTCCGGAGGAAACAGCGCCGGCCCGGAGTGATGAAGAGCTGCTCCGGCGCCTCGAACCCGAGTTAAAGGCGCTCCTAACCAAGCTGCGCCAATCGTCCTGACGACTCCGGCCGAAGATGCCGTTTGACACGCTTGGGACCGGCCGCAAAATGCCAGACCTCGATGGAAACTATCATTATTGGGCACCGCAACCCGGACATGGATTCGATCTGCTCGGCCGTGGCCTATGCCGCCCTCAAGCAAAAGTTGGGGGTTCCCGATGTCCGCGCGGCGCGGGCCGGCGCGCTCAACGAACGGATCACCTTCACCCTCGAACGCTTCGGCGTGCCCCAGCCGGATTTTTTTCCCGACGCAACCCCGCGGATCCGCGACGTCATGATCACGGATTTTGTCAGTGCGCATCCCGACCGCCCGGTCGCCGAGGCCCTCGCCGTCATGGCCGCGCGCAGTCTGCGCGCTTTGCCCGTGGTCGACTCCGACGGACGGTTCCACGGCGTCATTAGCGAAAACAAACTGCTCGGCTTGGTTCTACCCGCACGGGATCAGGCTCCGCGCGCCCGGGCGGTTTACGCCAGCTTGGCCAACATCGCGGAAACCCTCGAGGGAGTGCCCCTCAACGGACCGCTCCCGGAGGAGGAGACCGACTACGCCCTGGTCGTCGCGGCCATGCGGGTCGAGACTTTCGCCGAGCGCCTCTCCCGGCTTAATCCCGCCCAGACGGTGATTTTCGTCGGCGACCGGGAAAACGTGCAGTTGGCCGCTATCCGCGGGGGCGTTCGCGCCCTCGTCGTGACCACCAACGCCCACGTCTCGTCGACGGTGCTGGAGGAAGCGAAAGCGCGGGGCGCCAGCATCATCGGGTCGCCCTACGACACCGCGAGCAGCGTCGTTTTCGCCCGCGGGGCGGTCGTGGCGCGCCATCTGCTCGAACCGGTGGCGGAAACGATGGACGCGGACATGACAACCCTCATGGCCCGCCGCTCGGTCTCGCTTTCGAACAAGTTCATCTTTCCCGTGCTGGATGAGAACGGACGGTTGGAGGGAATTCTCTCCAAGAGCGACTTCCTCAAGGCACCGGCCCGGCAACTCATCCTCGTCGATCACAACGAACTTTCCCAAGCCGTGCCCGGCGCGAGCAGTCTGCCGATCATCGAAATCATCGACCACCACCGGCTGGGCAACGTGGCCACGGAAACTCCCATCACGTTTATCAACCGTCCCGTTGGCTCGACCTGCACGCTGGTGGCGGATCTTTACGAGCAGAACGGGATAAAGCCTGATCGCGCGATCGCCGGCATTCTCATGGCCGGCATTATTGCCGACACCCTCAATGGCACCTCCCCGACCGCAACCGAGCTCGACCGCCGTCTGTTGCGCCTATTGTCCGAGCAAGCGGGCGTCTCCGCCTCGGAGCTCGCCTCGGAAATTTTTGCCGTCGGCTCGCCGCTGCAGACCCTCACTCCCGACCAGGTCATCACGGCCGATGCGAAAGACTATGAGGAGCACGGCATCCGGTTCAGCGTGGCCCAGATCGAGGAGGTCACCTTTGCCCACTTTGATCAGCGCCGCGAGTCCCTGCTCGACGCGCTCCGCGGGCGGGTCGAGGGCAACAGCGTTCTCTTCGCGGCCTTGCTCGTCACCGACATCAACAAGCAGAACTCCTATCTGCTGGTCGAAGGCAACCCGGACTTCCTGCGCGCCATCACCTATCCGCAACAGTCAGACCGGGTGTGGTTCCTTGAGGGCGTGGTTTCGCGGAAAAAGCAACTTCTGCCCTACCTCTCGGAGTGCCTCGCCGCCGTCCGCTGAGCGGAATTCAGCCCCGCGAGCCGTATGGACGCGGGGTTTTTGGAGGACAAATTAATCGTAATATACTGATCATCAACGCTTAAAAGAAATGTTGACGCCCGGAACTGCCGCCCCCTACGCTTTCCCTGTATCCGGACATACGGAGAAAGGATGTGAACGAATAATGCCCGAAGTCATTGTCAGAAAAGGAGAATCCATCGACCGCGCCATCAAGCGCTTGAAATCCAAATTGGATTCCGAGGGGATCATGGATGAAGTGCGCCGTCTGCGCGCCTTCGAGACCCCGACACAGAAGACGCGCCGCAAAGCGAAAGCCAATGCGAAACGCGCCAAGATGAAGATTCGCTTCAACCACTCCTAAGCAGCTTCTTTTGAATCACCATCCGCGCATCTTCGTCGCCGGTTGCGGTTATACCGGCGCAAGGTGCGCGGATTTTTTTTCCGCGGCCGGGTGCGAGGTCACGGGCTTGGTTTCTTCCTCCGCCTCGGCCGGGCGCCTGGCGGACAAGCCCTATGAGGTCATGGCCGGCGATGCTGCGGACGCCAACGCTCTTCGTGCCATGTTGTCGACACGAGAGCGACCGCAGGTGCTGGTTCATTGCCTCAGCGGGCACGGCGGACGCGACGCCGCGGCCTACCGCATGACCTACGTGGAGACGCTGCGCCATTTACTCGAGATTCTCAGGCCGGAGTTCTGCGTCTTCACCAGCAGCACCTCGGTCTATGCCCAGAATGACGGCCAAACCGTGACCGAGGATTCCATCACGGGAGGAACGCCCACCGGTGATGTCTTGCTCGAGGCGGAAAACCTCGCCCAAGCCGCAGGAGGAGCGGCCGTTCGCCTCGGGGGCATCTACGGCCCCGGCCGCGCGCGATTTATTCAGGCGGCAAGGGAGGGCGAGGCGATCGGAGCCGGGCAACCGGATGGCTTCATCAATTTCATTCACCGCGACGATGCCGCCGCGGCCCTGGTTCATGTCGCCCGGCAGCGATTGGGCGGGGTTTTCAACGCGGTGGACAATCACCCGGCGGCCCGCTCCGCCCTGCAGGAGGCCCTGCGTGCCGGGACCGACACCCTATCGCTCCCTGTTGGTGCCCTCGCGGGCAAGCAGGTCAGCAATGAGAAGCTGCGGGAGACTGGATGGGCCCCGCGCTATCCGTCCATTCTCGACGCCGTGCGGGAATCGGCGGTGTAGCGACTTCTCGCGCAGCGCTTGGTGAGCCGGGGAAGCTTTCTTCAAGGCAGCAACAAGCATCAGGGGGAACGGGCGTCCCGCGCGGTTTCCATTGGACATCACGGCCGGGACGGCCGTGCCCCCTGGACAAGGCGATTGCTATAAAACGGGATCAGCGCCCGCCGTGACCGCCTCCATGGCCGCCACCGCCCCATCCGCCGCGGTCGCCATACCACTCATCGGGATAGCCAAAGCCGAACGGCGCTGCACCCATGTAATCCGGATCCGAGAAATAGGGGTGGGCCGTCCCCGCGGACTCGGCGGGCACGTTGCCCTCGTCCTGCAGGTAGATGCCCTTGGCCTTCCCCAGATAGTTGACCAGGACATCGTCCGCGCCCGCATTGATCAGGTCGTTGATCTGTGCGGTCGAGAAATTGTAAGGCGTCCGCGTGGCCTGCAAATAGGGCACGACCATTTTTCCGGGGACTCCCTTGCGCACCAGAACCATGATGTCGTTGTAGCCCAGCACGCGGCCCTGGCTGATGCGGTCGTAGGTGGCCGGGGCTATTTTCATCGCGGCCAACTCCTGCAGATAGGCCGGTGATTCCATCGACGGTTTCGAGGTGGTGGCGCAGCCGCAGAGGATGGCCAAAAGAACGGGCAGCAGGAACTTGATCATGCCCCACAGTGCGCGCACATGCCTCCGGATAAAAGCAGAAAGCGGCGGGGGCACTCGCCCCCGCCGCCTTGTGCTATTTCAACCCAATCAACCCTTGCGGGAAGATGTTACTAGACGGCTTTCTCTCCCGTCTCGTCGGTGCGGATGCGGATCGCCTCCTCCACCGGTGAGATGAAGACCTTGCCGTCGCCGATCTTGCCGGTCTTGGCGGCCTTGACGATGGCCGCGGTGGCTTTCTCCACCACGTCATCGGCCACCACCACCTCGATCTTGATCTTCGGCAGGAAGTCCACGGTGTATTCGCTACCGCGGTAGATTTCGGTGTGGCCCTTCTGGCGGCCAAACCCCTTGACTTCGCTCACCGTCATGCCCTCGATTCCGAGGTCGGCCAGCGCATCTTTGACTTCTTCAAGCTTGAACGGCTTGATGATCGCTTCGATTTTTTTCATAAGTATGGAATTTGAGGCCAGTTACTTGTTGTAGATGTAGCCTTCTTCGCCGTGGTCCGCGATGTCCAGGCCACCGGATTCTTCCTCCTGTGAAGGGCGCAGACCAAGGGTGAACTTGATAACCAGAGCGATGATCGTCCCGCCGACCAAGGAGAGCACCAGGGTGATCCCGACCGCCTGCAACTGGGCTATCCAGAGGGTTCCACCCTCGATCGCTGCCTTGAGGCCGTTCGGTGCGGCGTAACCCTCGCTGATGAGGTTCGAGTTGACGGCTGGCGTGGCCAGAAATCCCGTCATGATCGCGCCAAGGGTGCCGCCCACCGCGTGGATGCCGAAGGTGTCGAGCGCGTCATCGTAGCCGAGCATCGACTTGAGATAGGTCACCGCAAAGAAGGGAATGATACCCGCGGCGACACCAATGATGACCGCCCCGGTGGCATCGACAAAACCGGCCGCAGGGGTGATGACAACCAACCCGGCAACGACGCCGGAACAAAAACCCAGGACGCTCGGGCGGCCCTTGAAGATTGCTTCCATGACGGCGTAGACGAAGGCGGCGATACCGGCCGCGAGTGTGGTCGTCATGAACGCGTTGGCCGCCACGCCGTCAGCCGCCAAGGCGCTGCCCGCGTTGAATCCATACCAACCGACCCAGAGGATGCCGGTGCCGACCATACAAAGCACCATGCTGTGCGGAGGCATGGGCTCCTTGCCGAAGCCCAGACGCTTGCCCAGAATGATGCAGAGGACCAGCGCCGTCCAACCGGACGACATGTGAACGACCGTGCCACCGGCAAAGTCGATCGCGGGGATCGCGGCACTCGCATTCCAAACGCCATTCATCAACCCCGTGGCGCCCCAAACCATGTGGGCCAGCGGGAAGTAGATGATAAACATCCAGAGGAAGGTGAAGGCCATGACAGACCAGAACTTCATGCGTTCCGCCGTGGCCCCGAAAATCAGGGCCGGGGTGATGATGGCAAAGGTCAGCTGGAAAATGCAGAACACGCTCTGGGGAATCCAGTAGGCGTAGTTGGTGTTGGGAGCGGCCCCGACATCCTTGAGGAAGAAGAACTCCGTCCCACCAAGGTAAGGACTTTCGAAGTTCGTGCCGAAGACGAGGCTGTATCCGACGGCCCACCAGAGGATGGTGACCATGCCGGCGATACCCAAACACATGGCCAGGATCGAGAGGACGTTCTTTGCCCGGACCAACCCGCCATAAAAGAGGGCGAGACCCGGAAGCGTCATGAACAGCACCAAGGCAGCCGCCACCATCAGAAAGGCGGTGTGGCCGGGGCCTGGGACTCCCACGATCGCGCTACCGGCGGGATCGAGGTTGTTGATGTAGGCTTCGAGGCCGGCGATGCGGCCTTCAAGGGTGGGTGCGTCAGCAGCCGGAGCCTCCACCGCCACGGTAGCCGTCTCGACCACCACGCCTTCTTGAGTTGAAGCCGCCACCGTTTCGGTGACAACAGTCATCGGGTCGTCTTGGGCGGAGAGAGGCGCGATCGTGCTAAACGAAAGCGCCGCAGCCAGCAGCAAGGACCCCCATCGGGTTTTTTTGGTTTGGATCATTGAATTGTGTGTTGTTGTTGGTCCGGTCCCTGCGACCGCTGCGGTGCCCCGGGTGTTTCCGGGGCACCGCCGCGGTTGGGCAAGGTGCCGGTCTTATTTAATAAGCAAATGCCGTGCCAAGTCCGACGACAGCGCCTGACCCCCACGGGATTCCTCGGCGGAGTGAGGCACCATGTCAGCGGCGGTTTGGGCCGTGGTCATTTTTAAACATGGGCCACCGGACACCCGAAAAGCCGGGCCAAAACCCTCAACGGCATGCATCACGCTCGCTTCTGCGGCATCTCTTGCGGCACACTGGACGTTTGACCGTCGGTGTGTGCGGGTTTCGACCTGCCAGAAGCGCCGCCACAATCCGATGACTGAGAAAAAATCGCCACGCATTCTCGCCCGTGTTTTCGCCTACCTGAAGCGGTATCCGGGTCTGGCCGCCACCACGCTCCTTTGCGCCATGGGTTCGTCGCTCATGGTCGTGGTTTTTCCCGTGGTCACGCAGCGGATTGTCGACGACGTGCTCCGGGGGGGGCGGGTGGAGTCGCTCTGGCCGATGATCGCGCTGGCCGCCCTCGGATTTTTCGCCCAGGACGGTCTCAACATGCTGCGGATCTTTTTGAACAACACGTTCGAGCAGAAGGTGCTTTTCGATCTGCGCAGCGATCTCTACGCGCGGCTGCAATCGCTCCCGCTCACCTGGTTCGACCACCGCGCCACGGGCGACATCATGACCCGCGTGGTCGAGGACGTGGGCAACGTCGAGCGCGTCCTGATCGACGGCGTCGAGCAGGGTGCGGTGGCCGTGCTGCAGATTGGCGTGGTGCTCGGCCTCATGTTCTGGTGGAGCCCGGCCCTGGCGCTGTGCTCGCTCACTCCCGTGCCTTTTCTCCTCGCCGGTGCGTTGGCCTACACTCTCACAGCCTCGAAGCGCTACAGCGCCCAGCGGCGGGCCGCCTCGGACCTCAACTCGCTGCTGCACGACAACCTGGACGGCATTCGCCAGATCAAGGGCTACGCGCGGGAGGCGGGGGAACATGAACGTTTCAACGCCTCGAGCAACAAACTCCGCGAAGCCACCCTCGTGGTCATGCGCGCCTGGGCTTTTTACAATCCGGGCATGAGCCTGCTGGCGTCCCTCGGGAGCCTGGTGGTGCTGGGCTACGGGGGCTGGGCCGCCGTCAACGGACGCCTCGACCTCGGCGTCCTTGTGGCCTTTCTCGTGCTCGTGCGCTTCCTCTACGAGCCGGTCGGACGTCTGCACCAGCTTAACCAGATCATCCAAGCCGGACGCGCCGCGGGGCGCCGGGTCTTCGACATCCTTGATGCCACGCCGGAGCCGGACGAAGGGAAAGCCCCGGTGCCCTCACCGCTCGAGGGGGCCATTCGTTTCGAGAAGGTGCGCTTTTCCTACGGCGAGGGACCGGATGTCCTGAGCGACATCGATTTGGTGGCCGAACCCGGCCAGACCGTGGCGCTCGTCGGACCCACCGGGGCGGGAAAATCCTCGCTCGTCGCGCTGCTCATGCGTTTTTACGAGTGGCAGGACGGGACCATCACCCTCGACGGGCAGGACCTGCGGAGTTTCGCGAAGAAGGATCTGCGCCGGATCGTCGGGCTGGTCTCGCAGGAAAGTTTCCTTTTCAACGGCACCGTGGCCGAGAACCTGCGCTTCGGCCGACCCGGGGCCACGGAGGAAGAACTTCGGGCAGCTCTGCGTGCCGCCAACGCCGCCGACTTTGTCGACCGCCTGCCACAGCAACTCGACACCGAGGTGGGCGAGCGCGGGGTGCGCCTGAGCGTGGGCGAAAAGCAGCGCATCTCCATTGCCCGGGCGCTGCTCAAAGACCCGCCGGTGCTGATCCTTGATGAAGCCACCGCCAGCGTGGACAACACAACCGAGCGCCTGATCCAGGAAGCGCTCGACCGGCTCCTGCAAAAACGCACCAGCTTCGTCATCGCCCACCGCCTCTCCACCGTCCGCCACGCCGACCAGATTCTGGTTCTCGACCGAGGCCGGATCGTCGAGCGGGGCAAACACGAGGATCTCCTGGCCCGTGGCGGCCTTTACGCCCGCCTCTGCCAGGGCACCGGGCTGCTCAACGAGGATGTCGGCTGATCGGCTTTCGCGTTGACACCCCGCGCGCTTGCCGCGATGCATCACTCATGGAAAACACGCCGCCGCCCGTCCCCGATCCCTCCAGCCAACCGGCGGCCCCCAGCCCTGCCCCTGTTCCCGCAGCACCCCCGGCGCTGCCCCCGCCCAATCCATCCGGCGACAACTCGCTGGCCGTGCTGATGCACTTGCTGGGATTTGCCGGCTTTGTCCTTCCGCTGGGCAACATTCTCGGCCCGCTGGTCCTGTGGCTGGTCAAACGACCGGAGAACCCCTACCTCGACCAAGTGGGCAAGGAAGTGCTGAACTTCCAGATCAGCTACACGATCTACATCGCCGTCGCGGTCGGTCTTTGCTTTGCCTGCGTTGGTTTCCTCATTCTGCCCGCCATCCTCATCGCCTGGATCATCTTCATGATCCTCGCTGCCGTGAAGACGAGCAATGGTGAGGCCTACACCTACCCGCTGAGCATCCGGTTGATCCAATAACGTCGGCTGGGCTTCCCATCGCGATGAGGACATCGCGATCCACCCATCAAGCCGTCCGACGCGGGCGGCGGCTGAGGCGGAACCAGTTGTTCCACGTTTTGCGGATCGTCTGGCGCGTGCTCAGGTATTGCTGCTCAAGCTCCGAGCCCCGCTGCAGTGCGTCGATCACTCCGCGGACGGAAAAATCTTCAGACTCCACAATGGTGCAGGCCACACCGACCGCACCAGCATGGTGGGCATCGCTTCCGGCCGTCATGGGCAGCCCGCGCCGCTGGGCGTAATCATAGGCCTTGCGGTTGTGACGCTTCATCGTTGTCGCCGCGTTGAAAACCTCGAGCCCGTCCAGCGGGAGCGCATCGAGCACGCTCTCGCGGATGCCCGCGCGGAAAAGATCATAAGGATGCGGGGCGATGCAAATTCCGCCCGCCGCATGGGCCAGCTCGCACACCTCGGCGGAGGGGCGCCCCTTGAGCGAGGGCGGCAGGACACAGCCGAGGCAGAGCAAATGGCCATCCGCCGTCGTGACCTCGATGCCGGGAATGACGAGCAAGCCATCCACCGGCTGGCCGTCCGCGCGCATCAGTCCGCGCGAAATCATGTAGTCGACCGCCTCGCAGGTGTTGTGATCCGTCACGGCGAAAGCGTTGAGGCGCGCCGCGCGGGCGGATGCGATCAGATCCTCCGGACTGCTCACGCCATCGGCGGAAAAGAAGGAATGAACATGAAAATCGATCCGGAGGGTCATGGAAGGGAAAGCGGCCGATGCCATGTGACGAGCGGCTGGGACAAAAAAACAGCAAAAACTTCTCTCCGCCGCCCCGGCCGGGCTGGCGAAGCGTTCTTCCGTCTTGCCCGCACCGCGCACCTGCTGTGCAATCAGACGCGATGAATCTTCTCGGCGTTGACATCGGTGGATCCGGGATCAAGGGAGCCCCAGTGGAGGTGGAGACCGGCCAGCTCACCGCCGAGCGCCAGCGCATCCCCACCCCGATGCCATCCAATCCGGATGCCGTCGCCGGCGTGATCGGCCAGCTTGTTGATGCCTTTCCCGGGACCACCGGCCCGGTCGGCATCACCTTCCCCGGGGTGGTCAAGAATGGCCGGATCTTCACCGCGGCCAACATGGACCCCTCATGGGTTAATTTCGACGCGGCGACATTCTTTACGGCCAAGCTGGGGCGCCCCGCGTTTGTCATCAACGATGCGGATGCCGCCGGCTTGGGAGAAATGCGTTTCGGTGCGGGACGGGGCATCAAGGGCACGGTCTTGCTCCTCACGTTGGGCACCGGCGTCGGCAGTGCCCTGTTTCTCGACGGCCGGCTCGTGCCCAATACCGAGTTGGGCCACATGGAGGTGCGAGGCAAGGACGCCGAGGACCGCGCGTCGGAGCGCGTGCGGGAGGAAAAAAAACTCGAGTGGCCCGAATGGGGCCAGCGCGTCGGCGAGGTCATCGCCCGCATGGCCTTCATTCTCAATCCCGACCTGATCATCATCGGCGGCGGCGTCAGCCGGAAGTCCGAGAAATTTCTTCCCACCGTGCAAGGCATGGTCAAAACGCCCATCGTCCCGGCCCAACTGCAGAACCAGGCGGGCCTGGTCGGCGCTGCCCTCGTGGCCGCGAACGGCCAGCCTCCCGCCTGAGCGTGAGCGCTCCGAATCCCATCAGCGTGCCGGTGGACGTGCCGGGTAAACCCTGTCGCATCCTCGTCGGCACGGGATTGCTGCCCCGCGTCGGAGAATTTTGCCGGGCGGCGGAAATCCGCGGAGCCTGTGCCGTCATCACCGACGAGAATGTCGGACGTCTCCACGGGGTCGCCGTGGTGGAATCCCTCGCCGCCGCCGGTTACGCGGCCCAACTCCTGGCCGTGCCCGCGGGGGAGCAGTCCAAGTGCCTCGCCATGGCGGAAAATCTCTGCGACCGAATGATCGCCGCCGGCCTCGACCGCGGGTCCTTCGTCGTCGCGCTCGGCGGCGGCGTGGTCGGTGATCTGGCCGGGTTCGTGGCCGCCATCTACCAGCGCGGCATCCCCTTTGTGCAGATCCCCACGACCATCGTGGCCTTGGTCGACAGCGCGGTCGGCGGCAAGACCGGGGTCAACGCGCGCGCAGGCAAGAATCTTCTCGGCGCTTTCCACCAGCCTCGCCTCGTTCTCGCGGATGTCTCCACCCTCGAAACCTTGCCCGACCGGGAATACCGCGAGGGTTTCGCCGAGGTGATCAAGCACGCGGCCATTCGCGATGCAGCCATGCTGGCCGAACTCGACCCCACCGCCCCGCGCGCTTCGCTGGCCCCGCTGGTGGCGCGGAACATCGCGATCAAGGCGGACATCGTCTCGGCCGACGAGCGCGAGGAATCGGGACTGCGCGCCCTGCTCAACTTCGGCCACACCGTGGCCCACGCCATCGAGAACGTGGCCGGCTACGGGCAATTCCTCCATGGCGAGGCCGTCAGCCTCGGACTGGCCGCGGCGCTGGAAATTTCCACCCGAAAGTTCGGGTTGCCCCTCGCGCAGGCGGACCAAGTGCGGGCTGCGCTAACCGCTTACGGACTCCCGCTGGTCCTGCCTGCTGACCTCGGCACCGACGCACTTCTGACCGCGGCGCGCCGGGACAAAAAATTCACCGACGGCGCCATCCGCTATGTCGTCTGTCCACAACTCGGCGAAGCCTTTGTCGCGGACCACGTCACCGAGGAGGATCTTCGCGAGGCGATTGATTCCCTCCGGGCATGAGGGTGTCGCCTGGCCGGAATCTGCGAAACAATGCCAGCGTTGCCACGCCTTCATACTTCTGTCTTGGCCAGGGAGCACAGGCGTCCCGCCTGTGACCTTCTAACCTCACGGGCGAGACGCCCGTGCCCCCTGATTTTTGCCGGCGTCCGACAAGCTTTTGCAGTGGTTGGTCTAACTTCGCGCGCATCGTGCTGAAAACGGACAACACCGCGGCGGGCGAAGCGCGCCACCTCTACGTCCATGTTCCGTTCTGCCTGCAGATCTGCCCGTATTGCAGCTTCTACAAGGACATTGCGGGGCCGGGGAAGGCCGACCCGCTCGTCGACGCCGTCATCCGCGAGGCGGAGCTTTTCGGGCGCGGCGCCGCGCCGCGCACCGTCTTCATCGGCGGCGGGACGCCGACCGCTCTTTCCGTCAGCCAACTCGATCGCCTGCTCGCCGGCCTTCGGCGCCATTTCGACCTGTCGGCCGTGGAGGAATTCACCGTCGAGATGAACCCGGCCACCGTGACCGCCCGCAAGGCGGACCTCCTGCGCGCGCACGGCGTGAACCGCGTGAGCATGGGTGTGCAGTCGTGGGACCCCGACCTCCTCCGCACGCTCGGCCGCGTGCACACCGCGGAGCAGGTCGCGGCGTCGTTTGCCGTGCTGCGTGCCGCCGGATTCGACAACCTCAACCTTGACCTGATCTACGGCGTGCCCGGTCAGACGCTGACGCAATGGGAGGACAGCCTGGACCGAACCATCGGCCTCGCCCCCGAGCACATCTCGGCCTACTGCCTGACTTACGAGGAAGACACAGAATACTTCGAGCGCCTGCAGCGGGGCGAGTTTCGGGAGAATGGTGATCAGGACGCGGATTTTTTCGAACGCGGGGTCGCGCTGCTCTCGGCCGCCAGTTATGCGCAGTATGAAATTTCGAACTATGCGCAGCCCGGCCGATCCTGCCGGCACAATCTGGCCTACTGGGAGGGCGCGGATTACCTGGGGCTCGGACCCAGCGCTTGGTCCACGACGGGAGAACGCCGCTGGCAGAATGTTCCAGACACCGCCGCCTACGTGCACGCGGTCCAAGCCGGCGTGCGTCCGCTCGCCACCGAGGAGGCGCTGCCGCCCGCGACCCGCGAGGCGGAAAAAATCGCCTTCGGACTGCGCATGAACGCCGGTCTTGATCCGGCCCACTTGGCCAAGAGCCACGATCTGGTCACGCAGTTGCGTCGCGAGGGGTTGCTGGAGGATCACGGACCGCGGGTCCGCCTGACGGAACGCGGGCGCCTGCTGGCCGATGAGATCGCGGCGGAGCTGATGTGAGGTCAAGCCGCGGTCGGTCGCCGCGGCGACCGACCCCACCGGGGAAGGAATGGATCCGAGGTGGCCAACAAAAAGGGCGCCCGAGGGCGCCCTTTGTGAATCTAGGATCGGAGCGAGCTTAGTAGCCGCCACGGTCGCCGCCACGGTCGCGGTATCCACCGCCGCCGCCGCCACCGCCGCGATAGCCACCACCGCCGCCGCTGCCACCGCCGCCGCCGCGATAGCCACCGCCACCGCCGCCACCGCCGCGATAGCCGCCACCACCACCACCACCGCCGCCGGTCCGGGGACGATCTTCACGAGGACGGGCCTCGTTGACCTGAATGGTCCGGCCGTCCAAGTCGGTGCCGTGGAATTTTTCCACTGCGGCTGCTGCTTCCTCGTCGGTCGAGAAGGTGACAAAGCCGAATCCGCGCGAGCGGCCGGTCTGACGGTCCAAGGCGATCATGACGTCCGTCACGGTGCCCACTTGTCCAAAGACGTCGCGAAGCGAGTCGTCGGTGCTGCTGAAGGGGAGGTTCCCCACGTATAGTTTATTACCCATGTTGTATCTTTCTGTTGTGTCTTTCTGCCAGGCTTCAAGCGATCCGATCATTAACCCGTGGACTTCACGGTGCCTGCGCGGAAACTCACGAACGTAAACTCAACCCGTGGGCCGGCGCTTTCTGACCTAAACTTGTCGACTGTCGTTGCCGACCATCGTCCGAAACGCCCAAAGCGCAAGAGAAAAAATAACACTCAGGGCACCAACCGCACTCGGTAGAAGCTTTGGCCGGTTGCGTCGTGGGTCGTGGAGGTGGTCGCGCCCGTGGCGGTGATGTCGCTGCCAACATCCTGCCAGGTGCCCGCCGTAAGGTTGGGGCGAACCTGTAGGCGGTATTTTTTGCCCGGCACAGAGCTCCACGTCACCGTGATGACCCCGCTGGCCTGGCTAGCGGCATCGACGGCGAAGCGGGAACCGGGATTGGCCGGATCCGTGCCCAGCGCGAACTCCTCGGCGTTGGTGAAGCCGTCGCGGTCGTTGTCATCGGCGGCGACCCAGTCGGAAGGGTTCGGAAAGTAAACGTTCCACCAGTTGTTCGGGAGTCCGTCCGTCGTGCCACCGGACGCCCGGGTGACGACGGGGGCATTGGTCGTGACCGTGCCCGAAGAATTGAGCAGGGAGGTGAGGGAGATGGCTCCCAGGTAGAGGTTGCGGTCCGTGTTGGTCCCGGCACTGCTGTTGGAGACCACCAACTGCGCGATGGGGCCACCCGCGGCAAGGGTGCCGGTGAGCACATTGGTTCCGGCGGTGAACCGGTAGGCGTTCGAGGCGGTCAACTCGAAGCTGAGGTCAAGGCCGGTCGAGGTGTAGGCGATGCCGGTGTCACGGTTCGTCGTGGCGTCGCTGGCGCGGTAATTCGCCTGCCCTCCCGTGAAGAAGAACGAGAAACGGTTGGTGTTGCCGGCATCGGCGAGGGCCAGACCGACGGCTCCGCCGTTATCGATCCAGTTGTTGTCGAACCGCACATTGATTTTCCCGCCGACATCGAGGTTAGTGTTGAACGCACGCCGTGCGGTGGACACTCCCCCGCCGTTGGCCCAGAGGCCGAAACCCTTGGTCAGGCCGGTGCTCAGGTTGGTCGAATTATCGGCGAGAAAATGTCCGGCATTCGCGGTGGCCGACAAGGCCCAGGCCCCGAACCCGATGCCCCCGGTCGAGCTGTTGGTCCATCCACCGGCGTAGGACGCGTTGGTCGGCGAGTCGGACCCGTTGGTTTGTGTTCCACTGATGGCGTAACTGGCCGAGAAGACCACGCCATTCGGGCCCGGGCCGAGAGGAACATTGAGGCTCCAGTCGCGGGTGGAGGCGAAACTTCCGCCCTGACTCGTCAGCAGGTTGGTCCAGGAAATGCCATTCGTGAGCAGGGCGCCGGCCTGCCCGGTGAAGGTGAAGGTCGTGACATTCGAAGCCACGCCGGTGGGGCCCACGGGGGCGGTGACCAGAAGCGCGGTCGGATTGGAATCGATGAAAGCCAGAGTGCGGCCAGTGACGGCATCCGAAGCGGGGCCGTCGCCGACGGCGTTGTTGGCCACCACGGTGTAGGAGTAGGAGGTGTCCTCCGCCAAGCCGGTGTCATCAAAAGACGGTCCGGTTGGGTTGCCGATCTGGGTCACCCCGCGGGAGACCTTGTAGCCGGTCGCGCCCGGCACCGCCGACCAGGCCACGCGGATCGAGCTGGTTGTCAGGCCGGTCGCGCTCACCCCGGTTACCTTGGCCGGCGCGGCGGGAGTCTGGCCATCATCCTCGGCGAACACATGCTGGATGTCGCTCTTGCTCACATTGCCGCGGGCGTCCGTCGCCTCGATGTAATAGTCGAGCAGCTTGCCGCGGAAATTGGCCAGCGAAGCGTTGTCGATGCGGGCGAAGTAATAATCGGCCACGACGGGCGAACGCGCGCCTTCGAAGTAGGCGATCTTCGAATTGTTGGCCGCCGCAGTCAGGGCAGCGGCGGTCTGCGGCAGGACGCGCTTGGTCATGGGAATTTGCACCCAACTCCCCACCTCCGCGCCGCCCGCGTAGGTTTCATTCTGGTTGCTGGCAATGGGATTGGTGCCGTCGTTATCCACGCGGATCTTCGCCACGATGTTCGTGATCCCGGAGACGTCGTAGGCGTGCGTCCAGACGTAAAACTCGGAGTTCATCTTTTTCAGCGCGTTGCCGTTGCCGGGAACGATGTTGAACCAACCGAAGGTGTAACCACCCGGGTTGTAGGGGAAGCGCTGCGGCTTGAAGACGGTCGGAGGGGTCCGATCGTTCGTGCCCTTGCGGGCATCCACGTAGCTCGAGATCAGCTCGTAGGCGCGGCGCGTGGCCAGCGACGATTTGACCTCATCGTCATTGCCCTCGCCGCCGTAGTAGTTGAACCCCGAGTCGAGGCCCGCGAGATAGACGTGCCAGGCGCGCTCAACGATGTTCGGGTTCGAGTAGGCGGGGCTGGCGCTAAGGTTGTCGTAGGGGTCTTGAATCTTCCACGCCTGCACGCTGCCGGCGCCGTTCTCGTCGGTCCACATTTGCTCGGCCGTCTCACACCAGTTGGCCCCGGCCATCACGGGCGCCCAGCTGTAAAATTTCGGCGTGAAGCCCGGCGTCTCCATGTCCACTTGGGTGTTGGGCACGCGGCTGTTGGTCTGTCCGCCAGCCGGCGGCTCAACCCATTTCAAGAACTGCGGTGAGCCGTAGTCGCTCTCGGGGAAAATCCACGCCCCATCCTCGACATGGACGGTGTCGGCGGCGGGGCCGAAACGATTGACGAAATCCTGCACTGCGACCCCGGGGTAGGTGCCGTTGTTCATCAAGGAGGGCGCATCCCCATCCCATGACGAGGAACCGCCGCCCCACGCGTTGTCGCCATCAGTTGAGGGCATCACGATGCAGGGGCGCGCTGGGTTGCTGGCGTAGGGGGAGATACTGTCGTCGATCAGCCCCTTCTGCCACCCGGAGTAGCCAGCCTTGTAGCTCTGGATGTCGTCGGAAGGCACCATGATGATAGTTTTCTCCGCGCCGGTCTCAGGGTTGACGTATTTCGCCTTGTGCAACTGATAGGCGTAGGGGGAATGGTTGTAGGCTGTTTCGCCCACGTTGCCGGTGCCAAACCACCAGCCACCGCCGGTGGTGGAACCGATCTGGTCCGCCTTGTTCGGCGGGCTGGAAAAAATCTTCCAACTGTTGGACTCGGGCATGGTGTATTGCGGGTTGCCCATGTAACCGGGCAACGTGCGGCTCAAGTGATGGCTGGCGACAATGACCCACTGGTAGCCTTCATCGGCCAGCACATCGACCATGGTGCGGGAGAAGGCCATCTCCGTGGGGAAAAACCCCTTCGAGCGATTGGTGATGTTTCCGGTGTTCCACGCCTTGTAGGCCGCTTCGTGAAAAATCTGGATCTCCTTGCGAAAAACGGACTTCGGCAGGACGGAACCGAGCGAGTGATGGTAGGTGAAGCCAACAAGGTCCAGGCGGGGATTCCCCCCCTTGCCGTCCGTGCCGAGCGGAGTCAGCCAGGTGCGGGCGGTGCGGTTGCCATTCCACCAACCGGAGCTGTAGCCCGAGTAGCCGGTGTTGCCCAAGCTTTGGACATTGTTGATGAGTGAGCCGGAGTAGCTCATGGCATAGCCGCCGTTTGTGTTCACATTGGCCAGAGAATTCTTGGGGCCGTCTTGATAAGCCTTCTTGCGATCATCAACGCCGAAAATTTGGTCCAGATCGTTGTCCGGATGGGCCTGCCCGGAATCGTAGACCTGCCCGGCCTTCAAGACCATCGAGTCCTTGGCAAACTGGACGCGGTTCGGTTGGCCGTTCCAGCTACTATTCCACTCCGGCCAGTAAATCGGCTGGTGGTTGTGCCAGAAGCGCGAAACGTAAACGTTGGAGTTCGCCTGCGAGTTGGCGGGCCGCAAAACGGTCAATAGGGCAACGAAAAGGATAGCGGGGAGATAGCGACTACACATGATGGGGGGGAACCAACTTAGACCGCAAACCCTAGGGGGCGTTGCGACTTAGTTGAAAGTTGTTGAAAAAGAAGTCGTTGGACTCGGCGTTGCGGTTGAAAAACGCCAGACCCGACACAGGTTTCCCGGCCTCGCCCCCGAACTTGCGGCCCTCGAACATTTTCCGCGACTGGTCGCGCAAGCTGATGACCTCGAGATCATAGGTGTCAGCATCGACGAGGGTCACAGTCAGCGAAACCGCTTCGTCCGTGATAGGAATGCCCGTGTCGAATTCCTTTTCGGCATCGGTCAGGAGGTAGTTCGCCGCACCTTCACGGGCGAAGAACCGAAGACGTGCCCCGGTCTCGGTGTCGGCCACAGACTCGTTGGCGCTCCCCGTGCGGTAAACCACCCCGACCTCACCGGGTTCGGGTGCATCGACCTCGCCTTTTTGCTGAAACGGACCGTGAAAAATGTCGAAGGAGAAATTGTCGCCGGGCTCGAGCGGAACCGAGACACCGCGGAAGGCCACGGATTCCTCGAAGCCGCGTCCGTTGGCGAAGAGGCCGAAGACCCGTCCGGTCGTGATGGCCTCGACGCCGGGCTGCTCGCCCTGCCGGCCGAGATAATGCCCGGCAAAACTCCCCTCGCCGTCGGTCTTGGTCACCATCTTCCAGCCGAAAAAACCGTTGTCGCCGCCGGATCCTTGATTCCAGCCCCCATTGTAAAATCCCTGATTGGCACTGTCATCCGCCACGTTCACTTGGGCGATGGCGAACGAAGACGAGACCGGAAGAATGAAGACAGACAGCAGGCAGCCAAAAAGTCGGAAGTTCATGGGGGAGGGGTCAGGGGCCAACAAAAATAGAAGTGATTGCCGCGGCTGTCAAACGCCGCCGGCCCGCCCGCTCAGTCCCCCACCCCGTCGCCGAAATGTTTTCCGGGGACCAGATAATGCGAGACGTAATCAATGGCCGCATCCCGCAGCGGCGTGACGCCGCCAACATAGCCGGTGGACTTCAGCTTGGTGATGTCCGCCTGCGTGAAATACTGGTATTGTGACCGCAGCGCCTCGGGCATTTCGATGAACTCGATGCGCGGCTCGCGTCCGAGCGCCTCGAAAATCGGATGGACCAGATCCAGCCACGTATGCGCCTGGCCGGAGCCGACATTGTAAAGCCCCCCCGCTTTCTTGGCCGCCCCAAGGTGCAGGGTCATGGCCACAGCGTCCTTCACGTAGAGGAAGTCGCGCTTCTGCCCGCCATCCGGGTAATCCGGATGGTAGCTCTTGAACAGCCGCACCTGGCCGGTCTCCTCGATTTGCCGCCAGGCCTTGCTGACCACGCTGCGCATGTCGCCCTTGTGCTCCTCGTTCGGACCGAAAATATTGAAATATTTCAAGCCCACGATCTGCCGCAGGATCCCCTCGCGCTGCGCGTGGAGGTCGAACAATTGCTTGGAGTAGCCGTAGGCGTTGAGCGGACGCCACGCGGCCAAATCGTCGGACAGGTCATCCATCCCGGCCGCCCCGTCACCATAGGTCGCCGCCGAGGAAGCATAGACGAAACGCGCCCCGCGCTTGAGCGCCCAATCGGCCAGTTGCCGGGTGCAGCCGAAGTTGTTGCGCAGCAGGTAGGCCGCGTCGCGCTCGGTCGTGGAAGAACAGGCGCCCAGATGAAAGACATGCGTGAAATCGCCGAACGCACCCGCCTTGCGTTCCAGGCGCTCGTAGAAAACCCCCGCCTCGACGTAGTCATCGAATTTGAGCGGCGCGAGATGGCGCCACTTCTCGCTCGTGCCGAGTTCGTCCACCACGACAATGCGGTCCTGCCCGTGCTGGCGATTGAGCGCACCGACCAGCACGCTGCCGATGAAGCCCGCGCCGCCAGTGACAAGAATGCGCAGCTTCCCCGAGTAATCCGGGATTTTGGCCTCCTTGCCCGGGCGCTTGGCCGGCTCACGCTTGGCGGTGGGTTTGACCATCGGCCCATAGGCTAAGCCGACTCACCCTGCCGTGCAATCCCCGCGCATTGCCTCGCCGGGCCTTGGCCCGTAAAGTCGACGCTATGTTGTCTCCCCGCTGGGAAAAGCGGGATCCCTCCGATCCCGTTGCCGCACAGAACCTCGCTCGCGAACTGCGCATCTCCCCGCTGCTGGCCGAACTCCTGGTCGCCCGCGCCCTGACCGACCCCGGCGAGGCCGAGGACTTCCTCCATCCCCGCCTCGCCGCACTGCCCGATCCGCTGGCCACCCCCGGAATGGCTGAAGCGGCCCGCCGGCTCGCCACCGCGGTCGAGCGGCAGGAAAAGGTTGTGCTTTACGGCGACTACGATGTGGACGGCGTGACCTCGCTGGCCATCCTCCACCGCTTCCTCGCCGCGTTGGGCCTGCCCAACGGCTGGTTTCTCCCCTCGCGGGAATCCGAGGGCTACGGGCTGAGCCGCGAGGGCCTCGATCGTGTCTTCGCCGCACACCAACCTTCGCTGCTCGTCGCCCTCGACTGCGGCACATCCTCGCACGAGGAAGCCGCCTGGCTGGCCGCCCGCGGGGTCGATCTGGTCATCGTCGACCATCATGAACCGAAAAACGGCACCGCCCCGTGCGTGACACTGGTCAATCCAAAGGCCGCCGGCGGAAACACGGACCTCTGCACCGCCGCACTCGTCTTCAAACTCTGCCATGCCATCCAAAAAACGACCGGCGGCCGCGAACCCGACCTGCGTGATTATCTCGACCTCGCGGCCATGGGCACCATCTGCGACCTCGCCCCGCTCCGAGGCGAAAACCGCATCATCGTCCGCCACGGCCTGGCGCGGATGAGTCAGACAAAATGGGAAGGGTTGCGGGCCCTGATGGAAGTAGCCGCGGTTGTCCCGCCCGTGACCACGGCAGAGGTTGGCTTTCGCCTTGGTCCGAGGCTCAATGCCGCCGGGCGCCTCAACACCGCCGAGGCCGCGCTGAAACTTCTGCTCACCGCCGACCCGGCCGAGGGCCGGCGGCTGGCCCAGGAGCTGGATGTCTGCAACCGGGAACGTCAGGACCTGGAGCAGCAGGTCCTCGAGGCCGCGCTCGGGTCGCTGGAGAAAAATTTCGATCCGGCCGCGGATTGCGCCATCGTCGTCGGCGGCGAGGGCTGGCATCACGGGGTCGTCGGCATCGTCGCCTCCCGGCTGTGCCGCAAGTTCCACCGCCCCGCCCTCGTCATCGGTTTCGATGAAGGCGGCGAGGGCCACGGCAGCGGGCGGAGCATCGACGGGCTCTCCCTCATCGAGGCCTTGGGCCAATGCTCCGATCTGCTCGGACCTTTTGGAGGCCACCACATGGCCGCGGGGTTGAGCGTGCATCGGGATAATTTTGACGAGCTCCGACGCCGATTTTCCGCCGCCGCGGCCGAGCGTCTGCAACCGCAGGATCTCGTGCCACGCCTCAAGCTCGACACGATGGTTGATGTGGCTGACCTCGACGAATCGCACCTGGAAGAGCTCTCGCTTCTCGAACCCTGCGGCATGGGCAACCCCGCCCCGGTCTTCTACGCGCGATCAGTGGCCCCGGTCCACGGCCCGGATGTCCTGAAAGAAAAACATGTGCGCTTCCGCGTGCGCGGCCGCGACGACCTGCTCGCCGCCATCTATTTCAACGGCGCCAGCGACAACTTCCCCCGCGCCCCTTGGGACGTTGCCTTCAAACTCGTCCGCAACGAATACCGTCAGCGCGTCAGCCTCCAACTCGAAGTCCAAAGCGTCCGGCCGGCCGCCTGAGGGACGTGGGAGGGAAAATGGAGCCATGGGGATTCGAACCCCAGACCTCCTCAATGCCATTGAGGCGCTCTACCAACTGAGCTATGACCCCTAAGTTGTTCTACCATAACGACTTGTGATTTTAGTGATAATTCGGTGTTTGTCTTAAAACACCCGGAATGCACACCCGACGAAGGGCGCGACACTGCAAATCCAAGTCGAAATTTCAAAAAAACGGACAAACTTTGGCGTGTTTGCCACTGCTAAACGCAGCTATAGAAATGTGCATGAATTGAAACGCGCCCGCAAGAAAAAGAACAGAGAGCAGCAGCATCGATCATTCACATGCGGCAAGATCCGACTTGAGTTCAGGGGGCTGAATCAGCCCTGCCATTGCGGCGCGGCGCGATGGCTCTGCGGATGGTTTCCTCGCTGCTGAATCCGAGAAGCTCTCTGACGTCCGAAATCCGCAAAACAATGGATCAGGAAACCTTGCCACGCAGGCGGCGGCGGAGGGGCCAGAGCATCAGAGCGAGCAGGCCGAGCGCGGCGACGCAGGTCGAGGGTTCGGGGATGGCGGTGATGGTGAAGGTGCTGCCGTTCCCGTCTGATCAGCAGTTGGAAGGTTCTTTCTTGGTGCAGATGCCAAATCGGCGTTTGCGGGACAACTCGGAGCGGGTTAAAGTAAAGCCATGTCTGATCGTATCCAAATCGACCCGAATGTTTGCCACGGCAAACCGGTGTTTTCCGGAACGAGAATCTCCGTTTCCACGGTGCTCGGCGCCTTGGCTTCGGGTGACGAAGCCCAGACAGTGCTCGATGATTATCCCGGCCTCACCAAGGCGGATCTGGATGCGGCGCTGGACTTCGCGAGGGAACTCAGCGACTACCAACTCTCCGCTTACGAAGCGGTGGCATGAGGTTCCTGCTCGACGAGAATTTCCCGAAGGCCGCAGTCGCCTTTCTTGAGTCTCACGGGCACGAAGCAACACGCATCGCCAGCGGGAGCGGCAGGAGCCTTGCTGATGAGCAGGTGTTTGAAGTTGCGCAAGAGCAGGCGGCCATCCTTCTGACGACGGACAGAGATTTCTAACACACCGTGCCTTGGAAATATGCACGACACCATGGAGTTGTTGTTGTTGCCCTGCGGCGCCCGAATCGCGCCAATATCATCGGGAAGCTGTCGTGGTTGCTCGAAACATTGCCACCGAATGCATTCGTAAACCGCGTCATCCACATGCGCGATACGACTTGGCTCTCCAAACCTCCTATGTCGGGGTAGTCCTCCAAAAGCTGGCAGGTCGCCAGAGATCACTCGGCATGAGCGGTGGCTACATTAAATCCTAAGTCGCTCTGAATAATGCCCCCGAGCTTGCTTCACACGAAACCGACGGCACAGGGGCCAGAGCATGAGGGCGAGCAGGGCGATCGCGGCGAGGTAGGTCGAGGGTTCGGGGATGGCGGTGATGGTGAAGGTGCTCGTGCCCTCGTTCCACGATGAGCTGGCGATGCCGCCGTTGGTGAAGGTGAAGAAGGAGGAGTTGTTGATCGTGCTTCTCAGGTCGCTGCCGAAGACAAGCGCGTTGCCTGGAGCGAAGTTGTTCACCGTGAGCAAGGCGCTCGGTGTGTAAGTGCCGAAGGATATCGTGCCTGCCGTTCCGGTGCCGAAGTCGAGGAACGAGGACTGCGTGAGGTTGAGGTTGCCGAAGACTTCGCTCACCCCGCTGCCGCGCGTGATCGTGCCGCCGCTCAGGGTGACCGTTGCGTTGTTGTTCACTTGGTTGCTTTGCGAGACGAGCAGTGTGGCCCCGCTGGCCACATTGAGCGATGCAGTGGAGCCCAAGGCCGAACTACTGGCATTGGCCAGTGCGAGCGCGCCGCCGCTGATCGTCGTCCCGCCGCTGTAGGTGTTGGCTCCGGAGAGCGTCTGCGTGCTGGCGCCGTCCTTGATGAGGCTGCCGGATCCGCTGATCACGCCGGCGAAGGTCGTGTTGCCTGTGCTGGTTCCGATGGTCAGCGAGGTGTCCGTGCCCAGCGCAACTCTCGAGCTGGCGGCTCCGGTGAGCGAGGCGATCTGCTGGCTGGCCGCGTTGGTCAATGCCGAACTGCCCGTGCCCGTGTCGTCCATGATCACGGCACTGCGGGTGTCGGTTGGCATGGCGCCGACCACGTTGGCCACGAGTGCGCCCGCGTTGCGGATGTAGGTCGGACCGTTGTAGGTGTTGGTGTTGTCGAGAGCGACAACCGCGCCGTCGACCACGAGGTCGGAGTTGGCGCTGGCACCGCTGATCACACCGGTGATGCTGAAGGATCCGCCGGCGAAGGTGAGAACGGCGCCGTTTTTGGAGAGCGATCCGGAGAGAGCGAGGGTTCCGCCGCCCGTGTTGCGTATAGTGCCCGTGCCGCTCGTCACGGAGATGTTGCGATCGATGGTGGCCGCACCGCCAGTGTAGGTCAGGCCCGTGCCAGCGCTCATGTTGACTCCCGAGGTCCCGGCGACTGCTGCATTGTTGGCGAGGGAAACTATCCCGCCGGAAATGGTCAACGCGCCGCTGAAGCTGTTGCCGCCCGACAAGACTATTGTCCCCGTGCCCGCCTTGATCAGGCCGCCCGCGCCCGAGATGGTTCCCGAGGACGTGCCATCATTGATCGTGACGACCAGTCCGGCACCCACCGCGACATCGCCGCCGTTGTAGGATTGGATCGTCGTGCCTGCGGCGTTCACGTTGAGTGTGCCGCCGGAGACTTTGGCGATCGTGGTATCCGTGCCGGTGACGTTCACCGTCGCCGTGCCGGAGACATCGGCCACCGTGTTGTTGTCGCCGGACAAGTCGGTCGTGCCGCCGGTGAAGGCGCCGCCCGATATGGTGCCCGCATTGAGAATGGTGCCGCCGTTGTTGGTCAGCGTATTGGCGATGCTGTAGTTGGCCATGTCGAGGAAGGTGTTGAGACCGACCGTCACCGCGCCCGTGCCGAAGGCGTAGAGGTTGCCCGCGGTGAGCGTGCCGCCGATGATCATGGTGCCGCCCGAGTAGCTGTTGGACCCGCTCAGGGTCATTGTCCCACTGCCGAGCTTGGTGAGCCCGAGGGATCCGCCTCCTGCTCCGGTGCTGTTGGCGATGTTGTTAGTGAGGGTGAAATTACCTCCGGTCGTGTCGAAGCCGATCGATGATCCGGCTTGCAGCCCGTTGCTGTTCACCGTGGTCAGGTTGCCGAGCAGGGTCGTGACGTTGGACGTGGTGAACCCGCTGACTCCGCCCACGGCGAAGGCTGCCGTGGCGTTGCTCGAGACGATGATGTTGGCCGCTGTCCAGAGCGAGCTGTTGCCCCCGTAGAGGGAGTTGGGGGTTGAGAACGCAAGGGTTCCCGCGCTGATCCTCACTGAGGAATAATTCAGCGTGCGATCGATCGTCCAGAGCCCAGCACCCTGTTTGGTGAGCCCACCCGCGAAGGTCGTCGTGCCGGTGACCGCACTGGAGAACAAGGAATTCCCCGCGCCGTCGAGAGTCAGTCGGGAATTCGTGTTGGCACCCATGTTCAGGGCGCCATTGATCACGCTGCCGGTGAAGAGGGTGACGGAGTTGTTGCTGCCGGTCATATCGACACCGCCATTGATCCTACCTCCGCTGAGGTTGACCAGCGCGTTCGAGTTGCCGGAAAAACTCGCGCCCAGAGCGATGCCGGAACCATCACCATTGGTGCCGCCGGAGATCGTGCCGCTGTTCACGAGGTTACCGCTCCCTGCAAAAGTGACTCCGATTCCGCCATTGCCGCCAGCGCCACCACTGCCGGCAGCCCCGCCAGTGCGAGGTATGACCGAAAGTTGTGGTTGAGAAAAAGATCGCAGGTGAATCTGACGGGGTAGTGAAAAACAAACCCGGCTGGGCGGCACATGCCGGCAGCCAGAACCCGAAAGGAAACACCTGCGATGAAT
>Ga0247838_1000025_pt1 | contig 180975 bp, 173 predicted proteins | sample LaCruzMarch2015__5_FD_189097 | JGI IMG/M metagenome (GOLD analysis project Ga0247838, IMG submission 189097) | Freshwater microbial communities from meromictic Lake La Cruz, Castile-La Mancha, Spain - LaCruzMarch2015_15m | ecosystem: Environmental > Aquatic > Freshwater > Lake | place: Spain...
ACCCAGCTAAGACATTCTTTACCAATAAGGCGTTGTAATAAATCTCGCCAATACGCTCTGGTTGATAAGAAATAGTCTGCCCAGGACCTGCATAGTCACCAATAAAATAAGAAACACCACCCGCTTGGAGGTAATTACGACGATAACTAGAAAGACCGTTTTGCATCATTGATAGACCAATCGTATCGCTTGGTCTACTCCAGCCATTGCCATTGATACTAAGACCAATCGAAAGAGAATTATCAGCCTCAGTAAAAGACATGGTCTCAGTATGGCCGTCAGAGGTAAAAGCACGGCCGTAGATACCCACATCCTTCGTTAACGCCTGCTCAGCATTAATACCAATACCGGTTTTAATCTGCGCATTAGTACGCACATTGTTGATAGCTTGAGTACCTTGGGCATTATTTTGAATAAGGTAATTAGTCGCATCCGAGAAGCGCGCCAAGATCATTTTATTGCGATAAGCCAGCACGCTGACCTTACCCGGTAATTTTGCAATATTGTGTTGACGCTCCACCTCTATTTGATCGCCGTAGGCATTGAAGATTTGCCAGTTTAAGTCGCGCCCATTAGGTAATTTTGGTGCAATCATCCGTGAGGCACGCATAACCCAATTATCAAGGTACCACTCACCTGCTAAACCCCAGCTGTAGCCACGTGCATCAGCAGCATAGTCGTAGGCAAGATAGGTCATATTGCCCCAGTTTAAAAACTGTACCCGAGGATCTTTAGCATAGCGACTGTCATCAAAAATATCCAATGTAGAAAACTGACCCCCAGTAAGCACAACTCGGTTTGCGCTAACCGTTTGGGTAATTTGATTGGCATCATCTGGCAAGACGATTCTTTCACCCTCTTGATTAATCGTTTGACGCACAAAGGCACTGACCCCCTCCCAATAAACTGGTAGACCTCAAAACTAGAGTAATGTCGTTTAGACCCATTTTAAAAAATAGGGAAAAACGATGAAAAGATCTAAATTTACTGAAGAACAAGTTACCTACGTTCTGCGCCAAGCCGAATCCGGAACTGCTGTTGAAGATGTCTGCCGCAGCATTGGAATATCGCAAGCTACCTTCTACATTTGGAAGAAAAAATATGGTGATTTAGGCGCCAGTGAAGTGCGTCGCCTGCGTCAACTGGAAGAGGAGAATCTCAGGCTCAAAAGATTAGTTGCAGATCTGACTTTAGATAAAAGCATTCTTCAGGAGGTGATTAAAAAAAAGATCTAAAACCTTCGCGTAGACGGATCCTGGCCCAATGGATCCGTCAAACCTATGGTGTCGCAATCGAGCGCGCTTGTGACTTGGCAAAGCTTTCACAAACAGCTTGGTACTACACCGCCAATCAAGATCAGCAAGAAGGGTTACGCATGCGGATTCGGGAGATTGCCAATGCTCGCCCTCGGTTTGGATACGAACGGATCCATGTATTGTTACGGCGCGAAGGTTGGCAAATTAACGTTAAACGGGTCTATCGCCTCTATTGCCTAGAAGGCTTGCAGGTTCGGATGCGAAGAAGGCGCAGAAAACGGCTTAGCCTGCACCGAGGTATGCCAGCGCCTGCAAACGGAGTTAACGAGCGCTGGAGCATGGACTTTGTCCATGATCAACTGGCCAATGGATTGGCGTTTCGGGTGCTGACAGTGATTGATAACTGGAGTCGCGAGAGTGTCTTACTAGAAGTCGGTTTTCGATTGACTGCGCAAAGTGTGATTGACGCCCTCAATCGCGTTAATAAATTCCGTAAGCTGCCGACCTCTATTACCGTCGATCATGGCCCAGAATTTACATCCTTGGTTATGGATGAGTGGGCTCATGTTAGTCGGGTAAATTTAGCCTTTACAAGGCCTGGAAAGCCCACAGATAATGGCCTTTGTGAATCTTTTAATGGTCGACTTAGAGATGAGTGTTTGAACGTGCATGAGTTCAAAACCATGGAGGAAGCCAAGCGGATTATTGAAGCCTGGAGATGTGATTACAATGAACAAAGGCCTCATAGCTCCTTAGGAAATCTGACCCCTAATGAGTTTGTAAAACAAGGTCAGAAAACTCGGTCATGAATGACAGGATTCTAGTTTTAAATCCTCCGGTTATTGGGGGGAGGTCAGCACGAGCAGAATAAAACTTTGCTTGTGCCCCATTGGCTTTCGTGGCCTCACCATTGGTAAAGCCACCTAGACCAGCCAAATCCGAAAACGGCACCCCTGAAACTACCTCTGGATTGAAATACACATCGGTATTTGGAGCAATTCGTGCGCCAAAGAATAAAGTTCCCGACCAGGTATAGCTCATGGACTTTAATGCCGACAAGCTATTTTCACCAGAATAGGATGCTGTGAAATTGTTATAGCGTTGATTAATGTAAGTGGTTTGCCCGTGAATATTTACCGGTATTCCAAAGATCGATCCTTCCGTTGGTAACCAAGGAAGGTCATCTCCAAAACTCGCTATTTGATCGGCGCCTGAGCCTGCTTTTTGAGCTAATGCTGAAGTGCTCAAAAAACATAACAAGATGATGAGATAAAACTTGTGGATCATGCACGATTTCTTTTTAGTGGCAACTGAGCTAATTTAGTAATGCGGCACAAAGTAAGATTAAAGCTCAACATCGGTGCAGGGTAAATTATCCCAAAAAAGGGCTATTGTGCCTAGGTTTGATGTGATTTTAGTGACTTAAAGGGTCTTAGCCGAGGGTTCGGCGATCCATTAAAGCTCTAGCCAAGGTGCCAGCATCCACATATTCTAGCTCTCCACCCACCGGAATGCCTCTAGCAATTCTGGTGACTTTAATGCCTTTGACTTTGAGAACTTCTCCAATGTAATGGGCGGTAGCTTCGCCTTCACTCGTAAAGTTGGTTGCAAGCACCACTTCTCTCACTGGCACACCAGTATCGGGTTGTTCAATTCGCTTTAGTAAGCGGTCAAAATGAATTTCATTTGGGCCCATGCCATCAAGTGGTGAGATACGCCCCATGAGTACAAAGTAATTTCCTTTAAAGCTCAAGGTCTGCTCCACCATCACTTGGTCAGCGGGGGTTTCCACAATACAAAGTAAAGAAGAATCGCGGCGATCATCACTGCAAGTACTGCACAGCAAGGTTTCTGAAAAAGTATTGCAACGGATACAGTGGCCTACAGTTTCTACTGCCTCACCTAAAGATTGGGCAAGCACGGCTGCGCCATTGCGATCATGTTGCAATAAATAGAAGGCCATGCGCTGAGCAGATTTGGGCCCCACTCCTGGTAAAACCCTTAATGCCTCAATCAAACGCCCAAGCGCATCTTTGGGGGCTTCATGACGTGCCATTAATAAACCATTCTCAAAATGGCAACTTAAATCCAGGGGGCATGGGCATGCCAGCCGTAGCGCCAGACATTACTTGTGAACTAGCTGCCTCTACTTGTTTAAAGGCATCTGTATAGGCGGTCACGATCAAGTCTTCTAGCATCTCTAGATCATCCATGGCACTTGGATCAATTTGCACGCGTTTCATTTCATGTTTACCAGAGATTGTGACTTTGACTAAGCCGCCAGCAGCTTGACCAATCACTTCTAACGCAGCTAACTGCTCTTGCGCTACTTTCATCTTCTCTTGCATCTGCTGAGCTTGTTTCATCAAACCCGCAAGGCCACCTTTCATCATCGCTTATTTTCCTTTTGCCTATATAGCTTGTTAACAATCAATTTAAAATTGGGTAGGTGGTATATAGAGTTACAGCGGCTTCACAGAGCCACCCACTACAGTAGCTCCAAACTCTTTTTCTAATTGCAAAATAAATGGGTCTTGCGCAATCATTTGTTCAGCATTTTGTCTTTTTTCGTGATGTATCTGCGCATCTACTTTAGCCACGGTTTTACCCTCTACTACACCTTTTTCGATGATGACTTTGACAGGCTTACCAAAATGAGCTGACAAGGCATCAGCAAGGCGCCCTACAGAAGCATCCGATGCAAGCTGGGGCAAGAGTGTCACGATGGTTGCCCGCACCCCTAAAGCAGAATCTACCCACTCTTGTAACTCCGTCTGAAAAGCTAACTGCTGTACTAAACCCTTGACTGGTAACTGGCGCATTAAGGCATGCCAATCTGGGCGGCCCGATGCACTAGCAGCTGGAGCAGTAGATGGCATGTCAGGTTTGGAGACTGGGGGTGTTAGCGGCGCTGTAGATCTAGCTGATTGATTGGCAAGCGCTTTTGGTGCAGTTACTACAGGCGGTGCACCATTACTAGTAGCCTTAACCGGTGTTTCACCGCCAGGACGAAAAGCTAACATGCGTAAGAGCGTCATGGCAAAGCCAGTTTGCTCATCTGGTGCTAGCGAAAGATCCGGACGGCTAGTAATACTAATTTGGTAGAAGAGTTGTGCCTCCTCTTTCGTGAGTAGCTTAGCCAAGCGACAAATCTCTGCGGCCTCAGGCCAATCTTCTAAAACGGATTCGGGAACGATTTGTGCAGCAGCAATCTTCTGAATCAAACTGGACAAATCGGCTAATGCCAATGAGAAAGACATACTGCGCTCACCCATCGCATTACTAATTGCAAGTAGTGTGGCCCCATCCTTGGCAATGAGAGCATCAAGAATGCGAATAAGGTAGGCATCATCTAAGGTGCCTAACATCCCGCGCACCGCTGCTTCAGAGATTGTTCCAGCAGCATACGCAATTGCTTGATCGGTCAGTGATAAAGCATCGCGCATTGAGCCTTGGGCTGCTTTAGCCAAAACCCGTAAGGCATTGGTTTGATAATCGACTTTTTCTGCGGCAAGGACTTTTTCTAAATGCTCCACAATCAGCGGGACGGGCATTTGCTTGAGATTGAACTGCAAGCAACGCGACAAAATGGTGACAGGAATCTTTTGGGGGTCAGTAGTGGCCAATATAAATTTGACGTGCTCTGGTGGCTCTTCTAAAGTTTTTAGCATGGCATTAAAAGCATGATTGGTAAGCATATGTACCTCATCAATCATGTAGACCTTATAACGGGCATTGCTAGGGGCATAGGCAGCCTTCTCTAAAAGAGCGGCTATATCGTCAACCCCGCGATTACTCGCTGCATCCATCTCAATATAGTCAACAAAGCGCCCTGCATCGATTTCTAGGCAGGCGGGGCATTTGCCACAGGGTTCTGAAGTCATTTTGCCCAGACCATCAACGCCTGTGCAATTAAGGGCTTTAGCCATAATGCGGGCGATGGTGGTCTTTCCGACCCCACGAGTGCCGGTAAAAAGCCACGCATGGTGCAGTCGCCCTTGATCCAAGGCATGAGTTAAGGCCTGAACCACGTGGTCTTGGCCAACTAATTGGGAGAATGTTTTAGGGCGCCACGAACGGGCTAAAGCCAATGCTGTCATGTCATCTATTCTAACAAGCTAAAATAGGAAGTGGACGGGCCTCCCCGCATGGTGGTTTGGATAACCTGGTCAGGTCGGGAACGAAGCAGCCAAACCCAATTCTGTCAGTGCCGGGGGTCGGGCTCGTCCACCTTGATTGGCATGTGGATTACTCAGTTCATAGGCATGAAGGGGTATCCAGCGGTAAATGAATTCCACCCTCAGTGGATGTATTCCTCATCCTGTGGGGTGACCTTGATTCTATTAATGCCCATAGACTGCCTAGGCCCTTTATTGGACTACATACATTTCATAGTTATCATGGGATAATAACAAAGTTAATTTATAAATAAAAACAAAGTAAATTATTAAATTAAACCTATTTAAATCAATACTTTAAAACAATATATGGCAACTAAGTCTATTAAAAAATCCACTGATTCTAAGAAGCTTTCTGAGGCTTTAAAGGCGCTAAAAAAGCTGCAAGATAAACATTATGGTGTGGTTGAGTCAAAGGACTTAATTGATGCTCAGCGCGCCTTGCTTTTAGAGACTGGGTTCATACGTCTAGTCATGAAAGGTTGGTACATTTGCTCCAATCCCAGTGATCACGATGGTGACTCTACCGCTTGGTATGCCAATTATTGGGCTTTTATGTCTGGCTATCTAGCTAAACGTTTTGGTAAGCGTTATTGCTTAAATGCAGAAGCATCACTTCTCCTACACACCGGTAGCACTACCATCCCTAAGCAAATTACCATTATTGCCAAAAAAGGTGGCACTAGCATCATCAAACTGCCATTTGATACCTCGCTTGTTATCTACCCAGATGAGAGGCGCGTCTCAAAAACTCGCACGGAAATACGCGGGGTTCAAGTCTTACCTATATCGGAAGCACTCTGTATGGTCGGGCCGCAGTTTTTTATCAATCACCCAATGGAGGCGGAAATTGCATTGGCAATGGTACGAGATCCAGCAGAGCTATTGGCAACTCTATTAATGGGTAATTGCCTCCCAACAGCGGCGGCTCGCCTAGCAGGCGCTCTTACTTTTGCCAATCGGCAAGATGATGCAGAGCGCATAATCAAGGCCCTAGGTAAGGCTGGACACGCCATTCAGGCGAAAAATCCATTTGAACTACCTGAACCCACTATTAGCCAGTCACGAGAAAAGTCTCCCTATGTTCTTCGCATTCGTTCAATGTGGGCAAAGTGGCGGGAAGATGTCATTCATCACTTTCCAAAAGCCCCCGGTCTTCCGAAAAGTCCAACAGCCTATCTGAAGCAAATTCAGGAGCGCTATGTAGCCGATGCTTATAACTCTCTCTCGATTGAAGGCTATCAAGTTACAGATGAATTGATTGAGCGCATTGCCAAAGAGGGCTGGAATCCTGAGATCAGTGAAGCGGATAAAAAGAGTAAAGATGCTCTAGCCGCTCGTGGCTACTTTTTGGCCTTTAACGAAGTAAAAGAAAGCATTAAGTTAATTTTAGCTAAAGCCAATTCTGGTGATGTTGTCAGAAAAAGTCATCATGATTGGTATGCCGCGATGTTTAATCCTGCAGTACTGGCAGGTATTTTGCAACGCCATCAGTTAGCTGGCTACCGTACTGGCCCGGTTTTTATTCGCAGTTCTTTGCACACACCCCTACCTAGAGAGGCTCTCCTTGATAGCATGGAAACTTTGTTTGATCTGTTGTTCAATGAACCAGAGGCATCAGTCAGAGCGGTGTTAGGTCATCATCTATTTGTATTTATACACCCTTACTTTGATGGTAATGGTCGTATTGGACGCTTTCTGATGAATGCCTTGCTAGCCTCCGGTGGCTACCCTTGGACTGTAGTACGAGTGAGTGAGCGTAAGCGGTATATGAATGCCCTTGAAAAGGCGAGCGTTGATGGGGACATAAAGCCTTTGGCAAAATTTCTAGCGGGAGAAATGGCCCAAAAATAAATGGGCCATTTCAACCCACTTTAGATTCCCATGTTTCCTAGGTGCTGAGCAATACGATCCATCGGATGTTCAGAGCTAGCCAGTGGCGTCCCAAGGGTTGCTGTCCGTGCCCGTATAGGCTGCACACCCTGAATTGCTGATTGTCTTATGTTGGCAATACTAGAGCTAGGCCTTTCAATCGCCTCGTAAATCGACTCAATCATGGTCTGCCACTGCTCTGGCCTATTATTTTGAACAAAGACTTGCATGTAAAACGGGTCTGACATGTATTTATTAAAACAGATTGCCTTATCAATGTGATCGATTTCATCTGAGCGGGTATTTAAGAGCTTGAGCATTTGCAGCTTTGCTTCTGATACCTATTCGGAAGGCTTTTTCTGGCTATCGTCGATAGTCATCACATTTATTCGAGAGCGGTCTGCACAATCCACCAATTGAATGATGGGTATCCCCTGAGGGTAAGCCAACAATCCTACGGAAAACTCAGGGGATGACTATGGAAGTAATGAACTTATCGAAACCATTTAGCGTTAATGTTTACAGTGACTTCAGAAGGAGTAAGCCGGGTCCTTGGGTACGCATCGGGGAGTTTGACAAGCTTGATGACGCTATCGAAGCATGTAAGAAGGTTGTGGACGACTTTCTTCAGTCACCCATCAACGCATTTATAGGCTCTGAGAGGCTTGAAACTGCTTTTTTGAGCTATGGGGATGTTCCAGCCATTAAAGGTGCCGAGAACCTAGACCCCCAGAGCGAACTCGATCCAAACTAGCGTTAACCTTAGATGAACGGGAAGCCATCTCACGCGGCCTAGCAAGCGGTCAATCCATGAGATCGATTGCCACTGAGTTAGGTAGATCACCTTCCACGATTAGTCGTGAGATTGGTCGTAATGGTGATCCAGAGAGTTATCGAGCCAATCAATCAGATCAGGCTGCTTGGGATCGAGCGCAGCGTCCGCAGACTTGTAAACTAGTCTTGAATAAAACCTTAGCGCATCTGGTGGCAGATAAACTGCAGCACTACTGGTCACCACAACAGATTGCCGGATGGCTAAAAGAGACTTATCCAGATCAGGAGGACTATCAGGTGTCACATGAGACGATCTACCGTAGCCTCTTCATCCAAGCCCGCGGAGCCTTAAAGAAAGAGCTCACCCAGCATTTACGACGTACCCGCATCATGCGCCGCTCACGTCATCACACTCTGAAAGATCGGGATCTAGGCAGCATCAAGGATGCCATCCCTATTAGAGAGCGCCCAGCTGAGGCGGAAGATCGAGCTGTTCCCGGTCATTGGGAAGGCGATCTTTTATATGGGGATGCCAATAGTCAGATCGCCACTCTCGTAGAGCGCCAAACCCGTTATGTGATGCTAGTCAAGGTGGCTCGTAAAGACAGTGAGACGGTGGTCAATGCACTCATCAAGCATGCCCGCAAGTTACCGCAAGAGCTCTACAAGTCCTTAACATGGGATCGGGGTAAAGAAATGTCTGAACACAAACGCTTCACCCTAGCTACCGATGTGCAAGTGTACTTTTGCGATCCTCAGCATCCATGGCAACGAGGGTCTAATGAAAATACCAATGGCTTACTAAGACAATACTTCCCTAAAGGAATGAGCGTAGCCAATTACTCCCAAGCCAAACTCAATGCTGTAGCAAGGCAACTCAATGAACGTCCTAGAAAAACACTAAACTATCAAACACCGGCAGAACGTTTTGCCCTAACTGTTGCATCGACGGGTTGAAATCAAGGTGTGCAGTTGACACTCGACAGTACAAACAGACTTTTTTCATCCCCAAACCCCTTCTAAATACGTTCTAGAAGTGGTGGAAGATAAAGGATTGGGGGTGGTTTACAAGACTGTTCTTGATGTGAACAAATTACCCAAAAATATGGGTTGAATACATGGGTTGAAACAATAAAAAAAGTCCTCGTAAACTGTTGATTTACATGGACTTTGCACTACTGGCGGAAGGGGCGGGATTCGAACCCGCGGTAGGCTATTAACCTACGTACGCTTTCCAGGCGTATGACTTAAACCGCTCATCCACCCTTCCGTAAACCCTCGATTATACGGTTAACAAAAGGGTGAGAGCAGTTTTGCTTAGAGCGCCTCTTTAAGTTGATCCAAAATTGCTGGATTTTCCAAAGTAGAGGTATCTTGGGTAACCTCTTCGCCTTTTGCAATGACACGCAATAAGCGACGCATAATCTTGCCAGAACGAGTCTTAGGCAAGTTATCTCCAAAACGAACATCTTTCGGTTTGGCAATAGGGCCAATCTCTTTACCCACCCAGTTACGCAGCTCAGTCGCAATCTTCTTCGCTTCGTCGCCTGTTGGACGTCCGCCTTTAAGCACCACGAATACGCAAATAGCTTCACCAGTTAATTCATCTGGGCGACCTACTACCGCTGCCTCAGCTACCAATGGATTAGCAACTAAGCATGACTCGATTTCCATCGTGCCCATACGGTGACCAGAAACGTTCAAGACGTCATCAATACGACCTGTAATCGTAAAATAGCCCGTTTCTTTATTGCGGATAGCACCATCACCAGCTAAATACAGAGTACCTCCTAATTCTTCTGGGAAGTAAGACTTAACAAACCGATCAGGGTCATTCCAAATATTACGAATCATGGAAGGCCATGGGCGCTTCACAACCAAAATACCACCTTGCCCATTAGGTACATCTACGCCAGCCTCATCCACAATTGCCGCCATAATGCCAGGCAATGGCAAAGTGCATGAACCCGGAATCATAGGGGTCGCACCTGGTAATGGTGAAATCATATGGCCACCTGTTTCGGTTTGCCAGAATGTATCGGCAATAGGGCAACGTGAGCCGCCAACATTTTCGTAGTACCACATCCATGCTTCAGGATTAATTGGCTCGCCTACTGAACCCAAGAGACGCAATGAGGACAGATCATAGCTCTTGGGGTGTACTGCTTGATCATTGCTTGAAGCTTTAATCAAAGAACGAATCGCTGTTGGTGCAGTGTAAAAAATTGTTGCTTTGTGTTTTTGAATCATGTCCCAAAAACGCCCAGCGTTTGGATAAGTGGGCACACCTTCAAACACAATCTCGGTAGCGCCTACTGCGAGAGGGCCATAGGTAATATAGGAATGGCCTGTGACCCAACCAATATCCGCAGTACACCAGAACACATCGTCTGGCTTGATATCAAAGGTCCACTTCATGGTCAAAATAGCCCACAAGAGGTAGCCACCAGTAGAGTGCTGTACGCCCTTTGGTTTGCCTGTAGAGCCTGATGTATACAGAATAAACAGTGGGTGCTCTGCGCTAACCCACTCTGGCTCACAAGTAGTGGATTCATTAGCCACTACCTCGCCCATCCAAGAATCGCGCCCTGCAGTCATTGGAATATTGCCACCAGTACGTTTGTACACAATGACATTTTTGATTTTTTCGCATTCGCCTAAAGCCAAAGCTTCATCAACGATTACTTTGAGTGGCAATGCTTTTCCGCCACGGAATTGTTCGTCTGCAGTAATCACAGCAACTGCGCCTACGTCTACGATTCGCTCTTGCAAGGATTTAGCTGAGAAACCACCAAATACTACTGAGTGAATCGCGCCGATACGCGCGCAAGCTTGCATTGCCACAATGCCTTCAACTGACATAGACATGTAAATAATGACGCGGTCACCTGACTTGATACCCATTTTGCGAAGCGCATTGGCCATCTTGCAAACACGGTCCAACATCTCTTTATAGGTCACATTAGTGACAGCACCATCATCGGCTTCAAAAATGATCGCAACCTTATCACCCAAGCCATTTTCAATTTGGCGATCTAAACAGTTATACGAAGCATTAGTTAAACCATCTTCAAACCACTTATAGAAAGGCGCCTTAGATTCATCAAGAACCTTGGTAAAAGGCTTTTTCCAATACATATTCTCTCTTGCAAGACGACCCCAAAAACCGTCATAATCTTTTTCAGCTTCAGCACAAAGCTGGTTATAAGCCTCCATTCCTGAAATGGCAGCCCCTTTAACAAAGTCTGCAGGTGGGTTAAATACGCGGTTTTCTTGCATTAATGGTTCCATGCTTCACAGCCCTCTATCTAGTAATCAATGATCTATATCTGCGAAAATAACGCAGAATGTCGAGAATGCTTTCTCAAGAGCTAATAAGATAAGTGAAAACACGGGGGATTTGCTCTATGGCAAACCCTTAAAATAGGGCAAACCGGACCAATTAATTAAAAAACATGACAAATATCAAACAAAATGACCTTATCCAAAGCGTTGCTGATGCATTTCAGTTCATCTCTTACTACCATCCCAAGGACTTTATTAGTGCTATGGGTAAGGCTTATGAGCTAGAACAAGGGGAGGCAGCTAAAGATGCAATCGCTCAGATCTTGACCAATAGCCGGATGTGCGCCGAAGGTCACCGCCCTCTTTGTCAAGACACAGGTATTGCGGTGGTTTTCCTCAAAATTGGCATGAATGTGCAATGGTCAGATGCCACTATGAGCGTTTCTGAGATGGTCAATGAAGGGGTGCGCCGTGCTTACCTGAATCCGGATAATATGCTCCGTGCTTCTGTATTGAGCGATCCTGCTGGCAAACGCAAAAACACGGGTGATAACACCCCCGCCGTGATTCATTATGAAATCGTCCCTGGCGATGACGTAGAAGTCATTTGTGCTGCCAAAGGTGGTGGCTCTGAAAACAAGGCCAAGATGGTCATGTTAAATCCATCGGACTCGATTGTGGACTGGGTTCTGAAAACCGTACCCACAATGGGTGCTGGCTGGTGCCCTCCTGGCATCTTAGGTATTGGTATTGGCGGCACTCCAGAAAAAGCCATGTTGATGGCCAAAGAATCCTTAATGGGTCCTGTGGATATTCAAGAATTGATTGCTCGTGGAGCTAAAACACGTGCTGAAGAGCTACGTTTGGAGATTTTCCATAAGGTAAATCAGCTGGGCATTGGCGCTCAAGGTCTAGGCGGCTTAGCCACCGTTTTAGATATTAAGATTATGGAATACCCAACCCATGCCGCTTCATTACCTGTAGCCATGATTCCGAACTGCGCTGCTACTCGCCATGTTCACTTCCATTTACATGGGGATGGCCCTGCTAAGCTAGAAATTCCTTCTTTATCCGATTGGCCAGATGTTACTTGGACACCCGATACCAAAAAATCCAAACGCGTTAATTTGGATACCCTAACCCCTCAAGAGGTAGCAAGCTGGAAAGAAGGTCAAACTCTATTATTAAACGGCAAGATTTTGACTGGACGAGATGCGGCGCATAAACGCATTGCTGACATGCTTGCTAAAGGCGAAGAGCTGCCCGTCAGCTTTAAGAACCGCGTGATCTATTACGTCGGCCCAGTAGATCCCGTACGTGATGAAGTGGTTGGTCCTGCTGGCCCTACCACCTCAACTCGAATGGATAAGTTTACAGAGATGATGTTAGATAAAACAGGTTTGATTTCTATGATTGGTAAAGCTGAGCGTGGTCCTGAAGCTATTGAAGCCATTAAAAAACACAAATCCGCTTACCTCATGGCAGTTGGCGGCGCCGCTTACCTCGTCTCCAAGGCGATTCAATCGGCCAAAGTCGTAGGCTTTGCCGATTTAGGAATGGAAGCCATTTATGAGTTTGATGTTAAAGATATGCCCGTTACCGTTGCTGTTAGTTCTAGTGGCATCTCAATGCATCACATAGGGCCAAAAGAATGGCAAAGCAAAATTGGCAATATTCCAGTGGTCATTGCTTAAGACATTGCCGTGAATTAAATCAGATAGAGATAAAAGTGAAACGGTTGATTGCTTGGCGCTAATTGGAGTTTTTGATTCTGGCATAGGAGGCTTATCTATTTTGGATGAGGCTTTGCGCCAGCTTCCAGAACAGGACTACATCTATTTAGCAGACTCGATCAATGCTCCTTATGGAGAAAAGTCCAGTGAGTGGATAGCCATGCGCAGCCTAGAGCTTTGTCAATACTTGGCAAGTCAAGGTTGTGATGCAATTGTGGTGGCCTGCAATACAGCTACTGCTCAGGCAATACAACACATCCGCCTCGAACTCAAAAACATTCCGATAATTGGGGTTGAGCCAGGCATTAAACCTGCAGCCATGCAATCTGCCAAGGGTATTGTTGGTGTGCTGGCTACTGAAGCTACGCTAAAAAGTGATAAATTTAATGCCCTATTGGCAACGCTTCCTAGTCAATGTCATTTCATTAAACAAGCAGGCGCAGGATTAGTGCCCTTAATTGAAGCTGGTCGAGCAGATGAAGAAGAAACCTTGGAGTTGCTGGCCAAGCATTTAGAGCCAATCGTAAATGCCGGAGCAGACACCTTAGTGCTTGGCTGCACTCACTATCCATTCTTACGCCGAGCAATTAGTAAATTGTTGGGTAATTCCATTACCTTAATTGATACTAGTCAAGCAGTAGTGCGCCAACTCAAACATCAATTGCAACTACAAGGTAAATTGAGCGCAAGCGATTTACCCGGCGCTATCACTTTTATTAGCAGTAAAGATGGTGTCAATCTTCTCAAAATGGCACAAGAGTTGATGCACAGTGATCTTGATCTTCATCACACTTACTCGCGAGCATTAGGCTAAGCTCATGAGCTCATTCTTGTCCCGCGTTAATCATCTGCTGCCGTTTGATAAAACTGAGCGCATTATTATTGGCATTGTGCTTGCTTTGCATGCACTCTTTTTTATCGGCTTTCATAACAGTATGAAACCCAATGCAGATGAGAGCTTAGATGACTCTCGCGTAATGGCTAATCTAGTAAGCCCAGAAGCTGCCAAGCAGCCCCAAGCTGTGCCCACCCCACCTCCACCCAAGCCAAAACAAGAACAGAAGAAAAAACCGGTAGATGAAAAATCTACCCAAGCTCCTGCGCAAAACCAGCAACAATCTCCCGCTCCCCCCACTCCCTCTATGCCACAGCAATCGAAGAACGAATCTGTGCTTCCCAATGCAACTGTAGCCCCCTCCACTAACTCTGGGGTGGGCGGCACACCGATTCAGACTGATATTGGTAAACTAGTCGTCGTATATCAGCCAGATGCCGATGCCTACTACCCCTCGTTTTCTAAAAGGTCTGGGGAACAAGGTGAGGTGGTGGTTAGATTAATTATTGATGAAACGGGAATTGTGGAAGAGGTTGCTTTATTGCGCTCTAGCTCATTTCCCCGCTTAGATCGGGCCGCTACTGAAATTGGACGTCGTTATCGCTTTAAACCGTTTTTGGTAAATGGCACTCCCAATCGGATTTCTACTAACCTCTTAATTAAATTTAATTTAAAGAATTAACCATCATGAATACACCATTTGGCTTAGCTAATCTCTGGCTTGAAGGCGATATGATTACCCGCTTTGTGGCGCTCGCGCTATTAGTCTGCTCGATCGTCACTTGGGTCATTTTACTGAGTCGCTATTGGGAGCTACGTAATCTTCGTAAATTTAGGCCAGAGCTCGAACAATTTTGGCGCGCCACTTCCTTTGACCAAGGCTTAAATGAATTTACTAGCCATCCTAACAATCCCTATTATCGAATTGCTAAAGCAGCTACTAGCGCATCCGTGCACCATCAAAGCCAATCCACTAACCACCGCGAGCTATTGCAAACCCTAAACTATGCTGAATGGATGTCTAGAAGTATCAAGACCAGTGTTGAAGGGGTGGCAGCTCAGCTACAAAAGGGCTTGACCTTTCTAGGCTCTACTGGTGCTACTGCACCCTTTATTGGTTTATTTGGAACAGTTTGGGGCATTTATCATGCCCTAATTGCAATCAGTAGCTCTGGTAGTGCGCAAATTGATCAAGTAGCAGGCCCGATTGGCGAAGCGCTCATCATGACTGCTTTAGGTTTAGCAGTGGCGATTCCAGCAGTATTGGGCTTTAATGGGATTAATCGCGCTAATAAATTGCTAGTTGCTGATCTCAATCGTTTTGGCAATGATCTTCTAGCTTACTTTGTTACTGGCGCCCGTGTGAAGTCTGGGGAATAAGCATGTCTTTTCATCTACAGGAAGACCAGAACGAAGACAGCATCATGGCTGAAATCAACATGACACCGATGGTCGATGTGATGTTGGTACTGTTAATTATTTTCATAATCACCTTGCCGGTAATACAGCAGGCGGTTAAGGTTGAGCTCCCAAAAGCCAATAGCGTGCGCAATGAAGTAAAGCCCGAGTCAGTGCAACTCTCCATTGATGCCAAAGGACAGATCTTTTGGAACAGCACCCCTATTGATCTAGAAACTTTTCATGGCTATGCAGAAAAAGCTGCGCAGAAAGAACCGCAGCCAGAGATTAACTTAAGAGCCGATAAATCCGTTAAATACGAATACGTTGCTCAGGTTTTGGCTGCATCACGTCGCGCGGGATTAACCAAACTAGGATTTGTGACCGAGCCTAATTAAGGCGTGGTTTTGGCAATGAAGTAGGCCTGTACAACTGGGGTACACCACACTACCCCATCCCCGATTTGTCCAGTTTGACAAATAGAGACAATCTTATCCATCAGCACTTGAGCAAATTCATCATTGCAAACAATTTCAATTCGTATTTTGGCTGAGTAATCGGTCAGTTCATCTTTAATATTGACTTTCTGAGATCGAGCAGGGGCACCAAATCCCTCCGCCTTAGAGATTGTCATCCCCGGAAATTCCGGTAAATTAACCAGCGTACTTCTCAGAATCGCCAATTTATTCGGACGAATAATCGCCTTTACTTCCATCATGCTTCCACCTCTTTATCTTCAAACCACCTATATAAAACAGGTAATACCAGTAATGTTAATGCGGTTGACGTAATCAATCCAGCTATAACCACTGCCGCTAAGGGTCGGGTTACTTCAGAGCCTGGTCCACCAGAAAATAGCATTGGCACTAGAGCCAACATCGCGACCGAAGCTGTCATCATTACCGGTCTAAAACGATGCCCACAACCATGTAGCAAGGCATCTTCCATCGAGTAACCATTTTCTCTAAGCTGCTTGATAAAGGAGATCAATACCACGCCATTAAGTACCGCAATTCCCCATAGATTGATAAAGCCAACTGCTGCAGGAACTGAGAGATATTCGCCAGTAATAAATAAACCAAATACCCCACCAATTGATGCAAATGGCAAAACTAAAATAATTAATCCAGCCAAGCGTAGGGATTTAAAAAGCATGAACAGCAAGAAGTAAATTGCAATGATGGTCAAAGGAATAATGATCATCAAACGGGACATGGCACGCTGCATATTCTCAAACTGGCCACCCCATTGCAATGTATAGCCCTGAGGCAATTCCACATTTTTCTCAATTAAGCGCTGCGCTTCTTTAACAAATCCGCCTAAATCACGACCTTCCACATTAACCCCAACCACTAGACGGCGTCTGCCCGATTCACGAGAAATCTGCGCCGGCCCATCAACCACAGTAATTTGAGCTAAATCCCTCATCAAAACTTGGGCGCCGTCAGGAGAATGCAAAATAATATTCTCAATTGCATCAACATTGTTTCTATAGGAAGTAGGATAACGAAGGGCTAAGGGGAATCGTCTCTCACCCTCATAAATGGTGGACGCCTGCTTACCGCCAATCGCCGTTTCAATAACTTCATTGACATCGGCTACATTAATTCCATAGCGCGCAATCGCATCTCGATTAATTTTAATATTGAGATAATTTTGACCTGAGGCCTGCTCAATACGCAGATCATTAGCCCCTTTCATCTTCATTAAGGTTTGGCCTATCTGCGAGCCTAACTTTTGCAAGACTGTCAGGTCTTCGCCAAAAATCTTAATCGCTACTTGAGATCTCACCCCAGAGACCATCTCATCTACCCGTGCTGCAATCGGCTGAGAAATCGACAACTCAATACCTGGAAGCGTTTTAAGTTTTTCACGAATCTGCTGCCCAATCTCTTCCTGACTTAGGCTACGATCACCCAAGGGCTTTAAGGTCACAATCGGATCAGATTCATTGGGCTGACCTGGGTCTGCAGATGAATCTCCCTTACCCAAACGAGATACAGCCATCTCTACACCTGGAATAGTCATGATGCGTTTGATTGCCTCGAATTCCAACTTAATTGACTCATCTAAAGAGATATTGGGCGCCCGCACAATGACTGGGGTAATCGAACCCTCCTGCATCACGGGAATAAAGGCTTTACCTAACATTACAAAGCCAACGATGCTGATCCCTAAGGCAATAAACGCTCTTTTGACTACCAATTTGGGATTAGCCAAAGACCAATGTAACCAGCGCTCATAAGGGGCACGCATTTTCTTGACTATCTTTGTATCGTCTTCACTACCGCCTTTTAGTATGTATGAGCACAGTACAGGCGATAAGGTAAATGACAAGATCAAAGAGATTGTCAGAGCAATAGCAATCGTAATGGCCATTGGGGCAAACATTTTTCCTTCCATTCCCTCTAAAGACAGTAATGGCATAAATACCAGAATAATGATTCCCACTCCAAATAAGACAGGCTCTCCTACCTCAGAGGCGGCCTCTAAAATAATCCGATTTTTAGATTCTCCAGACTTGAGTTTTTCACCTAATTTAGCAAAGGTGTTTTCTACCACTACCACTGATCCATCGACCATAATGCCAATCGCAATCGCAAGACCCCCTAAGGACATGAGGTTCGCAGAGATTCCATAACGATTCATCACCAAGAATGTTAACAAGGGTGTTAATACCAAGGTGGCCACGACAATCAGAGAGGAGCGAACATCTCCTAAAAATAGGAATAGCAAAATAACAACCAAGATCACACCTTCAATCAACACTTTGGCGACATTAAACATAGCAGCATTCACTAGATCAGTGCGATCATAGAACGGCACGATTTGCAAGCCGTCGGGTAATAATTTACCTTCGTTGATTTGTGCCACTTTCAGCTTAATTCTATTAACTACTTCACGTGCATTCCCCCCACGAATCATTTGAATGATCCCTGCAACACTTTCGGTATAACCATTCTTAATGGAAGCACCTTGTCTTATTTCGCTGCCAATGACAACTTCCGCCACGTTTTTAACGTATACCGGCGTGCCCTTCTCTTCTTTGAGAATAATTTTGCCGATATCTTCAGGCTTAGTAATCAAGCCAATGCCGCGAATCAGATAGCGCTCAGAATAGGTAGGTAGCTGACCACCCCCTGAATTAGCATTATTTCTAGCAAGCGCTTCATACACCTCACGCAAGCTCACCTGATAGTGGCGTAATCGTTCGGGATTGACTAAGACTTGGTATTCGCGTGCATAACCACCTACGGTATTGACTTCAGCAACCCCCGGAATTGATCGCAATAAGGGTCGCACAATCCAGTCTTGCACAGCGCGACGATCCTCTAGATCCTCTACTGTTAATTCTTTTTGTTGATCTGATGGATGATCTAGCGTGTATTGATAAATCTCACCTAGACCTGTTGAGGGAGGCGCCAATACCGGAGTAATGCCAATCGGCATTTTTGAGGCTACCTCAATTAATCTCTCAGTTACCAATTGTCTCGCAAAATACAACTCGGTCTTATCAGTAAAGACCAAGGTAATTGCAGTAATGCCATTGCGATTTAATGAGCGCATCTCAGTTAGCCCAGGCAAACCAGTCATCGCCAACTCAATGGGAACCGTTACAAAGCGCTCGACCTCTTCTGGTGATCGGCCAGGAGCCTCAGCAGCAATTTGCACTTGAACATTAGTCACATCTGGAAAAGCGTCTACTGATAAGCGCTTTGTTGCCAATAAGCCCCCAATCATGAGAACGATGGCAATGATGACAATCAGTAGGCGCTGCTGTAGGGCAATTCGAACAATTTTTTCAATCATGGACTAGCTTATCCGCCGCTCAGCTGGCGCTTACGCTCAGTATTTAAGTGATAAGCGCCATCAACGGCAATTTCTTGGCCCGCTTTTAACCCAGAAATCACTGGCCGAAAACCTTTACCTTCAGGGCCTAGTTTTACGGCAACCATCCGATATTCATCATCATCTTCCCGAATAAATACATGGTCATGGTTATCTTCTCTAAAGACTGCGCCGACTGGCACCACTAAGCGGTCTACGGGCTGGCTTTCGATTAACATGGTTGCCAACATCCCAGGCTTAATTTGGCCCTGGGGATTGGGTAGCTCCATTCTGACTAGGACAGTACGCGTAATAGGATTGACGATGGAATCTACGTGAGCGACTTGTCCCTCAATCTCTAAATTGCGCAAGGCTGGAATAATCGCAGTCACTTTTTGTCCACGATGAATGAGATAAGAATTGCTTTCTGGCACTTCTGCAATGGCCCATAGCATATTGAGGTCGGCAATGGTAAATAAGGCATCAGCAGGTTGCACGACCTGACCTTTATTAATCTTGCGCTCTACTATCTCACCAGGAATAGTGGCAATCACATTGTTAATAGATTCAATCAAGCCTGATTTAGCAAGGCGATCAATACTGGCCTGATCCATACCTTGAACACGCAGTTGATCATTGGCAGCTCTGAACTCTGCTTTAGAGCTACTGGCCTCTGCTTCACGTTTTTGCAACTCTGCTAAGGCAATCACATCTTCTTTGAATAAAATTCTGGCGCGGTTAGCTGCTTGATCTGCTAGTTGGCTAGCACTCTTAGCCTTTAAGTAAGCCAGTTGAGATTGGGTTAATTCTGTCGAGGTAATTTTCGCCAAAATATCGCCCTGCTTAACTATCTGCCCCGGAATAGCCAATATCTCCGAAACACGCCCAGTCACATTCGCACCAATTCGTGAGAGGAGCTGCTCATTAAAATCAATTCTGCCAGAAACTCGTAACTCTTCAATAAAGGGGCTGGTCTGCACTTTGCCATCGGCAATCATCTTGCGTAAATCTGTACTGATGAGGACTATATTAGGATCTTGCACCGATTTAATCGATGGCCTGACATCAAACACATTAAAGTAATTGAGTGCTACTAAGAAGGCACAGAGCCAAGGAAGGTAAAAAGTGCCTTTTTTCACCCATGGCGGCGTTTGATCATATTTATTTGCCACTACTGGTGCATGCATCAAAACCCATTCATGGGCTTTTGCATACCATTCATGTTGAGTGCTTACCGTCAAGGCATATACAGCCTTGCCATGAAACTTCACCTTTCTAACTAAGAAGGCTTTCCAAACGCGCAAGCGATGCATGATTTTCATAAACTCTTGCTTCATTGCTGTCCACTTTCTATTTTCGCAAGCCACTCAGGGGTAGCTCTTAACCGTTGGATTTCAGTAGATACCGAAGCTAGATCAAAGCGTGCCTTAATTAAGTCGTTACGGGCAACCCGAAAAGTCCTTTGGGCATCTAAATATTCGAGCATGCCGCGCTCACCATATTTATAAGATACTTCCGCAATTCGCCTAGCACTAGCGGCCAACTGCACCACTTGCTGATCCAAAATTTTTACCTGATAACTCGTCATTTGGTGAAGCTTGTAAGCGAATTCTAGTTGTTGCTCAAGGCTTTGATTTTGCGCATTGAGTTGATTTTTTGCTTTAGAAGCATTTGCTTGCGCTTCGGCAATTTGCCCACCTTTAAAATCCCATATCGGAATACTTACTACCAATCCATAGAGACGATCAACAAAGTTAGGGTCGTTATATTGCTGCGCTTTAAACGAAAGCTTTGGTAAACGAGAATTCTGCTCAAAACTCAATTTAGATTCTGAAGCCTCAACATCTGCTTTTGCTTTTTGCAATTCCGGGCTCTGAGCCTGCACTTCTGCCAGCAGAACTGGAAAGGATGGAAGCTCTTCAATTTTGGGAGTTTGTGCAAGTACGGAATAATTTTGCGGCAGACCATGGCCTACGACCTGCCTTAATTGACCCTTAGCCTGATCAACCCGCAGCTTGCTAGATTCTGCATTAATTTGAGCGTTTAAAAACTCTGTTTGCGCCCTGATTAATTCAAATCTAGCTGTCTCCCCAACGTCATACCGAATCTGCATACGATCCCGAATTTGTTTGGTTAAGTTGTAATCCTCATCAGCCGCTTTTAATTCTGCTTCACGACGCAAGAGCTCGTAATAACGTTGCTGTACCTTAGAAATCGTTTCCACTTCAAATGCAATTCGTGTAGCTTCAGCTGACCTGTAGTTCGCCTCTGCTGCATTTACGCGGGGGAAGCGGTTATAAGGCATATCCAAAGGCTGGGTTACTGACCATGAAGAAACATTACCAGTGCTTAATGGTCCAGTCACCGATCTTTGCTGTCCGGTATTAAGTTCAAAGTCAGGGTTCGGAATAGCACGAGCAATTGATAATTGCCCTCTGATTGCTCTCGATTGGTCACGGGCTGCTAAGACTTGTGGGTTTGACTCTAGGGCCAAAGTAATTAATTCATTTGAAGTAAACGTTTTAGATTCTTGGGCGCAGACTGGCGCAATCATCAGCAGCAAAGTAAAGACGGGGGGCAGCACATTCAAATGGGACATAGGCACAATTTTAGCGAATAAAAATGAACCTTTAGCGTGCATTAGGGATCTTTTTTGAAAGCACTTTCCCCAAAAGAGGGAAGATTGACCCAATTTAGGGATATCTGAAATCAATTCTGGGGCAGTTTTTAGGTATTTAAGCAAAGTTAGACCATTAATTAAATTAAATGGTCTTGCCTAGATACTTACTCCCCTGATACCGAACCCCAAGGGTCGAATTGACGATATAAGGAACTCATTGCTGAGCAGGCTACTCCCCGTTTACAGATCCATTAGATCATATTATTGCCACTCTAGTGGGGGGATAAAACGTCGATTGGTGCCCGAGGCCGGAATCGAACCGGCACGACTTTTTTGAGTCGGCAGATTTTAAATCTGCTGTGTCTACCGATTTCACCACTCGGGCTCGCACTTGCAGTAATGCCGCGCTATATAAATCAAGACAAAGTGGATTTTAGCATGTCAGGCTAAGAATCCCTCAAAGCTAGAGACCTCGGCTGCTTGCTAGATTTTTAACCAAAGCCACTAAAATATGTCTATGAAGTTCTCCCCTCGAGTTTCTGGACTACTGACGGCCCTCAAAATTGGCTTTTGGTTCGGGTCTGCCTTGTTTGTGCTACTTGCCTTAGCGGGCTTGGTCTATCTTTTTTCAGCGCAAACCTCTCCTTCTGGTAAACGCGTCATTAAAAGCTTAGGCGATTCTGTGGTGATTACTTTTGATGAAAGCGATATTCCCCATATTCAAGCTAAAACTTCTAGTGATGCTCTCTTTGCTTTAGGTTATCTGCATGCTAGCGAGCGCTCTTGGCAAATGGAGATTAATCGCCGTCTTGCAAGTGGGCGACTTTCAGAAATACTAGGTAAAGATACTGTCAAAATTGATCGTTTTATTCGTACGCTTGGCATCAAACATGCTGCTGAAAAACAATTTGAACGCTACCCCATTAGCGCAAAACGTTTGTTGCAATCTTATGCAGATGGCGTCAATACAGGTAATGCGCAGCTAGGCTGGGCCCTTCCAATTGAATACTTTTTAAGTGGCTCTAGACCCGGGCATTGGTCACCCACTGATAGTGTTGCTTGGATGCTGATGATGGCGCTAGATTTAGGGGGCAATTGGCATAAAGAATTAGAGCGCCTAGAGTTATCACAATATCTGAGCACCAAACAAATTTGGGAGGTGCTTGTGCCCTACCCTGGTAGTGAGCCCGTGAGTAATGTGGATTTTGCAAAGCTGTATCAAGAACACAATGTCTTTAATCCTAAGACAAATAAACGAGAACAAAAGTTAAAAAACTTACCTGCCACTGAAATAACGCTGAACCATTTACTTGGTGGCAAAGAAGGCATTGGCTCAAATAACTGGGCTTTAAGCGGTAAGCTCACTGACTCTGGCAAACCCCTGTTAGCTAATGATCCCCATCTGAACCTATCGGCACCTGCTATTTGGTATTTTGCCCATTTAGATTCACCACAATTGCAGGTGATAGGGGCAACTTTACCCGGAATACCAGCGGTGGTACTAGGTAGATCAGAGAAGTTTGCTTGGAGCTTTACGAATACTGGGCCAGACGTTCAAGATCTCTATATCGAGCAACTTGATCCTAAAAATCCAAGCGTCTATCGCGGTCCTGATAAGCCTTTGGCATTTACAGTCCGTCAAGAAATCATCGATATTAAAGGTGAAACTCCTTTGCGATTTTTAGTAAAAGAAACGCGTCATGGTCCCGTTATATCCGATTCTTATGAGCGTGCAAATCGCGTCATTGATACTCGACACTTTGCCTTAGCGTTGCGATGGACTGCTTTGGATCTAGAAAATCAATCCGTACTCGGTTTACTAGAAATGAATCAAGCTAAAAATATAGATGCTTTTAAACAAGCCTTAAGAAAGAACTACGCCCCCATGCAAAATGTGGTGATGGCTGATGTGGATGGCAATATTGCTTATCAAGCTGCTGGGGTTGCACCTAAGCGCACATTGCATCAAGGTCTATATGGTGTTGCACCTGCGCTTGGTTGGGAGAAGCAATATGACTGGACGGGCTATATTCCTTTTGAAAACTTGCCTAGTAGCAATAACCCAGATCAGGGTTGGATTGCTACTGCCAATCAACGAATCATTGCTACCAATGACCCTAACCCCTTGACCGGCGACTGGGAACTACCAACTCGCTATGACCGCATTGTCGATTTAGTCAAATCTAAATCTAACCATGACTTTGCTTTCATGAAAACGATGCAGGCTGATACTTTGTCTTTAGGAGCAACTCCACTACTAGATCTATTTAAAGCAAGCCAAACTAAGCACCCCTTGGGAGCTCAAGCACTTGAGCTGAGTAAAGATTTTGATGGGAATATGAAAGTCGATAGTATTGGGGCTCTAATTTTTAATGCCTGGGCTGACCAACTAACTCGTCAACTCTTTTCCCGTTTGGGTTACGTCTTTACAGAAAACTATGGTTCACGCAGTTACCGTCAAGCACTGATATTGCAGTTGCAAGACCCCCATAGTGCTTGGTGTGACAATCCCAAAACAGAACAAACAGAGTCCTGTGCACAAACAGCTAGCGAGGCCTTTGATCAAGGCCTAGATCAACTGAGCGCGCAATTTGGGAGGGATCCCAAGAACTGGTCTTGGGGTAAGGCCCATGTGGCTGTTTCAGAACATCGACCCCTTAGTAAAGTCCCTTTACTAGGTGAGCTATTTAACCTTAGCCAGCCCTTTCCGGGGGATAGCTTTTCCATTAATGTGGGACGCCTAGAGCTTTTAAGGTCAAAGAACCCCTTCGAAACGAAACAAGCCCCTAGTCTGCGAACGATTTATGACCTATCTAATCTAGAGCAATCAGTCTTTATTTATCAAGCGGGTCAATCCGGTTGGGTGCAAAGCAAGCTTTACCGCAATATGAGCCCATTATGGGCAAAAAATGACTATTTACCACTCCAAATGAAACCTGAAAAAATAACGCGGCAACTAGAACTCAAGAACAAATAATGGAATCCTCAAAGCCGATCCAAGTCCGTTTAAAATGAACTTTATAACCCTATAACTGTTTAACAACCCCGATTACGAACAATGAAAAAATTAGCTGCTATTACGATCACTACCATCGTCTCTCTCTTGCCATTGACCAATGCCTATGCTGCTTGGAAAGAGCTAGGGTCTAATCAGCTGATGGTGGTCTATGTCGATCTGGATACGATTAGCGATCAAGGTGAAAAAGCACAAATTCTTTCTATGCTGGATTTTAAAAAGCCTGGGGTCAATCCCACCACCAAACAAGCAGTCAGTTCTATTATTGGAATTAATGAATACAACTGCCCTGCGGTAAGCTATCGTCCGATTGAATATAAAGAATTCTCAGGTCCTAAAGGCACCGGTAAAGTAGTTTCCGATAACAAAACACCTGATAGTGCATTTGAGCCTGTAGAAAATGAGTCTTGGGCGGCAGGGGTATTTAACGTTGTCTGCAAGCGTCAATAATTTCACTTTCATATTTAGAGTTCTAGCCATCCTCCTTTTTGGAGGGGCATTAACAGGTTGCGCTGCGCCTCTTCTAGCCCTAGGCAGTAGTAGTACTGCAGCGGCTAGCTCAGTAGGTAGTAGTGCGGTAGCAGTTGCCGTAGCCAATCCCTCTACTGCAGCTAGCGCCCTGTCCTCAGTGACTACTGGTAAGTCTCCACTCGAGCATGTTGCATCGGCTGCCACTAAAAAAGAATGCAACTTTTTAAATGCCTTAGGACCAAAACCGATTTGTGAAGATATTTTGCTTCCCCCCGTAACTGACCGTAGTGAGCTCTATTTTGGGCCAGCAGATGGACCCCAAACCCCTGCCAAATAGTAGCCCTTAGCTCTAGCTACCCCATTTAATGTATGAGACTAAAATTGACAACCATAAGAACTTTTAATTTTTGAGACATGACCCCAGAAAACTACTACCTCACTCTCACCTGCCCTAATCGCCCTGGTATTGTTGCAGCTGTTTCTACCTACATATTTGAACTAGGTGGCGATATAGAGGAAGCTCAGCAGTTTGACGATAAGGCCTCCAAACGCTTTTTTATGCGTGTGAGCTTTAGTTGTGCTGCAGATGCTATCACCTTAAAAGCAGGCTTTATCGAGATTGCAAAACGCTTTGAGCTCACCTGGGATTTGCGTGCAGTAAAGGATTTAAAACGCGTCTTGATTATGGCCTCTAAGCTTGATCACTGCCTAGTAGATCTACTCTATCGCTGGCGTATCGGTGAATTACCAATGATGATCTGTGGGATTGTTTCTAATCATCCACGCGAGGTCTACTCCAATATTGATTTTGCAGATATTGCGTTTTATCACTTACCAGTGACACCCCAAAACAAACCCGCACAAGAAGCCAAGTTATTAGAAATCGTGGCAGACTCCAAAGTCGATATGGTGATTCTGGCGCGCTATATGCAAATTCTGTCAGATGATTTATCTACTAAATTATCAGGTCATTGCATTAACGTTCACCACTCATTCTTACCAAGTTTCAAAGGTGCCAAGCCTTATCACCAAGCCCATGCGCGTGGTATTAAGCTCATTGGGGCTACCGCTCACTTTGTGACCAGCGATTTGGATGAAGGGCCGATCATTGAGCAAGATGTAACCCGCGTGACTCATGGCGATACCCCAGACGATTTAGTGCGTAAAGGTCGTGATTTAGAGCGCACTGTCTTATCTCGCGCCCTACGCTATTACTTGCATGATCGGGTCTTAATTAATGGCGCCACTGCCGTAGTTTTTTCAGACTAAAAATCCTATTTAAGGCCACTTTAATGATCTCTGGCCTCGTTCAAATTTTACTATTTCAGAGTATAGGAGAGCTATTGTCTAAGTTTGTTCTACCTACCTTGCCAGGCCCTGTAATTGGCCTTGTACTGCTGATTCTGTGGCTAGTTCTGCGTAAAGAAATCAATGCAGAATTAGCGCTGGTAGCTGATGGCTTTAGCCAATACTTTGGCTTGCTCTTTGTGCCCGCTGCAGTTGGGGTAGTTTTATTTCTGCCACAATTAAAAGCAAATGCTTTGGCAATCGTAAGCGCCTTACTCATTAGTATCGTTTTGACGATTGCCACTAGCGCGGTAGTAGTGCGCTTTTTTAGTCGCAAGATCTCGGACATAGGCCATTCATGATCGAGCAACATTCAATTGTGGAGATCTGGGTTTACCTCTCAGGCAGCCCGCTCTTTGCCCTCTTTATTACCTTAGCCGCCTATCAAATTGGTCTATGGATTTATAAGTCAACCAAGCAAAATCCCCTAGCTAATCCTGTCGCAATTGCCATTATTTTGGTAGCTAGCTTGATTCAGGTAATCGAGATGCCCTATTCAACTTATTTTGAGGGTGCGCAGTTTATTCATTTTCTGCTGGGTTCGGCAACGGTTTCTTTAGCGATTCCGATTTATCGTGGTTTAAGCAGTTTAAAAGGTCGCTCTATCCCACTCTTAGCATCATTAATAAGCGGAGGTATTGTCTCGATTGTGAGCGCTGTAAATATTGCTAAATTGTTAGGGGCAGACTCTAGTATTACTGGGGCGATGTACCCTAAATCGGTAACAGCCCCTATTGCAATGGGAATTGCTGAACGTATTGCCGTATCACCCACACTCACCGCCATTTTTGCCGTTACTACCGGAATTCTAGGTGCGATTTTGGCGCCATTTATTCTTAATGCCTTAGGCATGAAGGAATGGTGGCAGCGTGGCTTTGCAATTGGTATTGGCGCTCACGGAATCGGTACTTCACGCGCGTTTAGTATTCATCCGCAAGCAGGTACCTATGCCAGTCTTGCCATGGGTATGAACGGCGTTATTAGTGCAGTTGCCATCCCCATTGTGTATCACCTATTTAATTAAGAATACTCCCCATGCTAATTTCTCCTCCTTATGGTGGTGGCCGCGCCCCAGTATTAGCCCAAAATATCGTTGCTAGCTCGCAACCCTTGGCAACCCAAGCTGGCATAGAAGCCTTACAAAACGGGGGTAATGCTGTCGATGCAGCTTTAGCGACCGCAATTACATTGACTGTTGTAGAACCCACCATGAATGGCTTAGGTGGTGATGGCTTTGCCTTGATCTGGGATGGAAAAAAGTTACATGGTCTCAATGCCTCTGGAAGAGCTCCAGCTGCTTGGACACCAGATTATTTTGCTGGAAAATCCGTCATGGATCCGATTGGCTGGAATACGGTAACCGTACCTGGCATGGTCTCTGGATGGGTTGAGCTCTCACGCCAATTTGGCAAATTGCCTTTTGCCCAACTCTTTAAGCGCGCTATTGACTATGCAGAAAATGGCTTTCCGGTTTCTCCTGTCATTGCTAGGCAATGGCGCGAGGCAATTGCCATTCTGAAAGACCAACCAGGCTTTAGCCAAGCCTTTTTAATTGATGGTAAAGCCCCTACTGCTGGACAAATATGGAAATTTCCTGAGCAGGCAAAAACTTTAAAAGAAATTGCTGCTACTCAAGGGCAATCGTTTTATACCGGCGACTTAGCTAAAGGCATCGTGCAGTTTGCACAAGCTACTGGGGGTTGCTTTACTATGGCTGACTTTGCTGGTCACAAAGCAGAATGGGTAAAGCCGTTGGCTTTTGATTATGGCGACTATACCCTCCATGAAATCCCGCCTAATGGCTCAGGTATTGCAGCACAAATGGCTTTGGGAATTTTGCAAGCCAGTAATGTCAAACAATACCCAGCTAATAGTGCGCAGCGTATTCACTTGCAAGTAGAGGCCATGCGTATGGCATTTGCTGATGCTTACGCTTACGTCTCTGAGTGCAGCACCATGAATGTCACTACCGAAGCGCTACTCAGTAGAGATTACTTAGCTAGTCGTGCAGCATTAATTGATCATGGCAAGGCGGGCACTTACAGCGCTGGCGCTCCCCATGCTGGTGGCACCGTATATCTTTGCGCTGCTGATGAATCTGGCTTGATGATTTCTTATATACAGTCTAATTTCAAAGGTTTTGGCTCAGGCGTAGTAGCGCCCGGTGGCATTGCTTTTCATAACCGTGGCATGAGCTTTAGCTTAGTCGATGGTCATCCTAATCAAGTAGCCCCAGGCAAGCGCCCTTTTCATACCATCCTGCCTGCTTTCTTAACCAAAGGTGATAAACCCTCTATGGCCTTTGGCGTGATGGGGGGCAATATGCAGCCACAAGGCCATATTCAGTTCGTGATGCGTTTTATTGATGAATATCTGAATCCGCAAGCATGTTCGGATGCCCCCCGCTGGCGCATTGATGACTTAGGCAAACTCACCGTTGAAGCGGCGATGCCTGCAAATGTTGTTGAGGGGCTCAAAAATATGGGACATGAAGTAACGGTGATGCTAACGAACAGTTTAGATTTTGGTAGCGCCCAAGCGATTGCTTTATTAGGTGAAAATACTCAAGATGCCTATATCGCTGGGAGCGATCATCGCCGCGATGGCTTGGCGGCAGGGTTTTAGTTTCGCTTTGATCGCTGCACGCCAATGGAGAAAAACTACTTAAGAGCAATGGCAGAAATTGACTCGCCAGCACCAAGATCAGGGGATATCGCCACGACTATGAAGAAGGAAGTAAATCAAGTCAGCCCATTAAGACAGTCCTTAATAAGAAAGGGGATGATTTATAGCCCATCACATAGAGATACTGCATTTACCGTACCATTATTTGCAGATTACATGAAGCGAATTATCAAATTAGAGGAATAATCTAACTAGGCAAGCAGTTCATATAAAAGCGCTTGACCTCTTGATCACAACTCACATCCCTTGGTGAAATGGGTCGCTCTAGCGTAATACCCTCGATGGAGGTACAGCGACTCAGGGCTACATAGACCTGCCCCGATGCAAAGGCACCAGACGATAGATCTACTTTGATCTTATCAAGCGTCTTGCCCTGGCTCTTGTGAATAGTGACCGCCCAAGCGAGCATTAAAGGAATTTGTACAAAGGTGCCAATAATGTTTGGTGAAATCCGCCCCGACATCATGTCGTGGTCGTAGCGATAGGACTCCCACTGATGACCTTTCACTTCCACTGTATTGGAGTAAGGTCCGTTTTGCACCATCACCTTGACCGTATTGGGTAACAATTCTCGAACAATACCAATCGTGCCATTCACCCAACGCTTGGGAAAATTACTATCAGTTGCAGTAAACATCACCTTAGCACCTACCTTAAGCATCAGATTATTAGGCGATGGAAGATTACGCTCATCAATATTGAACTTACCCGTAGTTTGTCCAGGATAAATTTTCGGCTCGGTAGTTAAGGCGCGCAAGCCTGCATTATTGATTTGATCGGCTCTAGCATTGGTGGTGGTCAGGGTGATCGTTTGATCATCAGCCTCTTTCTTAGTTTCATAACAAACAGCATTTAAGGTATCGAGCGCTTCGTCAATATCTTGATTGATGCGGATCTGATTGAGTAGTCCTGCAAAATGGGCATCCTTCTGGCGAAATATCTTGGATAACTCCACCATCGTGACATCTTTACGATGCAGCGCCATGGCGCAAAAGAAATAAGGGCCCTCGTAACCCCGATCAGCGAGTACCTGCATATCACTACTCGACACTACTGGGGGTAATTGAAATAAGTCCCCTACAAACATCACCTGAATGCCGCCAAAGGGCTGGCTCTTCTGGGGGCCGTTCGCGCGTAGGAACAAATCCATGGCATCCACAACATCCGCCCTCACCATGGAGATCTCATCAATGATGAGTAAACGAATATCTTTATAAAGGCGCTTATCTTTTAAGGGCTTGATATCCTCTTCTGGAAAGATCAGACGTGGAGGCAAACGAAAAAAAGAGTGAATCGTGACGCCTTTCACTTGCAATGCTGCTACACCGGTTGGTGCAACTACGACGACATTGCCAGGGATGTTTTCTCGAAGATAGCCAATTAAGGTCGTCTTTCCGGTGCCCGCTTTACCGCTGACAAAAATATAGGGGTCACGACGCTCAATGGCGTCAATTACAGCTTGGTACTCAGGGGTGATTTCAATTTGTGAGAGATCAACAACAGGTGTAGTCATGCCTTATTGTTTCATGACATCAGCAACACACCGAAATCCAATATAGACCACGGCAATATCCCCCAGCTTTGATTCTACATCAGCCTCCTGTTGTCTATCAGGGCCATACCACCAAGATGCCCCGCGAGTAATGTATCCGCCATTGCGCTCAGTGGAGGTCCACTCCCATACATTGCCGCCCATATCCAATAGACCATTGACACCTGCTTTAGTAGTGCTGGATGTTACATGACCTGTACCGCGGTTTAGGGCGCCAACAGGAGCAAGGCCCTTGTAATCACCACAGCCACTTAAGCAATGAGAAACTGCCGCAGTACTGCCACCCGGAAATGGGTATCGTTGTCCTTTAACGAAACCCGCAGGCGGATTAGCTCTTTGTTCAACAAATGCGGCTGCTGTCCACTCTCCATCGGTAGGTAAACGCTTCCCAAAATAACGACAGACAGATGTGGCTTCAGATTGATTGAGGTGTACTGCTGGCTCAGCATCTTTTGCAAGAACGCCGTAAGGAGTTTTCCAAGTCCAGCCCGGTTTCTTTATAAAGCCAGACTCATAAGAGAGACCTCCTCCATTCTTCTCAGCTTGGCTGATAAATCCAGTGGAATTTGAAAAAGTCTTTACGTCAGCAATGGTCATCTCGGTTTGATCCCAGATGAGATTACCAATCTGCACTGTTGGTATAGATGATGCAGGAGCACTTTGGCTAGGTGAAGACCTCAACATGAAATACGCCGCAATCGCTGTCAGCATAAGACCAAAGAAAATGGAAACGATATCGAACTTTTTCATCAACAACACCTCAGATATAAAAAACTCCGTACTAAGAGTCTTAAATTAGAGTATACGATGGGAAAAGACCGGCTGCATTAATAAAGATCGATGCAGGTCATAGTGATAACTGAATCCTAACAAGAGTTCAAATAGTGAAAAAGCACCTTAGTAATTATAAAAAAATAAATCTACTCTGCTAGCTACCAATTCCTTAATTTCAGTTGGACTTAACCTAGCCAGCTCCTCATAAATTTCTTTTGAGATCGAGGAAAAAATATGAACGACTTGAGGATCAAAATGCGTTTCGGTTTCTTGATAAATGATGTTCATTGATGTTTCATAATCAAAGACTTTTTTGTAGGGCCTTTCAGAGCACAGCGCATCAAAGGAATCTGCCACCATAAATATTCTGGAGGACATTGGAATATCGGAGCCGCTTACTCCCTTGGGATATCCAGTTCCATCCCATTTTTCATGATGATTAGCAACGATCTCTTGGGCTTTGGAGAGCCATCCGATATGTATTACCATTTGCTCACCATGAGTAACATGCGTTTTCATGATTTCCCACTCAGCATCTGACAATGCCCCTGGTTTGAGCAAGATAGAATCTGGAATAGCGACTTTGCCAATATCATGCAAGAAACTTCCCGCAATGAGAGACTGCATTGCAGTCCCTGCATATCCCATCTCTTCAGCGATTCGAATAGCGACATAGGTTACTCGGTAGTTATGCGCGCCAGTTTCAGAATCCCTTTTAGCGACCATCTGCCCCAGCGCTTCCATCATCATGATGTGGGAGTGAATTACTTCGCGCTCTTTTAATTTATTTGCATCAATTATATTTTTATTCCAAGTACTGATATTAGAAAAATAATTTCGTAGCTTCCAGATGCTAAATAAAACAATTAGGGAAAGTGATAAGAAAAGGATGATGAGCGCATTCAATGACAAAGTGCTTAATATTTTCTGTGAGTCTATTTTGGAGGCTTCTACCCTCACCCATCCAATATGAATACCTCGAATAATGGGGTACCAAGAAACTAAACCAATTGCCTCGCTCTCATTGAATGGCTTGACTGCTCCATCCTCTAGGGTCGCGAACTTACTACCAAAGTCTAGATTGGGACGCATTCCAATACCCGCCCTTTTCAAATTGATAATCGCTTTTCCAGTCTTGTCTGTTATTGCAGCAGAAAGGAGATTGCTATTGGAGAGGGCATAACGAAGGTTAACCTCAAGAGCGGCATAATCTTTAGTAATCAGATTTTCTGCTACGGCATTAGCCAGCCCCTCAGAAATATTTAGTCCAGACTCCCTAAATGAACTTTCAATAACCTGATTAATGCTCATTGAAGTCCAAAAACTACTGGCAAGGATTAATGTAAGAACGCACAAGCCCAGCCAAATAAATAATTTGGGGTAAGGAGGTGGCTGAGTATTCTGATTACTGGTTTTCACTGCTAACGGCAAATTTTTCTAATCTCAATCTATCAATCGGCATATAGTCTTTACGGTAGTCGACAGCTATAGGATCTGGAATTTGCACATTATTTAATATCTCTGTTAAAGCCGGATCATTTTTCATTGAAAGAAATGCATTCTGAACAGCTTGTTGGACACTAGGTGGCACTCGGGGATTGGCAATAAATGGATGAGGCATAAACATGGGCGTTTTATATAAAATTCTCAACTGATTTTTTATTTCATCCGGCTCCCTAAAAAAGGTGTTGTTTACACCGCCTCCTGCAGGAACATCACCAGTCATGACAGACCAATACACATTTTTATGTGACTTAACGTATATTGGCTCAAATTTAATCCCCTTTTGCATTAAGAAAGACCGAATTAATAAGGAGGCAGCAAAGGCATTGGGTGCAGGAAATGCTATTTTCGAATGATTTAAATCCTTCAATTCATTGATCTTGCTATCCGCCCTCACAACAATTAAGCCATCTAATTTATTTTTTCCATCAGCAATCAAAGGGACATATTGATGAGCTTTAAATGCCATGACCGCATGGTATGGGTTAACAAATGCAAAATCCGCTTTTCCATTTAGTAACTGTTTTTCGAATATAGGAATAGTTGCTGGCACAATCAACTCAAAACACTGGTTTGATCTTTTACCTAAAGACTCTAACAGCGGAACCCAATAGCTGTAGAGCTGTGATATCGCCGTTTGAGGAACAACATAAACCGAGTATGATTTTTTAGCTACTATATCTCCAATGCACTCACCATGGGTCAAGAATGGAGTCCATAAAACGAGTACTACAAAGAAGTTAAAACAAATTTTTTTCATATCACTATTTAAATTGCATTGCTGTCTCATCGCATAATGACTCGTCTATAGTGAAATGACGACCTGAATACTGCAAAATGGGCATGCTAAATGCAATCCATTAAGACTTAAATTTCTCTAGATTAGATCTATCTCGAAACTTATTTTTAATTTCTTTGAAATTGTCTTTCTCCAATACAAATGCCTCTACGATTAGCGGATCAAAAGCAATATTTTTATTTCTAATGATTTCTTCTGCTGCTTGTTCATGTGTCCAAGATTTTTTATAGGGACGAACAGACACTAATGCATCATACATATCGGAAAGCGCCATAATTCGAGCAGAAAGTGGGATGTCCTCGCCTGATAATCCCGCGGGATAGCCTGTCCCATTCCACTTCTCATGATGACTAGCTGCGATATCCGCTGCAATGCGAATAACCTCATTCTGAAATTTCCCATTTTTCTTGGTTGAATGCAAAATGCTCGCGCCAAGTGACGTATGCGTCCTCATGATTTCCCACTCTACCTCCGTTAGATGACTTGGTTTTCTAAGTATGGAATCGGGTATAGCCACTTTTCCAATATCATGCAATGGCGCAGCTCGGCATATCATCTCAATCAAATTATTATCCAGTTGATCCACATAAAATCCCAACTGTAATAAGCGAGTTCCTATAGCAAAGTTATATTTTTGGGTTCTAATGAGGTGCCCACCAGTCTCATCATCACGAGATGCAGCTAAAGCAACTAGCAAGTTAATAGCTTCATATTGGCTATCATCAATTTTATTTTCCAGCTTCTTATATTTTCTCTCAGAAAACTTAGAATAAATATTGGCTTGAATTAGTTTCAGTTTTTCTGCTGCTGATTCATCTTTTTCTAACCCCGCATCCCCAATGGCCATATCTAAGTATTTCTTACTAATCTTAACTCGATTTCCACCGTCAGCCTTAGCTTCATACATTGCCATATCAACCTCGTGTATTAGCTCTAGTGAATTAGACTGTAGACCGCAGAATAAGCTCGAGCCTATGCTTGCACTACAGCGACACAGAAGTGATTTACCCTCAGGCTTAGCATCGAAAATGGGAATATTGTAGGGAGAACCTAGAGAATTTTTGATATTTTCCGCTATCTTTTGTAATTCCAATTTAGCGTCGCCTTTGTTAGCGCTGAGATCTCCTAACAATACAATAAACTCATCCCCACCGTAACGCGATGCCGTATCCGTTTTGCGCAAACATTTTTTAATCCGTTTAGCGGCCTCTATCAGCAGCCAATCTCCTGCTAAATGACCATATTCATCATTAATCAATTTAAATTTATCTAGATCAATAAATATCAGGGCTCCATAATTTTTCGTACGCTGACTCATCAGCAGCGCTTGGCTCAAGCGATCGTTAAACAGGCGCTGATTAGGCAATGTAGTCAAATGATCAAAAAAAGCCATTTTTTCAACGCTAACTTGACGTTCTCTAATTTCGGATATATCCCAATTGGTTCCAATCATCCTTTGAGCTACACCTAAAGTATCTTTAATCACAATGGCATGTGCACAAATATCTCGAATGGTTTGATTTGGCAAAACTACCCTAAATTCAGAATCAAATACTTCAAGCTTGATGGCCTCACGAATTTCTTGATCAACTCTTATGCGATCTTCGGGGTGGACTGCATTTTGCCACGACTCATAAGTATTGGGAAAATTTTGCTCCGATATTCCATAGAGCAGATACATCCCAGAGTTCCAGGTCAAAAAGTCATTTACTATGTCCCATTCCCAAATTCCAATACCGCCTGCTTTCATGGCCGTCTGAAAGGACTGTTGCAAATTTAAGTTAGCTAATTCAGCCAATTTACGCTCAGTAATATTATGCTGGATAGCTACCCAATGGGTAAAGTGCCCACCATCATCCGCTACCGGGAAAATATTGAGGGACTGCCAAAATGTCTCTCCATTTTTTTTATAATTGAGTACTTCTTCACGAATGGGTTGCCACTTTTCTAAAGCAGCGCGAATCCGCCTTGAAGTAGCTTGATCTGTTTTAGGCCCCTGCAAAATTCGCGGGGTTTTTCCAATTACCTCTTCTACGCTATACCCCGTTTCCCTGACAAAGGCCTCGTTGACATAAACAATTCGAGGTCCTGGTTTATCGATAAGACTAGCTTCACTAATTACAATAATGTCGCTGGAAGAATTGATGACCTGTAGAGCAAGCTTAAGAGCTATTTGATTATGCTGAAGATCATCCATAAGTAACCGAAATGAAAAGGTGAAAGTAAGTTAAGTTAATAATCTACTTAGATAATCATGAATAATGATTTAGATAAGTCCAAGCTAAATCCTGCAAATCAATGCTGAAAAGTGCAATCTTTAATATAGGATGGGGAAACTAAAATAGCCTCCTCTACAGTCCATGGCTCACTGTATCTAATTCAAGCCCCTGCCATCCTCTTGGAAAGTGGAATCACATAATAAAATTACAACTTTGGAGGGGAATCAAGCAAATGCGGATCAGTTCACTCATTTAGACCTATTTGCCTGACTTAAGCTGCTTCAGATAGACAAAGGTAGCCGGGTTTTGCTTGACCGGCAATATCATATAGTCCGCCCATGTCGATTAAAGTAATGTACCTCTGTTTAATTTGAATTAAGCCTGCATCTGAGAATCTGGTAAGTGCTCGGCTAATTGTTTCAATCTTGACCCCAAGATAGCTAGCAATCTCTTCACGACCCATTGGCAAAACAAATTGCCTGTCTTGATATCCCCGCTCTGCAAGCTTTAATGACAAATGGATTAAAAATCCCGCTAATCGCTCTATTGCATACAGACTACCCAAATTAAGGAAGTGGCGCTGATCTTGAGTTAGTCCATGACTTAAAATTCGATGAAGTTGACCTTGTAAAGGGGGAATTTGAGTAGTGAGGGCCTGAAACTCTGCAAATGGAATCATGCAAATTTCACTATCCTCAAGCGTGATGGCGTTTGATTGGTAGTATCCCTCATCAATACCATCTAAACCAAGCACCTCTCCTGGAAGACGAAATCCCATCACTTGATGCCGACCGTTTACTAAGGAATACTCCGTCTTGATTGACCCAAATCGCACGCTAAAAATGGAAGTAAATTCCTCCCCTTGCCGATGGAGATATTCCCCCTTTTTTAAATGAATGCGTTCTTTAACCATAGCATCAACTCGAGGAAAATCTACAATTGCAATGCCTGCCGGCAAACAAAATTGTGCAAGTACGCAAGTGGAGCAACGCATCCCAAGGTGGGCAGTTGACAGCATATCCATTGAGCGCGCCTAACTTGCTTAGATTAAAATTTGACTCAATATTTAATGCATTCCCATGGATTAGCTATCCGAATACTGCAAAAATGGCTTAATTAATGTAATTAGAGGGGTCATCTTTCGACCAATTTTATTGGGGACAAGTTACCCGCTCATCTATCTCACCTTGATTTTGGATGCACTCTGAATAGTGGTGTAAATCCACACCTTTAAGGTGCAATAATTCAGATAGTTACACTTTGGGCGTGTATGCTATAGAAAAAGCCTTTTTTCATATGAAATAATACTAATATCCACAATGAATGTAGATTCCTTTAGTGAAAGTAGCCATGACCTCAGAAATTAAACTAATTCAATCCAAGCTGCTTTCACTTGAAACTGAAGTGAGTGACTTACGTCAAGGCTACATCATCCTTAATCGGCGTTATACCAATGCGCTAATAACCCTAAAAGAGCTCACTGGCCATGCCTCGGAATCAGCCAAACGATCAGCTAATGCAGCTATCAAAGCGGCAGATGCAGCCAAAAATGCATCTACTGCGGCCACTGAAGCGGCGGCTCTATCGGTTTTTAAAGCGGCAGATGCAGCGGCAGATGCAGCGGCAAGCGCCGCCGAATCTGCGATCGAAGCAGCTACAGCAGCAGCGGCGGCAAGTGCAGCAGCAGCAGCTAGTGTGGCCGAACATGCCGAGGAATCCTGCCAAATAGCCTCAGCTCAAGCTGCAGAAGCGACGAAAATTGCGACAGAGGCAGCGACTGAAGCCGTTAAATTGTCACACCTAGCTACTGATGTAGCCAGATCTGCTCGCATAAAAAATAGTTTAAGCTAATGACGCTTCCAATAGTTCAGAACACTTAAAAATCCGAATTTTTTATGCCCCCGAAACAAGCGTTGCGAGATTCTTTTTCACTGTCCCTCGTGAAGGCCCTTGCCTTGCGATACCAAGAAATACCTTCAGCTGCTTTTGTTGCCAAGGAGTTTAATCTACGCACATCTACATCAGAGCCTATCACCCAAGAGTCAGCCCGACGCTGGCTTAGAGGCCTAGCAATCCCTGAACTGGATAAGCTATTGGTGCTGAGATCTTGGTTAAATCTGGACTTAAATGCATTGGGGATGCCCAGCGTTGAGGCGGTGGAAAAGAGAAATGCTGAATTAAAAGGTAGTACCCTCGAAAAACAAGAAGAATTTATTAACACAACCAAATCCATTAAAGATGCCTTACAAGTGCTCATGAAGGAAGTTCAACTCTTAGAAGAAAAACTGGCACAGGAAAATTAACCTGATGATTGCTATGCCAAAAAAGCTAAGTATATTTTTTTATCCGAATACTATTACCCCCGTCTTAATGTGTCTGACTTGAATATAAAGACCATTCTAATTTACTAATGCAGCTTATTCAAAACTCAAAATCTCATTTATCGGCTTTAGCTTTTGGTGATCGGTCAACGCACATCGATGAGTCCGTTTACGATATGCGGGAGCGATTAAAGTTCATTGTCACTGGGCTCATAGAATATGAATCCCTCATTGACGACAAATTATTTCGTCATCATTCATCCCTACTCACTATCAATGGGATGAAAATCGCTGCTACTGCCAGCACCCCCATACGCTCTAAGGTAGGAAAAACAAATAAAACTACCCTCATCCTCCCCCTCTCAGGGCAAGGCGACCTGATTGCAAATGGCCGTACTCTTCAATGGCGCGCCAGCAGTAAAGCAGTTTTTTTACCCAATTGCGGGGGAAGCTCAGAGAGTACAAACCGATCTGTTCTCATGGTCGATCTTGATCCCATCAGACTTGAGAAGGTTGCTCGCACCATGCTGGGGGTCAGTCCTGACTCTATATCCTTGATGAATTTAGATATTCCACGAGAAATCGACTTGCAGGTAGGTCGCGTCTCCTTTGAAGCAGTCTTTCGGCAATTGGCCAACATGCTTGATCAGTTCTCTTTACAGCCAGAATTACTAAATCAATCTGGCATTGATGATACTTTTTATAGAAACATCGCCATGATGTTGTGCCCTAACCTATTTTTAGACGCATCAACCTCAACCCCCAACCGCAAATATGCTAGGCGCTTGCTCGATCGAGTCTGCCAATATATTCAGGCGCACTTAAATCAACCCATTAACCTCACTGATCTAGAGCGGGTCAGTTGTATGTCTAGGCGTAAATTGCACTACGCCTTCCTTAAGCGTTACAACTGCACGCCCATGCAGTGGGTTAGAGCCGAACGCTTGGCATTAGTACACAACCAACTGAACCGTGGCATCCCGGGGGATAAGGTAACTACTATTGCTTTAGACTGCGGATTTAATAAGCCAGCTGCTTTTGCAGATTACTACAACACACGATTTGGTGAGATGCCATCGGCAACGCTCGCGCGCGCCCAAGCACGCTAATCCCAATACCCAGCATTTTGCATTTTTAAGCGCATCCTTGCGCTTTTAAGGTCGCCACCCCTCAAGCCTCCCATCAGAATTAAGGCTAGTTTTTAAAGCTCAATCAAGAATATCTTTTCCTGGATTGATAGCCAATTTCTATTCTGTAAAGCGTATTGCCAATTTAATGCATAGGAAAAAATTATCTGGTTTATTGCCGCCCCTAGTCTTTGGAGGGCGCTCTGCAAAAATTGATGACTCTGTAAATGAGATGCAGGATCGTCTTCACAAAGTGATTTCTGGTTTGAAGGAGTGTGAGTCCATTGCCGATCATGGGGTATTTCAACATCAATCCTGCTTGCTCAATGTCAACGGCATGAAAATGGCCGCAACAGCAAGCACCCCTGTCAGATTTAAGATCAATCCGAATGAGGACACCACCCTCATGATTCCATTTTACGGGCAAGGAAACTTCATCATAGATGGGCGGCTAATCCATTGGCAGTCTGGTGTAAACGCATTATTACTACCCAATAGCACTGGGAGCGGTGAAAGCGCTTTGCAATCAGTACTCATGCTCGATATTAACCCCCAAAAATTAGAGTCAATTGCGCGCAGCATGCTAGGCATGAACCAACATTCTCAAAATATATTGGATTTACATGCCCCCCGAAAACTCAGTCTGCAGGTTGGTCGATTATCTTTTGAAACGGTTTTTAGGCAATTGGCTAACTTACTAGACCAATTTTCACTGCAGCCAGAATTACTGAATCAAACAGCAATAGATGACAACTTTTATCGTAATTTGATAGTCATGTTACAACCCGAATTATTTCTAGATGAGTTAAGTAGCACCCCAAGCCGAAAATATGCGAGACGCTTATTAGATCGGGTCTGCGATTATGTGCAAGCCCACTTAAACCAACCCATTACTCTGAGCGCATTAGAGCGTGTAAGCAACATGTCCGCTCGCAACCTGCACTACGCATTTTTAAAACGCTATAACACTACACCCATGAGATGGGTTCGTACGGAGCGCTTGATGATGGCGAATAACCACCTCACCAGTGCCCCACCTGGTACTACCGTTACCGCTATCGCCCTTTCCTGTGGATTTACCAAGCCGGCCGCATTTGCAGCCTATTACCAACAGCATTTCGGTGAACTGCCTTCAACAACCTTGGCGCGCGCGCTTGCCCGATAGAGATTACAGAGAAAATGTGCATTTTTAGACACACTTTTTCGTTTATTAGGAGTTACAAAAAACCTACCTTCAACACAATTAAATATAGCACCCTAACTGATCTGACATAGAAATGACGTTTCTTATATGTATTTATTAAAAGTAATTTTGCACTTTTTAGATATGTACTGCATTTTTAAGGTCGCTAAAAAAGCTTGTTCTTAAGAAACTGAAGTCCATTTTAAAAACAATGTTTGCCAACTTGGAGAAATAAATCATGGTATCCCCCAAAAAAATTGATTATCGAATTCAGCGTCAATCTGCAAGGCAATGGCGTAGCCTATTGGCTGCTACAGCCCATGGTTTATCCAGCCTGACAGAATTAAAAAATCCCCACGCTGTAATGCATGGTATTGGCATGCAATTTGGCTCGCAAACTACATTACCCGCCTGCGAAACCTTAGGTGACTTACAAGCAGCCATGTGCTCAGTATGGCAGGACATGGACTGGGGTTGGGTGGAGCTTGAGGAAAACGATGGCACTTTAAGAATTACCCATCACAGCTCAACTAATGGCAATTTACGCAACGGTGCATTTGGTTCTGAAACCCCATTGTGGGTCACAGCATTTTTAGAAGGTACCTATCAAAAATGGCTTGCCGCAATGGGCGCTAATGACTCTTTGTGCGTTCGTCAAATCTCAGAAACCGATGAATTCGGAAGTACGGAATACCAGCTCAGCATGTAGTTTTCCACGGATACATCGAATATATTTGAGCCCCGCAAAAGGAATTACCCATGAAACAAATAAGTGATGTTGAGAGTTTATATAAGACGATTGAACAAAATCCAGAAGGCTATCAGGAGATAGTTAAGACTGAACAAGCTAATCTGTCTCTTGGGCGCTGGCCCCTAATCTCCGCAATTCACGAAATGGATAATTCTAAGGAAGCCCACACAATCCATCCCAAAGCGGCCATAAAGTCTGCACAAGTACCCCAACGTGTAGTGGAGCAAATCATCACTCAAACAGTTTTGACTACAAAAGAAGAGATTGGGGTGACTACGGATGAAGAAGTGATGGCCGTTGAGCCGTTAGCTACTCAGCCTCTACCAGTAAGTCCAATTTTAGAGACTCAAGCGATTAAGCCGGTCCAATTAAATAGGGCAATGAATGCCTTAGTAGTGGATACCGCCCATATTAAATCAGCCTCATCTGAAAGCATTAGCTCTCTGTTCGAAAGGTTGAAGCATTCATGAAAATCATTTCAGTTGTCTCTGCCAAGGGTGGTGTTGGAAAAACAACGATCAGCGCCAATCTTTGTGTGGCACTAAGAAGACAAGGAAGCACAGTAATTGCCCTCGATTTAGACCCTCAAAATTCCTTACGCTTACATTTTGGCGTCGCTCCATCGCATCATGCGGGGGTGGCATTAAGTTTGCTCAGAGGCAGCAATTGGGCCAAGGAAATCGTACAAGGCGGTGCGGGATGTGCTGTTCTACCCTTTGGTCACGTTAGCGAAAGTGAGCGCATTAATTTTGAGAGCGCGCTTACTAAGGACCCCCTTCTTCTTAGTCAACAATTGAGCTCACTCGGTTTACCTGAGGATACCATTGTCATTATCGATACACCCCCAGGACCGTCGGCCTACTTAAAGCAAGCCCTATCAGTAGCTAATATTGCCATTGTGGTTACTTTGGCAGATGCAGCGAGCTATGCAACTATTCCCATGATTGATAATTTGATTGAGCAGTACTGCTTAACTCGTACCGACTTTATTGACTATTTATATGTCATTAATCAACTCAACCGCGCACGACAACTTTCCAGCGATGTTGCAGACATTATGGCTCTACAGTTTTCTAATAAATATATTTCGATTATTCATCAAGACCAATCTATACCTGAGGCACTTGCTTGCAATCAAGATGCATTAGCTTATGCGCCTGAGAGTCAAGGTGCACATGACCTCATTGATTTTGCTATGCTAATCAATACCATTCTAAATGATGGATATCGCGCACCAAAGAATGAGAAATTATCTTGAATAATTTTGTCAATTCATCCTCTATTCTAAAAAGACTCGGGAATCATGTTTTAGAGTTGCCGCTTTGGAATTATCGGGTAGCCACTTATAGCATTACCTTATTTGGCCTGATTGCTATGTATATAGTGATTAGCACACCCCTCACCTTATCTGAACAAGCCATTTTTGCAATTCTCGCATTTGGCATCGCATTAGTGATTCGCACCTTACCTTGGGGGCAGGCAGGCATCATCCTCATGATTGTCATCTCTCTAATGATGTCTCTGCGTTATATGTACTGGCGCCTAACCAGTTCTGTTGATTTTGGTACAGCTCTCGATGCATTTTTAGGTTGGGGCTTGGTATTAGCAGAAATCTATGCCTTGATTGTTTTGATATTGGGTTATGTACAAACTGCAATGCCCTTAAAACGCAATGCAGTGATGATGCCAACCGATCAAACCCACTGGCCCACTGTTGATGTGTTGATTCCGACGTATAACGAAGATCTAGACGTAGTGCGGCTGACTATTTTGGCCGCACTATCGATAGATTGGCCAGCTGACAAGCTGCGAATTTATCTTTTGGATGACGGTCGCCGTGAAGAGTTTCGTGAATTTTGTCATGAAGTGGGTGCAATTTACCTGACACGCGAAAACAATCATCATAATAAAGCGGGCAATCTCAATGCTGCATTAAGTCAGATCAATGGGGAATATGTGGCCATTTTTGATTGTGATCATATTCCCACTCGATCTTTTTTACAGCTCTCAATGGGCTGGTTCCTCAAAGATCCGAAGTTGGCAATGGTTCAGACGCCCCACTTCTTCTTTTCACCCGATCCCTTTGAGAAAAATCTCGATACCTATCGCATCGTTCCTAATGAAGGCGAACTGTTTTATGGCTTAGTACAAGATGGCAATGATTTATGGAATGCCTCATTCTTCTGTGGGTCTTGCGCTGTTCTGAAGCGTGAATCCCTCATGGAAGTTGGTGGTATTGCGATTGAAACCGTGACTGAGGATGCCCATACCGCTTTAAAGTTAAGTCGCAAGGGATACAACTTAGCGTATTTAGCAGTTCCCCAAGCTGCAGGCTTAGCAACAGAGAGTCTTTCACGACATGTTGTTCAACGAATTCGTTGGGCGCGTGGTATGGCTCAAATATTTCGGGTAGATAACCCTTTGCTAGGTCGGGGCTTAACTATTTGGCAACGCCTTTGTTACACCAATGCCATGTTGCATTTTTTCTATGGCTTACCTCGTCTCGTGTTTTTAACGGCGCCCCTGGCCTACTTATTGATGGGGGCCGAAGTCTTTAGTTCAACTGCCATTATGGTGGTGGCTTATGCCTTGCCACATATTGCCGTCGCTAGTATGACGAACTCAAAAATTCACGGGCGATTTAGGCATTCCTTCTGGAGTGAGGTTTATGAAACCGCTCTAGCTTGGTATATTTTCCTCCCTGTTACTTTGGCATTAATTAACCCCAAGCTTGGCGCATTCAACGCAACCTCTAAAGGCGGCATTGTTGAAGAAGAATATGTCGACTGGAAATTAGCTAGGCCCTATATATTCTTGCTTGCGCTAAATCTGATTGGATTTTTGGCTGGCTTAATCAAGTTAGCCACAGATGACGGTAGTACTGGCACCCTCATTATTAATTTGGCATGGGTAACTTACAATATTATTGTGATCAGCGCCAGCGCTAACGTTGCCAAAGAAACACGGCAGCTTCGCGCAACTCCCCGTGTTAATGCTAGCTTACCAGCCACTATCCTACTTTCCAATGGCAAGACCATTGTTTGCGAAACAAGTGATTTCTCTCGAAACGGTCTTGGCTTAAAACCACTAACAGCCGTAGAAATTCCGGTAGGCGAGCAAATATGGGTTTCTATTTTCAGGGGGGATAAAGAGGCTGTGCTCCCTGGGACCGTTTCCAAAGGGGGCAAGTCTATTGGGGTCTTATTTGAAAACCTATCAGTAGAGCAGCAACGCGAGCTCACCCAAATGACATTTTGTCGGGCAGATAACTGGGTAAACGCCTGGGGACAAGCCGCAAAAGATGCCCCTTTGCGCTCATTAAGAGAAGTGTTGACCTATGGCGTCTTTAATTTAGCGCCATTGTTAAGAGATGCCAGTAGAGACATTTATCTAGCGATACGCGCAAGGTCAACTCGCATCAAACTCAAAGCTTAGTGAAAGAACCCATGGTCAATAAAATTACAGGGTCACGAAAGCTCCCATTTGGAAAGCGCATCCCAGCTTTAGCGCTTGTCATTACAATGCTATGCCCCACCTTATCGGCGAGTGTCTCGTATGCAAGCCCAGTAGTTTCTGGAAAAAAAACTAAAGATATCGTCCCTATTGTTCACGAGCAAGTTAACTCTACTACTTTGAGCTTGAAGCAACTAGGAGCACCAAATGCCATCCAATTATTAGGTCAAGACGGTCGAAATTTTATCAATTTTAATGTTCGAAATAATGAAGTGGTGTCAGAAGCAAAACTCAAGATTTCCTATAAGTATTCTCCTGATTTATTGCCAGAACAATCTCAAATTAATATTTATCTTAATGGAGAGTCATTAAGTGCTATTGAGATATCTAAAGGTCAAGGCAATCAAGATTTAGAGGCTGTCATTACCATACCGCCAGAGCTCTTTTCTGAAAATAACCAATTTACTTTTCAGCTTATTGGGCACTACGCATCAGATTGCGAAGATCCAAAAAGTCCAAAATTATGGGCTAACATCAGCAATCAGAGCACACTAAGGGTAACTACTTTACCCTTAACCCTTCCAAATGAGCTTGCGAATTTTCCAATCCCATTTGCCAGTAAAAATGATTCAAGAAAACTGGTTTTGCCTTTTATTTTTACTGCAAAACCAAGCAACACCACATTAGAGGCGGCTGGCATCCTCTCCTCATGGTTTGGTTCAATCTCAAACCAATCCGAATCCCAATTTCTAGTAGCAATGAACAATATTCCCAGCACTGGGAATGCTGTAATTTTTGTTGAATCCCCCTTATCGATGCCTGGTATCGCTTTGCCCGTTATTACTGGCCCAATGGTATTTATTACCAGCAATCCAAAAGACCAGTATGGAAAATTGCTATTTGTCATGGGAAGAGATAGCGCTGAACTAAAGCAAGCAAGTATTGCTCTAGCTCTTGGCGGCCAAAATTTAGCGGGGCAATCTAGCGCCTTAATACCGATGACTACTCTACCCATTCGTAAGTCCTATGATGCGCCAAATTGGTTGAGTTCTAATGGTCCAGTTCAATTAAGCAAACTTAATGGTGATACGAAGTCATTAGCAGATCAGCCGCAGTCTGAGAAAACCACTACTTCATCTAATGTCCAAATTCCACCAGCCCTATATAGCACCAATGGGAAAGGTATTCCGCTTCATTTGGATTTTAGCTATCAAAATCAAGCTGGCAACAATAATGCCGTCTTATCAGTTACTTACAAATCTCAGCTTGTAAAAACGATTGCGCTCCCAATGCAAGGTGAGTGGACATCTAAAATCAGTAGTGCAATCAAATCTTTGGCTCAAACTATAGGCTTACCCATAGAAACTGATAGTTTGATTACAAAAAAATCCACTGTCTTTATTCCGCAAGCCATGATTTATCCAAGCCCCGCGGAAAAATCGATCGTCAATAATGATCAAGCGAATGTAGCATCATTTCTACTTACTGAATTTGCCCAGTCTTCCAGCAAACGATATGACTGTTCTGACACGAGCGATCAAGGAAAAATTGATGCAACTATCAATCCCAATTCTATGATTGATATCTCAAGAATGCAGCATTTCATTCGGATGCCAAATTTAGCGGCATTTAGTAATAGCGGCTTCCCTTTTTCTCGTCTAGCGGATCTATCTGAAACTGCCGTTGTTCTGCCGGATAATCCCAATGTATACGACTACTCCGCTTATCTTGCTGCATTAGGTCGCACTGGAAGACTAACTGGCTACCCAGGAACGTCGATAACCGTTACCAGCATTGGTGAAATCGGTTCTGTAAAAGAGAAAGATCTTTTGGTCATCACTTCTGGAAGTGAAAGTCAGCCACTCCTCAAGCAATGGGAAAGCAGTATTCCAATCAACAATCACAGTATTTTCAAAATACCGAACAGTTTAAAAGATATTGGAGGCTGGTTTAGCTCTAATACTCACTTTGATATTTACCAAAATACCTTTATTGCAGGATTCAAATCACCATTACAAAGTAGCCGTAGTGTTGTTTTAATTTCCAGCTTTAACCCTGAAAAGCTAACAGCTATCGCTGCATCTTTAGATGGGTCAATGGGTCCTATTTTTGGAAGTTTGGTGCGCCTAAATGAAGACCAAATAGAACTGGTTTCTGATCAGCAGAATTACCATTCAGGGTCCTTACCTTGGGCAAACTATCTCTCTTGGCTCTTATCGGAATATCTCTCTTTATTCATACTATTTAGTGTGATAGCAGCTCTAATACTGTCACTATTAATGTACGCAGCATTAAAAGCCGTGCGAAGAAAGCGTCTGCAATCATGATATCTCGATTTAGCGCACCCTTTCTAACTTTGCCTTTGAAGGCTAAGCGCAATCTCTGGATTGCTAAAAGATGCTTATCTATAGGCTTATTCATTTTTGGCGTATTACAAAGCCCTACTGTCTCGGCCGCACTGAATTGTGAGCCAGTTTCTTGGGCTCTCTGGAATAGCTTTAAGAATTCATTTATTGAAGCAGACGGACGAGTTATAGCAGGAGCCGCTCCACAATTTCAGAGTTTTTCAGAAGGTCAATCCTATGCAATGGTCTTCGCTTTAATTGCTAATGATCCGAAAACCTTCGATCTACTATGGCGCTGGAGCATGGTGAACTTAGCCAACAATAATATTGACTCTAAATTGCCTGCTTGGACTTGGGGGAAAGCAGAAGATGGCACATGGAAAATACTTGATGAAAACTCCGCATCTGATGCAGATATTTGGTATGCCTATGCATTATTAGAGGCCGGCCGACTTTGGCAGCGTAGCGACTATATAGCTGATGCAAACAAAATATTGGCCCTAGTTGAAAATAAATCCATCGTTATCCTGCCGGGACTCGGCAAGATGCTGCTGCCAGGACCCTTTGGATTTACCCTCTCCTCGGATCAATGGCAACTCAACCCTAGTTACCTGCCGATCCCCGTTTTAAGAAGGCTCGCTCTAAATAATAACAAGGGGCCCTGGTCTGAGATTGCAATCAATACAGACAAGATGATTACAGCTTCCAGTCCAAAGGGGCTTGTACCCGACTGGATAGATTACCAAGCGCAATCAGCTGATACAGGGAAATTTATCATTGATGCTACCAAGGGTGATCTTGGAAGCTATGACGCTATTCGAGTGTATTTGTGGGCAGGAATGACCTCCTCACAAGATCCACTTGCAAATTCAATCATGAGCTCCCTTGTTGGAATGAAAAACATTCTTGAGGCAAATGGCACTCCGCCTGAGAGAGTGAATACCTTGACAGGGAGTAGCTCAGGCATTGCTCCGCTTGGGTTCTCAGCCGCATTAGCCCCCCTCCTTAAAACCAGCAAAAAAGATCTTTTATTGAAATCACAAACAGAGCGGGCACAACTTTTACAGTACTCAAGCCCTCCACCCATCTACTACGACTATGTGCTTAGTTTATTTGGCATGGGCTGGATCGAGAATCGCTACCGATTTTCAAGCAATGGTCAAATTAATTTAAATTGGAATCCAGTATGTACCCCAAAAATAAGTTAGTGCTATTGGGATTGGCTGCTAGTCTTATGCCCGTGTTTGTAATGGCACAAGGGCAAGATGAGGCCAGTAAAAAACTCATTGAAAGCGCTCGCTACTGGCAATCCAAAGAGAATTATGAGCGGGCAGCCTCTATTTGGAATAAGGTGTTGCTCAGTAATCCAAATCAAGCTGAAGCTCTCTATGGTATTGCTCAGGCTCAGCTTAAGAAAAATAATATTTCCGGAGTCAATCAATCGATTGATAAATTAAAAAAGGTAGATCCTAATAGCCGGTACATTGCACTTATAGAACAAGATGTCTCTCTCAGCTCTGTACCAAATGCGCAGATCCTTGATAAGGCACGCCTACTGGGTGAGACAGATAAATTCGATGAAGCGGTCTCACAATACAATATTTTATTGAAAGGTAAAATACCTCAAGGCCCTCTTGCTCTCGAATATTACGACCGACTGGGGCACACAGCTAATGGGTGGAAAACTGCCAAAACTGGACTAGAGCGGTTATCTAAGGAATCTCCAAATAATCCTCAAATTAGCTTGGCTCTAGGCAATCTTCTGATTCGCAATGAGAGTACTCGCATTGAGGGGTCTGAACAACTCTCTCGCTTAGTGACAGACCCAGGAATTGGTGGTTATGCTTCGGAAGGTTTAAGGTTGGGACTAACTTGGATGGATGTTCCTCAACCTAAAGCATTTCCACTTTTTGAAGCCTACCTAAAAACACATCCAGATGATGTGGGTATTCGAGGTCAGCTAAGTGCAGGGATTAAACAGCAACAGCGATTGGCGCAAGAACTTGCCAGTGCACCCACCCCTCAAGATACTAGGGCTTCAGATGCATATGACCTAGCTAAAAAATCTCTGGCAAATGGGGATGATGTAGGCGCGCGCGCTGCTCTAGACAAATCACTCAAATTAGATCCCGATAATCCATGGGCTAGACTTGCTCTTGCACGTCTTTACATCAAGTCTGGACAAGAAAGAGCTGCAAAAGATTTGATGTACACGATGCCATATCGCAGCTCCAATGATCAGGCAAATATTCTTTTTGCATCAGCCATCTTTTCCACTGATTTACAAAATTGGAAGCAAGCTCAAGTATTTTTAAGCAAAATACCAAGCAAAGATCGCACAAAAGACATGCAGGATTTGCAAAAGACATTGAAGGTACGTGAAGATATTGACTATGCTATCGCCCTGTCAAAACAAGGACGTAAACCAGAGGCATTGGCAGCGCTTAATCAAATAGAACCGGCAACTATAAGTAACCCTGAATTATTAACCTTGCTAGCAAATGCTTATATTGAATTAAATGAGCCTAACAGCAGCCTAAGACTGATGCGCCAGGCTGTTGCCATAAATACCCCACCTAAAACCGACGATCTTTTGGCATACGTAAGAATTTTACTCAGGGCCAAAGGGGATGCGGAGGCTGCTACAGTATTGGCTACGTTACAGCAACGTAAATTGAGTGCGGCAGAGCGTTCAAACTTTAATGAACTCTTATTTACTTATTCCCTTCAACAGGCTGATCAATTACGCGCTCAAGGCAATCTGGTTGCCGCTGAAGATAGGCTTGCGCCCTTACTTGTTGAGCGCCCCAATGATCCATTGGTAATCACATCGTTGGCAGCGGTATATCAATCCTCAGGACAGGATAAAAAAGCTCTAGACTTATACCAGCAGCTTATTCAAAAGAATCCAGATAACATTGATATTCAGTTAGGTGCCGCTCGTTTAGCTTTACGAATGAACAATCCTGAATTTGCTAATGCACGCTTACAAAAAGTGCTTACACTAGCGCCAAAAGATCCGGATGTCATTGCATCAGTAGCTCGCATTTACCGTGCCGAGGGTAAAACCCAAGAAGCAGAAGCCCTTTTTGAGCGCTCACTTTCCTTGATGTCTCCACCAGCAAATAACTCTCTTGTGGTGAATGCAAATCAGCAACTTGCCAGCAAGCAATTCACGGCTAACTCAGTTCCGACAATTAAAGATTCAACTGTGCCACTCCCTGCATCAAGCGTAACGGTAGCATCTGGAAATTCAGCCGGCAGTAAAACTGTTTACTACCAAGGGGTTGCCCCTTCCGAATCTCAGCGTTTAGTAATGGCAGATTTAAATGAAATCAAGCAAGAACGTAGCGCAAACCTTACATTGGGCACACAGATTCGCAATCGATCTGGAAACGCTGGAACAAGTCAATTAAGCGATATTGAGACACCTCTTGAAATCCTCCTACCAGTAAGTGATGGTAAGGCGATTGTTCAAGTAACTCCGGTTTCTCTCAATGCAGGTTCATTTGCTCCAGTTACCTACGGATCCAATCCTGCCGCCATTAACAATGCACTATCTCAAGTTCAAACAACAGCTTCAGGCGTGGGTTTATCTGTCGGATACAAAGCAAAAGGGGTTGCTGTAGATGTAGGCACTACACCACTAGGATTTACGTATAGTAATTTTACTGGCGGAATTAAATTAGATGGCCCTGTAGACGACGCAAAAACTTTATCTTATTTGGTAAATGTATCTAGTCGCCCTGTAACAGACAGTCTCTTATCTTTTTCTGGAACTAAAAACAATGCTACAGGAAATCAATGGGGTGGTGTCATGGCTAGCGGTGGAAGGCTAGGTCTATCGAAGGATTTAGGTGGCTATGGTTTGTATGGGTCAGCCGGATTTTATGCGGTTGATGGGCACAACGTTGCCTCTAATACCCGTCGTGAGTTTGGGGTAGGCACCTATATCAACATCTTTAAGCGCCCAGATTCTGAGTTAACTACTGGACTGAACTATACCAACCTGAGTTATCAACAAAATCTAAGCTACTTTACCTATGGTCAAGGGGGTTACTTTAGCCCGCAACAATATAACGCACTCACTATTCCGATCATATGGGCTGCCAGCAGTGAAAAGCTGAGTTATCAATTACGTGCGGCAGTGGGCTATCAAGGCTATTCCCAAAATTCCTCAAGCTACTTCCCCACCAATAGCGCATTTCAATCTGCAAGCGGTAACGCCATGTATTCAAGTCAGACATCCACTGGCGCAGCTTATAACTTAGCAGCTGGAAGCGAGTATCAAGTGGCCCCTAAATTCTTTTTAGGTGCAACTGCGCAAACAGACAACACTGCCACCGGGACATGGCATCAGTGGGGTGCGGGAGTTTACTTGCGCTATAGCTTTGAATCTATTAGTGGACCAATGGCTTTACCCCTCAAACCATTTACATCGCCATATGGGATTTAGCAATCAAATCATATTTAGATTTATCTAAGAAATAATAAAGGAGATTACATTGGCTGCAACTACCCTGCTCGGGCTTACATTTCTGGTTATTGGTGAGAGCCATATGTCTCTACCAGGTTACCTGATAGATCCCCTCCATGACGACCTTACCAAACAAGGTGCAATGGTCTACTCTGTTGGCGCTTGTGGTGCCAGTGCAGGCGATTGGTTAAAAAAGGGGCCTGTTCCTTGTGGCGCTGAGCGTAGTGGAAATGGAAAATCGGCATTTAAGGGGCGTGATTCAACTACTACGCCGATAAAAGAGCTCATTGCTACTGATAAGCCAGATGTTGTAGTGGTCATTATTGGCGATACGATGGCATCGTATGGGAAACCGTTTCCTCAAGCATGGGCATGGGAAAACATCACTAATCTAACTAAGGAAATAGCCAGCACTAAAACGAAATGCGTATGGGTAGGTCCTCCATGGGGTAACGATGGCGGCAAGTATGGCAAAACAGAAAATCGAGTGCAGTTTATGTCCAAATTTTTGGCAAATAATGTATCGCCCTGCACCTACATCGATTCACTGCAGTTCTCAAAGCCTAAGCAATGGGCAACACTCGATGGCCAACACTTTACACCTGCAGGCTATCAAGCTTGGAGTAACGCCATTACCCAATCCATTGTTAACTTACCTGATATTAAACAGGCTAAAAAATAATGAAACCGCCTAATCTTTACACTTTAATCATTGCAATGACCGCTTTGAGCTCGAGCGGTATAACCTACGCAGCTGATATTCCCTTATACCCAACTGGCCCAAGTCAAGATTCTGCTTTTGTCCGATTTATTAATGGTACGGATATAAATCTGAGTGTCGCAGCAGGAGAAACTAAAGCAAAGATTTCACTTAACGCAAATGAGCCTGCTAGCAAATACTACCCCGTAGCCTCTAAAGTGAAAATCACCGGTGAATTTAGCAATGGAAAAGTATCTAGCCCTATCTCTTTAAATGTTAAGCCAAGTGAGTTTGCCACTGTAGTTGCCTTGGCGAACGGAAGTAATCTAAAGCAAGTAATCGTCAAGGAGCAGCCCGATGATTTTAATGCCCTTAAATCCTCTTTGGCGCTATATAACTTAAGTTCGGCAGGCTGCACATCAGCAGGTTTATTGGTAGTTGATCGGTCCGTCTCCTTATTTGAGAAAGTTCAAAGTGGGACTCTACAGCGTCGACTGATTAATCCCGTAAGCCTTTCAGTGCAACTCACCTGCAATACTAAGCCAACTGGAAAAGTACTTGACCTTGGCCTCCTACAAGCAGGACAACGCTATAGTATTTTTGCTGTCCCTACTACGGATAGCCCACGAATTTTCTTTGCCACTGACACTATTGCCCGTTAATTTATTCGCTGAAAGTTAATTCAATTGGTCTTCGCTTCTCTAGAGTTTCTAACGCTCTTCCTGCCCCTCTTCTTTATGCTCTATGGGTTAGGTGGATCATCACGTCGCAATGGTATTTTGCTGGTCTGTAGCTGGGTCTTTTATGGCTGGTGGAGTCCAATTTATCTAGTGTTGTTTATGTTTCTGGCAGTAATGGGTTGGGTTGGCGCTTTATGCATTGGGCGTACGTCTACAGAAAAAGAGCGCGGATGGGCGTTGGCCTTGTTTATCGTCATTAACTTAGGTATCTTGTGCTGGTTTAAATACTCTAATATTGCTATCGAGACTGTTAACTCTGGTTTAGGGGGCATTAGTACTTTAAGCATTGCCTGGGACAAAATTATTCTTCCGATTGGCCTCTCCTTTATTGCCCTTCAGTCGATTTCGTATTTAATTGATGTATATAGACGAACAGTTCCAGTAGATCGCAGTTTTGTTAGTTTTGCTGCCTATCAATCCATGTTTGTTCACCTTATTGCTGGACCAATTATTCGTTATGACTGGGTTAAAAAGGAGCTCATATCTCGCCCCTTTGATTGGTCTCATTTTTGCCTTGGCTCTCGCCGCTTCATGATCGGCATGAGTATGAAGGTGCTGATTGCCGATACCTTAGCACCGATAGTGGATCTAGCTTTTTCATTACAACATCCTAATTTCTCAGACGCTTGGATTGGTTGTCTTGCCTATAGTTTGCAGTTATTTTTTGATTTCGCAGGCTACAGCGTAATGGCAATAGGTCTTGGGATGATGCTCGGTTTTCGCTTTCCGGAAAACTTTAACCGCCCTTACCTAGCAAATAGCATTCAAGATTTTTGGCGCCGCTGGCATATTTCCTTATCAACTTGGTTGCGGGATTACCTATACATTCCATTGGGTGGCAACCGAGATGGCGAAGTCCGAACCTATATCAATCTGCTCTTAACAATGTCCATTGCAGGACTTTGGCATGGTGGCGATAGTTGGAATTTTCTGATTTGGGGAGTGGCGCATGGTGTCGCTCTTTGTATTGCGCGTATTTGGACTCAAACTGGACTGCCGCAGCCCCCCATTATCGTTTCAAGAGTATTAACACTGCTCTTCGTCTTTTTAGCATGGACTATATTTAGAGCGCATACATTTGATGATGCCTTGCGCATGTATGCCAGCCAATTGGGAATGCATGGATTTGATCACTTTAACCTTAGCGATGCGATGCTTAGTTTAATCAGGCCCGTCCATTGGTTGGCTGCATTTTTGGGAGTTGCCTGTATCCTTGCACCACTACTGATCCCCTATATAAATCGTCACATCAACCCACTGGTGGTTATTTCTGGGGCTAGTTGGCCAGTTATGGGATTCCTACTCTCTTTTGCTCTCATTGCAAGTCGTGGAGCCGTTCCCTTTCTCTATTTTCAATTCTAATGAAAAATATCTCCCACCATCCCGAATCAGAGCCTAGACCAATTACGCAGCTTGATAGAAGCACCAGTCCATTTGCTGGAATTTGCTTTTCTCTCTTTCTGATTGGAGGTATCGTCACCACTGGCTATGCACTGGTTAGTCAAAACCTCAATTTAATTCCTAAAGAGATATCCTGGTCTACATTTCTCAATGGAGATGTGTCTTCTGGGATTGCTAAGTCCCTAGCAAATGCCCCTTTTCCAGATAATGCAGCGAAGTTTGAGCGTGGCTTAAGTTGGCTAATTACACGTGATTTGGGGCCACGAGTTCGAGAAGGGAAAAACGACTGGCTATTTTTAAATGATGAACTAGTAGTACACCAGGGCCGAGTACTAAATGCAGAATCGAGGGTTAAAGAGATAATTGAAGTTGGACATCAACTAGCCAACCAGGGAATTGAACTGCTGATTGTTCTGGTGCCTGACAAGTCGCGCATTGAATCAGAGTATTTAGGCTCGCAACATCGCGCCACAGTATTTTCAACTAGAGTGAATGATTTTGAAAAACAACTTACTCACAATGAAATTCATGTCATTAATTTAACGGGTGCCCTTAATAGCGCCAAACAGGGTGGCATCACACCCTTTTTGCGCACAGATACACATTGGTCCGAACCAGGCGCAGAAATTGCCGCAAAGGCTGTCGCTAAAAGCATTCAATCCCTCAAAATTACGCCCTCCCCAGCGCAATCCACCCAGATTGTTGCTCAAGTCGACAAAATACGACCTGGTGATTTAGTGAAATTAGCGGGGATTGATTGGTTACCAACGCGTCTGCAGCCAGCGCCAGAGTCGGCTAGATATAGTAGCTTTAAATCTGTACCTATACCCTCTAATGAAAAGTCAAAAAGTATGGATGATTTATTTGGGGATGCTAACTTGCCCAACATTGCCTTAATTGGAACATCCTTCTCCAGAACTTCGGAATTTATTCCGTATTTAGAGATGCAATTAGATGCCAAAATAGGAAATTTTGCTCTTGATGGAGGAGACTTCTCGGGGTCTGCAAAAGCCTACTTCACTAGTCCAGCCTTTAAAGATACCCCGCCCAAACTCATCATCTGGGAAATACCTGAACGAGTACTCGAAATGGACCGAAATCATGATGAAAAAATACTGAAGGGGTCATTCTGAATTTAAACTATTGAGATGCGCCCTTCAAAGATCTAGACTAAATGCAAATCAGCAGCATGCAGGTTATGGTTCGCTCCCTGACCAATGATGGCAATTTCAATTGGGGTGCTTGCAGCGGAGGCTTCGTAATACAGCGCACCATCTCTGGTGTCGTATGCAAGATGCACGGTACCGCTTAAGAGCGCCTTGACCGCTGCTGACCCTGATCCCGAAGCAAACTGATCGGCCTGCACATTGCCGTTGATATCTCCCAGTAATGCGCTAAAGGCTTTAGAGTCCAGATTAATCCGTGGGCTAGTACCTTCAAAAAAGTTCGCCAGCGTAGGGATGGATCCCGTAGCGGCATTACCCACGCCATTCAGCATTGTAGGAGTGGTCATATCGGTTAACAAGCTGAGGATATTTTCATGCCCACTACCCTGATTCCAAGCATGCCAATTGTTCCATTGGTAACCATTGTTGGCTGCAACATAGAGTTGCTCACTGCTGCCATTAGGGCCAGAATAGTACTTCACACTAGCGACATCAGTAGCACCCACATTGATGATCGTATTGGCTGCCTGCTGCACGCCGTTAACCATAAAGTAGCCACCATTGGTACCGGTATCTAATAGCATCAGGCCTTGAACAGCGCCACCGCCAATATTGACTAATGAGCTTAATGTAGTACCTCCACTAGCGTGATCTTCATAAGCTGCAATGCAAAGTTAGTCTAATAAGTGCAATTTATGAATGTAGAGCCAGATATGTAAAGTCTAAAAACCTTAGAAAATCTAAAAGAAAAGGATTATGGACATAGCGTCAAAATACTAAACCACCCAATAAAAATACTAAATTTTCTTTAAATAAGACTTTGATTATTAAACTAGTAGTGATGCGTATTCCATTTTTTAAAAAAAGGTATACATTTATCCTATTCTAATTTTTATATGCATCTACTTTTCAGATGGGAGATATTGATGAATAAGGCGACTGACAAAAGAGTGGATCTTGAAATGCGAACATCAATTGATCGCTATTTAGAGCACATTAAAAAAATATTTAAAGATTCGGTTTATAGCACGGGCAGCTGGGACGATAATTCAGTCAATGAATTTTGCCAAGCAGTCCACATTAGTCAACGGGGCGATCTGATTACGATAGCAACCATAAAGAATAAAACACATTCTTATATTGCAATCAAAGATATTAATAAGTTGAAGAGAGGTAGTATTTTTGGAAAAACTTGGTTTGGCAACCCTGCACTCGGATCGCCCGTTGGTAATGTTCTGAATATGCTTTAATCTCGCCCAAATTCATGCACACTACGATTAACTCCCTATAGCGGCAGATACAGCTCTTTCTTCTAGATAAAAAGCTTCTGCCACTTCCTTGAAGTAGCTTTTCTCGCTGATGAAGGCCTCCACAACTGCCGGATCAAATGCGATACCGCTATTACGAATAATTTCTTCAGAAGCATCCTCATGTGTCCATGCTTTTTTATAGGGGCGTGCTGCCGTTAAGGCGTCGTAAACATCGGCTAGCGCCATGATTCGAGCTGACAATGGAATAGCATTCCCCTTGAGTCCAGCTGGATAGCCAGTGCCATCCCACTTTTCATGGTGACTTTCAGCGATGGTAGATGCTACAGAAAGTACATCGTTTGTATTCTCAATCTTATCTTTGGCTACTTCCAGTATTGACGCACCCATTGCTGCATGGGTCATCATGATGTTACGCTCCTCAACAGTCAATCTACCAGGCTTATTTAATATTTGATCTGGAATGCCTACTTTTCCAATATCGTGTAATGGTGCCGCCTTATACAAGATATCCACATAGGCTTCTTCTAATTGCGCCCCATAAAATCCAATTGACTTCAAGCGTATAGCAAGAATATGCACATATTTTTGAGTTCTTAGTATATGGTGACCAGTTTCATCGTCACGAGCCAGAGCCAAAGAATTCAGAATAGATAACATATTATCTTCTTGTTTTTGATTAAGACTAATTGATAATTTCCATAGATGATTATAAAAATAATTTCCTAAAAAGATAAAGATGACTATGTAACAAAAAATATATGCGAGCCGTACAAAAAATTTATCCTGATGTTCATCAAAAGTTGAGGCGTGTGCACTTAGATCCAATCCAGTAACTATTACTCTAGAAACCAGTAAAGCAATTTGCACAAAGATAGCTAAATATATAAATCGCAAATAATATGATTTATCTTTTTTAAAACATCCATGCAGTTCATATAATTGCCATAAAGACAATAAAATAGTTGATATGGCAATGAATTCCACCCTAGCGCCATAATTTCCATTAATCACAACCCACACATACAACATGCAAGTTGCCAAAGTACCCGAAATAAAATAAACAAGCTGCTTTTTTGTAATTCGCGTGTAGATTGCCCTAAACAACAATCCCAGAGCAATATCAGAGCCTAGCTGAAGTAAGTCCCCAATAGTTAAGGCCTTGCCTGACCACGGAAAAAAGACAAATGAAAAGCAAGAGAGGGCCATTAAATAGCCTGCGATGGACCAATATAATCCAGAGCTATTGATTGCTATGCGAGTCTTCAATTCTACCGACGAGTTGAGAGCAATGACCAAGGTCACTAGAGCTGCCCCTAAATACATTATCTGGTTTGTAAGTTCCATTATGTAACGGTAAACCCCGATGTATTAATACAGTGAAAAACGACAAGCTTGCACTTGGTATCCTTACTCTGATACCTTTTATGGCGCATAAAATCTCACTTGGTTTCCGCCCATTTTTTTGGCTTCATACATTGCCATATCCGCCCGCTTAATAATGTTGCTTGATTTAATTTGATTGCCTAAAAATAGACTGGCTCCAATGCTGGCAGAACTTTCAAATTGAATGGAGGTCTCGCCTCGCGTTACATGACATATGGTAAATGTATATTTATTTGACAAACTAGATAAAATTTTATTTGCTATGCTACTTACCTGACTGGCTGTTTGTGAATAATTATTTGTAAACTCATTTAAAATCACAACAAATTCGTCACCACCAAACCGGCTTGAAGTATCTTTTGCCCGCAAACCATTAGAAATGCGTTTTGCAAATTCAGCCAGTAATAAATCACCTACTTCATGCCCATATTGATCATTGATGAATTTCAAGTTATCGATATCAATAAATAGCAAAGCCCCGTAAAGAGCGCTGCGTTTACTTTGAACAAGAGCCTGATTTAAGCGGTCTAAGCATAAATTACGATTAGGCAGATTTGTCAACTGATCAAAAAATGCTAATTTTTTCGTTTTATCATCTATTTTGATGCGGTCGGATATGTCGCGTATCGTCATGATGAAATTGCAAATATCCCCTTGTTTATTGAATATTGGGGAAATAGACAATTCATTCCAAAATGCCGCTCCGCCTTTTCGGTAGTGCAATATCTCTCCGGAAAAGTGAGATAAGTCCATATAAGCCAAATCGATTTTGGCTATAGTATTTTTATTGGTTTTTGGACCATTGAATAACTCTCCATAACCTTTTCCATCAAAGTCATTAAGAACATATCCTGTTATTGATGTGAAAGCTTCATTCACACTGATGATGATGCCATTTTCATCTGAGATGACTACGCCCTGACCAAGCATATTGATGGCATTATCTAAGGCTCGCCTTCCAAGAAGTGCGCGAACTTTTAAGCCAGAAGTCACAGCATCCATTAAACTGCTCTTGACCCAATTCCAAACTTATTCGCCAAGCCCATTAAGTAGGATTTAAATTCCATACTGAACTCTAGGTGCTTTAATACGCACTCAACAGTTGCCTTTAAGTACCCCAGCTTATCGCCACAATCGTAGCGAATCCCTTTGAACTCATATGCCATTACCTTTTCTACCTGCAATAAGGATTCAATGGCGTCCGTTAACTGGAACTCACCACCAGACTCAGGTTTTAATTGACGAATATGCTTAAAAATATTGGGGGATAAGATATAGCGCCCCACGACACCCAAATTAGATGGCGCATCTTTTGGCTGTGGTTTTTCAATTATCCGATTGATTTTATAAGCGCCGTCGCCTTCATCAATCCCAGCAATAACCCCATAAGAGGAGCTTTTCTCTGGTCTGATTTTTTCGACAGCCAATACTGAAGTATGATTTTTCTTATGCACTTGCATCATCTGACACAACACCGGTGGCCTTCCGTCTAAAAGATCATCCGCTAAAATAACTGCAAAAGGCTCATCTCGAACCAGCTTTTCTGCGCATAAAACAGCATGCCCTAAACCAAGCGCCTCAGATTGTCGAATATAGACACAATCTACATGGCTAGGCTTTATATTGCGTACCATCACCAAGAGATCTATCTTATTTTTAGCCTCAAGTTCTGCCTCAAGCTCGTAGGCTTTATCAAAGTGATCTTCGATTGACCTCTTATTGCGTCCAGTCACAAAAATGAGCTCAGTAATACCAGAGGCAATCGCCTCCTCTACTGCATATTGAATAAGAGGCTTATCCACGACATTCAGCATTTCTTTTGGGCTTGCCTTAGTGGCAGGCAAAAAACGCGTCCCTAAGCCAGCAACCGGAAATACTGCTTTAGTTATTGGCTGATATTTAGTAATACTCACGCCTTCTTCCCCTTGTAAATAGTTACTATTGTTTCAATAAGCTATAAAAAATGAGACCCAATAAGCGCAATCTCATTCCTAATAACGCAATTTTTATATCTTTAAACTTAAAACCTATTGCATCTCATTTTTTGACTATTGGAAATAGGGCTTTAGGTAAGCAATTCGATCGGATGTAATTGAGTCAAACTGACTCTGATCAATGTCAGCACCATTTTTAAGGGCTGAATCAATCGGCACAGATAACTGCTTTCCCAATTCAACTCCGGGCTGATCAAAACTGTTGATTCTCCATAAAATTCCCAAAGCAACTGTACGGCTTTCATACAAAGCTAATAGCGCTCCCAGATGAAAAGCATCTAATTTGGGAAGGATAATAAGATTGCTGGGCTTGTTACCAGGGTAGCTTTCATTGGGAATTTCAGAAGTCTTACCGCAAGATAGTGCCTGCGCTTGCGCTAAGCAGTTTGCCAAAAGTATTCGGTGATGATCGACTGCTTCGGGAATATCACTCATCGGCTCGCCCACCGCAATGAAGTCCACTGGGATGATTTCAGCGCCTTGATGTAGTAGTTGAAAATAGGAATGTTGGGAGTTAGTTCCTACGCTGCCAAACACAACGGGAGAAGAGTTCTGTATAGGTACATCACCACACCCCACACTCTTCCCATGACTCTCCATTTCAAGCTGCTGTAACCAAAATGGAAATAGGCTGAGTGCATTCGCATAAGGAATGACTGCATAGGCAGTTGAGGAATACTTTTTTTGCTGGTGTAGCAATGCTAAGGCCATTAATATCGGTACATTTTTCTCAATTGGAGTTTCTTGAAAATGCCGGTCAATTGCTTCAGCCCCCTTTAAAAAAGACATAAAAGTCTCAAACCCATACTGCAATGCGATGCAAAGGCCTACTGCCGACCAAACAGAAAATCGCCCTCCCACCCAATCCCAAAATGGGAAAATATGATCACTCGTAATGCCAAATAATTGCGCCGCAGTAGGATTGGCAGTAACCGCCAAGAGTGCGCCCTGGAGTTGCTTATTGCTGCAGCCATTGGATTTTAGCCAACTCACTACTGCCTTGGCATTCATCAAAGTCTCTGTTGTACTGAAGGTCTTTGAAACGATGATGACACGAGTGCTAGCAGGCTTTGCTTGCCTAAAAATTTGGGTAAGCTCTTCACCGTCTATATTGGCAGCAAAGTGCATTCGCATTTCCCTGCTATTAATACCAGGCCGGAGAGAGTTTTAAATAGGGAAATCGTAGGAGTGAATGGAAAAACATTCACTCACTTACCTTTTAGAGTAACTTGAAGATCTCTAAAAAACTGAAAATGCTTATGTTAAATGGGGCGAACGACGGGGCTCGAACCCGCGACAACCAGAATCACAATCTGGGACTCTACCAACTGAGCTACGTCCGCCACTGAAGATCTCAGATTATAGCTTTTGAGGCAAAACCCTGTCAAAAATGGCTTGGATGCTTGATTTAGGCGCCATCAAAATCAAAGGCGGCCCAGTCCCCTAAGGTTAAGCTCGCATCGATAAAGAAATCCAAAATGGCCGCTTTGCTTTGAACTTTAGCCAGGGCATGGTGATCCGACAGTCGTTGACGCCAATAACGTGAACCTGCCCTACCGTGGGCCAATCCTAAGATATGCCTTGTAAATGCCCCAATATAAAAAGGTTTACCTTTGGCTTGACACTCATCAAACCAAGCCTGCACCTGCTTCACCAATGCTATCTGAATGCGATGCCATTCGGTCTCGCTAAAGAGATAGCCCGCGGCCTCTCCATCAGTTTGTATTAAGTCATCCCAACCGAGCAACATCGCCGGAAAATGATAAGCAGCCCTACCCACCATAAAGCCATCAAAATCATCCCAATGACCGGCAATTTGATCATTGCTTTCCAGTCCACCATTAAGTAGTACCTTGAGCTTGGGGAATTGCTTTTGCGCATCAAGACGAAGTTTCGCAGCAACCTCATAACGTAATGGTGGTTTACTGCGATTCTCTTTTGGGGATAAACCTTTGAGTACAGCATTACGTGCATGAATAGTGACCTGACTAGCGCCTGCATCAGCCACCGCAAGCATAAAGTTCAGCGCAAACTGATAGTCTGCTTCCGAATTGGCTGCATCCATTAAATCCAAGCCAAGACGATGCTTTACCGAGATCGGAAGATCCACCGCACTCTTCATTGCTTTCACACAATCTGCAACTAGTTGAGGTTCAGCCATCAGGCAAGCACCGAAGGCACCACGCTGCACTCGCTCTGAAGGGCAGCCACAATTGAGATCAATCTCGTCATAGCCCCACTGCTGCGCTAACTCTGCTGATTTAGCTAAATCAGAAGGCTCAGAGCCGCCCAATTGAAGAACGACTGGATGCTGATCTTGGGAGTAATCTAAATGGCGTGGCACATCCCCATGAATGAGCGCGCCCGTGGTGACCATTTCGGTATAGAGCACCGCTTCTTTAGTAAGGGTGCGATGAAAAGAACGACAGTGTCGGTCTGTCCACTCCATCATGGGTGCCACGGCTAATCTTTTCTTTTTTATATTCTCCATACCTTCACTCACCCTGGCGCTTTAAGTCACGATAGAAATTCTCATGAGGCCCAAAGGTTAATAGCTTGATGCTCTTTTCATCCAAAATTCGATAGGCCAGCAAGCATAGTTGCTGCGACAGCTTGAATTTGTAAACCTGCACTCCCAGAAAATCTCCAGCCTTAACCTCCCCAATAGATGGGCTTGAGCTAATCACCTTTAGCGCAGCATCTAATTCTGTCTTTTGTGAGGGATGGAGTTTTTTTGTGGCCTTAACAAACGAAGCCGTAACAAGTAAACGCATCAGCTAAATACGTATTCGCCGATGACAGGCTCTTGATCTGCAATCAAGATCTCACGAATCATGGAAAACGGTAAGTCTGGGTTCTCTTGGGCAATCTTGCCGATCTGTGACCAGTACTCAATCTGCTTTGGCACTGAGCGATGCTCAATATGGCCATAGACCTTAGCCTGCTCCACCAAGGAATCTGATAATTTGACGTTGATCGACATGTTCCCCCCCCATTTTTGAACTTGGGTCCATTATAGCAAAATAGGTTCCATAAAGGAACCTATCTCTCATTACTTACTCTAAGAATGCGAGAAAAACCGTTTTTGTAATTGACTGGTATTGCTAGAAATATGCTGACTCAATCTCTCTACCATCGTTTTCTCAGTACCCACCGGTGTGGCCAAATTCATTTCTGCTGAAATTGCTCCAATCTGCGACTGCAAATCTTCGGATAACTCTTGGCCAATTTTTAAAACATACCGCTCTTTAAAGCCCAGCTCTTTCGCCATTAAACAAAGCTCAGCTCTTCCAATATGAGCAGGTTTATTCTCCCCTCCAATTTTGAAAGCAAACTGATTCGATAGACCCGGGTAGATGGAGGTACCTAGAAGATCATAAAAGGGGGTTAGCCGCGCACCTAATGCAGGCGGAAAATAAACCGATAAGTTCTTTGCATGGCTGTCGTTATTTCCAACGAATAAATTAAAAAAGATCCACTGTAAAAAACGTTTGATATCCGATGCAGGCACTCCACTCTCTTTTAATAACTCATAGCACCTTAACAAGCTAGGACCCCCATCAGTCTCATACTTTACCGTCGAGGGTTTTTGATCAAGCTGGCAAAGGTCCATCTGATGAATTTTCTGTATGCCATTCGCTTTGTCTGTGATGCGATCGTATCGCTTGATAATGCAAGACTTCGCAGTAGGCTGATACAGCACTGGCGCAGCATCCAAACCAAGTCGGCCAGCCAATCTCATTACAAAAGTTTCATTTACGGCAGAGGCCCAGACACCTTCTATTCCGGAAATATCAGGTTTAACAATATAGGTTGATGGCGCACTACCCAACGGCAACGCGATATTGCCTTGGGCATCCAAAACAACCCCCAACTTCTTTTGAGCACCTGCCAATGAGATGCGCATGCCCTTTTCTTGTTGGGCCACTTGAACTGGACCCGATGACGATTTAAAACTTAAAGCCACTTCATCCCAATTGATGGCTTGATACTCTGGCTTATTCGGCCTCTCACCTTCAGGCAGTATTGTTAAGTCACTCGCAGTATCACCACCGATAACCCTAAGCAATCCAAAGGTACTTGTCACCTGATATTTCAGCTTTAATAAATCGCGAATACCCGCTTCCGGAAGAAGATTCTCAAAATAAGACTCTACAGGGAGGCCGCTAAATTCCTTCTCAGAAAAATTCAGCGCCGGTGAAATGGGCTTGCCCTGAGTATCCAACCAAGATTGGGCATATATAAATTTAAGCTCTGGCTCATCAAGTAACTGACCCACCAAATCATCACCTCGATATACATCAAGCTTTTTGATATCAACCATCAATTACCACCCTTCCTTTGGACGATCATCTCTAAACCAAGGGTATCTAAGACATCGAGCACCTTTTTAAGCTGGACTGTTTCTTTGCCATTTTCAAGCTCAACAATAAAACGATTGCCTGTATTGGCCATGCCTGAAATATCAGCCTGAGTGATTTTCTGGGATGAGCGAAATTGCTGAATGAATAACCCCAAGTCTTTCGCAGACCCAATCTTGATGGAGGTATCCGCTCCTTTTTTAGTATTCGCCATCGCCCGCTCCAAAAGTTACCGATAGGTAATATCTTAAATGATTTTGAGGGATTTGTAAGAATTAATTACCGATAGGTAATTATTATAAGATTGGGAACAATCAGATTGTTGCTCCCTTTTTTGCCCCAAAATTAAATAAAAATGATAAAGAAGTCTATTTTATAGGGATTACAAGGCGCTGTAGCCCCACTCCATCATGGGTGCCACGGCTAATCTTTTGCTTTTCTTTTTTTCCACAGATGCTTTTAATCAACAATTTATTACTGATTATTTTAGTTTGTTTTGGCTGGGAGCCAAATAAAACCTAGTCACCATGGCATTCAAGAGCAATAACCATGCAACTGAAAATTCATTTCAGAAAATTTAATTCACACAAAATATTTTAATAACTCTAAAAACTATCCGAGTAATTTCTCCTAAATTTGCCCTAAATTCATCAGATTTTTTCATGATTTAAACGGCAGCTAACGACCTTGATTTCAACCCGTCGATGCAGACCCTATTTCCTTGTATACGTCTCCGCCGATGCAAGTGCAGCTACGTCATCTTTGCCGCCCACTATCAAAACATCGCCATTTAATAAGCGCGCTTCGGAATGACGCCAACGAGGAACTGTCATTGACCCGGTGACAGAAAATATGCCAGCAATTGGGTCATAAAGCTCTGCAGAAGAAAGTGCATTCACCCCATTGTATCCACCGGCAATCAGAACCTTGCCGTCAATCAAAAGTGTCGCTGTTTGTCGACCAGTCGGAGTATTCATGGAGCCCGTATAAGAAAAAGTACCTGCTCCTGAGTTGTATAAGCTAGTAGATGCAAGGACTGCATCGTTTGTCCCATACCCACCTGCGAGCAGGACCGTTCCATTTAATAAAAGATTGGCCGTTGGAAAGCGTCGAGGTGTTCCCATTGAGCCCGTTACACTAAAAATGCCAGCAGTAGGATCATAAACTTCTGGTGCATCCAAATTGGTCCCATCATAACCGCCTGCTATTAATACTTTGCCATTATTGAGCAGAGTTGCCGTATGGTTGCGACGTCCAGTAAATAGGGATCCAGTGGGTGAAAAGGTTCCAGTATCTGGATCATAGATTTCAGCGCTGGCAAGTGGAAAAGAATAGCTATCGATGCTATACCCGCCGACAACTAGCACCTTACCATTATCAAGCAAGGTTGCCGAGGGGTTAACGCGAGGAGTACTCATGTTACCTGTAAGTGTCCACGCACCTGTTGCAGGATTGTAGAGCTCCACAGCCGCAATAGCAGTCGCAGTGTTATCTTCGCCCCCAGCCACAAAAACGCGTCCATCTAAAAGTCGCACGGAAGCTGCAGCATCGCGAGGGAATGACATGGATCCAGTCGCGCTAAATGTCCTTGATATAGGATCGTAGAGATCAGCTGAAGCAACCGCGATTGAGCTAGACCCAATACCGCCTGCTACCAGTACTTGTCCATCAAGCAATAAATTGGCGGTTGGCATGGAGCGAGGAGACGTCATCATTCCAGTTGCAGTGAATGTACCCGTAGCACCAGATGAAGTCGATGAATTTGAGTCTCCATTACCACCGCAAGAAATCAGCAATACAGGCAACACTAAGGACGCGCATAGATTGAAGATGAAATAAGCGGAATGGAATCTAGCAAGCTCTTTGCGCATCATTATCAAGTTCCATTTTGAGTATGTTACTAGACAATTATTTTTTGTCTAGTAACAAAATATACCCATTAAAAACAGGGCTTAAGAGTGCTACAGAACTTATTTTCCAAACACCAGCCCGCTCCACTTTATAACGGAATTGCCATACGGCACTAGCATCGCTAAGACGGAAAGTGCTTTAGAGAAAATTATTGCAGCCCTAGTGAGAGCATTAGCCATATTCTCGCTATTGATTCTTAAAAGACAAAACCCCCACCATTTCTGAACTGACCCACAAAGGTTGGACAGTTTGATTAGGTTACCAGAAGCAATTGAGTTCGGTATTGCACCGGGCTCATTGCCCCTGAATTTATCTATTCGTCAGCAGGCTGATGCAGGACGACCAACCGTGGGGCACCGTCAGCGCAATTTATAAGACGATGGCAAGACGGTTAGCTTAGCCTATATCATCAATCTTGGCTTTTAACTCATGGGCCAACTCTAAAGCACCTTCATAGCCAGAACGCATATGGCTTGGAAGATCAGGATCACCAATCATCGTCCCTAAAGTTTCAATTAAGCTATATAAAATCCCTTTAGCAGCGCCAACAGCAATACTGCTAGTTTGCACTGCTTCATCCACATGGCCAATAGCCTCAATGAAATGATCCTTAACGGGTAGATCTCCTAGTTTCGATGGATCTGTTGGTGTATTCATGTGTTTTCTCCAGTCATCCCATTAATCAGTAGGTAGGTCATTGCTAAAGACTTGAATCTTTCCAGTATGGGCATGCCCACCTAAAATCTTTTGCTCAGCAATCGATAGTAACTTTAGCTGGTGTTTTGCAAAGTGCTCTAAAGGGTCGCCCAAAATGCTGTCTGAATCCACATCTTCCAATACTTCATAACTGAAATGGCACTCTAGAGGACTGCCATCCAAACTTGCAAGATAACTAACGCCACCATCAACAGCAACTGTCGCTGGCCCAATAAAGACAATCTTCATAGCATTTGGTCCGCTTTGTAAAAGAACTTGCGCGCATAAGCCAAGATTTCTTTATCGCTAGGATGATCGACAGTTTCTACACCAACAATCTTTGCTGCAATCTGAGGGTCATGATGATGAGCATGCTTGATTAACTCAAGCTTGGCTGAACCAGGGCCAATGATTAAGATTTCTTTAGATTCATTCACCGCCTGAATAACAGAATGTAGGTATTTCTCATCATAGGGCACTCTGCCGCTGCCCACTTCACCACCCTTGTGATGGAGATGCGAATGTGAAGACTTTGTCTTGATGACTTCAGCTTCACTAGCATCTTCACTCAAAAACATCACATGTGCTTCTTTGTGGTCAATCCAAATAACTGCGTGATTCAATGACATGTAGATCCTTTTTTATATATTAATGATTACAACTACACAATACTCCTTAAGCCATTCATAAATATGGCCTATATCAAGCAGAAGGCATATTTGACTAAAATACCATGTAATATTCCATCATGCACTTGGTCAATATGAATGGGCCATACAGATAAATAGGTCTTTACTAGCCCAGAATATGCCCATTAAATTAAAGTCTCTTCTCCCTATTCGTCTTGCTACTTTTGCGATATGCCTGAGTGGCACTATAGGAAGTCTCATTGCTTTAGAGCTTCATGAGGATGTCTGGTATCTACTTCTCCTATTTGGTTTTTTAAGTGTAGTAGGCGTTCATGACTGCATTCAGACCAAAAGCTCGATTCTGAGAAACTACCCTGTTCTAGGGCATATGCGATTTTTGCTGGAATTTATTCGCCCCGAAATCCGTCAATACTTTATTGAGGGCGAGAACGACAAGACCCCCTTCTCCAGAAGTCAGCGCACTTTGGTCTACTCTCGATCAAAAGCAGTATCGGATAAACGCCCCTTTGGCACGACCTTAGATGTCATGGCACCCGGCTATCAATGGATTAATCAATCTCTAGCTCCCACCCAACTACCTAGCCACCATTTTCGGATTGAGATTGGCGGCAAAGATTGCACCCAAAAATACTCCGCTAGTATTTTTAATATTTCTGCCATGAGTTTTGGCGCACTCAGTGCAAATGCGGTGATGGCTTTAAACCTAGGAGCAAAAAAAGGAAATTTTGCTCACGATACCGGTGAAGGATCTATCGCCATTTATCACCGTACTCATGGTGGTGACTTAATTTGGGAAATTGGTTCAGGCTATTTTGGCTGCCGCAATGAGGATGGCAGCTTTAATGCCCAGAAATATGCGGAAAATGCTTTAGATCCCCAAGTCAAGATGATCGAAATTAAACTAAGTCAAGGTGCTAAGCCAGGACATGGTGGAATCTTGCCCGGGAGCAAAGTTACCCCAGAAATTGCCTTAGCAAGAGGCGTTAAAGCGGGTGAATCCTGCATCTCCCCTGCCTCACACAGCGCATTTTCTACCCCATTAGAGTTGATGCATTTTGTTGCTCGACTGCGTGAATTAGCCGACGGAAAACCAGTAGGATTTAAGCTCTGTATTGGTCACCCTTGGGAATGGTTTGCGATTGTTAAAGCCATGTTAGAGACTCAGATTTATCCGGATTTCATCGTGGTTGATGGCACTGAAGGCGGGACAGGGGCATCACCTGTGGAGTTTACCAACCACGTTGGTACACCACTTCAAGAGGGCTTGCGCTTAGTTCACAACTCCTTAGTTGGTGTGAATTTACGAGATCAAATTAAAATTGGATGCTCTGGAAAAATTATTAGTGCGTTTGATATGGCTGTCGCATTTGCCTTAGGCGCAGACTGGTGCAATAGCGCTCGTGGCTTTATGTTTGCCGTGGGTTGTATACAGGCGCAAGTATGTGACACCGGCTTTTGCCCAACTGGTGTTACTACTCAAGATGTTCATCGTCAAAAAGCGTTGGTAGTACCTAATAAAGCGGAGCGTGTATTTCATTTTCATAATGAAACGCTCAAAGCTTTAAAAGAAATTGTTGAGGCTGCCGGACTCAATCATCCCATTGAGATTGATACTCGCCATATTGTTCGCCGCGTCAACGCCAATGAAGTGCATCTGCTCTCAGTATTGCTACCCAGTATTGCAGCAGGCAGCCTACTTCGCAATGATGAGGGTGAGAGCCTCCCTTATGTATATGAGCACTACTGGCATCTTGCGCAAGCTTCGAGCTTTTCGCCTGTAAAGCATTAAGCGGCAATCAGAATATCGCCCAATTCCATCTTTTCCCACCAAATGAATGGCAAAAGATATACAGGCTCTCCCGCAGCCTGCAAGATCTCTAAGGCGCCATCATTCGTTTTATTAGCTTCGTACTTGCCTGGATTCAAATGCTTGCAACCATTATCTGTACCATCATTACGACGCATTCTGGCAATGATATTTCGAGTGACATAGACTTGCATCATTCCTCCTACGATTAGAGAGCCGACTGGATTAGATTGCGAACTACGGGATAAATTTGAGCATCCCAGCGCTTGCCATTAAAGACACCGTAATGACCAACGCCTGCTTGTAGGTGATGGGATTTCATATAGCCGGGTAATCCGCTGCACATGTCTTGCGCAGCTAAAGTTTGACCAATTCCACAAATGTCGTCACGCTCACCCTCTACAGTGAGTAAGAATGTTTTCTTAATCGCCCTGGGATTGACTAAGCGCCCTTGATAGGTCAATGCTCCATTAGCCAAATCACAATCTTGAAAAACCTTTTTGATGGTTTCTAAATAGAATGGCGCCGCCAAATCCATAATTGCGAAATACTCTTCATAAAATTCATGAATGGCATCGGCTTTTTCCGTTTCACCACTCACCCGATATTCATAGAGCTTTTTAAATGATTCCGCATGGCGATCCGGATTCATACTCATAAAGGCCATTAACTGCAGGAATCCGGGGTAGACCCTTCTACCGGTACCTTCAAATTGAGTGGGAATGACGCCAATGAGTTTTTCCTCAAACCATGACATTGGCTTGCTGCTAGCAAGTTCATTCACCTTGGTAGGACTCATCCTGACATCCAATGGGCCTGCCATTAAAATCATGCTGGCTGGTACACAGGGATTTTTATCTTCAGACATGATGGCTGTGGCAGCTAAGCATGCTACCGTAGGCTGACATACCCCCATAAGGTGGGTGCCTGGCCCAATGACTTGCAAAAAAGTAATGATGTGCTCAATATAAGAGTCAAAATCAAACTCTCCGCAACTGAGGGGAACATCTCTAATGTTGAGCCAATCCGTAATGTAGACCTCATGGTCTTTTAGCAATGTCTTTATGGTTCCTGCTAACAGGGTAGCAAAGTGACCAGACATAGGGGCCACTAATAAAATCTTCGGATGCCCTTCGATTCCTGGTTTTGTAAACCGCACTAAATTACAAAAGTGAGTGGAGTACACCAACTCCTCCTTAACAGCTCGCTCGATTCCGAATGAATCAATTACCTCAGTAATTTTGAAATCGGGACGTGTATGCGTAAATCCCAATAAGGAGATCTGTTCATAGTGCGCAGCCAAACGCTGCATGGGATTGAGAGAGAAGTTTCCAAACCAATTATTAGATACACGCTCAGATGCGCTGGCGAATAAACGCACAGGATGATGTAAATTGGCGAAGGTTTGGTAGGCCTTGTACATCATTAGTGTGACCTGCTTTCAATATGACGAAGGGCTCGTTCTGATTCTTTTAATGCTGGATCAAATACTCTGCTTAGTGCAACATCATTAGCCACAATCGCTGCAGTTTGTGCGGCCCTTGCAGCCACTATCGATAAGTTCACAAAACCAGATACATTAAAAGTCTTTAGCAGATCCATTGCCTGAGCATCGTCTGCGCTGATCATCCCCGTCTCAATCTGCTCATGGAGTGCGTGATAGTAATGACGCATGCCATCTACTTCCTCAGCTAGACTCAAAATCCGCTGAAACAGCACTGCAAAATCAGATGCCAGTGGATGACCTGTTAATGCCTTGCTTGCTGATTGATTGATTACTTCCATGGAGTAACCTCAGGCACTTCAGCCGGGCCAATATCGACGGGCACTGTTTTAAAGTCAGCTGGGCCAACAATTTCCAAATATTCCATATCAGGGGAATAGTCATACAAGTAATGAACAATGCCAGGCATTTGATGCAGCACATCACCTGCCTCCACAAGAGTGGGCTTATCACCATACATAAAGCGTGCCCAGCCCTTCGTCATAATCACAATCTGAAACTCAGCAATGTGATAGTGCCAACCAGTCCCATTCTCAGGGGCTTCATTCGCCTTGACTAAATGGGCAATGACTTTGCCATTGGTTGCCTTAGCAATACCTAAATCCCGATATAAGAAGAAATCTCGCAGACCGCCAGTGGCAAAATCTGTATGACCTGGTTTGACATGGGAAAACTCTGTGGTGCTTTTCATTACGCTAGGTGTCTTCATTTTCAAAACTCCACTTCAAGTTCTTCAATATCATCGGGCTCTTCAAGGGCGCCCTTCACCCATTCCTTCAGCTCTGGCAAAGCCATGATGTGCTGGCAATACTGCTGACAGTCATCCTCAAGGTCGATGTTGTAAGTTAGGAATCGAGTCACGACTGGTGCGAACATCGCATCAGCCAAAGTGGGGGATTTACCAAATAAATAAGGCCCCCCATAAGTGCTTAAACAATCTTTCCAAATCACCACGATACGATTGATATCAATCTGGGCTTTTGACCAGACCTTGAAGGATTTAAATTTGGCCTTGATATTCATTGGCAAAGAAGCTCTTAAGGCAGAAAACCCTGAATGCATCTCACCACAGATAGAGCGACAATGTGCGCGTGCTACTGGATCACTAGGCAGCAGATGCGCTTTGGGTTTGAGCTCATTGAGATACTCACCAATAGCCAAGGTGTCCCAAACTTTGCAGCCATCGTGATCTAAGCGGGGAACTAAGATCGATGGGGATAGCAGCAATAGTTCAGCTCGGTTGTCTACGCAATCTGGAGCCACTGGCATTTCCTGAAAAGGTAGCCCAGAAAATTGGACCATGAGCCACCCGCGCAGGGACCATGAGGAGTAATTTTTACTGCTAATCGTCAAGGTAGTTTGCTTAGGCATATCTGCTTTCGAGGATTTCACAACTACAACTTATTCCCTTTCGGATGACCTTCAATTGCCTTGTGCCCTATTTTCTGACCTATTTTGTCCAAATGAGGGCGTAGAGACGATTCACGCACTAGTCTTGTGCAATGCAAGAAAACTACCCAATTCGGTGCACATAGACTTATTTACATGTCTATCCATGCCGCCCTCCACCACGTTACCGAATATCAATATGACCGCCCAGTCAAGCTGGGGCCTCAAGTCATTCGCTTAAGGCCTGCGCCACACTGCCGAAGTCATATCGTTTCTTACTCCCTCAAGATTGAGCCAGAAGGCCACTTTATTAATTGGCAACAAGATCCCTTTGCCAACTACCAAGCGCGTTTGGTATTTCTTGAGCCCACCACCCATTTCAAGGTCACGGTAGATTTAGTCACAGAGATGGCGGTGTACAACCCATTTGATTTCTTTTTAGAACCCGATGCCGAAGAATATCCATTTACGTATTCTTCAGATTTGAAAAAAGAATTGCGCCCCTACTTAGGCAGAATGCGCAATGCCACGCTCAATAAATACTTCAAGACGATTGATCGCAGCCCCATGCGCACGATTGATTTCTTAGTCAAAATTAATCAGAAAGTGCAAAGCGATATTAACTATCTGATTCGGATGGAGCCTGGCGTTCAAACTCCGGATGAAACCTTAGACTTACGCAGCGGCTCTTGCCGAGACTCTGCATGGTTAATGGTGAACTTATTGCGTCTGTGTGGTTTAGCGGCGCGTTTTGTCTCTGGCTATTTGATTCAATTAAAGCCTGATGTCAAATCCCTCGATGGCCCTAGCGGCACTGAAGTGGACTTTACTGATCTGCATGCCTGGTGTGAAGTCTACCTACCGGGAGCCGGTTGGATTGGCATAGACCCCACCTCTGGCTTAATGGCTGGCGAGGGCCATATCCCAGTTGCTTGTACCCCCGAGCCTTCAGGTGCCGCGCCTATTGAGGGTGGCGTTGATCAGTGTGAAGTGAAGTTTGAACACACCATGGAAGTGACTCGGATTTATGAGTCCCCCCGTGTCACCAAGCCTTACACCGAAGAGGAGTGGGAAGATATTCTCAAGCTTGGTGAATCAGTTGATAAAAAACTAGCAGCGGGTGACGTGCGCCTCACCATGGGTGGTGAGCCTACCTTTGTTTCTGTCAATGGACGCGATGAACGCGAGTGGAATTTAGATGCCCTTGGACCTACTAAGCGGGCTTATGCCACCGACTTAGTCGAAAAATTACGCGCTGAATATGGTGATGGCGGATTCTTGCATTTTGGTCAAGGGAAATGGTATCCGGGAGAGCAATTACCCCGCTGGGCATTGTCGATTTACTGGAGAGCAGATGGCACGCCTATTTGGAAAAATCCCAAACTTTTTGCAAACGAGAGTCACCCCATTACCTATACCAGTGAAGATGCTGGCAAGTTTGTTCATACCCTGTCTAAAAATTTAGGCCTTGATGACCAATATATTGAAACAGCTTATGAGGATGTTTTTTATTACCTCTGGCGTGAATCCAAGCTTCCCGTCAACGTCGACCCCTTCAAATCCAATCTCGATGATGAGATGGATCGCACTCGTTTAAAGCGAGTCTTCACTCAAAAATTGGATGCTGTCATTGGATATATCCTCCCTATTGAAGCTAGTTATGGCTCAAGCTATTTAGATACCAATTGGAAAACGGGTCCTTGGATTTATCGGGATGATCGCCTCTATTTATTGCCTGGTGACTCCCCTATGGGCTATCGACTCCCGTTAGAGTCCTTACCATGGGCTAACAAAGCGGACTATCCCTACCTGATTGAGGAAGATCCCTTTGCACCAAGAGCGCCACTTCCTAGCGCCACCCCGATTCGCCATCAACTTCAGCCTTTGAATAAGGGGAATAGTTCGCTGACAGGGAAAAAAATCTCAACTAACCGAACGATTTGGAGTCAATCACAACAGGTGCATCAACCCCAAAAACAAGAGTCAGCTAAGAATGTGACGCGTACTGCACTGTGCGTAGAGACACGTGATCCCATGCGTTCTAATGGCCCTAAAGCTGAAAATGAACATGGTGGTAAGAATGGTGCGCTCTATATCTTTATGCCACCACTGGAACGTCTAGAGGATTACCTCAATCTCTTGGATGCGGTAGAGGCTACTGCAGAAGAATTGGAATATCAAATTGTTTTAGAGGGTTACCCTCCCCCACGTGATCCACGCCTCAAATTGTTACAAGTGACCCCTGATCCAGGCGTGATAGAGGTGAACATTCATCCAGCGCATAACTGGAAAGAATTGGTTGACCATACCGAGTTCTTGTACAAGGCTGCATTTGAATCGCGCCTATCCGCTGAGAAGTTCATGACTGATGGCCGTCATACTGGCACTGGTGGTGGTAATCACTTTGTGATGGGTGGCGCCACTCCGATTGATAGCCCCTTCTTACGCAAACCAGAACTATTGGCCAGCATGATTTTGTATTGGCACAATCACCCCAGTTTGAGCTATTTATTTAGCGGCATGTTTATTGGGCCTACAAGCCAAGCACCAAGAGTGGATGAAGCCAGAAATGATCAACTCTATGAGCTAGAAATTGCACTGCAAGAGATTCAAGCAAACCGCGAGAAGTTTGGTAGCAGCATGCCGCCTTGGTTAGTCGATCGCACCTTACGCAATATTCTGATTGATGTGACTGGTAATACCCATCGCAGCGAATTTTGTATCGACAAGATGTATTCACCCGATAGTCAAACAGGTCGTTTAGGTTTACTCGAGTTACGTGCTTTTGAAATGCCGCCACATGCTCGCATGAGCATCGTGCAGCAGCTGCTGATTCGTGCACTGATCGCCCGCTTCTGGGATCAGCCGTATCAGGCGCCTGTAACCCGCTGGGGTACCGAACTACATGATCGCTGCCTACTACCGACATTCATTCAAATGGATTTTGCTGATGTGATTGAAGAAATGCAAATGAATGGCTTTGACTTTAAAGCAGAGTGGTTTGCACCGCACCTCGAATTCCGCTTCCCACTCATTGGCCAAGTCAAAACAATGGGTACAGAAATCACCTTGCGCAATGCACTAGAACCATGGCATGTCATGGGCGAAGAAAATTCAGTAGGTGGTACAGCGCGTTATGTAGACTCATCGCTAGAGCGTATTGAAGTTCGAGTCACCGGTTTAAATCAAAGTCGCTATACCGTCACCTGCAATGGAGAGCCATTACCCCTCCAGCCAACTGGTATCGCCGGAGAATATGTTGCGGGCATTCGTTACAAGGCATGGAATCCCCCCTCCAGTCTTCACCCTAGTATTGGAGTGCATGTACCGCTCATATTCGATGTCATTGATACTTGGATGAAGCGCTCAGTCGGCGGCTGTCAGTACCATGTGGCCCATCCTGGCGGCATGAGCTATGACACCTTCCCTATTAATGCCTATGAAGCTGAAAGCCGCAGGCTTTCTCGTTTCTTCCGCATGGGTCATACTGCGGGCAAGATTGAAGGGATCCAGGCCAATATTGATTTGGCGGCAAGTCGTGAGTTCCCATTCACGCTGGATATGCGCCGGTGAGACAATAAGTTGTGGATCCATCCAAAGCTGAACTTTTGAAAACAACCGCCGCCTCCCTTCGGGAAGAAGTTGCTCGTCTTTCTCCAAAAGCCCAAAGTGGGCACTTTGATGAATTGCGTGGCAATACTTCTGACTTGCTGTCGCATTGGAGCGTCTTTTTTGAGCAGCTTGAACCGACAGGCTTAGCAGATCTTGATCTACGGACACATGAACTCAATCGTCAAGTTCGGGAAAACGGGATTACCTATAACGTCTATGCCGACGAGTATGGCCCCCAAAGACCCTGGTCAGTTGATTTATTTCCGCTGATTATTGATTCAACAGCATGGCAAGAAATTGAATCTGGCATCCTGCAAAGAGCCAGACTTTTGGAAGCTATCGTTGCGGATGTATATGGCCCGCAAACTTTACTCAAAGAAGGCCTAATACCTCCAGCATTAGTACAAGGCCATCCAGGCTACATTCGCTCCATGCGCGGCGTTCATTCAGGTGGGCATAAACATTTACATATCATTGCCTTTGATCTTGCTAGATCACCAGATGGTAAATGGTCCGTTCTCTCACAGAGGACTCAAGCCCCCTCTGGTTTAGGCTACCTCTTAGAAAATCGCAATCTCATTGGGCGACAGTTTCCTAAGGCGTATGAGTCACTACAAATATCGGCTCTATCAAATGCTTACCGAGATTTAATTGAGTCACTGAAAGCCCAAACTCCTGCAGGGGCTAACGCCCATATTGCTTTATTAACGCCAGGTCCTTATAACGAAACCTATTTTGAGCACGCTTATCTTGCGCGGTATCTGGGACTCACATTGGTAGAAGGCGGCGATCTCACCGTCAGAAATCAACACCTCTTTTTAAAAACGGTACGAGGCTTAGAGCCTGTTCACGTTTTATTAAAGCGCTTAGATGATGAGTTCTTAGACCCCCTAGAGCTACGCTCTGACTCCACATTAGGCGTCCCTGGTCTGCTTCAAGCTATTCGTGCGGGCAACGTCATTCTAGCCAACGCCCCTGGCTCAGCATTTCTAGAGTCTCCCGCCTTGCTGGGCTTTCTGCCAGGCATTAGCGAGCGCCTGCTCAATGAAAAAATTCAACTGCCAGCGATGGATACCTGGTGGTGTGGTGAGCGAGCCGCCTTAAAAGCAGCAATACCCAATTTGGGTCATAGCGCTATTAAGCCCACCTACCCTTTCTCGGCAGGACATGAAAGTTATGAATCGATTCTGGGTGGCGAACTCACTCAATCTCAAATCGATGAGTGGGTTGGGCGCATTACTCGTCAACCAGATGAGCATACTGTGCAAACCTATATTCCGCTGGCACAAATGCCTACTTGGTTTAATGCTTTAAATATCAACAATGCCTCTTTGATCGAACCACGCTCTTATATGCTCCGTGTATTTGCACTAAGCAATGGGGCAGATAGCTGGCAGGTACTTCCTGGCGGCCTAGCCCGCATTGCCGCATCCGAATCGGGTATTGCCTCTATGCAAAGAGGGGGTAGTAGTGCTGATGTATGGGTGCAAAATCCTCACGTTTACAGCCCGCCAGAAATGCACCCACAAGGCTTGCAAACTAAAAATTCTGTCATGCGTAAACGTCTAGTGACTAGTCGTGCAGCAGAGAACCTATACTGGTTCGGGCGCTATACAGAGCGCAGCGAAAATATTCTTCGCTTAGCCAAACTGTATTTAGAGAGTATTAATAACGAGTACATCCCATCAAAACAATTATGGGCATGGCTTGAAGCACTCTGCACTCAATATGGGCTAGTCCCCGAAGGGGTGCCAGCCACCTTTGATCAAAGCGATATGCGTCACCGCATCTTTGAAAGAACACTCATTGATTGCCTTAGCCACAATGATCAAGCTACCAGCGTTGGCTTTAATCTCGATGCCATGAAGCGCAATGCTTCTAATGTACGTGAAAGACTGTCGCCAGAACAATGGAATGCCATTAACTACTGTATTGAAAGCTTTCAAGAAGATTGCCATAAGGCAACTGCCCATCAAGAATTTTCAGCATCCTTAGCGATTGAAGCTTTAAATCATGCCAACAGCGCTTTGGCAGCCATTACTGGTGCTCAAGCTGATCGTATGACACGCGATGATGGCTGGCAGCTGCTTTCGATTGGCCGATATATTGAGCGCCTATCATTTCTGACAACGGTTTTAGATTTAGCCATTAGCCATGGATTACTCAACAATCCCAAGAACGATGGCTCTGGGTATATTGCCCTACTTGCTTTATTTGATAGCACCATTACTTTCCATGCACAACATCAACAGAGCAGAGATCTTGAGCCCTTAGTGAGCCTACTGGTTTTGGATGATGAAAATCCACGCTCTCTTGCCTGGGTCACTAAAGCACTGCGCGCTAGACTCTCTAAGTTGGCAGGCACTGAGCGCAATCAGCCTGATGAACTGACCAAGAGCGTCACCAATTTACAAGATTATGATTTAGACAGATTATGCGAGTCTGATAATCAGTATTTTTACCATTTGCGTGATTGCTTATTAAACTGCTCTCAGGCTGCATGGAATGTTTCCGATGAAATTAGTGCCCGTTATTTCAACCTCGTTCATCAAAACGAATACAGCGTGCAAACCTAAGAAACGATTATGTTGCTCGAAATTATTCACGACACCCACTACTCCTATGATCCTAATGTAGAGATAGCACAGCATATTACCCACTTAAAACCAGCGGGTACCAGCACACAAGCAATATTACAAACCGAAATCTACATCGATCCTAAGCCCGCATGGCAAGAGGAGAATGTAGATAGCTATGGCAATGTTTGCACTTTCTTTTCCTTAGAAAATCGCCATCATGAGTTATTAATTTCAGCCAAATCGCTTGTACAGACGATGCCCCGATTAACTACCTCTGCAGCTTCGTCAGAGACTCCACCCTGGGAGGTGGTGAGAGAATATTTTCGCTATCACTCCAATACCCATTGGGATGCAGCGGCTGAATTCTTATTCACCTCTCCATTTATTACCTTAAGACCAGAATTCGTTGATTTTGCAAGAAGATGCTTTACCAATGAAAAGCCTATTCTTGTAGCAGCTATTGATCTAATGGAGTTGATTTATCGCGAGTTCCATTACGTTAGCAAGAGTACGGATATTAATACCCCCGCACTGGAAGCACTTCAGAATCGCGAGGGTGTTTGCCAAGACTTTGCCCATATTTTCTTGTGCGCATTAAGAAGCATTGGCTTACCCGCAAAATATATCAGCGGCTATCTACTCACCAACCCTCCCCCTGGTCAGGCACGCCTGGTTGGTAGTGACGCCTCGCATGCCTGGATCTCCATGTATATTCCTGCTTTTGATCTCAACGGAAATCTATCTCCTGGCATATGGTGTGATTTAGATCCCACCAATAACCGCTGGGGTTATGGCTCGCCGGGCGAAGACTATATTCAATTGGCCCAAGGGAGAGATTACTCCGATGTATCCCCCGTCAGAGGGGTTATTCATGGGGGTGCAGATCACGTCATGGAAGTCGCCGTTACCGTTCGCCCTGCACAGTAAAAACCGAGTAAGCTTACACCTATACAATAGGCGCACTAGGAGACAAAGAGTGATGCACACCATCACCACAATAAAATCACTACATGTTTGATCTGTCATTATTTGACCTTAGCCTTTTATTCACATGCGCCCTCATGGCAGGTTTTATTGATGCCATTGTTGGGGGTGGTGGCATGATTCAAGTGCCTGCCTTATTTACCGTATTACCAGGCTTTCCAGCAGCAACACTAATGTCTGTCAATAAATTGGCGTCTATAGTTGGCACCATCGGCTCAGCCATTCAATATGCGAGGGCTAATAAAAGTCCTTGGGCGCTAGTGCTGATTTCTTCAGTAGCTGCATTTATCGCCTCGCTTGGAGGTGCTTATTTATTAACGCAAATACCCAATCAATGGCTGCGTAGCGCTTTACCTTTCTTTTTACTAGCTTTACTCATCTTTAATATCAAATCAAATGCAGGGCTCGTTCATGAGCCTAAGCATCATCACCATAAACAAAAAGTGATTGCCTCTACTGGTGCAGGTCTGATTGGCTTTTATGATGGCTTCTTAGGGCCAGGAGCGGGAGCATTTTATAAGCTGCTTTACACCCGCGTGCTCGGTTTTGACTTTCTGCGATCTGCTGCTCCTGCCAAGTTTCTGAATATCGCCTCCAATCTAGGGGCACTATGCGTATTTCTGTATATGGGGTACATGGATTGGAAGTTGGGGGTTTTAATGGCTATAGCGAACTTTATTGGCGGCCAAATGGGGAGTCAATTTGCCATCAAGCATGGCAATACTTTTATTCGTAAAGCCTTCTTTATCACAGTTACAGCGCTGATTATGAAGACCTTTTACGACGCCTTTCTGAAATAACCCCTCCTTCACTAGACTCAAAGAATGGCTGTGAGATATCATAGATTTATCATCTAATTCATAGTAAATTAATACGATAAAAGCAGTTTTTAACTAAAACCAAGAGGGACACATGAAAATATTATTACCCGTTGACGGCTCCAAATCTTCGCTTAATGCTGCAAAGTATGTTGGAAAGTTAGCTAAAGATCTCCGTAGTAAATGCACGGTCACCTTGGTTAGTATTCATGATGATGTTGGCTTAGGGCACGTAAAGCAGTTTGTAGCCAATAATGTAATTGATGACTACCTAAGAGAAGTTAGTGAAAAGGAGCTTAAATCCGCCCAAAAAGCCCTTGATCTTGCAGGTGTAAGCCACAATATGGCTATTAAGCGTGGCAATGTTGCAAATGAAATCATTGCTATGGCTGACAAAGAAAAATTTAATCTGATTGTGATGGGCTCAAAAGGAAGATCTGGTATTTTGGATGCCATCATGGGGTCAGTTGCTCAAAAAGTGAGTAACGCTGCCAAGCAACCGGTTCTTTTAGTGAAGTAATCTTGAGGTGGCTTTAGTACTACCACCGCCCAATTGAAGTAGCACTGGCCGTCTTGTTGACGGCCTATTTATTTTTACATTGGAAATGAAAAATGAGTCTCTTGTTGTTGCTCTTTGCACCTGGTCTTTTTGCGATTTATTGGCTGATCCGCCTTCAGATTTGCTTATCTAGAATGCGCTACTTAGTCGATGCCTATGGCATGGATCGCAAGAAGTTACAAAAACTCAAATGCCCACAATTAAAAACCTTACGTCAGTCCATTGACCAACTCAGGCAGAAAAATGATGCCTACGCTTTAGAGGCCTTAGTTAAACCCTATAGAGCCTAACCATTCTCAAGGCACGAGCTTGACCATTTTTGAAAATACCGCTCCTTAAACCAAAGAGCCACCGCTACCAAACCAATCATGATGGGCACTTCCACTAAAGGCCCAATGACTGCAGCAAAGGCTGCCCCTGAATTAATTCCAAAGACTGCAATTGCTACCGCAATGGCAAGCTCAAAGTTATTACTCGAGGCGGTAAATGACAAAGTACAGCAACGCTTATAGTCAATACCCATCTTCGCTGTTACTAAGAAAGTGAGTAAAAACATGATTAAGAAGAAAATGAGAAGTGGTATGGCAATCGCTACTACATCCATTGGCAGGGTCAAAATAAGTTTACCCTTCAGGCTAAACATCACTACGATAGTAAATAGCAAAGCAATTAAGGTGAGCTTACCAATCCGGGGCACAAAGTGCTCGTGATACCAATCCTTAGAGACAAACTTGAGCATTACCATGCGTGTTAGAACTCCAGCAATACAGGGTAGGCCTAAATAGATCAATACACTTTGAGCAATCTGCCCTATACCCACACTAACATTGGAGGCAGCTAAACCAAAATAAGGGGGCAAGACTGTTAAAAAGAGATAGGCATATATGCTAAAAAAGAGGACCTGAAAGAGTGCATTAAAGGCCACTAATCCAGCCGCATACTCTGTTGAACCTTTGGCGATATCGTTCCACACAATGACCATCGCAATACAAGGCGCAATGCCGATCAAAATGAGACCCGCCATATATTCTGGTTGGCTTGGCACAAAAGTAATGGCTAAAAAGAACATCAGCAATGGCGCAATAATCCAGCTCATCACAAATGAAATCAGAAAAATTCGGAAGTCCTTAAATATATCAGGCAAGTCTTCATAGCGCACTTTTGCAAAAGGTGGGTACATCATTAAAATCAACCCTATCGCAATCGGGATGTTGGTAGTGCCCACCTGAAATGAATCTATAAAACCCTCTATACCAGGAATCCAGTAGCCTAAGGTAATACCACTTGCCATTGCTACAAAAATCCAGACCGTTAAATAGCGATCTAAAAAAGATAATTTTTTAGTAATCGAGCTCATGCTTTTGTATGGATCTCTTTTAAGCTAAGTGAGTCTAGTTTATCTAATGGCATCGCAGCCAAAATATCGATCCGTTTTCTTAAGCCATTCATTACACCAATAAAGGCAGTTTTCTTTTCTAAATCGCTACCTTGTACTAAGCTAGGGTCGGCAAAACCCCAATGCGCTGTCACTGGTTGCCCTGGCCAATGAGGGCATACCTCACCAGCAGCATTATCACAAACAGTGATAATAAAATCCATCTGTGGTGCATTAGGCTCCCCATAAACATCCCAGCTTTTTGATTTTAGTAAAGCCTTATCCATACCAATCTCGACAGCCAGCTCTTGGGCAATGGGGTTCACATGAGTGCCTGGTGTAGAGCCTGCAGAAAAGCCTTTAAATTTACCACTAGGGTGGGTAGACGCTAATGCCTCACCAAGAATAGAGCGTGCTGAATTATGGGTGCATAAGAAGAGAATGTTGTATTGCTTCATGAGGCCTTGACCTTTTTAGAGGGTTTAGTAACGACACAAGACTTTCCGCCACAGCAGTTATCTAACAAAAAGTGGCTTAAGTCTTGAACGAGTTTGGGGTTGGGGCGATAGATGAGGGTGCGTCCTTGCCGCTCTACCGTAATCAGATTAGCAAGATACAACTCCTTAAGATGAAAGCTTAGGGTAGCATTGGGGATCCCTAGCATTTCATGGATCTGAGATGGCAAGAGTCCTATATCCCCTTTTTGAACAATTAGACGATATACATTGAGCCGAGATTCTTGCCCTAGGGCAACAAAGGCTTGGATAGCTTCAGTATTTTTCATATTTCGATGATAATGGAATTAATGTGTCAATTTTATGACATATATCAAATTTGAGGTGCCTTCTTATTGCCATAATGTGAGAACCAATGAAGGAAATTAATCAGGAGTGTTATGAAGACGATTCAGGTGTACGACCCAGCCATGTGCTGCAGCTCAGGTGTATGTGGGGTAGATGTTGATCAAGCCTTGCTTACTTTCTCAGCAGATGTCGATTGGGCCAAACAAAACAGCGTCAAAATCGAACGCTTTAACTTATCGTCAGAGCCAATGGCTTTTGCTGATAACGAAACAGTTAGCAAGTTCTTAGAACGTTCAGGTTCACAAGGCCTTCCTTTAGTGCTAGTTGACGGTGAAATCGCCTTAGCGGGTCGCTACCCAACCCGCCCTGAAATCATCCATTGGGCCCAAATGACGGATGCTCAGGTTGAAGAAAAATCTAGCTCCAATTGTTGTTCCGGTGGCAAATGTTGTTAATCCTAGGCGGAATCTTAAAAAGACTTTGATGAGCATGCAATTTTTGGTTTCTCCGCCACGTTTTCTTTTTTTTACTGGTAAAGGCGGAGTCGGAAAAACATCAATAGCCTGTGCCACAGCCATTGAGTTAGCCCAAGCCGGAAAAAGAGTATTGCTCGTGAGCACCGACCCCGCATCCAATGTAGGGCAGGTCTTTGGTATTTCTATTGGCAATCGCATTACAGCCATTCCCACAGTTGCTAATTTATCTGCCTTGGAAATAGATCCCCAAGCAGCAGCCCAGTTATACCGCGACAAAATTGTAGGGCCAGTACGTGGAAAATTGCCTGATGAAGTAGTAAGAGGAATTGAAGAGCAGCTCTCGGGTGCATGCACTACTGAGATTGCTGCTTTTGATGAATTCACGGCCCTACTCACCGATGATCAACTCACGAAAGATGATGATCATGTGATTTTTGATACTGCCCCTACTGGCCATACCATTCGTCTATTACAACTACCAGGTGCTTGGAGTGGATTTTTAGAGGAAGGCAAAGGAGATGCCTCTTGTTTAGGGCCACTTGCCGGATTAGAAAAGCAACGCACTCAATATAAAGAAGCGGTGGATGCCTTAGCCGACCCAGAGCGCACACGCTTAATCTTGGTAGCTAGAGCCCAGGCCTCCACTTTGCGAGAAGCAGCCCGTACTCATGAAGAGCTCGCTGGCATTGGATTATCTAAACAACATCTAATCATTAATGGCGTTCTGCCAAAAAGCGAGACTGCGCATGATCCTCTGGCCAAGGCCATATATAGCCGTGAGCAAGCAGTACTCAATAGCATTCCCCAGGTGCTGCAATCATTACCTAAAGATATTATTGAATTAAAGCCCTTTAACTTAGTGGGCTTAGATGCCTTAAATTTGCTACTTAAAGACCAAGAGGTATTAGTCGATACCTCGAGCTTTAAAGCAATCACGCTTACCGCACCTAACTTGTCGACCCTCGTTGATGAAATTGCTAAAGATGGTCATGGTCTAGTGATGACGATGGGTAAAGGTGGGGTTGGTAAAACCACGATTGCTGCTGCACTCGCCGTTGAGCTAGCGCACCGAGGGTTGCCAGTCCATCTGACCACCTCTGATCCTGCTGCGCACATCAATGAAACTTTGAATGGTGCTATGGAGCACCTCTCTGTAAGCAAAATAGATCCTCATGCGGAGATTGCACGCTACAAACAACATGTAATGGAAACTAAAGGGTCCAAACTCGATGAGGCAGGCCAAAAACTCTTAGAAGAAGATTTAAATTCTCCATGCACTGAAGAGATTGCCGTATTTCAGGCATTTTCTAGGATCATTCGTGAGGCTGGTAAAAAGTTCGTCATCATGGATACTGCACCCACTGGGCATACCTTACTTCTACTAGATGCCACAGGCTCCTATCATCGAGAAATCGAGAGGCAGATGGGCAAATCCAATACCCACTTCACTACGCCCATGATGCAGTTGCAAGACCCAAAGCAAACAAAAGTATTGTTAATTACTCTTGCAGAAACTACTCCTGTCTTAGAAGCGGCCAACCTTCAAGCCGATTTACGCAGAGCTGGTATTGAACCATGGGCATGGGTCATCAATAATAGTGTTGCTGCTGCAAATCCGCATTCTCCACTACTCAGAAAGCGTGCACAAAACGAACTTCAAGAAATTGACTTAGTCGCCCATACCCATGCCAAGCGCTATGCCGTTCTCCCCTTACTCAAAGACGAACCTATTGGAGTTGAGAAGCTCTTGATGCTATCAATGCACCCTTTGTGATTTAGCATTTATGAAAAGACCAGAGCCACCCGCAGGTGGCTCTGGTCTTACTAGCAAAACGATAAACTGAACAACTACCAGCGATTACTCGCGTGAAGCCTTCTTACGATCATGCTCTTTTAAATGACGCTTACGAACGCGCACGCTCTTTGGAGTAACTTCGACTAATTCATCATCACTGATGAATTCAACTGCATATTCCAAAGTTAAATCAATTGGCGTTACCAAACGAACTGCTTCATCGGTACCTGAAGAACGCACGTTAGTTAATTGCTTGCCTTTAATGGGGTTTACGACCAGGTCATTATCACGACTATGAATACCAATCACCATGCCTTCATAAACAGGGTCACCATGTTTGACGAACATACGGCCACGATCTTGCAATTTCCAAATAGCGTAAGCCACTGCCTCGCCATCATCTTGGCTGATCAATACGCCGTTATGACGCTCACCTAAAATACCATCTTTAGCTGGGCCATAAGCATCAAAGGTGTGACTCATTAAACCATTGCCGCGAGTCATGGTCATAAAATCACCCTGAAAACCAATCAAGCCACGCGCAGGAATACGGTATTCAAGGCGGGTACGCCCTTTACCGTCACTCACCATATCTTGCAACTCACCCTTACGCTTGCCTAGATCTTCCATGACGGCGCCTTGAGTACTATCTTCTACGTCAACAGTTAAGTTCTCAAATGGCTCCATCTTGACGCCATCCTCTTCATGAAAGACCACCCGCGGACGCGATACAGCCATTTCATAACCTTCACGACGCATTGTCTCTACCAAGATAGTGAGATGTAACTCGCCACGACCAGATACTTCAAAAACGGTGTCATCGTCAGTTTCTTTCACGCGCAAAGCCATATTAGATTTGAGCTCACGATCCAAACGTTCACGTATCTGACGGCTTGTCACAAACTTACCTTCGCGACCAGCAAAGGGGCTGGTATTTACCATGAAATTCATGGTTAAAGTAGGCTCATCAATCTTGAGCATTGGCAATGCCTCTGGCTTATCTACCGCACAAACAGTAGTACCAATTGCTAGCTCTTCAATGCCGTTAATCAAGGCAATATCACCCGCAAACGCTTCGTCAACAATTTCTCGCTCAAGGCCTTTGAACTTCAATACCTGGTTAACGCGGCCTTTAAATGGCACGCCATCAGGGCCATTCATGCAAATGACATCCATCCCGGACTTTACACGTCCACGGTTTACACGACCAATACCAATCTTGCCTACATAGCTGTTGTAATCAATAGAAGAAATCTGAAACTGCAAAGGACCATCTGGATCATCATCACGGACAGGAACATATTCTAAAACTGCATCAAACAAGGGGCGCATATCACCCTCTCGGACATCTTCAGTCATACCTGCATAACCATTTAAACCAGAGGCATAGATAATTGGAAAATCTAACTGCTCTTCGGTAGCGCCTAGCTTATCGAATAATTCAAAAGTGGCGTTGATCACGTAATCGCAACGGGCGCCTGGACGATCAACTTTGTTGATCACCACAATCGGCTTCAAACCTAGAGCCAATGCTTTCTTGGTAACGAAACGGGTTTGTGGCATTGGACCTTCAACCGCATCAACGAGTAGCAATACCCCATCAACCATGGAAAGCACGCGCTCTACTTCCCCACCAAAATCCGCGTGACCTGGTGTATCAACGATATTAATGTGAGTACCGTCATATTCCACTGCACAGTTCTTAGACAAAATAGTAATGCCGCGCTCTTTTTCTAAATCGTTCGAGTCCATGACGCGTTCAGTCATTTTTTCATTAGAGCGAAATGTGCCTGATTGGCGCAAGAGTTGGTCGACCAAAGTAGTTTTACCGTGGTCAACGTGGGCGATGATAGCGATGTTACGAAGTGCGCGTTTAGTCATGTGAAGCTTCTAAAGTTAAGAATGGATTTGAGATAAGGTTAATCAATAAATAAGTCAAAGGTATTTAATGCGCCTGAGAAATCAAGCGCTTGGGATGTAACACCCCTGAGCGCCAATCACCAGTGCCAATGAAATTATGAGGAGCAGCGGTAGCACGGTAGATGCGAACTAATGCTTCTACTGAAGGTAAATTCAGCGGCACTCTTTGGCCCATTTCTAGGCGTTTTGCTTGTTGCTCATCTACAGTTAAGTGTGGCAATGTCTGCAAGAGGGCATCTACTGGCAAGATATAGTTTGAGCTTTCTTGCAAACTTTGTTTAATAGAATCCATCGTAAATGCTTGCTCGAGGGTTAAGTGCCCTACTTCGGTACGACGCAAACCCACTAAATGAGCACCACAACCTAAAGCCTTACCAAGATCTTCTGCCAATACACGTATATAAGTGCCTTTGCTGCAGCTCACTTCTAAAGTCGCTTGTGGCCAGTCAATCTTGGTCCAACGAATCTGGTAAATAGTAATATCACGCGCAGCCCGCTCTAGCTCTACCCCCGCCCGGGCGTATTCATATAAAGGTTTGCCATCGCGCTTGAGCGCGGAATACATCGGAGGTACTTGACTAATTTGGCCTGTAAATTGGGGTAACAGTGCATCTAGGGCTAACTGCAGCGTTGCCTCATCTGCAAATACGGGTAGTGGTAATTCTTGGATAACCAAACCTTCGGCATCACCTGTATCGGTGCATTGACCAAATTTGACCTGAGCAATATAGGTTTTATCAGCTTCCAATAAATCCTGAGAGTACTTTGTAGCCTCACCCAAGCAAATTGGGAGCAAACCAGTAGCCATTGGATCTAAGGTCCCTGTATGGCCCGCTTTATCTGCATTAAATGCGCGTTTGACAGCGGTAACTGCACCTTGGGAGCTCATACCAGCGGGTTTATCAAGCAATACTACGCCGTCGATCCGTATAGACATGAAAATTACTTATTCTCGTCTTTGTGATCACTACGATCACTATCAACGGCCTGATCAATCAAGCGAGACATTTCAATACCATGCTCTAAAGAACTGTCATAGTGAAAATGCAAGGTGGGAACAGTGTGGATATGTAAACGTTTAAACAATAAAGAGTGTAAATAACCTGCTTTATCTTGTAGCGCTTTCAGGGCCACTTCTGGCTCGGCACCCAAAACCGAGAAGAACACTTTAGCATGCGCTAAATCGGGTGACAGCTCAATACTCTGTAAAGTAATCAAGCCTAAGCTAGGGTTTCGTAATTCACGGGGAATCAGCTCGGCTAGGTCTCGCTGAATTTGATCGGCGAGACGCTGGTTACGATGGGGGCTAGTTTTATGCATGAAAGAACGTAAGGCGCTTTATAAGGTTCTAGCTACTTCAGTAACTTCATAGGCTTCTAGCTGATCACCCTCTTTGATATCGTTAAAGCCTTTTAAAGACAAGCCGCACTCAACTCCAGCACGAACTTCTTTTGCATCATCTTTAAAGCGTTTCAGAGAATCTAAGTCGCCAGACCACACCACTATGTTATCGCGCAAGAGTCGCACACTAGAAGTGCGCTTAATCACGCCATCAAGCACTAAGCAACCAGCAATTGCGCCAATCTTAGATACTAAGAAGACTTGACGAATCTCCACCATGCCAGTGATTTCTTCTTTCTTATCAGGTGTCAACATACCACTTAAGGCTGCCTTCACTTCATCAACCGCATCATAAATAATGTTGTGATAACGAATATCTACCCCATTATGTTCAGCTAACTTACGTGCTGTGCCGTCTGCACGAGAATTAAAGCCAATAATGACCGCCTTAGAAGCAACAGCTAAATTGACGTCAGTCTCGGTAATGCCACCAACACCGGCGTGAACAATTTGCACCTTCACTTCTGGTGTAGATAACTTTTGCAAGGACTGAGATAAAGCCTCTTGTGAGCCTTGAACGTCCGCTTTAATGATCAGAGGAAGTAATTTCGCTTCTATTGCACCCTCTTCCATGTTTTCCATCATGGTTTCGAGTTTGAATGCTTGCTGCTTAGCTAACTTCACATCGCGGAACTTACCTTGACGAAAGAAAGCAATTTCACGGGCTTTACGCTCATCAGGTACTACTTGTACTGACTCACCAGCAGCTGGCACTTCAGATAAACCTTGAATCTCCACCGGTATAGATGGACCAGCCTCATTACACACTTTGCCATTCTCATCTAACATCGCACGTACGCGACCGTAGGTTGAGCCAGCTAACACCATATCGCCTCGTTTCAGGGTTCCGGACTGTACCAACACAGTTGCCACAGGACCGCGACCTTTATCCAAACGGGCCTCAATCACCAGGCCTTGTGCAGGAGCATTTTTAGGTGCTTTGAGCTCTAAAATTTCCGCTTGCAGGAGTACATTCTCGAGCAATGCATCAATACCTTCTCCCGTTTTTGCAGAGACCGGAATAAATGGCACATCTCCACCGTATTCCTCAGGAACTACTTGCTCAGCAACTAATTCAGTTTTTACACGATCAGCATTTGCCTCTGGTTTATCAATTTTATTAATCGCCACCACAATTGGCACACCAGCTGCTAATGCATGATGTATTGCTTCTTTGGTTTGGGGCATGACACCATCATCAGCAGCAACTACTAAAATCACAATGTCAGTAGCCTTAGCACCCCGAGCACGCATTGCCGTAAAGGCTTCATGGCCTGGAGTATCCAAGAAAGTAATCATGCCACGTGGAGTTTCTACGTGATATGCGCCAATGTGCTGGGTAATACCACCAGCTTCACCAGTAGCTACTTTTGCTGCACGAATCTTATCAAGCAAAGATGTCTTACCATGGTCAACGTGACCCATGACCGTTACTACTGGTGGGCGAGCTATTAACTCTGCATCCAATCCAGCCGTACCAAGATCTAAATCAGGATCTTCTAATTTGGCAGCATGGGCAACGTGACCCATCTCTTCTACGATGATCATCGCAGTATCTTGGTCTAAGATCTGGTTGATCGTGACCATTTGACCCATACCCATCAAGAGCTTAATCACTTCAGCGCTCTTTACGGCCATGGCGTGAGCTAACTCAGCAACAGTAATGGTCTCAGGTACATTGACATCATGCACGACCTTCTCAGTAGGCACTTGGAAGTTTGTATCAGTATTAGCTTCGGCAACTTGACGTTGCTTTCTGCGTCCACCACCTGAACGCCAACCGCCAACGCCACCCATGTTATCGCCACGGGTCTTGAGGCCACCAGGCTTCTTAGCGCCCTCTTCTTTCCAAGTCGATGAAGTTTCTGCAGACTTAATGGTCTTAGCACCAACCTTGGCAACTACTTTTTTCTTATCATCAGCACCTTCAACCTTGGCAGGTTTATGTAAGGTACCTTTTTTTGCATCTTCAGCAGCTACTTCGCTTGGCGCCTTAAGAACACGCGCAGGAGCACTCATCATGTCACGAATAGCTAAAGCTTCTGCTTCTGCAGCAGCGCGCCGCTTAGTAATATCTGCTAAATCTTTTACTGCTTTATCGGACTTAGCTTTTTTATCTGCAGCTACGGCAAGACCTTCGCTTTCTGCTGCTTTTTTGGTCTTTACAGAAGTAGCTGTTGAAGTTGTTGCAGGCGTTGCAGATGTTGAGCTAGTTAATGCTGCTACAGCTGCGGCTGCATCTACTTCCACTTCTTTTAGGCGAACATCTTCTGCTGCCTTCATTTCTGCTTCTTGACGTGCCAATAGCTCAGCTTGACGCGTTGCTTGTGCAGCACGTTTCTCTAACTCCGCTTCAGAGAGAATTGATTTTGCTGGGGCGCTAGCTACCACTTCCTCCACCACAGGAGCCTGAGCAATTTCAGGGGCTTCATCACCACGTTTAACGAGCACACGCTTCTTACGCACCTCAACCTGAACGGTGCGAGTACGGCCAGCAGAATCTGCCTGACGAATCTCCGAGTTTTCGCGCTTGATTAAGGTAATCTTTTTACGACTACCGGTATCCGCGCTGCCATGCTCTTTTTGCAAATGCTCAAGCAGGACCGTTTTATCCTTTTCGGTAATGCTGTCGTCTTCAGAACCTTTTTCGATGCCGGCCGACTTCAATTGCTCCAAGAGGTCAGGCGCAGTCCGTTTTAATTCTTTAGCGAGTACTTTTACTGTTGTTGCCATGCACTACTTCCTCTCATGAAGTAAACCAATGTTCGCGCGCTTTCATGATGAGCGTTTTCGCAGTTTCTTCGTCAATTTGTGTCGCCTCAACTAGCTCATCAACAGCTAGTTCAGCCAAGTCGTCACGGGTATGTACTTGATTATTTGCAAGCTTTGCAATTAATTCAGTACTCATTCCCTCAAGTGAACGTAAATCTTGTGAGACTTCGCCAACCCGCTCTTCTTGAGCTAACTCCATCGTTAACAAAGAGTCACGCGCACGAGTACGCAATTCATTTACGGTATCTTCATCAAAGGATTCGATTTCTAACATTTCAGAAAGGGGTACATAAGCAACCTCTTCTAATGTATTAAAACCTTCTTCAATCAAAATATCAGCTACTTCTTGGTCAACGTCTAATTTATCCATGAATAATTGACGCACAGAGGACGCTTCTTTTTCTGTTTTTTCAGCAGACTCTTCAGGAGTCATGATGTTGATTTGCCAACCAGTCAAGTCACTAGCTAAGCGAACATTTTGTCCACTACGGCCAATCGCGATTGCCAAGTTTTCTTCGTCAACCACCACATCCATGGCATGTCGCTCTTCATCAACCATGATAGAAGAGACTTGGGCTGGCGCTAAAGCACCAATCACAAACTGTGCTGGATCTTCAGACCATAAAACAATATCCACTGCTTCGCCAGCTACTTCATTACGTACCGCGGTTACGCGAGTACCGCGTACACCAACGCAAGTACCAATTGGGTCGATACGCTTGTCATAGGTAATCACTGCAATCTTGGCACGGATGCCAGGGTCACGAGCTGCTCCCTTAATCTCTAATAAGCCTTGCTCCATTTCTGGTACTTCATTCTCAAACAACTTGATTAAGAAATCAGGGCAAGTACGGGAAAGTTCGATTTGTGGACCACGAGCTTCACGATCCACTTTGAGGATGTAAGCGCGTACGCGGTCGCCAGAACGTAAATTCTCTTTAGGAATCATTTGATCACGACGAAGCAATGCCTCAACTCGTCCAGATTCAATAATGAGACCGTTCTTATCAGCCCGCTTGACCGTACCAGTCATGACTTTCTCGCCACGCTCAAGGTAATCGTTCAAGATCTGCTCACGCTCAGCATCCCGAATACGCTGCAAGATCACTTGTTTAGCAGCTTGTGCTCCGATACGGCCAAATGCTAAGGATTCGATCTCTTCTTCAATGAAATCGCCTACTTCCATGTCTGCCAATTGCTCTTGAGCCTCAAACTGCAAGATCTCTTTATCTGGCTCTTGTAAACCGGCTTCATCAGGAACCACTAACCAACGACGGAAGGTTTCGTATTCACCTGACTCACGATCAATCGCTACACGAATATCCACATCTTCAGTGGGATAACGCTTTTTAGTAGCTGATGCCAAGGCCATCTCTAGCGCCTCGAACACAATTTCACGATCAACGTTCTTTTCACGCGCTAAGGCGTCTGCCAACATGAGAACTTCTCGACTCATGACTTTCTTCCTTTGAAATCAATAACAGGGACCAACCGAGTCTTATCGACCTCGGCCAAAGAAAACTCCAATTGTGACTCGGCGCCATCGGCACCTTCAAACAACAAACCAAACTTGGCATCTGGTGCATCAATATCACCAGTTAACAAGCCTTGCAAAACTCCACGAAACTTCTTACGATCGCCTACGGCAACACGTAATTTCAAATCCACTTCCATGCCAGAAAAGCGCTCGTAATCAGCAGCTAATTTCACAGGACGATCTAAGCCTGGTGAAGAAATCTCTAGACGCTCAAAAGGAATGTTTTCTACTGGCAAGGTATAGCTCAGTTGATGACTTACCTTTTCGCAATCTTGGACATTAATCAAACGCTCGTAATCAGGGTTTTCGATCGTGACGCGCAGCAAACCTCCAGGCTCACGCTCGATATCAACTAGCGTGTAACCTAAGTTCTCTAGCTCCGCAGAAATAATCCGCTGATCTTTCACGACTTCCCTTCATACCAAAATGGCAAAAAAAAATGGGCTTCAAAGCCCATATTCTCGAAATTCAGAACAGGCCGACTTACGTTGATCGCAACATCAGTCGGGAATAACCAAAAACAGCAACTTCTTGCTGCAAGACCAAAATTATAGCTGATTTAAGGGAAAACCAATAGAAATCAGAAGCTTTCGCTCGGATTTCTTGGCTTTCTAGGGCCCTTATTAAAGGGTTTGCGCCCTTTTGGTGCACCCCGTTTAGGTCCATTACTAGGGCTTTGGGGGCTTGCTGTCACAAAAGCAGATTGGCCATGATGAACCTTCTTGCCTTTATTGCGGTTCTGGCCTTGGCCACCTTGGCCACCTTGGCCAGCTTGGCCGGGTCTACCTGCTTGGGTACGACCCCTAAAAGGACCACGCCCTTCAGTAGCACCACCGCCATTCGGTCTACCACCCCTACCTTGATGGGTTAATTCATGATGACCACTAGCCATGGTTAAAGCATCACGAGAGCCCCAATAAGACACTGAGGTTTGCATAGGGTCTGGCTGAAAATCTCCAGCCGAACTATTTTGGCGGTCACGTCCATGTGCGTTAGCAGCTTGACCACGTCCCTTATCTTGAGCTTGTGGCACTTTTAATCCAGTAGAGCGCATTAAGCTTGCTACACCTTCAGGAGAGACTTCTTCCCACTTACCGCGCCGAAGACGTGGAGGCAATAAGAACATGCCATAACGCGTGCGTAACAATCGAGACACGGTATGTCCCACGGTTTCAAACATGCGACGCACTTCGCGATTACGGCCTTCGCTTAAAGCAACGTGATACCAGCGATTAGCGCCATCACCCCCACCCATGGTCAGGCGCAAAAACTTTGCCTCACCATCATCAAGCGTAATGCCGCTTTTTAATTTAGCCATGGAATCTTGGCTAAGTTCACCCAAGATACGTACTGCGTATTCACGTTCGACTCCATAGCGAGGGTGCATTAAGCGATTGGCTAATTCTCCAGAGCTAGTAAATAACAAGAGGCCTTCTGTATTAAAGTCCAAGCGACCCACTGCAATCCAACGACCTTGGCGAGCTTTAGGCAAACGATCAAATACGGTTGGTCGGCCTTCCGGATCGGACTGACTCACAATCTCGCCCGCAGGCTTGTGATACAAAATTACGCGGGGTGGCTTAGAAGCAATCTTTCGATGCACTGGTTTGCCATTAATGCGGACTTGATCAGTAGGCCCAATCCGTTGCCCAATGTGCGCAGGTAAGCCATTAACAGATACCCGCCCTTGAATAATCAAGTCTTCCATATCGCGGCGTGAACCCATACCCACATCAGCTAGTACCTTATGGAGCTTAACGGTATCTTCATCGTCTGCCTCATCATCTAAACCATCAAGGTCAGACCAGACTTCATCACGCAAGCTCATTGGTAGATCGTCTACGTTAGCAAACTGCAAACTACTCATCTCTTCTTCGCTCGGTATATCCGCATCTTCATCATGTCGCACCCGTTGAGCACGACGCTCTGCACCTGTCTGATGAGAAATCTCATTCTCATTCAAACCATCGGGATTTTTTACCATCTCCACCTCAGGTGCATCTAAGGCAGCGTCAAACTCTCCTGAAACGACAGAAGCAAATAAAGCTTCACTCTCTGCTGGGTTAGGGGCTAATTTGGCAGCTTGATTACCGCCAGAATGATGACCACCTTCGCGGGGGCCTTTATGGGCATCACCTTCTCTACGAGGCCGATCCTTATTAAATGGGCGTTTTTTATTAAACGGATGCTTACCTGTTCCTGTGCGGCGTGGACGGCGTTCCCCGCCCTCACGACCTTCAGTCTTTGCTCCATCTACAGCAGATGAAGTGGACTCCGTATTAGAGGAATTTGCCGATGGCTGAACTATCGGGGATGAATCGTTTTCGTTAGAGCTTGTCATTAATCATTGTTTTTTGTTCGTCTGATTTGTTTTCAGACTCGGGGGAAACTTCTTTTGAAGGTTCAACTTCTGGCATTGTTTCTACTGCTATTTGATCAAAATCAATCTGCATAATCTCATGACCGTATTCATCAAGTTCAACCACTGTTTCTACAGTAGCAGATGCATCAAATTCAATTGTGGCTTGGCCCAGTTGATCTGCTACAGCCATCGGTGCTGCGTCTTCTAAGATTGGCAAACTTTGTAAATTCGTCAAACTTAAATCATCTAAAAACTGCTTGGTGGTGGCATATAAACCTGGTCGGCCGATAGTCTCTTTATGACCAATCACCTCTACCCAACCACGGTCTTCTAATTGCTTCATGACGTTGGTACTTACCGTAACCCCACGAATCTCTTCAATCTCACCACGCGTTACAGGTTGACGATAGGCAATAATCGCTAAGGTCTCCATTACCGCCCGAGAATACTTTGGTGGTTTCTCAGGGGTAAGTCGATCAAGGTACTCTCGCATGGACAAGCGACTCTGAAAACGCCAGCCAGTTGCTATATGCAAAAGCTCCATGCCTTTGTCACTCCATGCTTCCTGAATCTCTAACAAGGCTTCATCAATCTGTGCTGCGTCAACATCTTCAACAAACAAGCGTGTGAGCTCAGCAACAGAAAGTGGTTCCTGGGCGCACAGGAGAGCTGTTTCTATTACAACTATTACGCGCTGGTTGTGATCGTCCATAAAATTTGGGCTATCAGGTAGTTTCCTGATACGGCTTTAAAAAAGGTATTTCAAAAATGGGTTTGGGGTGGTTTATAGCTACAACAGGCAATTTATCCCTTAAGTCTTATGGGGGCTTACCTGTAAGCAACGAAGTTCTTTTCGTACACCGTGCGCCAATTATAAGTCAGCCTCCCTACAATAGCCATATGCAAGATATTAAGACCCCAGATCCTCTTTTAACTCACGAGACCCATCAGCGACGACTTTTTTTGAGCTTAGGCCTCGGTCTAGGGGCAATAGCGAGTGGTATTAGCCTTAGCGGATGTGGCTTACTGAGTACCCAAAAGCCAGTTATAGGCTTGGTATTGGGTGCTGGTGCAGCACGCGGATTTGCCCATGTAGGGGTAATTAAGGCTTTAGAGGCACAAGGTATTCGTCCCGACCTCATCGTGGGCAGCAGTGCTGGGAGTGTCATCGCTGCGCTCTTTGCCTCTGGCGCCACCGGAAATGAGCTCAATCGTCTGGCCCTCAATTTAGATGAGGCTACGATTGCAGATTGGGGGCTCCCTTTTGCGGGACGTTTTGGCGGCCTCATTAAGGGCGATGCCCTGCAAGCCATGGTCAATCGGGAAGTCCAAAATAAAACCATAGAGCAAATGCGTATTCCTCTCGGAATTGTGGCAACTGAACTGCAAACGGGTAAGGGCGTGTTATTTAGAACTGGCAATACAGGTCTTGCCGTGCGCGCCTCTTGTAGTGTTCCAGGGGTCTTTCAGCCAGCGCTGATTAGCGGTAAAGAATATGTTGATGGTGGCTTGGTTGCACCAGTACCTGTAAATTATGCAAGGCAGATGGGAGCCACCATGGTGATTGCAGTCAACATTTCTTCAGAGCCGGTGCATCAAGATGCCAGTGGCACCATTGGAGTACTCCAACAAACCATCTCGATCATGCAAAGAAGTATCAATCAATATGAATTAAAGAGTGCAGATATTGTGATCACGCCCCATCTTTTACAAATGAGTAGTGGTGATTTTAAATCCAGAAACGCCGCTATTCTTGCGGGAGAAGTAGCAACGCAAGAGCAAATGGGATTGATTAAAGAGAAGCTGAAAGCCTGAGCAAATAAGGCTTGTAGGTCATTATAAGTTACGTGATTTACGCTTGAGTTTATTGACTTCATCAAGTAACTCTTTGCGCTCTGCATCACCTAAGTTATCGCTACCATCTAGGCGACGAGCACCGTCAAAACGTTTATCCCAATAAAGACTACTCATATCATCTACGCGAACGTTAGTTCCTTTAGATGGGGAGTGGATAAATTTGTTATCGCCCACATAAATACCAACATGGGAGAACGTTAAGCGCATCGTATTAAAAAATACTAAGTCGCCAGGCTGCAGATCATCACGATTAACTGGTTTGCCTACCCGACTCATTTGCGTCGATTTACGGGGCAATAAAAATCCCAATTTATCCTTAAAGACATAGCCCACAAAACTACTGCCGTCTAGGCCAGATTGAGGCAACTCTGCATCCCAGCGATAACGCACCCCAATGATTTCCATGGAGCGGTTAATCAATTCTTCTGTTTTAAAAGTAACTGAATCTGCTAAACGATCAGAAAAGCGCACAAAGTAAGACTTACCCGCCGCAAACATGGATTCTTTTGGCGCATCAGCACTAGCGTCCTTGGAAGGCTCCGTAGTCGGATCTGCGGCTAGGGCCGGAGTAACACACAGTAGCAGTGCAGTCGAACACGCCAAAGCGAGCTGCTTAGGCAAGTATCCAAACACATCTTTTGGTAAGTCTTTTTGAAGTGACATCGAATGAGTTTAACAAAGAATGGAGAATTCACCAAATATTAGCCCTAAGGCTAAGCTATTGTTTTTGATAGATTATTTTGATTTTAACAAGTGCATTGCAGCAATCAAGACCACGCATAGATAAGCCCTTAGGTCAGTTCAGCAGCTGTGAAGAGCTCTTTTGTATAAGTTTGACGTGGGTGCTTAATCAGTGTTTCAGTATCCCCAAACTCCACCACCCTACCCTCTTTAAGCACCATGACTTCATGAGACATCGCCCGAATCACCGCCAAATCATGACTAATCATGAGATAAGCGAGGTTGTATTTTTTCTGTAATTCAGAAAGTAGCGCTAAGACTTGCTTTTGAATAGAGACATCTAGAGCAGAGGTCGGCTCATCTAAAACTAATATTTGGGGTTTAAGAATAAGTGCACGGGCAATTGCAATACGCTGCCGTTGCCCCCCAGAAAACTCATGAGGAAAGCGTGTTAAGGCAGAGCGATCAATACCCACTTCACGCAAGATATCGGTAACCCGCGTCTCTCGCTCTACCGTAGTCAGTTTAGGAAAATGCACATCCAAACCTTCTGACACAATTTGCATTACTGTCATCCGGGGAGAGAGCGAACCAAAGGGATCTTGAAAAATCACTTGCAAACTTGAGCGCATGGCACGACGCTCGATGGGTTTGAGCTTTTGCCAATCCGCCCCAAGAACATCCACTTCACCAGTCACTTGCGCAGCCGAGTCCCCCAATAAACCTAGCACGGCCATTCCTAAAGTCGTTTTACCAGAACCAGATTCCCCGATCACGCCAATGGTTTGCCCTTGCTTGAGCGCAAAACTCACTTTACGCAATACTTGATGACTAGGGGCTTTCTTAAACCAAGAAGTGGACTCACCACTCGGATAAGAAACTGACAGACTCTCGGTAGTTAACAAGACAGGTGCCAAAGGCATTACCGGTGCTAGCTGTCGTACTGGCTCGCTATTCACTAAAGCTTCGGTGTAGGGATTTTCAGGATGCTTAAAGATTTGTTGGGTAGTACCGCACTCAGCTAAGCTACCCTGATTTAAAACTGCTACACGCTGGGCAAAGTGTTTTACTAAATTAAGATCATGGGTAATGAGCAAAATACCCATACCACCATCATCTTTAGCCTCTTCTTGTAATTCTTTTAATAAATCTAAAATCTGCAAGCGCAAACTGACATCAAGTGCAGTGGTAGGCTCATCTGCAATTAGCAGACGGGGCTTGCAAGCGAGCGCCATCGCAATCATTGCGCGCTGACGCTGCCCCCCTGAGAGTTGATGCGGATAAGAATGAAAACGTTTATCTGCTTGCGGTATGCCAGTCTTTTTTAGCAATTCAATTGCAGCAGACATGCAATCAGCTTTAGAAATCAAGGGCTGATATACCTGCACTGCTTCGACAATCTGATTGCCTACTGTAAATAAGGGATTTAGTGCAGTCATCGGCTCTTGAAACACCATGGCAATCTCTCGCCCCCGAATCTCACGTATATCTTTAATAGGTAAGGCTAGCAAGTCGACTGGTGCAAAAGATTGCGCTTTTGGACTGTCTTCTTTACCACTCCACAAAATGCGCCCAGTTACTGCAGCACCCTCAGGCTCAAGACGTAAGGGTGCTAGTGCAGTCAAGGTTTTTCCAGAGCCAGACTCACCAACTAAAGCCACGCGCTCACCCACCCCAATTTCTAGATCAAGGTGGCTCACAGCAAATTTTTTACGCCGGCCCTCTCCAAAAGAAATGCACAGATCTTCGTAACGCAGGAGTGGGGTCATCGCTTTGGAGGAAAGGCTCATCACCGCCCCCCTTTAAGCGCACTTACTTTTCGAGAATCAAATGCGTCACGTAAGGCTTCTCCCATAAAGGTCAGTAAGAGTAGTGTGGCTACTAGTACCACAAAAGTCGATAGTGAAATCCACCAGGCATCTAAATTACTCTTGCCTTGTGAGAGTAATTCTCCTAAGCTAGGCGTGCCGGGGGGAACACCAAGTCCTAAAAAATCCAAACTGGTTAAAGATAAGATTGCCGCACTCATACGAAAGGGCAAAAAGGTAATCACCGGTGTTAGGCTATTGGGCAAAATGTGGCGACGCATGATTTGAAAGTTAGTAAGGCCTAAAGCCCTAGCAGCGCGGACATATTCTAAGGCCCGATTACGGAAAAATTCAGCGCGTACATAGTCTGATAGTCCCATCCAACCAAAGGCTGCCAACAAAATAATGAGTAACCAAATGCTGGGATTAAAGATTGAGGCAAAAATAATTAAGAGGTAGAGCTCGGGCATGGCAGACCAGATCTCAATTAAACGCTGAGAAATTAAGTCAAACTTACCTCCAAAAAATCCCATTAATGATCCCGACACAATACCTACACCTACGCCCACAATCGTTAATGCCAAACCAAACAGAATCGATAAACGAAAGCCATAAATCAAGCGGGACAAAACATCGCGCCCACGATCATCTGTGCCTAACCAATTCTCCCAAGAAGGTGGAGCTGGATTAGGTACTTTTGAAAAGTAATTAAGCGTCTCATAACTATAAGTAATGGGGGGATAAATAGCCCAATTACCATTGCTAGTGATGTTATGACGAATATCTGGATCTAAAAAATCCGTTGGAGTGGCAAAGTCTCCACCAAACACCCTCTCAGGTTGATTTTTAATCACCGGAAAATAAAAATGGTCATCGTAACGCACGATTAAGGGCTTGTCATTAGCAATCAGTTCGGCGCATAGGCTAAGCCCAAATAGCACCATAAAGATCCACAAGCTGGCATAGCCAACTCGGCTATTTTTAAAACGTAACCAACGATTCATGAACCGCCCCCCGCACCAAACTGAATACGCGGGTCTATATAGACATAGCAAAGATCAGAAATCAACTTGGTAAATAAGCCAATCAAGGTAAAAAGGTATAAGGTACCAAAGACCACTGGGTAATCGCGACGCATAACTGACTCATAAGAAAGTAATCCTAGACCGTCTAATGAGAAGAGGGTTTCTATCAAGAGTGAGCCTGTAAAGAAAGCGCCAATAAAGGCCGCAGGAAATCCTGTCACCAAAGGCAGCAAAGCATTACGAAATACATGTTTCCACAAGACTTGTTTTTCTGTGAGGCCTTTTGCTCTCGCAGTTAAAACATATTGCTTGCGAATTTCTTCTAAAAAAGAATTCTTAGTTAACATCGTGACCACGGCAAAGCTACCTAATACCGATGCGGTAATTGGTAATACCAAATGCCATAGATAATCCATCACCTTACCCATCATGCTCAGATCACTCCAGTTATCTGAAGTAAGACCTCGCAACGGAAACAATTGCAAGAAACTACCCCCACCAAAGATCACTAAAAGTAGTACCCCAAGAACAAATCCAGGAATGGCATACCCCACCAAAATGATGCTGCTGGTAATGGCATCAAAGCGTGAACCATCCCGCACTGCTTTAGCAATCCCTAACGGAATAGAAACCAAATAAGTAATAAAGAAAGTCCATAATCCAATACTGATGGATACCGGAAACTTAGAGACCACTAAACGCCATACACTCTCGTGCTGGTAATAGCTTTGCCCTAAATCAAATCTGGCAAACCGTCCAAGCATCATAAAATAACGCTCCAAAGGAGGTTTATCAAAACCATAGAGCGCCTTGACCTCTTCTAAACGTTGCGCATCTACGCCTTGGCGCCCGCGATAAGTCGCACCTGCTCCAGAAGACTCTGAACCCCCAACTGCCGCATTGCCTTTACCTTTTAGTTCCAAGACCATCTGCTCGACTGGGCCACCTGGAACAAATTGCACTACTGCAAAAGTGAGTGTTAAGACTCCCAATAAGGTAGGGATCATCAAGAGCAAGCGCTTGATGATGTAGCTACGCATTTGTCCTGACATTATGGGGCCTCTTCTTTCCACCAATTTTGCATAATCCATGGCTCTGCTGAGTAATACAAAGGTGGTTCGGGATAGCGCATTTCTTTACGATACGCTACTCGGTGGGTTGGGTTGTACCACTGCGGTATGACGTAGTAACTATTCCACAGAACTCGATCCAAGGACCGCGTTGCAGCGCGTAACTCATCTCGGTTTTGCGCCTTGGTTACTTCATTGACCAAAGCATCAACTACTGGTGATTGCACCCCAATTACATTATCTGAACCCTTTTCTTTAGCAGCTTGGCTACCAAAGCGGTCCCATAATTCATTACCGGGATTTTGTGAGTCAGCAAAGCGAATAGTTGTCATATCAAAGTCATAGTCATTCATGCGCTTTTGATGTAAGGCAAAGTCACTCGTTCTAATATCAACCTGTACGCCTAACTTCTCTAAGTTCCGAATGTAGGCAGAGATCACTCGCAAAAAGAAAGGTCCATCTTCTACCATCTCAAAACGAAAGGGCTCGCCCTGCATATTACGTAAAGCGCCATCTCGATATTGCCAGCCTGCTTGCGCTAGTAAGTCTCGTGCTTTTTTGAGGTTCTTACGTAAACTACTGGGCGGCACAGTAGATGGTGCTGGGGGCATCGGGCCAAAGACAGCATCTGGCACCCACTGGGGATACTTCGCTTTGAGAGGCAAAAGTAATTTCAATTCTGCTGGGGTCGGTTTACGTGGTCCATCATAGTTCGCACTGAGATCACTATTAGTAAAGTAACTATTGATCCGGCCATACTGATCAAAAAATATTTGTCGGTTCAGCCATTCAAAATCTAAGGCATAACCTAAGGCTTCGCGAACACGTGGATCTTGAAAAATCGGGCGCCTTAGATTCATCGCAAAGCCTTGCATGCCTGCACCGTTGTGATTGATAAATGCTTTTTTTAGGAGCAAGCCATTCTCAAATTTAGATCCGACATAACCTTTAGCCCAAATCTTGGCACGATATTCAACCAAGGCATCAAATTCACCGGCCTTAAATGCCTCTAGACGAACTGCGTCATCGCTATAAAGTTTGTATAAGACGCGATCAAAGTTATAAAAACCCACTCGGACATTTAAGGGCTTACTTAATTGGTCAACCCAGTACTGGGGATTTCTTTTAAAGACAATCGATTTGCCTGCTTTAAAAGACTCAATCAAATAAGGGCCACTACCAATCGGGGCTTCAAAGGCCATTTTCTCAAAAGGAATCATGGAGCCATCTGCAGCTTTACCCCAGTTACGAGAAAAGATTGGTAAGGTACCCACCATGATCGGTAACTCTGTATTGCTATTTTTAAAATCAAAGCGCACTTCTCGCGCCGATAAAACCACTGCCTGTTTTACATCAGCAAAAGTAGTTTTATAACGAGGGTGTGCTTTACCACTCATCAAAACATCAAAGCTGTGTTTAACATCTGCGGCTAATACGGGACTGCCATCTGAAAACTTGGCTTCAGGGCGAATCCGAAAGGTCGCAGACAGATGGTCTGCAGCGACTTGAATATCTTCTGCCAACAGGCCATAGATACTCGATACTTCATCTGCGCTTCCTTCGGCTAGGGATTCAAACATCAATTCAATGCCAGGCGCACTAACTCCCCGAAGCGTAAAGGGATTAAATTTATCAAAACTCGTTCTTTGCCCAGGATTAGGTAAAGTTAGTGTACCGCCCCTAGGCGCATTGGGGTTGACGTAGTCAAAATGACTAAAACCATCGAGATACTTAGGCTTGCCGTATTGAGAAATTCCTTGGGCAGCCTGGGCATTAATCCCCCCAGCGCTAGCTAGGAGGACCAAAAACCAGGATAAAACACGATAGCGAATGGGATTAGTAATGAACATATATGCAACAATTGTAGATAGCTAAACTATTTTGAAGCAAAGGAAACATCATGGGCTTTCTCGCAGGCAAACGAATCTTAATTACAGGCCTACTCTCAAACCGCTCTATAGCGTATGGTATAGCTAAGGCTTGCCATCGTGAAGGAGCACAATTAGCCTTTACCTACGTGGGTGAGCGCTTTAGGGAACGTTCGGTTGATTTCGCTAAAGAATTCAACTCAGAGCTGATTTTTGACTGCGATGTGGGCAGTGACGAGCAAATTGAAGCCCTTTTTGGAGATTTAGGTAAAACTTGGCCACAGCTCGATGGTTTAGTCCATGCCATCGGTTTTGCCCCTCGGGAAGCCATTGCAGGTGATTTTTTAGATGGGCTTAGTCGTGAGTCTTACCGCATTGCCCATGACATCTCCGCCTACAGCTTCCCTGCACTGTGTAAAGCGGCTTTACCCATGCTCAGCCCTACCGCCTCATTGGTCACCCTCACTTATTTGGGCTCCATGCGTACCGTACCTCACTACAACACCATGGGTCTGGCAAAAGCCTCTTTAGAGGCATCAGTGCGCTACCTAGCCAACTCATTAGGCCCCAAAGGAATTCGGGTAAATGGTATTTCTGCTGGGCCCATTAAAACCTTGGCCGCTTCCGGAATCAAAGACTTTAGCAAGCTCTTAAGTGGCTTTGAAAAAGCAGCCCCCTTACGTCGCAATGTCACCATCGATGAAGTGGGAAATGCTACTTCCTTTATCTTGTCAGATCTAGCTAGTGCTATTACCGCAGAGATCATTTATGTTGATAATGGTTTTAGTCAAGTAGCTGTCGGTATGGGTGACTAAGCTTGGACGAGCGGGAATCAACCTTAAACTCGATCCCGCTTAAAGAAGCTCTCCAGTTTTGGGCCAAGCTAGGTTTTATTAGTTTTGGCGGCCCTGCTGGTCAAATCGCAGTCTTGCACCAAGAGTTAGTTGAAAAGCGTCGCTGGATTTCTGAGCGGCGTTTTTTACATGCGCTGAACTATTGCATGCTCCTACCAGGTCCTGAAGCCCAACAGCTAGTGACCTATATTGGCTGGTTAATGCATCGGACTTGGGGCGGTATTTTGGCGGGTACCCTCTTTGTTCTGCCCTCTTTTTTTATTCTCATTGGTCTGTCTTGGGTGTATCTTAGCTTTGGCCAAGTTCCTTGGATTGCAGCCATCTTCTTTGGCATCAAACCGGCAGTTACTGCGATTGTTCTACATGCGGCAGTGCGGATTGGTAAGCGCACCATTCATAACCAGCCTTTGCTTGCAATTGCGATAGGCTCTTTTTTGGCCATCTTTTTACTCAATCTTGCCTTTCCGATCATTATCCTCATCGCAGCATCTATTGGTATTTGGGGTGGCAAGCGTTACCCAAAATACTTTGGGCAAAGTCGCTCACACCAGGCTGGTAATGACAAGGCTTATGGTCCTGCAGTGATTGATGATCACACGCCAAGCCCACCTCATACTCAGTTTAATCTGCGCAGAACTGTTACCTATAGTGCGGTGGCAGTGTCTTTTTGGCTTGTGCCAATGCTTAGCCTGATTGTGGTCTTTGGTTGGAATACCCTTTACCCCCAAATTGCTTGGTTCTTTACCAAAGCCGCCTTTCTGACATTTGGTGGCGCCTATGCTGTCTTGCCCTACGTCTACCAAGGAGCGGTAGATCATTTTCATTGGATTAGTGCTGGACAAATGATGGATGGTCTAGCCTTAGGTGAAACCACCCCAGGGCCCCTGATCATGGTGGTTGCTTTTGTGGGTTATCTTGCGGGGCATATTTTGCATCTGATTGGGTATAGCAATCCATTTTGGTTTGGGGTGCTTGGCGCTTGTGTGGCAACTTGGTTTACTTTTTTACCCTCCTTCTTTTTTGTTTTAATCGGTGGCCCTGTAATTGAATCAACTCATGGCAAGCTTAAATTTACTGCTCCATTAACGGCGATCAGCGCAGCAGTAGTAGGTGTGATTGCCAATCTAGGCCTCTTTTTTGCCTACCATGTATTTTTTCCACATGGTTTGGGAGGGTCAATCTCTTGGATCTCAATTGTCATTAGCCTGTTGGCTGGTCTGGCACTCTTTAAGTACCAAAAAGGCATTCTTCCCGTTTTAGCTGGCTCTGCGCTAGCAGGTCTTTTGAGTTATTTAGTGGCCAGTTTGTTGATGTAGTTTGCCCGAACTTTTTACTGAAATGGGCATAATGGGGTTTATGCGAATCGAACCCCAAACCATCTCCCACCTCCAAGAATGGCTCGGCAAGACTGAGTCTTTTCAAGACACTGTGACAGCTGCGCCAGTACGTGCGCTTTTGGCAAGCTTGGATTATCCAGACCTTGCACCAAAGAAGGGAACTTTTTTACCAGAACTTTGGCATTGGCTCTACTTTTTGCCACATGCGCGCCAATCGGATATTGGTCCTGATGGACACCCCAAACGGGGAGGATTTATGCCACCAGTACCACTACCACGCCGAATGTGGGCTGGCAGTCGTCTGCAATGGCTTGCGCCATTAGCGGTTGGTGATGAGATAGAACGCATTTCTACGATTGAATCTGTTAGCCATAAAGCAGGACGTTCTGGGGATTTGATTTTTGTTTTAGTCAAACATCAAATCTCTAATCAAACCGGCTTAGCCTTAATTGAAGAACATGACATTGTCTATCGTGATGCACCAGGTCCAAACGATAAACCCGTTGCCCCTACCCCAGCACCAACTGATGCCAAATGGTCTAAAACTATTACACCAGATGATGTCTTACTGTTTCGTTACTCTGCTTTAACTTTTAATGGCCATCGGATTCATTACGATCGCAAATACGTCACCGAAGTGGAAGGCTATCCCGGCTTGATTGTGCACGGCCCTTTAATTGCTACCCTCTTAGTTGATCTGGTGCGGCAAAGTATTCAGAATTGCACTCTCAAGAGTTTTGAGTTTCGGGCGATCCGCCCTACTTTTGACATCAATTCCTTTAAAGTCTGCGCTAAGCCTGACCTAGAAAGTGATCCTGCCGGCAAGACGATATCGGTTTGGGCACAAGACCATGAAGGTATGCTGACAATGCAAGCTACCGCAGTCTTAGCTTAATATGCCCACACCACACCCATCACAAGTTTTAGCTACTTTCGCCTCTCAATTACAGCTGGGCGATGTACCCCTTGAGGTGATTTTGCGGGCAGAAGATTTATTGGTTGATTGGTTTGGCTCTGCTATTGCTGGCAAAGGGGCTCGGCCAGTCGAAGCGATTACGCAATTTGCGCAACAGATGGGGGGTTTTAATAAAACTCATCGTGGCCCTGCACAAATACTGATCAATCGTTCTAGCTCAAGTCCGTTTTTAGCTGCGATGGCTAATGCTGCTGCTTCTCATGTCGCCGAACAAGATGATGTTCACAATGGCTCAGTCTTTCATCCGGCTACCGTGGTTTTTCCGGCTGCTTTAGCAAGCGCCCAAGCACTTGGTGCTTCTGGCGAAGAACTCCTCACTGCTGCCATTGCTGGTTACGAAGTAGGTATTCGTGTTGGTGAATTCTTGGGTCGATCTCATTACAAAACCTTTCACACTACTGGTACAGCAGGCACTCTAGCGGCAGCGGCAACAGTCGGTCGTTTATTAAAACTTAACCCACAGCAAATGCTCCATGCCTTTGGCTCTGCTGGCACTCAATCGGCTGGGTTGTGGGAGTTCTTACGTGATGGCGCAGACTCTAAACAATTACACACTGCCCATGCCGCATCTACTGGTTTGATGTCAGCCTACTTAGCGCGCTCAGGCTTTACTGGTGCGCAGCAGATATTGGAAGGCAAACAAGGGTTAGCTGCGGGCATGTCCACTGATGCAGATCCCCATAAGCTGACTGACCGCTTGGGTAGTCGCTGGGCTCTTGCCGAAACTAGCTTTAAATATCATGCTTCTTGCCGCCATACGCACCCTGCTGCAGATGCACTCTTGCAGGTGATGTTGACACACCATCTTCAAGCAAATGAGATTGCTAAAGTAGAAACCTTAGTTCATCAAGGGGCGATTGATGTTTTAGGCCCCGTGATTAATCCCAGTACGGTTCATCAATCGAAGTTCTCGATGGGCACAGTCCTAGCTTTAATTGCTCACTATCAATTTGCTGGTTTACCAGAATTTGCGGAACACTTTTCAGATCAGCAAATTAGTGATTTTCGGGATCGCGTCACGATGATTTTGGATCCAGAAGTCGATAACGCCTATCCCCAGCGCTGGATCGGTAAGGTTAAGGTCTACTTAAAGAATGGCACGATCTTAGAAGGTCGAGTTGATGAACCTAAGGGCGATCCTGGCAATACTTTGAGTCGCGCAGAAATTAGTGATAAAGCCCTACGTCTAGCGGCCTTTAGTGGTGGCGCCTTACCTAACGAAATGCATCAGACTCTAGAGCTCTTGTGGAATATCCGCAAACAATCCAAGATAGGCTTCTTCCTTACCTAATTACCTTCCTATGAATCCACTTGATAACCCGCTTGGTTTTAGTAGTAACTTTTTATTTGTGCCTGCTACCCGTCCAGATCGGTTTTCTAAAGCCTTAGATAGTGGGGCCAACGCAGTAGTCCTTGATTTAGAAGATGCAGTAGCGCCAGAAGATAAAGAAAAAGCCCGTCAGGCTATTCGGGTAGCGTGGCCGAGCTTTTCTAAGGAAGAGAAAAAACGTTTAGTAATGCGCTCAAATTCTCCAGGAAGTCATTTTTATGCCGCCGACCTTATTTTGGCGCAAGAGCTCGATCTAGCCTGCCTATTGATTCCTAAAAGTGAATCTCTAGATCAAATGAATGGTGTCGCCCTAATATTGCCAAATACAGCGATCATTCCGATGATTGAAACTGCCATTGGCCTAGCTAACCTCAATGACATTGCCAACGCCGAACAAGTACTGCGACTTGCGTTAGGTAACCTGGATCTCCAAGCGGATCTAGGCATCGTTTGCGATCAACAAGAAACTGAATTACAAAGTGCTCGCTTTGAGCTGGTGCTTGCTTCACGTTTAGCGCAAATTGCTCCTCCTATCGACGGGGTAACACCCTCTATTGATGATGTGCAGCAACTTACAGAAGATGCCCATCGCGCTAAACGGATGGGTTTTGGTGGCAAGCTTTGTATTCATCCAAAACAAGTTCCTTTAGTAAAAGCGGCCTTTATGCCCACCTCTAATGAAATTGACTGGGCGACTCGAGTCATCAAAGCAGACAAGGCCTCTAAAGGTAACGCAGTCAAGCTAGATGGGCGCATGATTGATCGTCCTGTGGTATTGCTTGCCCAAAGAACCTTGGCTCTTGCTGGTAAACCCTAAACGCACTGGTAGCATTTAAATGGCAAAATACTACGAGAATTAACAAAGGAGACTTGAATGAAATTACGTAAACCCCTATTTGCAGCGCTTGCCGCTGTAATCGGTGCTGGTACATTACTCAGTAGCAACCTAGCATTAGCCCAAAAAGACTGGCCAACTAGATCTATTCAGTTAGTGGTGCCTTTTGCAGCTGGCGGCCCAACTGACTCTATCGCCCGTTTAATTGCTGTCCCTATGGGTCAAGCTTTAGGTCAAACCGTCGTGGTTGAAAACGTTCCTGGGGCAGGCGGCACCATTGCCTCCACCAAAGTTTCACGCGCTGCTCCTGATGGCTATACCATCTATATTCACCATATGGGTATGGCAACAGCTCAAGCTTTATATGAAAAACTTCCTTATGATCCAATGACTAGCTTTGAATACATTGGGCAAGTAGCCGATGTACCCATGGTACTTTTGGGTAAAAAAGACTTACCAGCAAATAACTTTAAAGAGCTTGAGGCCTACATCAAAGCCAATGGGGCTAAAGTCACCATGGCTAATGCCGGTCCTGGAGCAGTTTCTCAGTTATGCGGCTTGTTATTTCAGAGTCGTCTAGGCGTTAAACTCACCAACGTTCCATACAAAGGAACTGGTCCTGCATTAACAGATCTCTTAGGTGGCCAGGTCGATCTTTTGTGCGATCAAACTACGCAAACCATTCCTTATATTAAGGATGGCCGTGTAAAGGCTTATGGCACAACCACCATGAAGCGTTTGCCTGCTATTCCTAATGTACCTACTTTGAATGAACAAGGACTTAAAGGGTTCGAAGTCAAAGTATGGCATGGCGTTTATGCTCCAAAAGGTACGCCACAGCCAATTCTGGATAAGATCAATGCGGCACTCAAAAAAGCACTGAACTCACCAGATGTGAAAAAACGTTTAGAAGATTCCAATATTGATATCGTCTCAATGGATAAAGTTTCTGCCAAAGGCCTGAAATCCCATCTTGAAACCGAGATCAACGTGTGGGGTCCTGTCATTCGTAAAGCAAATATTCCAGATTAATTTCGGAATATCGTTGAATAAAAAAGCCAGCTGCTCAGCTGGCTTTTTTCTTGGTCTTTCGCCAAGCTAGAGTAGTTTACTTACAGGGATATTGCTGAGCAAAAAAGCGCATCAGAGTTTTAGCTGCGCGCTCTTGGTTGAACTGTGGATGGGTTTGGTTCCAAGTTAAAAATTGTTCCAATATCACTTGGCGAGTACCTGCATTTTCCCCAAAACAAATGCGCGGTTTTACTTTAGGATTTTGATTTGCTAAATACGCTTGATAGACGCCTTCACCAAATCCAAAACAAAAGTTTTGCGCATCCACATCATTGGTATTTTTACAAAGTGCTACTAAGGCAGCAGTCGAAGCATCCCCCGTGTTGACTGTAGTTTGAGCAAAGATACTTTGCTGGCCGAATATGAAAGCAATCATGAACAACGCTCGTAAGGTATTGGTTAAGGTAGTCATGGCTCTATTCTCTTTATCTTGATTAACGTCTAAATCCACCCATATGGCCACCACCAAAACCACCACGGCCACTAAAGCGATCCTGATTGCCATCAAAGCGTGCTTGGTCTCTTAAGGCGTTTTCTTGTGCAGCTTCACGATAGGTATTGGGGTTCGCTTTGTCTTGTTGGTAGTCATTACGAGCTTCTTGATTTAAACGATTAGCTTGGGCCTGCTCTTGGGGTGTGGCATTTTTCTCAAAGGTGCTATCTGCCCGTTGACCAGCAGAGCGGGCAGCTTGCCGATCTTGTGGCGTGGCATTATTTTTCCAATCATTCATAAGCCGTTGTTGATTCTGAATACTACTAGGGCCAATTACTCCCCGGTTAGATCGACCACCGGAATTGTTATTGTTCACATTGATAGTACCGTTAGACCAGCTCGGTGTTGCCCAAAAAGCATCTCCTACTGCAAAACCTAAACCAAATGCCATTACTCCCCAAGCTGGGTTATAGGCAGGATAAGGTGGGTAATCGGGATAAGGCCAGGCCCCATAAACCATTGTGGGGTTATAGGTCGGCACATACACCACTTGCGTATTTGCAGGCGTGATTAGGATATTCGAACTAGCATCGGTAGTAACAGTCATTTGCGCATTAGACTGAAGAGTACCTGCTTTAACTGCCCGCTGACGTAGTAACTGAACTGCCTTCATCGTATCGGCAGGTTGTAACTTATAGGCATTCCCTAAATTTTGCGTCCACTGCAATTGACTGCCCATCATGTCAAATGCTTGAAGAAAACTCATGATGGACTTTACGCTGTCATTCCAGGATTGTGCTTTAAGCGCATCGTTCAGCGCCGCACCTTTTAAGGTGGCATTGTTCCGACGCCAGTTGTAAGCCTCCGCTACTTCTAAGGGATAGGTTGAAGCCAATAACATTAATGAAAGCAAAGAATCAGGATAAAGGGCAATCGGAGAAACCAAAGACTGCAGTTGGGCAGCGCTCATTAACTGAGGCGCGCTATTGCTAGTGCCCTGTTCAGTGTTTTGCGAGTAGACATACTGATTGGAGTTGTTATTGCCGGCGCAAGCGGACATTAAACAAAGCACAGATGCGCAAGCAAACCATTGAAAGTAATTCCTAGCCTCTTGATATTGCATGACTATTTTCATAAAAAACCTCAATAAATGACTAACCCGCCCTGAATAAATAGCCAGATTGCGCCTTCTCACGACGTTTACGGTACAAGGCATAAAAGATACTGTAAATTGCCCAAACAGCCAAAAATGGATCTAATACATAGTCCCATAAATTACTAGATTCATGCCAATGGACAGACCAGGCCATGATGGCAAAAGCCAAAATCCATACGCCTTTGGCCCAGTTCGCTAAGCCACAAATAACAGCAAAAATAAGTACAAAAATTAATAAGACTAGCGAACCATATCCCCAAGCATAGGGATCGGTCATGCCAAGTCCAAGAGCTGCTGGGTAAAACAAAATGGCAATCAGCCCAATGGCTACTTTTACTCCAATGGGTGTGGCTTTAGATTTAGGCAGAATCGAGCTCCACAAAAGTAATAATGTCACCAAACTTAGATCCCCAGTAACACCGCGCACATAAGCAGCTAATGGCAATTGCATGGACATCCCCAAAGGCCAGAACAAGAGATTGCCTAAAATGAAGAGTAAAAGAATGCGCATAGCAAATGTGATCTCGCCTGGAACTAGTTTTTGCAAGAGCCAAATGAAGATCACGGCAGCGCTGATCGAAATCTCCAATAAAGCAATCATTTGCATATAGGTACTGATCATGGCGCCTCCTTAGACATGCTTTGCTTAATCCATGCCGAACTAAAATACTGATGCAAAATCTTTTTACGATGCCAGGTATAGACTAAGTGCGCATCGCTCCCATCTGCGGTAATGAGATAGGGATAAGAATATTCTTTACGCTGATCATGAGGCAAAGCCTCATCATCCTCTAACACCTGGACAACATTCCAAATATTTGACTGAGATTGGCTCATCAACATCACCAAACGATGCCGACCAGATTCAATATTATTTAGCACCATTAGTCGCACGCCATTATTGAGGGTCAATGCTGCTATAGCTGAATTAGGATTAGGGATCTCTAGATCCTGACCAACACTCCAAGATTGCCCGGCATTTTGGGTTTGGCTTACCGGAATTTGTTTTATCTGCGAGCTACTTCTCGTTTGTCGAAAAAAAGCACTTGCTAGCTGTTCGTCAGCCACAAACACGACTGGCTGAATAGCACCGCGCCCAGAGCTCATACGACGTTTATCAATGACCTTGTCAGCATCCAGCCTTAAAAACTCACCAAATCGACCTATCCACTCATGATAAGCAGGTAGACCCAAGCGGCCATCGGAGAACTGGATAGTGGGTGATTTTACTAAGGTGCTCAAATTGATGAATGGTGAAGTAATCAACCGTTTGGCTGGCCCCCAAGTTAAGCCTTCATCATCTGAGATCACCGTAGAAATTGAGCTGCCTGCCCAGCCGCCAATAGATACTGTCACAAAGAATAACTGCATCTGTCCATTAGTCATTCTGGCGGGCACAGGATTACCCAATTTAGCGATATAGCGTGACAAATCTTGTTGAGCACGAAGCCGATCTATCACTACTGTAGGCGCGCTCCACCTAGCAGACTGCGGGTCAAATACCGCACTATTAATTACGACATCTTTAGCGCCCTCTCGACTACCAGCAAACCAAAATGCCCGAACACCCCCGCCCTCTTTTAAAGCAATTAGTGAGGCAGCATGAACTGAGGCAGCACCAGTATCGGGCAACCAATTAGATTGTGGCTGGGCAATAGGGGGTTTGCTTGGAGCCACATTTTTGGAGGCTTTATGAGTCTTCTGAGTTTGGGGGATAGTTTCTGTAGTTTCTGTAGCATCTTCAGTCACTTCATTAGCCAAATTAACCATCTCAAATGGTGCCCATGCTGGCTGACGATCAATATGCAGATAAGCTAGTACTGCTGCTAACATTAAAAAACAAAATGCAATCACACGACTCATCGACAAGCATCCTTTTCTATTGGGGGGGTCAGAGCATTCACTGGGCCAGCAATCAGATACTCATTTACAAACAGATACTCACCCATCTGACCCATCAGTATCGCCTTGATCTGTGATTCAGAGTGGCGCGCCCGCATCTCCATACGCTGACCAAGGATTTTACAAGACTCACATAGCTCAGGCTGCTCACCAATGGGGCTTTGCACTGCCACTATGGGATAGGTGCTAGTGAGAGCGGCAACATTGCCAGCATCATTCGCGTGATATCCCCGTAATTGCGCACCGGGTAAAAGCAAACGGTATTCTTCATCTTTGGCCCGATAGTCACAAGGCACCCATACCTCTTGCCCAACTAAACTTGCCATTGTTGCTAAGTTATAGCGCCCTAAGGCACCCTCTAAAGGAGATAAGCTACTTGTTAAAGCGCAATAACAAATAAAGCATCCTGCTAAAGCAATGCTCTTAGTGCGCTCTTTGCTAAATAAGCCGAGCAGCACTAAAGCTAGTGCTCCAGCCATTAAAGCCCAGTGCCAATTAGAATAAGCCCAAATGCCAGCTTCTCCCAGAAAATTCGAGAGCTGTAAATTAATGCCAACCGAGCACAATGCCCCGAGCACAATTAATTGCAATAACAAGGCAAGCCTAAAACCCCATAAAGGCAAGCGCTCCCAATACAAGGCAATCAGAGCAGCGCAAGCGGGCATTACTGGTAAGAGGTAACGTCCAGAGCGTTGACTAGGCAAGCTAAAAACAATGAAGAAGGCAGCTATTAATAGCAGTAATAATCCTTCCTCCATCGACAGAAAACGGCGCTCTTTCCAACATTGCAACAAAGCCGAAATGAATACAAACAGAAATAAACCGGCATTAGCTAAGCTCGTGAGCAACAACATCCAAATGCTGTCGCCACCACGCACTAAGTCTGAGAAGTAATGAGAACTTCGTGCTTCAAACTTGCCAGCATTCTCACCTAGCACAAACTCTTGCCATACGGCCTGAGGAAATGGGTCTAAAACAAACCATAAAGAAAAGATACCTAAAGCCAAAACACCCATCAAGATCACTTTGTAAAGATCTTTCATGAGCACCTCAGACAAACTCCACTTCCGCCAGCGCCAATAGTACAAGCCCATGGCAAATGTCGCGGGCACAATGTAGGCAAATGATTTTGACAATAGGGCTAAACCAAAACAAAGGCCTGCTAGCAATGGCAAAACAAGCTTAGATTCAAAAGCTGACTTGCCCCAATACAAGATAGCCATAAAAGGCAGGCTCAAGTAAAAGACCTCTGGTGGATCGGTTAAGAATGGTCGGCCATAACGATAAGTTGCAAAAAAAGAAAGCCATACTAAGCCCGCTAGTAGGCCAGTTTGTGTCTTACCGCTAAAACGACGAACTGCTAAAAATAAGAAAAATGCAGTAAGGCCGGTATACAACACACTAGGCCAACGCAGGGCCGCTAAAGACCAGTTACTGCCCCATTGGGTAGTGGCAATACCTTGCCAAAATACCAAAGGCGGCTTGGTATTTTTAATGCCATCCATCTGAGATTGCAATGGCAACCAATGACCCGCATCAGCGGTCATTCTGACAATATGCATATAAGGATATTCATCGCCATTTTTAGGAGCAAAGCGACTATCTATGCCATATAGATAGCTAAATACACCTAGCAGGAGAATCAGAATGGCACTACGGAATGTGAAAGCAGCTCGCATGGCGCTATTTTAAAGGTCTTGATACAGAACTAGGAGATTACCCTATTCATTTAGGCTCCAGCCAACTTTTGTCTCTAAGCATATAGTCAATACATCTAGATGCCTAGGTATAAGCACTAATATTTTAACTATCTGACTAAGATGACAGTAAGATGATCAGATGAAGCACTAATAAACAGTAGCACCTTAAAAACAGAATTTGAAAAGAAAAAAGAATGGAGACTATTCCCATGCGAACGAAGGAATTAAAACCAGTATTGCTAGCTATATCCATATCTGCCATATCGGGATTGTGCTGGAGTGGTACCAGTTTTGCGCAGACCGCAGATCAACTCTATAAACGCGCTTTAGCCGCCACTTGCGCCAACTGTCATGGCACCGATGGTAAAGGCGTTCCTGAAGGAGGAATGCCTCTGATTAATAACTTAACTAGTCAAGAAATACTGACAAAGTTAAAGGGATATAAATCAGGAGCCCTAGAAGGTACCATCATGCCGCAATTGGCCAAAGGATACTCCGATGAACAACTCACCACAATTGCCAATCAACTTGGCAAGAAACAATAAGGAGGCCGCCATGGATCGTCGACATTTTATTGGTCAAAGCGCTGGTGCGCTTGGTTTAATCGCTGGTTTTTCAGGATCAGCTCGCGCTAGTCTACAAAAAGCAGAGATTCTCGTGATTGGCGGAGGTTATGGTGGTGCTACTGCCGCTAAGTACTTACGCCTCTTTTCTAATAACACGGCTCGAGTCACCTTAATCGAGCCTAACGCTGCATTTGTTTCCTGCCCCATGTCCAACCTCGTTGTTGGTGGCTCGCGCAATATGGCAGAAATTACTTCTCCCTATGACAACCTCAGTAAACGTCATGGAGTGAAGATTATTCATGAAAGCGTCGTTAGCATTGATCCTGATAAAAAAATGGTCAAACTGTCTTCTGGCAAAACTTTAAGCTATGACAAAGCCATCGTCTCTCCTGGCGTAGCCCTGATGATGAATAGCATTGAAGGTCTAGCTCAAGCAAATAAAGATGGCGTGACACTGCAAGCCTGGAAAGCTGGCGCAGAAACTGTTGCTCTGCATAAGCAAATCGCAGCGATGCGCGAAGGGGGCACCTTTGCAATTAGCATTCCTGAGGCACCCTATCGCTGCCCTCCTGGTCCATATGAACGTGCCTGTCAGGTCGCTAGCTATTTAAAGCAACATAACCCTAAGGGTAAAGTGCTCGTACTTGATGCCAACCAAGACATCGTTTCTAAGGCTGGTTTATTCAAAAAAGCATGGGCAGAGCTATACCCAGGAATGGTTGAATACTTGCCAAAACACAATGTCACGGCAGTTGATGCTAAGACCAAGACCATTAAATTGGAAGTGCAAGATGACGTCAAGGCAGATGTCTTGAACTTATTGCCCGCCATGAGCGCAGGAGAAATTGCCGTCAAGACTGGACTGGCCAATTCTAATGGGCGCTGGGTTAATGTTAATTACATCAATTTTGAATCTACCGCACAAAAAGATATTCACGTGCTCGGTGACTCGATTCAGATTGCGCCACTCATGCCCAAGTCTGGACATATGGCTAATCAACATGCCAAAGTAGCAGCCGCTGCAATTGTTGCTGAACTCAGTGCTTGGGAAGTAAATCCTGCCCCTGTTTTAACAAATACTTGCTATAGCTTTGTCAACAGTAAAGAAGTAGTTCACGTCGCTAGCGTGCATCAATATAACGCTGCCGAGAAAACCTTTAAAACAGTTCCTGGTTCAGGAGGTCTTTCTCCTGCACCGACTACTCTTGAGGGCGTCTACGCTTGGGGTTGGGCTCATAATATTTGGGCCGATAGTCTAGGCTGAAATATCAGGTAACGATTAAAAAGGGGGCTTAGGCCCCTTTTTTAGTGAGCTGACTAGGCCAGAGGCTTTAAGGCTGTCCGCATCGAATCAATCACTGCTTGATAGTCGGGCTTTGAGAAGATCGCTGAGCCAGCCACAAAAGTATCAGCTCCGGCTTGCGCAATCTGAGCAATATTATTAGCATTGACTCCGCCGTCGACTTCTAAACGAATCTTCTTGCCCCCTTTAGCCTCATGCTCATTAATAATGCGCCTAACTGAGCAAAGCTTTTCTAAAGTAGAGGGAATAAAAGATTGACCACCAAATCCTGGGTTAACGGACATTAATAAAATCAAATCTACCTTGTCAAGAACATAGTCCAAATAATGTAGTGATGTTGCTGGATTAAGTGTAATGCCTGCCTGACAACCGCTATCACGAATCAAGCCTAAAGTGCGATCAATATGGGAGCTAGCCTCAGGATGAAAACTAATTAAGTTCGCCCCAGCTTTGGCAAAGTCTGGAATGATTCGATCTACTGGTTCCACCATGAGATGGACATCAATACATGCTGCTTGGCCGTCCTTAACAGCATAGGATCGAATCGCTTCACACACTAAGGGTCCAATGGTTAGATTAGGCACATAGTGGTTATCCATCACATCAAAGTGTATCCAATCTGCACCAGCTACAAGTACATTGCTGACTTCCTCACCAAGTCGCGCAAAATTGGCTGACAAAATTGAAGGGGCAATAATATACTGATCGCTCATGATCTTTCCTTATGTTTATCTTAGGACTTAAACTGACATTAATGCTTGTGTGACTCGCAACATCTGACAGCTATAGCCCCATTCATTGTCATACCATGATAGTACCTTGACTAAATTTCCATCTTTAGATACCCGTGTTTGGGTGCTATCAAAAATACTAGGTAATGGGTTATGGTTAAAGTCAATTGAGACCAAAGGCAAGGTGTTATATGCCAAGACCCCCTTTAAAGAGCTTTCGCTAGCCTTTTTAAGAATCTGATTGACTTCTTCTGCACTAGTCTTGCGAGTAGGTACAAAAGTTAAATCAACTACAGAAACATTAATCACTGGTACACGTATAGCAAAGCCATCAAACTTGCCTTGCAGCTCTGGCAACACAAGACCTACCGCTTTAGCGGCACCAGTTTTTGTTGGAATCATACTCATCGTGGCAGAACGCGCACGGCGCATGTCACTGTGATACACATCAGTCAATACCTGATCATTGGTATAGGCATGAATAGTAGTCATCAAACCCGATTCGATACCAATACTATCTAAAATTGGCTTTACGATTGGCGCTAAGCAGTTGGTTGTACAGCTAGCATTAGAGACCACAATATCGCTTGCTTTTAGGGATTGGTGATTTACTCCATACACAATCGTAGCATCTACATCTTTATCACCTGGAGCAGAAATCAGAACCTTTTTGGCGCCCTGCTGAATATGAATCATAGCCCTCTCTTTGGAGGTAAAGACACCAGAGCATTCAAGCACGACATCGACGCCATAATCCCCCCATGGGGTTTCTAGGGGGTTACGAGTGGAGAACATTTTGATACGGTCGCCATTAATAATGACATGATCCCCATCTACCTCAACGGTACCCGGAAAGCGTCCATGAGCCGAATCATACTGAGTCAGGTGTGCATTCATATCAATCCCACCTAAACCATTAATCGCGACTACTTTAATATCATCAAATTTTTCTTCATATATCGCACGTAACATCATGCGACCAATCCGACCATAACCATTAATTGCTACTTTGATCGTCATCATTTTCCTTAAATAATCAAAAATATGTTTTAAATTGGGTTTAATTCAGTAAATTCATTTACAACGAGTTTGGCGCCAGTAAAATTACCCTCTGCAAAAAATTGACTACGGACGACGAGCACCTCAATTTGGGCACGCAGGGCTGATAGCACTCCGTTATCTGAATCCTCTACCGCCAAACATCTCCTTGGGTCTAGCCCTAACTTCTGGGCAGCTAATTGATAGGCCTGCGGATCAGGCTTTTTCTTGGTCACATCTTCGCCGCACACTACTACTGCTGGCTCTGTCTGAATACTATTTTTTAAGACGGCTTGCCATAAGCTAGCCCAATTTGAATGACTAGTTGTAGTCACTACACCCCACTGCTTGCCATGCAATGACAATTGATTAATAAAGCGCACCAAACCGGGCCGTGATACTACCTTGCCTTGCGCCATCAACTGAGCATAGAACTGATTTTTAGCAAGATGAATATTCTTTAAAACAGCATCACTTGGTAATTGACTTAGATCTTTGGTAGCGCTCTGCATCATTGCTCTATAGCCTTTTAACCGCTCTAAACCCCCCGTAATTTGCAAGAGCTCTTTGTAAATTTGCACATCCCATTGCCAAGGTAAAGAGGCTTGCTCAAAGGCAGCATTAAAGGCAGGCAAATGACCCAAACCTTCGGTTTCGGCCATGGTGCCATCAACATCAAATAGCACAACTTGATAGGGGCTAATATCAAACTGCATCTGACAACTTAACCTTATTTAACAATCGGAGTAAATTCACCCTTAGCGTACTTAAGCGCCATAGAGTCCATTGAAATCGTTTTAATTTTAGAAGCTTGGCCTGCACTACCAAAGGCAATAAACCGATCGCAACAAATCCCTTTGGCAGCCGCTGTAGCGACTTTAAAAAATGCCCTTGGGTCGAACTCTTCAGGTTTTTCTGCCATCAGCTTACGCATTGCTCCAGTCATTGCCAAACGAATATCTGTATCAATATTGACTTTGCGGACACCATTTTTAATTCCTTGAACAATTTCTTCTACAGGAACACCATAGGTTTCTTTAATCACACCGCCATATTGGCGGATCGTGGCAAGCCATTCTTGTGGAACGCTAGATGAGCCATGCATCACTAGATGGGTATTAGGAATACGCTGATGGATCGCTTTAATACGTTCAATTGCCAAAATATCACCAGTAGGTGGCCTGCTAAATTTATACGCCCCATGACTAGTGCCAATCGCAATCGCTAATGCATCTACTTGGGTAGTTTTAACAAATTGTGCAGCTTCATCTGGATCAGTCAGTAATTGAGAGTGATCTAGCACCCCTTCAGCACCTACTCCATCCTCTTCACCGGCAGTACCTGTTTCTAAAGATCCTAGGCAACCTAATTCTCCTTCGACAGAGACACCAACAGCGTGAGCCATTTCAACTACCCGACGCGTAACTTCTACGTTGTAGTCATAACTCGCTGGAGTTTTAGCGTCAGACATTAAAGAGCCATCCATCATCACACTCGAAAATCCACTACGAATGGACATCTGGCAAACGTCTGGGGATGATCCATGATCTTGATGCAGGCATACCGGAATATGAGGATACTGCTCAGAAGCTGCCTGAACCATGAGTCGTAAAAAAGCTTCGCCAGCATATTTTCTGGCGCCAGCAGATGCTTGCAAAATTACCGGACTATCAAGCTCATCTGCCGCTTGCATAATCGCATGAATCTGCTCCATATTATTTACGTTAAATGCAGCAATACCATACTGGTGTTCTGCAGCATGATCTAGTAATTGTCTTAATGAAATTAGTGCCATCTTTACCACCCTTTATCTAATTAATGTGTCGCTCTTTGAATCAGAATTTCAACTGCAGGCAAAGACTTTCCTTCTAAAAACTCCAGAAAAGCTCCGCCACCTGTTGAGATATAATCAATTTGATTGGTAATCTGATATTTATTTATCGCCGCTAAAGTATCGCCCCCGCCCCCAATCGTAAATGCAGGTGAGTGCGCAATAGCAGCAGCCAATAATTTTGTGCCACCGCCAAACTGTTCGATTTCAAAGACGCCAACGGGGCCGTTCCACACAATCGTGCCGGCATTTGAAATAATCATCGCCAATTTAGCGGCCGTCCGAGGGCCAATATCCAAAATCATGTCATCGGATTGAACCTCTGTAGCCATCACCTTATTTGCTCGTGCTTGCGATGAAAATTCATTAGCAACGATGACATCCGTTGGAATAGGAACCTCAGCACCACGCTTTGCCATGATCTCCATGATTTCTCTAGCTTGCTCAAGTAAATCAGGCTCTGCGAGGGACTTGCCAATTGGTAAGCCCATGGCCATCATAAAAGTGTTAGCAATACCTCCGCCAACAATTAGTTGATCAACTTTTTCTGCAAGAGTTTTCAAAATGGTCAACTTAGTCGATACTTTAGATCCCGCAACAATTGCTACTAGGGGGCGTTGCGGATTTTGAAATGCTGTACCTAAAGCATCTAGCTCTGCTGCCATCAAAGGTCCTGCGCAGGATATTGGAGCGTATTTTGCAATCCCGTGGGTAGTGGCCTCTGCCCGATGAGCAGTACCAAATGCATCGTTCACATAAACATCGCAAAGTGTAGCCATCTTTTTAGCCAGCACTTCATCATTTTTCTTTTCACCTAAATTAATACGGCAGTTCTCGAGCATGACCACTTCACCAGGATTCACTTTCACGCCAGCTTCTACCCAGTTAGAAATAAGGGGTACTTTTCGCCCTAGTAGGTCAGCAATGCGTAAGGCAATCGGGCCTAAGGTATCTTCAGGGCTAAATTCTCCTTCAACAGGTCTACCTAGATGTGATGTCACCATCACAGCCGCACCTTGTGAGAGGGCATATTCAATCGCGGGGATAGATGCCCGAATGCGGGTGTCATCCATAATGACCCCGACATCATTTTGAGGCACGTTGAGATCGGCCCGAATAAAAACTCTTTTTCCCCTTAAATCAACCTCTGACATTCTTAAGAAATTCATTAGATTCCCCGAAAGTAATTAGGCACCTCAGAAATATCGGGTACCACTCTGTCTGGATCTGCCATCACGATTGAACGTCCATGGTTATAGCCATAAGGTACAGCCCAACACACAACCCCGGCAGCTTTTGCAGTGGCTACATCAATCTCAGAGTCGCCAACAAATAAGCTGTGACCGGGCGAAGAACCAAGCATATGAATGCAATGCTCAATCACTCCAGGATGAGGTTTTTTGATTGGCAGAGTATCGCCACAAATCACCATATCAAAGTACTTTCTTAAGTCATGACTAGCAAGAATACGGTCTGTAAATTTGGTTTCTTTGTTGGTGACAATGGCTTGTTTAATTCCGATTGACTTGACCTTTTCGAGTGTTTCAATCACTTTTGGAAAAAACTGACTAGAGGTGCCAGCGCTATTGCCATAATTCACAATAAAGCGTTCCATCACCTTGTGCCAAGGCACTACCTTTCCCCCTGAATTTGCAGCCCAAGCTTGCTCCATTAGCCAACCTGTTCCATGACCAATCCAGCGCCGGACATCAGACTCATCGACATATCTACAGCCAAACTCCTCGAGCGTAAGATTTACTGCCTGAGTAATTTCACTTGCGGTATCTAACAAAGTGCCATCTAGGTCATACATCACTAAAGCCATAGTTAACTCCTATTTCTTAAACACAAGCAACTAATCGATCAACCGTCACACCTAGCAACTCATATACAGCTGGTGCCGGAGCGGACTCACCAAAGCGATTAATCCCAATAACCTCACCCTCAAGGCCAACATATTTACGCCAAAAATCAGGGTGTCCCGCTTCAATCGCAATACGCTTGATTCCTTTAGGTAAAACATGCTCTTTCCAAGCAGCATCTTGCTCGTCAAATAAAGTAGTGCAAGGCATCGAGACCACCCGAACACGGCGCCCCAATGCACTCAATTTTTCTTGGGCTTGCATCGCTAAACTGACTTCTGAACCAGTTGCAATTAGGACGGCTTCAGGAGCGCCATCACAATCGGAGAGGATATAGCCCCCTTTTAAAATATCGTGGGCTTGTACGCGTGTTCCAGAATATTGCGGCAAGTTTTGGCGTGATAAAAATAAGGCAGCCGGGCCATCTAGACGTTCAATACTTTCAATCCAAGCTACTGCAGTCTCAAAACCATCGCAAGGGCGCCAAAGATGTAAACCCGGAATTAAACGCAAGCTAGCAGCATGCTCTATAGGTTGATGGGTTGGCCCATCCTCACCAAGACCAATCGAATCATGCGTTAAGACATAAATTACCCTTAACTTCATGAGCGCGCTCATTCTGATGCCGTTTCTGGCGTAATCTGAAAATACAGCAAAGGTACCGCCGTATGGAATCAAACCTTTATGCAAGGCTACGCCATTCATAATGGCGCTCATACCAAATTCCCTCACACCATATGATAAGTAATTAATATCTTCTTTTTGATGGGCATGCCAAGCTTTACTTGTTTTGCCTGCAGTCAGATTTGATCCGGTTAAATCGGCAGATCCCCCAAGAAGCTCAGGCACGCCAGCTACTAAGATATCTAATGCCTGTTGGGAAGATTTACGACTCGCAGTTGGTACGCTAATAGATTTAGCTAAATCAAGTAAGCTTGTTTTAGTCTTACTCCAGTCTGCAGGGAGATTGTCAAGCGTAACTCGGGTAAATTCAGTGGCTAATTCTGGAAAAGCTTTTGCATAAGCGCTAAATTGCCGATCCCAGGCTAATTGCAATTTTTTACCGGCTTCAAGTGCATTCCATGTAGAAGCAATCTCTTGGGGAATCTCAAAGGGGACATGAGGCCAAGCCAAATCTTCTCGAGTGGCTGCCGTTTCTTTTTCGCCTAAAGGGGCGCCATGAACATCATGAGTTCCCGCCATATTGGGGGAGCCCCAGCCGATGGTTGTTTTGCAAATAATCAGGCTAGGTTGTTCAGTTTGTGCTTGGGCTTGATTAATTGCTTGTTCAATTTGCTCAGCATCATGACCGTCAATCGGCCCAATCACATTCCAGCCATATGACTTAAAGCGCATCGCGGTATCGTCTTTGAACCAACCCTCTACATGGCCATCAATCGAAATGCCGTTATCGTCATAAAAACAAATCAGTTTGTTTAAGCCCCAAACCCCTGCCAATGAACAAGCTTCATGGCTGATACCTTCCATTAAACAACCATCCCCCATAAAAGCATAAGTTTGATGATTGACAATCTCGTGATGAGGGCGGTTAAAACGTTTTGCTAAGATTTTTTCTGCTAATGCCATACCTACCGCATTGGCTAAGCCTTGACCTAATGGTCCAGTGGTAGTTTCAACTCCAGGAGTCATGCCTACCTCGGGGTGGCCTGCTGTAATGCTATGGAGTTGCCGAAAGTTCTTAATGTCCTCAATCGTCACTGCGTAGCCTGTCAAATGCAGTAATGAATACAACAGCATAGAACTATGGCCATTAGATAATATGAAACGATCTCGATTAGCCCAATGCGGATCTGCTGGATTGTGTTTAAGCTTCTTACGCCACAACACTTCAGCAATATCAGCCATACCCATAGGGGCACCTGGATGACCTGATTTAGATTTCTCTACAGCATCAATCGATAAGAAACGAATTGCATTAGCTAATATTCTGTCTTGGGCAGTGGAGGCCATAGTAGGTAGTCTTTATTGTTAAATTAAGCGCGACGTTTTGTATCAATTAAACGCAACATCATCGGTGTAAAAATAAGTTGCATCGCTAACCCCATCTTGCCGCCTGGGATAACTAAGGTATTTGGCCTGGTCATCATTGAACCGCCCAGCATAGAAATCAGATATGGAAAATCAATGCCCTTGGGATTTGCGAAACGAATGACAACCATGCTCTCATCTGCACTAGGAATATCTTTAGCAATAAATGGGTTAGACGTATCAACAGTCGGTACCCGCTGAAAATTAACGTGTGTTTTAGAAAACTGTGGGCAGATATGCTTCATGTAATCAGGCATACGGCGCAAAATTGTATCCACCACTGCATCTTGTGAATAACCGCGCATATTTTGATCTCGATGCAGTTTCTGAATCCACTCTAAGTTAATGATCGGAACTACCCCAACCAATAAATCAACATGTTTAGCAACATTAACGCTATCGCCAACATAGGCACCATGCAAACCTTCATAAAATAAGAGGTCAGATCCTGGCTCCATATCTTTCCATGGCGTAAAGGTACCTGGCTCTTGCTTAAACTCAGCACCCTCTGCTGCATCATGAATATACTTGCGGTATTTACCTTGACCAGTTTCACCAAATTCTTTAAATATGCCTTCAAGCTCAGAGAGTAGATTCGCTTCTGGGCCAAAGTGGCTAAAGTGTTGATTACCACTAGCTAACTCTTTTTTCATATGCTCACGCATCGCCAAGCGGTCGTAACGATGCATTGAATCGCCTTCTAAAACTTGCGCCTTAATGCCATCGCGTCTAAATATATGTTGAAAGCTCTTCATCACGGTGGTCGTACCAGCGCCTGAAGAACCCGTAACAGCTACGATTGGAAATTTAATAGACATGATTGCCCCTTATAGGATGGATTAGCGGTACAAAGAGCGGTCACTAAACAACGGTGAGGAATATTTACTATCTTCACCGCTATCGAATTCGCGGTGATACTTTTCAATACGCTCTACTTCATTGCGTGAGCCCAAGATGACTGGCACACGTTGATGTATATTGTCTGGCTGGACTTCCATAACGCGTGCTCGGCCAGTTGAACCTAAGCCACCCGCTTGCTCAATCACAAAGCTCATGGGATTTGCCTCGTACATTAAACGCAAACGTCCAGGCTTAGAGAGATCTTTAGTATCTTTGGGGTACATAAACACACCGCCACGCATGAGAATACGATGCACGTCTGCAACCATACTAGCAATCCAGCGCATATTAAAATCACGTGCTCGAATATCGGTTTTACCAGCTTTGCATTCTGTTACATAACGATGAATTGGTGGCTCCCAAAAACGTTCGTTACTAGTATTAATTGCAAATTCACTGGTATCAACCGGAATTTGAATATTAGCGTGGGTCATTACAAAATTACCAACCTCACGATCTAATGTAAATCCATGTGTACCTTTACCAACGGTAATAACTAACATCGTAGAAGGGCCATAAATCGCATAGCCTGCAGCCAACTGTTTGGTGCCAGGCTGAAGATAATCAGCCAATGTTGGATCGCGATCTTTCGGCGCTTCTAAGATTGAAAAAATAGAACCAACAGAAACATTGACATCAATATTAGAAGAACCATCTAATGGATCAAAGACCGCTAAAAATGGACCTCTTTTTTCTAGATCATTTACTGTAATCGGATCATCATTTTCTTCAGAGGCTAAACCAGCAACCAAACCTCCATACTTAAAGGTATTAATAAAGGCTTGATCGGATAAGACATCTAATTTTTTCTGTGTTTCGCCTTGAATATTTTGAGTTTCCAAGCTTCCCAAGATATCGGCTAACCCGCCCTTAGCAGTCATCGCAGAAATAGCTTTAACAGCTGCAGCAACATCAACTAATAAGGCAGCTAGATCACTTTTCCCTTCAGCTTGGAGCTGTTGAATTAAGAATTTAGATAATGTGGTGCGCCCTAAATGCATGCTGCCTCCTAGTTAGTATTACTATTCGATGGATTAAATGTAGCGATTAGGAAGCATAAAATCCAATCACTAATATTTGCTTATGCATCAGGTTTAGCTGATAATTAGACATGCGCCCGTACACCCTAAAGCAAATCCATACCTTTATTGAAGTGGCTAAAGAAAAGTCAATCTCTAAAGCTGCCGATAAGCTTTACGTTACCCAGCCCGCAATTTCTATGCAAATCAAGCAGTTAGAGGATGTTTTTGGCATCCCCCTACTTGAACCTATTGGCAGAAACATACAGCTAACTAGTGCTGGAGGTGCCTTTTTAGAGCATGCCTTATCGGTGAATTCTGAATTAAAGGACTTAGAGGCCATCATGGCTGGGCACCGTAATTTAGGGCAAGGAATGATTTATCTAGGCATTGTCAGTACCACCAAATACTTTGTACCCATGTTGCTAGTGGAGTTTCGTAAACTCTTTCCTGGCATCAAAGTCACTTTAAAAATTGACAATCGCGAGAATATTTTGGCTATGCTAGCCAGAAATGAGGTTGATTTAGTGATTATGGGACGCGTTCCCCAAGAGATGGCTTGCGATGCAACCCCTTTTGTTACCAACCCCATGGCAATTGTTTCAAGCCCAAATCACCCTCTTTCTCGTCGTAAACGGTTGGCCTTTAAGGAGCTTGAGGATCAAGAATTTGTCGTGAGGGAAATAGGCTCAGGCACTAGGCAGGCGATGGAAAGACTATTTGATGAACACCATATTCCATTAAACATCGCTATGGAAATGCCTAGTAATGAAACCATTAAGCAGGCAGTTATGGCAGGAATGGGCTTAAGTTTTTTATCTCTGAGAACCGTTAGACATGAGCTAAGTACTGGTCACATTGCCTTAGTAGATATTTTGGGTCTACCTCATATAGGGCATTGGTACATTACCCATAGAGATCAAAAAAAACTCTCACCAGCAGCCAAAGCCTTTAAAGAGTTTGTAATTGAGCAAGGCGGTCCTAGAATTGCCGTCTGGGCATAACATCAGTTTTTTCTTATGTTTTAAGAAAAATAAATGAATATTACTTATGGTATTTCCTTCGTATAGTTCGATCAAGGGGTCAAGGCCCTCTTATCAAACCAACCGAATGGAGATGTCAGATGGATCAATCAAATCGCTATGCTGATTTAAGCCTTAAAGAAGAGGACTTAATTAAAAACGGGCAACATATTTTGGTTGCCTACAAAATGAAACCCAAAGCTGGTCATGGTTACTTAGAGGCAGCAGCCCACTTTGCTGCAGAATCTTCTACCGGTACTAATGTTGAAGTAAGTACTACAGATGATTTCACCCGTGGGGTAGATGCCCTAGTTTATTACATTGACGAAGCTACTGAAGATATGCGCATTGCTTATCCAGTTGAGCTTTTTGATCGCAATATTACTGATGGCCGCATGATGTTGGTCTCATTTTTAACCCTAGCCATTGGTAACAACCAAGGGATGGGTGATATTGAGCATGCCAAGATTCATGACTTTTATGTGCCAGAGCGCGTCATCCAATTATTCGATGGTCCAGCAAAAGATATATCTGATTTGTGGCGCATTCTAGGTAGGCCAGTAAAAGATGGCGGTTACATTGCCGGAACCATCATTAAGCCTAAGCTAGGTTTACGTCCAGAGCCATTTGCTCACGCGGCATATCAATTCTGGCTTGGTGGTGATTTCATTAAAAACGATGAGCCTCAAGGCAATCAAGTATTTTGCCCGATGAAAAAAGTTCTGCCACTTGTTGCTGATGCGATGAAGCGTGCTCAAGATGAAACTGGTCAAGCTAAATTATTTTCTGCAAATATTACTGCCGATGATCATTATGAAATGTGTGCTCGCGCTGATTACGTTTTAGAAACCTTTGGCCCAGACGCAGATAAAGTAGCTTTCTTGGTCGATGGCTATGTTGGCGGTCCTGGCATGGTGACAACTGCACGTCGTCAATATCCTAATCAATATTTGCACTATCATCGCGCCGGCCATGGTGCGGTGACCTCTCCATCAGCAAAGCGTGGCTATACCGCATTTGTGCTGGCTAAAATGTCTCGCTTGCAAGGGGCCTCTGGTATCCACGTTGGCACTATGGGTTTTGGCAAAATGGAAGGTGAAAATGATGACAAGATTATTGCTTACATGATTGAACGTGATGAAGCTCAAGGTCCCGTCTACTTGCAAAAATGGTATGGTATGAAACCTACTACACCCATTATTTCAGGTGGTATGAATGCTTTGCGTTTACCTGCTTTCTTTGAGAATTTAGGTCATGGCAACGTCATTAATACAGCTGGTGGCGGTGCTTATGGGCATATTGATTCTCCTGCAGCAGGCGCTATCTCACTTCGCCAATCATATGAATGCTGGAAGGCTGGTATAGATCCAATTGAATATGCGAAAGAGCATAAAGAATTTGCTCGTGCATTTGAATCCTTCCCAGGTGATGCTGATTTAATTTACCCAGGCTGGCGTGAAAAATTAGGCGCGCATAAGTAATTTAGCGTTAGCATTAGCGTCAGTAGTTCTTTTCTTAGAATATTCACAAAGCTCCTAGGGGCTTTGTGAACTTGAAAGATCACTATGTCAGAAGCCATGCAATACCAGATTGAGAAAGAGCCTTTTTATCAAGCTCAAGCAAATGAAATTGCTTTATACGAGGCCGCATATCACGCACGATTACCTGTCATGCTTAAGGGTCCAACTGGTTGTGGTAAATCTCGCTTTGTGGAGTACATGGCCTGGAAACTCAATAAGCCATTAATCACTGTCGCTTGCAATGAGGACATGACTGCTTCAGACTTACTTGGACGCTACTTATTAGAATCTAATGGCACTCGCTGGTTAGATGGGCCGCTCACTAGTGCCGTCAGAATGGGCGCGATTTGCTATCTCGATGAGGTGGTAGAAGCCCGGCAAGATACCACTGTTGTGATTCATCCGCTGACCGATCATCGCCGACAATTACCCCTAGATAAGCGCGGAGAACTAATACATGCACATCCAGATTTTCAGTTGGTAATTTCATATAACCCAGGCTATCAAAGCCTCATGAAAGATTTAAAGCAGTCTACCAAGCAACGTTTTGTAGGTTTTGATTTTGACTATCCTAGCGAGCAAGTAGAAGCTAGTATCGTGGCAATGGAAACAGGCATTGATCTCACAACAGCTCAAAAACTAAGCCAGATTGCTCAAGTAGCACGCAAACTCAAAGGGCATGGTTTAGATGAAGGGATTTCTACTCGATTGCTAGTTTATGCTGCTAGCCTTATTGGGCAAGGCATTAATCCGAGAGATGCCTGCCTTATGGCATTAGTGCGCCCGATCACTGATGATCATGATATTAGTGCCACCTTAGAACATACTATCGACATCGTATTTGCCTAAGCATACTCAATGCAAATTACTTCGATCAACAAAGTAAAAGAAAATAGCTTTTACAGAGAGCAGCTCGATAGTCGTTTTCCACAAATTAATGAAGTGTTTGATGAGTGTATGCGGGAGGCTAAGATCATTCTGAGTCCCCAGGGAATAGATAGCTATATAGACCAAGCCCGTTTTTTAGGCGGCATGGGCAGAGGGGTTGAGCCCATGCTCCTCTTCTTGCAAAAGTGGCCTCAAGTTGCCGCTGTGATTGGTGAAGCTTCGCTTCCCATCATCAAGGATGCTATCTATGCCATTTGGAAATCCCCAAATGCCAATGCTATTACTTTTTTCCTAGAGTCATTACCTGCAATCACTAGACGTCTACCTTCTGAAGATCTGTTAAAGCAATACACATCAATTGCGATTAATTTAATGAATCGCACTAGCACCTCCATTCATGGCATTCATCTAACCTATGCTAGCCCAAGTCTTACTGACTTTTTTTTGCAGTCGCCAAAATTACTCACTGCTTTAAGTGTGCAAGGGCTAAAGAATTGGGTCGAATACGGCATCCGAAACTATCATCATCATCCAGAAAATCAAAGAGCCTACTTTCAGATAAAAACCTCAGACAGTAAGGCAGTCTTACAGCGAGAACGGCATGGTACTTTATTAGTCGATCACACCAGAAAATTAGATCTTTATCTATTGGGACTTTGGAATGATCAAGATTTTATAGTGCCCTACCCCACTGAAATCGATGAATCACTTATTCATGCGCCTTACTATGACCAGCAAGGCATCCGACTGCCGGATGTATATGAGGAGCTAAACCATATTACTGGTATAGATCGCTATAGAGCGGCATTAGCCCATATCGCAGCACATCGTACTTGGAGTACTCGCATCTTTGCTGATAACTTTAGCCCACTGCAGCGCATGGCAATTGAGTTTATTGAAGACGCTCGGATCGATTTTTTAGCTATGAAACGCTATCCAGGCTTAGCAAAGCTATTTTTGACGCTTCATCCAAAACCAATTGAAGGGGAATGCAATCCCCAAACACATTCCTGTATTCGTCATCGCTTATGTATGCTATCTAGAGCCATCATTGATCCGGCACATGGCTACCGAGATGTAAAGCTGATTGAATTTTCTAAAAATATACGGGACCAATTGGCTTTAAACGATATCAGTACTGAGCAGGTTGTCACTCAAGCCCTATCGTATATAGCAAAAACCCGCTTACAAAGTGATCAATTGCCCAATACTTACTTTAAAGATACTGAAATTAGTTATCGTGATGACAATCGGTCTTTATGGAAGTTTCTTGAACTAAGTGATGATGAAGAGCAGTTTGACCTAGAAAATTTGTCCCAAGTTAGCGAAGAAATCCAAGCACTACCACCCCGTCACTATCCAGAATGGGATTATGCAAGTCAAACATTTAGGCCAGATTGGGTTAGTCTTTATGAAAGCCTTCATCCAAAAGGCGATCCGAGCTATATAGATCGGATTCTTGAAAAACACGCTGCCCTAGTCAAGCGCTTAAAGCGTCTACTAGACTTATTAAAACCCCAGAATCAGGTGCGGATACGCTACCAAGAAGAAGGGGATGAACTGGATTTAGATATTGCTCTACGCTCGCTCATTGACCTAAAGAGCGGCAACCAGCCTGATCCCCGCATCAATATGAGCCATAAAAATAATGGCCGCAACATTGCGGTTATGTTGTTGCTAGATTTATCAGAGTCACTAAATCAAAAGATGGACGCCTCCAATCAAACCGTCTTGGAGCTTAGTCAAGAAGCGGTCTCTTTATTAGCTAGCTCCATTCAAGTACTTGGTGATCCATTTGCAATAGCAGGATTTAACTCCAACACGCGCCACAACGTCAGTTATCTTCATATCAAAGGGTATGGTGAAGAATGGAACGATGATGTCAAAGCGAGGCTAGCTGGTATGAAAGCTCAATATTCCACCCGTATGGGAGCTCCTATGCGGCATGCAGCCCACTACCTTTCTAATCAAACAGCAGATAAAAAATTAATGCTGATCTTGACTGATGGCCAACCTTCAGATATTGATACTGCTGATGAGAATTTACTGATTAAGGATACACGGCAAGCAGTACTTGATTTAGATCAGATGGGCATCTTTACCTACTGTATTAATTTAGACCGCAATGCTGATCAATATGTTGGTGATATTTTTGGAAAGCATTACACGGTGATAGATCACATTGAGAACTTACCTGAACAACTTCCAAAATTATTTATGGCACTGACGCATTAAAAAACAACCAAGTTGAATAATGGGTACTTAAACACCTTGGGATTGAGCGCTCATGGCTTTTTACCAATCGCAGCAATTCGTTTACGTCTTTGCTTGCTGATAATAAAAAATGTAATCGCCACAATCGGTGCGGCTATTGCAGCCACGATTTCTGGGTGAATAGCCATCCCCGCCTCTTTGCCCCCCTTGGCCATATACGCCAATAAACTCACGGCATAGTAGGTGAGCACAAGAACTGATAAGCTTTCGACTGTTTCTTGCAGGCGCAATTGCAGTCTAGCGCGCTGATCCATGCTAGCAAGTAGTTTTTGGGTTTGCTCCTCATTGACAAATTCAATACGGGTTCGCAAGGTTTGCGTTGTTCTAGAGATGCGATCAGACAATTCTTTTAAACGTCGTTGTGTCCAAATACATGTACCCATCGCTGGCTGAAATCGCCTATCCATAAACTCTGATAGAGTTTGCACGCCTGGAATAGCTGTTTCCTTTAATTCATATAAATTTTTTGTTAGTAATTGGCTATAGGCTTCTGCAGCAGTAAACCGAAGTCCATACCCTGAAATCCACTGCTCTATCCTAGAGGCTAAGTGTGAGAGTTCCCCTAAGAACTGGCCATCTTTTTCAGTATGAATACCAGTTTCAATTTGTAATAATGAAATATTTTCTGAGATAGCGGCTAATTCGGATTCAGCATTTCTTAATGGTAAAGACAGGCTTTTAGCCACAGGGAAGGCAATCATAGCTGCCATTCGATAGGTTTCAGCCTCTGCAAGCGCTCGTGCTACTCGCCCAGCCTGCCTTGATCCTAAAGTATCGTGAGGAATAAAATAAGAAATGTAACCATCTTCATCTAAATGTAAATCGGTCCATATCTGTGCTTTTTTGCTCGTCAGAATAGAGCTCCCTAATAGCGTGTTGCCATTAAAGATTTTAGATACTTCTTCTGCATCATTAAACAAAGGTCGATGCTCAAACGTCAGATCTAATGCTGAAATTCTTTCTCCGCCTGCCTCTACTATTTTTGCGCATCCCAATTTCTCAAATACTTGGTCTACATTTCTTTCGAGCTCAAGGCGCGACTCTATGAGGGGCTTATCAATTTTGACATGATTGTGAATAATCGCGGCAATGGTTGCAAATTCTCCATGGAGCTCCCACTTAATCAAAATTCTCTCTGGTTCAGGAGCAAGAAAGAGTACTTTAAAAGAGTGGTCCTGCTCCTGATTATTCTCAATACCTAAAGCATTACATAGTTTCCAAATCCATTCAATTTGCTTTTTTCGAGAGTCTAGCTCAAGTAAAAATGACTGCGATAACACTCTTTCATTTGGCCAAAGCGGAATCGGTGGTCGCGCATGCACCTCTTCATGCAATTGCTTTCTAGAGGGATGATCGTAAGGTCTCATATTTAGATTCTTTTATGGTATTAAATAATCATAAACCAAAAGATCTGCTTACTAAGGATCATCGCTTAGGGGGTTGTATTCTCATCGACAGGCTGCGCCATCAATTGATATGGGAGCACGCCCCGCTTAAGGCAATTGCGAACATAGTCAATGCTCGCGCGTAATGCATAGTATTCGCTAGACATACTTTTCGGAATCTGCAGCTTTAAAGTCTCATACTCCAATAAATCCAATTTCTGAAGATAGTCATCACGAGCTTCTAGTTGAAAGTTTTCTATTAGCTCAAACTCAAACATCTTTAAGGATACGTAAATCCGATCGATTCTTCTACGCATCCGCTTGAGCCGATAACTAGGGAGTGTTAAGAGAATAGGATAAGCAATTGCACAAAATGGTAAGAACACAAATACCATCCGGTTAATAAGCTCTGCCAACCAAAATGGAAAGTAAGTCATTAGTAAGGGTGAGCCATTCTTTTCATAATGAAGCGCCACAGGACTTTCAGGAATGCTAGTGGTGGAGAAGAATGGAAACTCGCCAGGCTTTGCAAAAAAGCTAGCTTTGCCGTTGATTTCTCGTGCAGCTTCTAAAAATAAAAATTGGAGCGCCGGATGCATCCGATCATCTATTAAGAGATTAGTAGTGGTGGAGATCATTTGAACATCGTGATCTGGAAAATTACGGATTAAGCTAAATCCACCTGTAGGCACCTTCAAGATATGAAGATAGGGTAAAAGACGTGCATAAGCCTCAGCCCGCTTAAATGTAGCCAGATGCAATGTTGGATCAGCAAGTAAAGTTTGGACATTTTTTGATTGGTGGCCATCGACTAAAAAAGTCCCATCAATTTGACCTTTTTTCAAAGCTTCAACAGATTCATGTCCAGGCATATGCACAAAGTTACTGCCCTTAGTTAGCCCCGAGACCTCGAGAAGTCGTTTAGCCTGGATATAGGTGCCGCTACCTTCTACCCCTACAGAGATTTTGGCATTGACAAAATATTTCAATTGTCCATTGACGTCTTCAAAGTCACTTGCTTTTATTTCGGGTCCACGATAGAAAAACCAGACCGGCTCAAAGTCAACCGAACCCAATGAAGAAACTCCGCTGATACCATGGGTTTTAAAAACCCCTGCCTGCACAAAGGCAGCCTGCAAAGGATCCTTTCGGTCAGATAAGCGCTGAATATTTTCTTCTGCCCCATGGGTATGGACCAGCTCTAGGGTGATTCCTTTTTTCTCAAAAAACTCAGCGTATTTTTTTCCTAAGATTTCATAGGAGCCGCCAGTAGTACCAGTGGCCATTAATACCTGCCGTGGAGGGGGTGGATCGGCATACCACCACACCCCTACCAATATCAACACCAGAAGGCTCAAAAGAGGCCATGCTTGCGCAAAAAACAAGTAAAAATCATTCCATACTTCTTGGGCGCTTTCTGAAACACCCAAAAAGGTATCTTTGATATCTTGTTTAATACTTCCCATAGCCTACCAATCAACAAATATGTCAAAAGCTAATGATAATAGGCTTATTCAACCTCCAGAAAAGTTACTCGCCACACAATGCTCACCCTCAGAAAATCCCAAGATCGGGGCTATGCCGATCACGGCTGGCTTCAAAGCTTCCATTCATTTTCATTTGCAGGCTATCAAGACCCCCGCTTTATGGGCTGGGGCAATCTTAGGGTCATTAATGAAGACTATGTAGCCCCAGGAATGGGCTTTGGCAAACATGGTCATCGCAATATGGAGATCATTAGCTATGTTCTATCGGGAGAACTAGCGCATGAAGATAGTATGGGTAATGTGAAAGCGATTCCACCAGGGGATGTCCAGCGCATGAGTGCGGGATCGGGAGTAACCCATAGCGAATTTAATCACGCCAAAGATCAAACTACCCACCTTTTACAAATTTGGATAGAACCAAACGTTTCAGAAATCCCCCCCAGTTATGAGCAAAAATCCATTCCTATGCAGAAAAAGCAAGGCAAACTCTGTCTAGTAGCATCGCCAGATGGTGCTGGTAATTCAGTAAAGATAGCTGCTGAGGCAAAAATGTATGCTGGCCTCTTTAATGGCCCCCAGAGTGCTCAGTTAACCCTTAACCCACACGCTAAAGCATATGCCCATCTCATTACTGGCTCCCTCAACATTAATGGCCAAGACCTTTGTGCTGGGGACGCCCTGTTGGTTGAAAATGAAAAACAACTAGACATTAGCAATGGAAAAGAGGCTGAAGTATTAATTTTTGAACTAAGCCATTAAGTTCACCTGAGAAATGTAGAATTAACCTTATTGACTCAATCAGGACTTGCTCTAGCTTATGAAATTTAGGGACTATTACGAAACATTGGGCGTTGCCAGAGGCGCAACCGAAGCAGAAATTAAAGCGGCCTACCGCAAGCTTGCCCGAAAATATCACCCCGACGTCAATAAAGAGGCAGGCGCAGAAGATCAATTTAAAGAAATTGGTGAAGCCTACGCCGTCTTAAAAGATACTGAAAAGCGAGCTGCTTATGACCGATTTGGTTCTAACTGGAAAAATGGTCAAGATTTCTCACCCCCACCAAATTGGAATGAGGGTTTTGAATATGCTGACAGTAGCTTTGGTGGTGGCTATGAAGGTGGTCAAAGCGATTTCTTTGAATCCCTCTTTGGTAGAGGGGCTCATCGCCAAGGGGGCCAAGGCTCCCACCCCCGCCAAGGTATGAACTTCAAAGGACAAGATCATCACGCTAAAATCTTGATCGATATTGCAGATGCCTATAACGGCGCGAAACGCACCATTGCTCTACACATGCCCACTCAAGATGCGAGTGGCCATGTCACTACCCAAGAGCGCAAACTCGATGTCAGTATTCCTAAAGGAATTAAAGCTGGACAAAATTTACGTCTTTCTGGCCAAGGAGGCCCAGGCATGGGTGAAGGTGGTCCTGGCGATTTGTATTTAGAAATCGATTTCCATCCAGATCCCATTTATCGCATAGATGGCAAGGATGTGTATCTGGACTTGCCCTTAGCACCTTGGGAGGCCGCCCTTGGCACGACCGTGAATGTACCTACCCCAGCAGGTTCTGCGCTCGAACTAAAGATTCCGGCAGGCACAGTAGCAAGCCGTAAGATGCGCCTCAAAGGCAAAGGTATTCCGAGTAAAGAAGCTGGAGATCTGTATGTTGTGCCAACCATTGTTCTGCCAAGCGCCCAAACGGATGCCCAAAAAGAAGCCTATCAAACTCTTGCAAAGGCTTTTGATTTCAACCCCAGAACTCACCTGAAGGGATGATCAAGATGTCACAAACACACATTACCTGGATTGAAGGCACGGTTGTTGAAAATGAAATTCACATGACCATCATGGAGCTCTCGCAGGCTTCACACACCCCGCAAGATCTCATCATGGCATGGGTCCTTGAAGGCGTTTTAAGTCCTGCTGGCGCCACCCCTCAAGACTGGCGTTTTAGCGGTGACTCACTTAAAAGAGCCAAAACGGCTGCGCACCTCACCCACGATTTAGAACTCAATACTTCTGGGGTGGCCTTAGCCCTAGATCTCCTTGATGAAATCACTCGCCTACGTAATCAACTCCATCATGAAAACCGAGACTAAGTCCTTTTGAATTCTGCATTACTCAAAGCAAGCCCTAAGGCCTCTAGCGATATCAGTCTTTTTTCTGCCACTGCCCTAGGCATTGGTGGCATGATGGGTGCAGGATTGTATTCATTACTAGGGCTAGCTAGTACTCATGCTGGCACCCATCTTCCTTTGGCATTTTTAATTGGTGCTATTGCGGCATCTTTTTCGGTTTATTCCTATGCTAAGTTAGGTGCCGCCTTTCCGAGTAGTGGGGGCGCAGCAACCTTTACGGTAATGAGCTTTGGACCAGGAATCATTTCTGGGGGTTTAAATCTCTTTCAATATATAGCTTATTTAATTGCAGCCGCGCTCTATGCAGCCGGTTTTGTGGAATATACCAATACCATATTTGGGGGCAACTTATCACCCCTGATGCTTAAATTCATTACTGCTGCCATTATTGTGATTTGCACATTTATTAACCTATTAGGCCCAAGCCTAGTAGGTAAAGCAGAGATGCTAGCGATTAGTCTGGTAGTCATTAGCTTGTTAGTATTTTCAGCGATGGGTTTTGAGCAAGCGAACTACAAAACATTTACTATGGGTGGCGGTTCGATTGAAGGCATTTTGGTTGCCGCCGGAATTCTGTACATTAACTTTCAGGGTTTTGGGGTAGTGACTAATTCTTCTTCTGCAATGAAAAGCCCGCAAAAAGAACTTCCTTTAGCGATGTTCTCCGCTTTAATTCTGGTGACGCTTGCTTACCTAGCTGTGAGTAGTGCAGTAGTCCTTCTCATGCCGCTTGGCACTATTGAGCACCACAATGGTCATGTGCTAGCAGATGCTGCACAAATCGTCGCTGGCAAAATGGGCTTTGTAGTGATCAGTATCTCCGCCCTCTTAGCCTGCGCTGCTGCTGTTAATGCCACGATCTTTGCTGCATCCAATATTGCGGCTGATGTCACCAAAAAACAAGAGGTCTCTAATGCGTTAGGGCAAAGCGTTCTTAAAACGCAATTGCGTGCGCTCACCGTTTCATCAGGCGGTGTCATCATCTTGGCCTTAGTGTTTCCGCTCAATGAAGTTGGTCAAATGGCTAGCCTAGCCTTTTTGCTAGTATATGCAGCAGTGACTTATGGGCACTTACGGGTTCATCAAACGACAGGGGCAAAACCTAAAATACTATGGTGCGCCATTGTGATTAATTTAAGTCTTTTTACTGCCCTACTCATTAGCACTATTCAAACATCACCCTCAAGTGCCATTGCTTTGGCTATGGCCTTAATTGCTTCATTTGGTATTGAATCGTTCTCACGGCTGCGGGCCAAAAAAAATTAGGCCTCTGAGCGACTAAGCAGTAACTCCCAACGTTGCAACTTGATATCTAGATCAGCAGTCAATTCGGTTAAACGAGCTTGCATGCTAGTAGCTAGTTCAGGCTCATCTTTATACAAATTAGGATTGCTCATAGCAAGACCCATCTCAGCTTGTTCTGTTTCTAATGCTTCAATTTGCAGGGGTAAGGCTTCTAATTCCAGGCGCTCTTTACCATTGAGTTTTTGCACGCTACTTTTAGCGATAGCTGGCTTGGCCTCAGCTTTGGAATCTATTTTTTCTGCTGGTTTAGCAATCTGCTCTATTTTGTTATTGGCAGCACGAATTTTATCGGAGCGCGCCTTTTGAATTTTCCAATCCTCATAACCCCCTTCATACTCACGCCAAAAGCCATCGCCTTCATTGGCAATAATGCTAGTGACAACGTTATCTAAAAAATAACGATCATGACTAACTAAGAAGACAGTACCTTTGTAATCTTGCAACAACTGCTCTAGCAAATCCAAAGTATCAATATCTAAGTCATTGGTGGGCTCATCAAGAACCAATACATTGGCAGGTCTTGCAAATAAACGGGCTAGCAATAAACGATTGCGCTCACCGCCAGATAAGGTGCTTACCGGAGAATTAGTTCTCTCAGGAGCGAATAAGAAATCACTTAAATAACTTTTAACGTGTTTCTTATTGCCATTGATTTCGATCCACTCACTGCCTGGGCTAATGTAGTCTTCCAAAGAAGCATTGAGATCTAAGCCTTCACGCATTTGGTCAAAGTAAGCTACCTCAATTCGGGTACCCATGGTGGCAGTACCAGAGTCTGGTGCAATCGTTCCTAAGATCAGTTTGAGTAAGGTAGTTTTACCAGCCCCATTGGGGCCGAGTATTCCGACTTTATCGCCACGCAAAATCGTGGCCGTAAAGTCTTGCACAATTGGACGGTCGTAGGACTTAGATACATTTTGCAAGTCCGCCACAATCTTACCGCTACGATCTCCAGCAGATACAGAGAGTTTGACTTGACCAATCGCATCCCGTCTTTGTGAGCGGCTAGCACGCAGGTTTTCTAGGCGCGCAATGCGGGCCACACTTCGAGTACGCCGAGCTTCAACGCCTTTACGTATCCAAACCTCTTCTTGAGCGAGTAATTTATCGGCTCGGGCATTTGCCAAGAATTCAGAATTCATTTCCTGATCTTTTAATACTTCATAGGCCGAGAAATTACCCGGATAAGTACGCAAGATGCCACGATCTAGCTCAACAATCTGTGTGCAGACGTTATCCAAAAAGGCACGATCATGGGTAACCAAAATGACCGAGCCCTGGTATTCCTTCAGCAATTCTTCCAACCATGCAATTGAATCTAAATCCAAATGGTTGGTAGGCTCATCTAGTAAAAGTACATCGGGCATCTCAACCAGAGCACGGGCTAGTGCAACGCGTTTCTTGGTTCCGCCCGATAAAGTATTAATCTTGAGCTCAGCCTCTAAGTGCAGACGATCTAAAGTTTCATGAACCCGCTGCTCCCAATTCCAGCCACTGAGGGCCTCTAATTGGGACTGGACTTCATCTAGGCGATGGGATGCATCATCCCAATCGGCTACGCTCAGGGCCTCATATTCTTCACGCAGGGCCTTAGCTTGAGCAACGCCTTTGGATACTGCATCAAAGACAGTTTCTTCTGCCTCAAATATGGGCTCTTGAGGTACATAGGCAATTCGAAGGCCTTGCTGATATTGCAGCAAACCATCATCTAATTTTTCCATGCCAGCCAAGATCTTCAATAAAGAAGATTTGCCAGTGCCATTACGGCCTATCAAACCCACACGTTCGCCTGATTCTAGAGTGAATGCGGTGTTTGCAAGGAGGTCAACGTGGCCAAAAGCCAGTTTTGCATCAGTAAGTACGATTAAAGCCATGGCGACATTATCGTCACTTCAGTCAAAGTGGTGATATTTCCAATAAACATGGGATAGAGAAGTAGAATTTACTCAAGCAAGATCCCCTAATAAAGAGATAAATGACCTGCAAGCTTAGCCCTGCCGCACCACGACTCATCCTCTTTGCAGGCCATGCGGGGACAGGCAAATCCACGCTTGCCAAAAAGGCATTGCCTCTGATTGTGGAAAAAACTGGTGAAGATTTTTTCTTTCTCGATAAAGATACGGTGTACGGCGCCTATAGCGCCCATGTCATGGAGCTCACCACCAACAATCCCCACGATCGAGATAGTCCTTTTTACCTTAAGAACTTGAGGGATTGGGAGTATGAGGGGCTCATAGCCATCGCCAAAGAAAATCTTCAACTTGGGGTGAATGTCATTCTGGTGGGTCCATTTTCCAATGAGATCCAAAGCGGCAGAATGTTCAAGCCGGAAGAGCTCAGAGTTCCAAACGCGTCTAGCATCAAAATCGCCTGGATTGATCTAGATGAGAATGAAGCAAAACATCGCATGGAAATGCGTGCAGACCCCAGAGATGAATACAAACTCCAGCACTGGGATCAGTATGTCAAGCGTAGAGTGCAGCCGCCAGAACATATCGCAATACAGCGTTTTGATAATCTACATTTTGATGAGACCCAGTTTGAAAAGCTGATAGATCACCTGATTCAATAAACAGTAGGCAAAAAAATAGAGCCCCTTAGGGGCCCTATCTCAAGAATTAAGAACTGAATTCTTAGAACTTATAAGTTACACCAACAGCTGGCATCCATGGGTTCAGGGTTAAAGTACCCAAATTGGTGCCACCGGCTACAGTCTTAACATCTGTACTCATTGTGGCGTACTTCAAGTCAACGTTCATACCCCAGTTTTTGTCAAACATGTAGTCCATACCAATCTGTCCAACTACACCAACACTAGATTGATTAACTGTTACAGAATTTCCAAGTCCAGGGAAATTAGCACGATTACCGAAGATCGTGTAATTCACGCCAAGACCTACATAAGGCTTAAACGCACCTAAATCTGTAAAGTGGTATTGGGCCAATAATGAAGGTGGCAAAGCCGTAACCTTACCCACATTAGTATTTCCTGGGCCAGCCGTTATGTTTACTTGCTGTGGCCATGTTAAAACTAATTCCGCAGCGATATTCTTTGTAAAGAAGTAAGTGATATCAAACTCAGGGATCCACTGATTCTTTGCTTTTACGTTGGCTGTCTGGACACCCAATCCAAGGGCATTAAGAGAGCCATCACCATTAGACTGACCATTTTGAAACAACAAATCCACGGCGCGCACACGCAACATCCATGGGTTCTCTTCGGCTTGCGCCTGAGCCATTACTGGGGTTAATGAAGCAACTGCTGCCATTGCTACTACTAGTGATTTGAGACGCATAACGAACTCCTTTTTTGTTTTCAATTTGATGAATTCATTTTCAAATCGATCGAAGTCTTAACATTTGATCTACATCAAATGAGGAGCCCTGCAAATTTTTTTATTTGTTTAAAAGCAACACTGTTAACAGTAGTTTTTGACCTACATCAAACGAATCCATATTTACCCTAATAAACAGGCCTAAAGAACCTTGGAATAAGTGCCTCTAGCCTGCGATTCCCGCAGGTGACGATCAAAAGTCATCGCAACCCGCCTTGCTAATAACCTACCTTTGATCGGAACCAGGATTTGATTTCCTTGCCATTCTAATAAGCCTGCTGCTTCTAGATGTTTGAGCTCTTCAATTTCCGTTTTGAAATAGCTTTCAAAGTCAATTTGATGGGATTTAGCAAACTGCTCAGTGTCCAGAGCAAATTGGCACATCAACTCACCGATTAACTCGCGACGCAGTAAATCATCCTGATCAAGGTGCATTCCCCTCAGAGTAGGTAGATGGTGATGATCAATTGCAGCGTAGTACTCATCAAGGGTTCTCACATTTTGAGAATAGCAATCATCTACTTTTCCAATTGAAGAAATCCCAAATGCCAGTAAGTCACATTCTGCTTGAGTAGAATACCCCTGAAAGTTACGGTGCAGCTTTCCTTCTCTTTGCGCAATAGCTAACTCATCGTCTGGTCTGGCAAAGTGATCCATGCCAATAAAAACGTAGCCCGCCTCGCCGAGTCTTGTAATCGTATTAGACAAGATCTCTAACTTATCAGCAGCCCCAGGTAAATCTGCTTCAGCAATTCTGCGCTGGGGCTTAAAGATATGCGGTAAATGGGCATAGTTGTATACCGATAAGCGATCAGGGCTCATTTTCAAAATCGTGTTCACTGTTTCTTTAAAGGTCGCAGGGGTTTGTTTTGGTAAGCCATAAATCAAATCAACACTTCTAGAATTAAAGCCATACTTTCTGGACCAATCCATTACCGCTTGCGTTTCTTCAATAGTTTGTACACGGTGTACAGCCTCTTGAACTGCTAAGTTGAAATCCTGCACCCCAAGACTAATGCGGTTAAAGCCCAGCTCGGCTAATAAGGCAATGTCTGCCTCCGTTACACGACGCGGATCAATCTCAATAGAATATTCGCCACCAGGAAGCAAATCAAAATGCTCGCGGGTGTGATGCATGAGTTCAATCATCTCTTCATGAGATAAAAACGTCGGTGTACCACCACCCCAGTGCAATTGGGTAATGGGTATTTTTTTCTGTGCCCCCATGGCAGCGCAGACCATCGCCATTTCTTTAGCTAAATACTTAATGTACTTAGCACTACGACCATGGTCTTTAGTAATGATTTTGTTACATCCACAGTAATAGCAAATGTTAGGACAAAACGGTAAATGAAAGTACAGTGATAAAGCTTGATCAGCCTTAGCTACCCTCTTTAGGGCCCCAAGATAATCAAGTTCAGTAAACTCAGGATGAAAGCGATCAGCGCTAGGGTAAGAGGTATAGCGCGGCCCATTGATATCAAACTTTTGCAAGAGCTCTGGATGAAACAGCACTTCTTTTTCATCGGTAGGTAAAGGGGTGATTACGGAGCTCATGCGCAAGGGATGTTGATAGACCTGGTGAAATAGTTAAGTGAGATAGTCAAGCGCTACCGCTTCTGCTACTTTAATCCCATCTACTCCTGCCGACAAGATTCCGCCAGCATACCCAGCTCCTTCTCCTGCTGGATAGAGGCCTTTGATATTCATACTCTGAAAATTAGCCCCTCGGGTAATTCTTAAAGGGGATGAAGTTCTAGTCTCGACACCCGTAAGAACAGCATCTTTCATAGAAAAACCTTTAATTTGCTTCTCAAATGCAGGGATAGCTTCACGAATGGCTTCAATCGCATAGGCTGGCAGACTATCAGCTAGATCCGTGAGATGGACACCGGGTTGATATGAAGGTGTCACACTACCCAATTGGGTTGAAGGCTTCCCTTCCAAAAAATCACCCACTAATTGGCCGGGTGCTTCATATGTCGAACCACCAAGTTCGTAGGCCCTAGACTCAATCATCCTTTGAAACTCAATCCCTGCTAAAGGACCCCCTGGATAATCTGCTGGCGTGATACCAACAACAATGCCGGCATTGGCATTACGCTCGTTGCGAGAGTACTGGCTCATACCATTGGTTACTACGCGATTGGGTTCAGAGGCAGCAGCAACGACCGTGCCTCCAGGGCACATACAAAAACTATAAACGGCGCGTCCATTTTTAGCGTGGTGTACCAATTTATAGTCCGCAGCACCAATCAAGGCGTTACCTGCATGAGGACCTAAGCGGGCCCGATCAATCAAGGACTGGGGATGCTCAATCCGAAAGCCTATCGAGAAGGGTTTGGCTTCCATAAAAACACCTGCCTGATGCAAGGCTTCAAAAGTATCGCGAGCACTATGGCCTAAAGCCAAAATAACATGATGCGCCGCTAAGTCTGGATACCCCTCTATCTTTACCCCTGCAATGTGATTGTTTTCAATCTCAAAGCCAATCACCTTTTGAGAAAACCGAATCTCACCACCAAGATCAATGATTTCTTGGCGAATCTTTTCGACTACGCCCACTAAACGAAAGGTACCAATATGTGGTTTAGCGACATAACGAATTTCTTCTGGAGCTCCGGCTTTGATAAATTCATGAATAACTTTGCGACCATAAAACTTTGGATCTTTAATTTGGCTATAGAGCTTGCCATCTGAAAACGTGCCAGCACCGCCCTCACCAAACTGCACATTTGATTCTGGATTAAGGATATTCTTACGCCATAAACCCCACGTATCCTGAGTACGCTCACGCACTTTTTTACCGCGCTCTAAAACGATCGGTTTGAAGCCCATTTGGGCCAATAAAAGAGCTGCAAAGATTCCGCAAGGCCCAAAACCAATCACTACTGGTCGCATAAAATCTGTTGCTTTAATTTGAGACGCATGAGCTACAAAGTGGTAACTCGTATCGGGTGAGGGTTTTACATGAAGATCATTGGCGCAGGTCTGCAAGATGACTTCTTCATTTTTGACCGAGACATCCACTGTATAGATAAAGGCTAGGGCTACATTTTTTCGAGCGTCATAGCTACGTTTAAAAACCTCAAACTTGATTAAATCCACAGGCTTAATATTTAAGCGTTTTAAAATTGCTAGCGCCACCGCCTCTTGGGGGTGGTCAATCGGGAGGCGTAATTCAGTAATACGGATCATGGGGCTATACGATACAGAGTAAATCGGGGTAATTAGTAAAATAATTCTGTTTAGGCTTAGGAAGACTATTTTAAAGGCGATAATGCCCCATGGCTCTTCGCGCAACTATCCACAAAGCCGACCTTCATGTCGCAGACTCTGACCGTCACTACTACGGCTCTCACTCCTTAACTATCGCTAAGCATCCTTCAGAAACGCAGGAGCGGATGATGGTCAGAATCATCGCTTTTGCCCTCCAGGCCCAAGAAGACCTGGTTTTTACTAAAGGCTTGAGCGATACCGATGAACCCGATCTTTGGATTAAAGACCTCACAGACGCCATCAAGCTTTGGATAGAAATAGGTCAGCCTGATGAGCGCCGTATTCTGAAAGCCTGCGGACGCTCAGATCAAGTGGTGGTGTATTGCTTTGGTGGCCATACTAGTAAGATTTGGTGGGATGGTATTGCCAATAAACTCAATCGGGCCCGTAATCTGCAAGTCATTTCTATACCGGCTGAACAAGCCAATGAGCTCAATAAACTAGTAGAGCGCAGCATGGTCATTCATGTGAATATTGCTGATGGAGAGGCTTATGTTTCTAGTGAACAAGGTCAACTCGCTATTACGCCAACGGTGTGGCGCAATCTGCAAACCTAAAGCCTTAGCAAAGTAGTTAATGAAGACAATCGTCTTAGATACCAATGTACTTCTTGATATTTTTGTCTTTAATGACTTTAGGACATTACACCTTAAGCAAGCTTTACAAGAAAAGCATTTTGATGCAGTGGTCACGCAAAAGACCTTAGCTGAATTTGCCGAAGTGATTGCTCGGCCTCTCTTTGCTTTGGAGCCAAACTTACAAAGCAATCTCTGCTCAAAATGGATCTCACTGTCTAGATTAGTAGTTGATGAAAGTCTTTGTGCGGCACCCTGGCAATGCGAAGATCCTGATGATCAGGTATTTATTAACTTAGCCTATACCGTAAAACCTGCTATCTTGATTAGTAAAGATCATGCCCTATTAAAGTTGGCTAAAGCGGCATCTGCACAAGATATTTTTATTACTGCTGATTACACCTACACCGACTTTTATCTTAAGATATCCTGATGAATTCACCTTCTACAGTAGCACCTGATGCTGGCCTATTTAAACCAGGCTGTAAGCTAAAACACGTAAAAAGTAGTGGTTTATATAAGGTGCTCATGCTCGCTAATATTGAAGCTACTTTAGAGCCGGCCTACGTATACCAATCACTCCAAACACAGGATTATTGGATTAGGCCAAAAGCAGAAATGGAAGATGGTCGATTTGAATGTATTGCAGAGTGAGCCCAAGGAATAGAAAATGACCCAAGACCGCATTACCAATCTAGAAATTAAGCTGAGCTTTACTGAGGACTTGATTGAACAGCTTAATAAAACGGTTTACAAGCAGCAGCAGCAAATTGAGTTTTTGTATCGAGAGCTAAAGTCGCTTAAAGAACAGGCTAGCAGTGGTGGCGCTAGTAGCCTCAAAGATGAAATCCCCCCACATTATTAAATGCCCTGATACTATTCTTTTAATAATTTAGTCTTCATCTTTAAAATGAATCAACCGTTAAACAAGGAGCTGCACTATGGCTAACTTAGCACCATTTCTGATTCAGTGGGGTCTTACCTCTTTATCCCTATGGGTTGCGAGCTATATCTTTAGTGGCTTGCGCTTTGCAGATGGCGGATCTCTATTGATTGCCGCCCTACTACTTGGCTTTGCTAATGCGATTGTTAAACCTTTATTAATTCTATTAACCTTGCCGCTTACTGTCTTAACCATGGGTCTGTTTTTACTTGTGGTCAATGCCTTGGTCTTAATGTTAGTTTCTGCATTAGTGAGTGGCTTTACTATTTCAAGCTTCTGGACCGCCTTCTTCGCAAGTATCTTTATTTCTTTATTTAGCCTCTTTGTGAGTGGGATGCTGTTCTAGAACCCTAGGATTTATTTCGCTTGAGAATAGATGTCAGGCCAAGGGCGCAGTGCTGCGATGCAAGGTTGTGACTTGGTCGCTATGGATTTAGCGTTCTGGGCCAAAATCGTGGCGCCACCAGTTAATATCCCCAAGCCAATAGAGACGGCACTATTGACCACACCCTCTTTATTAATGCCCGCTTTGGGGTTCTGGATAGTGCCTTGTAATTTGATGAGATTATCTAAATCTAAGCCAGTAGTAAGGCCTGATTTTTCTCGGGGATAGATGCTCAGATTGAGCGCTTCGGTATTGAGATTAACAGTGCCTGATAGCACGACCTCTAACCTATCGGTTTGCACCCCTACTGAATCTGCAATGCTTACTAAGCCATTATTTACAGGTAAGTAGGCTACTGCACATTCTAAGACCGTTTGATTTGATTTCTTACGCAGTGGATTGATTGCATCAAATAGAGAAATTATAAAATCACCGCCTTGATTAATATAACTAGACGGTAGCCTTGCTTTAGCAACAGAAATTTGAGCTTTACCATTTAAGCTTCCCATGATTTGATGCAGGCTAGCACCAGAACCTCTTAAATCAAATGCAATATGGGTCTCACCTCCGCTCACTTTAGTCGTGCCATCAGTAGCTTTTAATACCTGCTCCAAGGTATAACCTTTGGATTCTCCCTTGAGGCTGACTATTGGACTAACGCCCTGAAACTTCGCAATTGAGGCCTGCATTTTGGCTGAGCCATCGCCCAATTGATAACTCAAATTCTGAAGATCGATTTGATCACCCTTAAAAGAAATAAGGGCAAGCACGTTCTTGATCGGTGCGTAGTTGGGCAAGCCTAGCTGATTGATATTGATATTGATTCGGCCGCTAGCCTTGGGTAACAGATTAAAAGGTAAAGGGGTATTACTAAAGAAATAAGGTGAACTTGTTTTAGGGCTAGGCGCTGCATTGGGTAATTTTCCCCCCGATGCCGCTATGGCAGAAGCCCCTGCCAATGGCGCCAAATCAAACGATTGCGAACTGAATAAAATCTCAAAACTCGGAATTGACTTAGGCTGCTTCTGAATATCTCCTTTTACAGTGAGTGATTTACCGTTAAGGTCGACCTTAATATTCATTTCAATTTTGAGTGGATCTTGGTCCCAGTCAGATACTATTTTCCGAATAGCCGTGATCTTTCCGTCCACCCCCAAGCGCATGTCTCCTTGCTTGGCACTCAATTTGATATTGGTATGACCCCCCTCTCCACGTAGGGATAGGCTCGCTATTTGATAAATCTTTTGTTGACCAGAGGGGTCTTGATAAGAAACTTTGGCATCCGTTACATTCAAAGTATCAATTGCTATGAAGGTATCACTACTATCTTCACTGTCTGGCGGACTACTTGCTCTTGGTGCTACAGGAGCACTAGGAGCTACAGGCTTCGTAAATATCCAATTATCAAGATTATCAACATTACCGACATTACCAACCCCAGCGGCTTTGGACTGTAAATGAACATCAAGCCCACTTAAATTAATCTGGTTGATTTCTACACGCTTAACAAATAAGGGTAATAACTTGATATCAATATCCAATCGCTTGATTATCAACATCTCTGGGTTTGATGCCCAACTAGCATTACTTAAGGATAAGTCTTGAGCAACTACACCTACCGATGGGAAAAAAGTTAATTTGACTGGTCCGGTGATTTTAAGATCACGGCCGGTAGCTTCTTTTACGCTTGAGCTTAATAACTGCGTGAGCTTAGATTGATCTATGGAGCCTAAGGCATACCAAATGCCAAAAGTACTCACTACTAGCAGCGCTAGCAAGGCAATGATACTGATCTTGATCTTGTTATTCATGAGTAATGCACTCTCTCTGCTAAAGAAGGCATAGACTAAAATGAAAGTTTATACCTTGACTGATTGATACCCTAGCATGAACTCTAGCAATAGCCTACCAAAATGTTCTGCCTGCCAAGAGGATATGACTTACCCCGATGGCCAGAATTATGTTTGCGCGCAATGTGGTCATGAATGGCCCATGCTGACAAGTGAAAAAGAGGATGAAGTGAGTCTCATTGTTAAAGATGCGCATGGCAATCTATTGGCCGATGGCGACACCGTCACCCTGATCAAAGACCTCAAGGTAAAGGGTTCCTCCACTACATTAAAAGTAGGCAGCAAAATTAAAGGCATTCGCCTCGTCTCTGGTGATCACGAGGTGGACTGCAAAACTGAGGCTGGCAATATATTGCTTAAAGCCTGCTTCCTAAAGAAGGCCTAAACAAGTAAGCCTTAGGCACTCACCTTCTTTAAAAATGCATAGAGCTGATCTTTGATGAGTAATTTCTCTTTTTTGAGCGTTTCAATTTCTTCTGGGGTACTAGGTTCAGAATGCGCCTCCATTCTTAAGATCTTTTGATCTAAGTTATTGTGCTTATCAAACAAATGAGAAAAGTGACGATCTGATGTCTTTAACTTGGTGATTAATTCACGATATTCAGGAAACATGGATTCTCTTTAGGTTGAGGTGGTGAATGACTAAGTCGTTCTAGTGTAGCAAGTTGCTACACAATTTCAAGATACTAGCCATAAAAACTCAAAAACCCCGAAAATTTCAAGGTAAGACCCCATGCTAGAACTCGTAAGGCCAAGTAAAAACTAATGTAATATTCTGTAGTGCATTAAGCACATTAACTACCAAAAACGAAGGGTAATAGACCATGGCTACAAAGAGGTCACCAGCAAAAAAGAAAGTAGCTAGCAAGGCAGTAACAAAAGCCCCTGCAAAGAAAGCCGTTAAAAAAGTAGTGGCTAAAAAGGCTGTAAAAAAGGTAGTCAAAAAAACTGTGGCTAAAAAGCCAGTAGCAAAAAAAGTGCTTGCTAAGAAGGTCGTTGCCAAAAAAGTAGTGAAAAAAGCTGTGGCAAAGAAACCAGTTGCTAAGAAGGCTGTTAAAAAGACAGCAAAGTCCAAACCAACAAAAGCCTTAAAAGTAGACCAATATGGCCTTGAGCAAGACGATGAGTTTTATGGTCTCTATTTTGCAAAATCAACTAAAAAGGGTTTGGTTGAAGTCAAGCCCTGCACGTTCTCTTTAATGTACTGGTGGAAAGGCCTGCTTGGCTATCCTGACATGATTGAGATATCAAAAGACAGTAATACAGCGATGTTGCAATTTGAATCTACCTTTGGTGGTGGTGATTCTGGTGAAACTGAATTAACTGAAAAAGACGTTTTTGATGTGGATCACATCATTGAGGTAGATGAGAATGAGATGATGATTTCTCTTTACTCTTACGTTCCCATTCCTGTTCCAGAAAATTTAATTGGTTCATTAGGCTTGGCAATTTTGAACATTAACCCTGAAACGCGCTATGGCAACCTAGAAATCTGTTCTACCGATAATGAAGAAGGTGTTAATGAGCATTTCCTTCGCTATCGCGCTGCTACATATTTGCGTGGCATTAAATCAGGCAAAGTAGAAGCCATTGAAAGCATGATCACCAACGGCTCTGAGTTCTTTGGCTTAGCAATTGATGCAATGTGTGTTAATAAGCCTATTAAGAAGTGGTTACTGAGCTAAGTGCGTAATTTATCTACAAATGTAGATGTAGGTCATAGGAAAGCGATCGTTCACTGTTTTGCGAGATTCAACAATAGTGGCGGTACGCTTTCCTAATTTTATGCACTCTTTCTGGGCAGCCTCTTGGGCCTCAGTATCCTTAGCAGCCTTAGGCGCATGGACCCCCACCGTGCCATCGGATTGGCGATAGACCCCAAATTCACTTTCTGGGGTTGAGCAAGCAATTAAGGCGGCACTGATGCCCAATATTAAAGTACTGCGAAAGTGATTCATCAGAGTTAGGCCCAATATGTTCAATACCATGCATGCATTCTAGCTTTGTTATTAAGGCCACCCCTTATTTATAAGCAACCCGATCGAGTAATCTCTGAGCTGCAATTTGATTTTTGCCAATGGCTGCAACTGAAACATTTTCAGCCTTAAAAGTACCGAGCATTTTGAGCCCCTCATTCTCGATCTTGACCGACTTGACTACAGGCCACTCATTATTGCCATTAGCAAAATACTCTTGTGCAGTATCACTAGCTAGATAATCCAAAAATTGAATCGCTGCTTGTGAATGCGGAGCATTCATAGCAACACCACCGCCAGCAATATTGATGTGAGTACCAGATGTTTGCTGATTTGGCCAAACAAAACCAATCTTGGCTACTAGCGCTTGATCTTCTGGTTTTGTAGAACGCAGCAGTCTAACTAAGTAATAAGAATTCGTGAGTGCCACACCGCACTCCCCTGAGGCAACTGCTTTAATTTGATCTGTATCACCGCCTCTAGGGGGCCGAGCCATATTGTCCACCATCCCTTTAGCCCACTCTTGCGTGGCTGCTTCACCACGACGCTCAATCATGGCTCCAATCAAAGAAAGCATATAAGGGTGCGCTCCTGAACGGGTGCATACCTTGCCTTTATTCATCGGCTCAGCTAGCTTTTCATAGGTATCAACATCTTGGGGATTGACCTTTGCCTTGTTGTAGACCACTAGACGCGCCCTTGTTGAAAATCCAAACCAGGTGGAGCCTTCTAGATCTGGTTTAGAGCGCAGATTAGCGGGGATACGGCTTTCTAAATATTTGGAATGAATAGGCTTAAAAAAACCATCAATCTGCGCACGCCATAAACGTGCTGCATCGACCATTAAGATCACATCAGCAGGACTTTTATTACCCTCACTCTTTAATCTTTCGGCTAGCGCATTGTCGTCTGCCTCAATACGATTAATTTTGATCCCTGTTTTTTTGGTGAACTCACTATAAAGTGCCTCATCTGTCTGGTAGTGTCGGGCGGAATAAAGGTTGAGCTCTGTAGCTGGCTGTGCACTGGGAGCTCCATTAAACAATAGCCCTAAGAGTAAGGCGCTAATACTAAAATACCGTTTGAATGGATCTGGGGTCATGGTCTTATCAGTAATAAATAGAAGAATGGATCGAAAAATGGATCGAAAAAATGAAACAGATGAAGATTTCTACTCTATCACAAATAAGAATGATTATCAATTAGGATTTAGAAATAACCCTAGAAATCACAAAAACGGGGATCAGACCGACCAAAACGATGGTCAGAGAAGGCAGAGCTAACTCAGCCAAGCGCTCATCGGCAGCTAATTGATAGGTGGCAACAGCCAATGTATCAAAATTAAATGGGCGCAGTAACAAGGTTGCAGGTAATTCTTTCATCACATCGACAAAAACAAAAAGGCCTGCAGTCATCAAGCTGCGCTTAAGTAACGGAAGATGCACCCTTTTTAATATTTGCAGCCCATTTAAACCTAGTAAAGCTGCTGAGCCATCCATCGATGGCGTAATACGCGCTAAGCCAGCTTCAATACTTTGTAAGCTAGAAGATAAAAAGCGGACTAAATAGGCATAAATCAAAACTAAGATGCTCACCGAGATCCACCAACTTAAATGAAATATTTCCAAAAAGGACAAAACGCCAATGGCTAAAACAGCGCCCGGCAAAGCATAACCAAATCCTAGCAAGCGGTTTACCCAAGAAAGGCGGGAGTTTAACCTCACAGCATAGGCAAAAAATACCGCCAATACTACCGACAAGATAGCTGTCACAAACGAGACTGTTAATGAATTACTCAACCAATCAAAATAACGAATATCCACGCTCAGGCCCTGCTTATAAAGCAACTGGATCAGGGCAAAGGCCGGTAGCAAAAAGCCAAAAAGCAAGGTCATGCCACAAAAGGCAAACGCTAAAAATGCCCATTTACCATGTAAAGACTTAGGCGAAGGCTTGCCTTGCATGGCAGAGGAAAATCGCAATTGAGAACGACTACTTTGCTCAATAAAAAATATCAACAAAATAAAACTCAGTAAACCCAATGCCAACTGAACAGCTGCTAAGCGATCACCAAAAGAGAGCCAGGCTTTGAAAATGCCAGTAGCAAAAGTTTGTACACCAAAGTACGAGACAGCGCCAAAATCAGCCAACACCTCCATGATTGCCAAAGCCATTCCTGCAAAAATAGCAGGTCTAGCCATCGGCAACACTAGCCTAAAAAATGCTTGGCCTTGGCTATAGCCTAAGGTTTCAGATACTTCAATCAAACGACCACTACGTTCTAAAAAGGCAGTACGGGTGATGAGATAGACATAAGGAAAAAGACAGAAAGAAAAGGACCAGATTGCCCCAGTAAAGGATCTTGGATCTGGAAAGAACCAGAGGGTATCCATCCCTAGTAGCGTGCGCAGTATTGTCTGAATCGGACCAGAAAACTGCAAGAGATCAACAAATAAATACGCCATGACATAAGTGGGCACTGCCAAGGGCAATATTAAGGCCCACTCAAATATCTTCTTACCTGGAAATTGATAGCTAGCGATAATCCATGCATTACCTACACCTAGAATAAAGACCCCGATGCCAACACCCAAGATCAACAGTAAGGTAGAGGCAATGTAGCCCCCAAGCACGAAATTCCATAAATGACTCAAAGTACCAGATGCCATCAGTTCAGCACTAGCACTTGAAGAGGCGTTCCATTGGGGATACAGAAATGGCACTCCCAGACCGAAAAGTGGCAAAAATAACAACAGGGCTAGCAGCACCACAATTCGGTTCATATCTTGGGTAATCCGTAGTAATCCGTTTAGACTCTAGCTAAGTATTAAACCATTTAGCATTAATGAGAAAATTATAGGGATGAACTCACCCCAAACCCTGCTTTCTATAAAGCATGTCGAAATAAACTATCCTAGCCAAGATGGCAATGGGTGGATTACTGCCGTCAAGGACCTAGACTTAAGCTTAAAGCAAGGAGAAATCGGCTGCCTACTAGGGTCCTCTGGTTGCGGCAAGTCGACCGTTCTGCGGGCTATTTGCGGCTTTGAACCCGTGAATGCCGGAGAAATTCTGCTCAGGGATAAGGTCGTAAGTTCACCTACTATCCACATTCCCCCTAATCAAAGACGGGTGGGTATGGTATTTCAGGACTTTGCTTTATTTCCACATCTCAATGTTCTAGAAAACGTGGCATTTGGCTTACAACACTACAACGCCCCTCAAAGATTAGCCCTTGCTGCACAATGGTTAAAGCGCGTATCCCTAACTGATAAAGCAAATGCTTATCCTCATGAACTCAGTGGTGGCCAGCAACAACGCGTGGCACTTGCTAGAGCAATGGCACCAGAGCCTGACCTGATTTTATTAGATGAGCCCTTCTCCAGCCTAGATATCGAGCTCAGAGAACGGCTTTCTACAGAAATGCGAGAGCTCTTAAAGAACAATAACATCACAGCTTTGCTAGTGACCCATGATCAATTTGAAGCCTTTGCCATTGCAGATCAGGTTGGTGTCATGGCAAAAGGTAAGGTCAGCCAATGGGATATTCCTTATGAGCTTTATCACAAGCCCAATAGTCGCTACGTTGCTGATTTTATTGGACGTGGCGTCTTTGTTAAAGGAATTGTTCAAGCAGATCAAAAGGTCAAGATCGAACTTGGTGAGCTCAGCTTAGACCAAGATCATGCCACCCAAGTTGGAAAAGAGATTGATGTATTAATTCGTGCAGATGATATTGTTCACGATGACCATAGCCCCATGCAAGCAGAGGTGGTACAAAAAACATTTAGAGGGGCAGACTTTTTGTATACCCTCAAACTTGCCTCAGGTACGCAAATATTTGCCTTTGTACCGAGCCACCACGACCATGCAATCGGAGAAAAGATCGGCATTCATTTAGTGGCTGATCACGTAGTTACTTTTTAATCAAAATACCATCAGTCTATGTTCACACAAATTACCAACCTACTTCTACAAGTCTTTGTCAGCGTTCTTGCTGGTGCCTGTCTTTTGCGCTGCTATCTGCAGTGGCTCTCTTTTAATTTGGGGGCTGGCCAAAGTAAATCCATTGGGACCTACTTACTCCCCCTCACCAATTGGATAGTCATCCCCTTACGTAAGATTCTCCCAAGCATGGGACGATTTGATAGCGCTAGTTTTATTGCTGCGTATCTTTTGATGATGGCAAAAGCCTTTGCTTTATCTGTAATTGCCGGGTTTAACTTAGAACTAATCCCTCTTGGTATGTTTGCTTTATTTGATCTAGTCGATTTAGCAGTTTCAGGGCTCGTTGGTCTTACCCTTGCTAGCGTCATTCTTTCATGGATTAGTGCGGGCTCTCAAATCCAATATTTGGTATCTCTATTAATTGAACCCCTTCTGATGCCCATTCGTAAAGTCCTGCCTAATATGGGTGCGCTTGATTTATCACCCCTCGCATTATTACTGGGCCTGCAAATACTACAGATTGTTTTAGCCAACCTGAGGTAGTTGCTTAAGCTAGTAGAGTCTCTTTGCTCTACCGCACTTTGGGGGAGCTTAGTGGCCAGATGAGAGCCGCTGCTACCGCCCCATACATGGCTGCTACCCCGATCAAGGTGACATAGTCAAACCAGTAACCCAATTCACCTAGAGATGATTTGGTGATATAGGGTACCGCTAAGAATGCAATAGCGGTGGCAATAATCCCACCCACAATAGCGCCTTTAATGCCCCTAGACCATAGTGCCTTTTTCTGAAAGGCATAAATCATCAAGCCAGCCCAAACCAAGAACACCACGAATAATAATGGCAGATACATCAAAGCCAATTCGTAAAAAATATTCATGCCCAACCAAATTTCGTACATACAATGCTCCTAAATTAAACGCGCCCTTTGGCAACAGAAATGTAAGCTGGCTTTAAAAAGCGGTATTTCATTAACCAAGCAAAGTAACTATCCTGCAAGGGTTCAACAAACGGAATGCTCGGAGTTAATTTACCTGCGTAGTCAAACTCTAGCAACATTGCCGAACCCTCCCTGAGAAGCAGCGGGCATGAAGTGTAACCATCAAAGCGGTCTCCCGAGAGTACTTTTCCTTCAATAGCATCAATGATATTTTGCGCAACAATCGGCGCACTCTTTTTAACCGTAGCAGCAGTTTTTCCGCGAGGCGTACCGTTGATATCGCCAATCCCAAATACATTTGGGAAACGCGTATGCTGCAAACTAAATTTATCCACTTCAAGCCATCCACCTGACGCCATTGGGCCATCTTGATATGAGAGAGAGCTATTCTTAATAGCATCTGGTGCACGCATCGGAGGTACTACATGGATAAAGTCATACGGCACTTCCGTTTTATCCTTGGTAGACGGATCGATAAAGGTTGCTCTACGTCCACCAATATCGATTGCAGTAAGCTGGCTTTTATATTGGGTTTCAATACCAAGTTTTGACCAGCGACTAAGAACGTTTTCATTAATGACGGGCACCCCAAATATATTGCTTCCAGCACTATGAAAGGTAATTTTGCTGTTATCGCGCTTACCTGCTTGACGCAGACGATCATCTAACATAAATGTCATTTTTAAAGGTGCACCCGCGCATTTCATTGGGGTTCCTGGCAAAGTCATCACAGCCTCACCACCCTTTTGCCTAAAAGTATCCATTGCTTGCCAGGTGGCCGATGCTGCTTGTGGGCTAGGATATACGCTAGCCAAACCATTGGTGCCGATATGCTTGATATCCATACCTTCAATTTTGTCAAAATCCAAATGAAGGCCAGTAGCTACCAATAAAAAATCGTAAGGAATTTTTCTACCAGAATCGGTAGTAATGAAATTGGCTTCTGGATTAAACTCCGTAGCCATTTCCTGAACCCATTCAATCCCAGCGGGCTGCAGGTCGCTATTACGGTCAGCTACTTTATCTACTGGCCAAATACCAGTGGCAACTAAAGTATATCCAGGCTGATAGTTATGAATTTCTTTTCTATCAACGATGGTAATCTTGACACCATCTAAATCACGCTTGAGTCGATTTGCAATGGCAATTCCACCAAGGCCGCTTCCCACAATTACCACTTTGGCATTTGTCTTGATCGCTGCTTTTGCCAATGCTGGAGCTGTCATTTCGACACCGCCGGTAACCATTGATAAGGCCGATGCTCGGATTAGAAAATTGCGACGACTCAAGCCAATTGCACCGCTACTCTTGCCACTCTTACTCATGCATGCTCCCGTATCAATGATGATTGATGAATCCACCTAATACTTCAGTTTTAAAGATCATCATTCAATAATATATATATTAATATAATATTACTATATAAATTATATAGGGGTTATCCCTATTTCACGACCATAGATCAGTAGTTAAGTAGGTGAAATCATGAACCAACAGTCCTAAAAAACTACCCGCATGGATTAGATGCGGGCAGTGGAGTGAAGCGCCAAAGAAAAAAGTCGCCCGTAGGCGACTTTTAGCAATGCAGTGAAAACGAATTAAGCAGCTTTACGGCCTTTTGCAGCTGGCTTAGCAACAACATATTCACCTTGAACGTTTGCTAAAGCAGCATCAACGCTCTTTTCAAAGTTAGCAAATGCATCAGCTGCAGTAGCGCGAGCTTGATCAAACTGTTTTAGCGAAGTTTCAAAAGCGGTATTAAATGCAGATACAAATGCCTCAGAACCAGCTGGTGCAGTTTTTGTAGCTTCTTTAACAAACTTAACCAAATCAGTACGAGCATCATCAATAGAAGCTTCAACTACTTGAGCAACTTCTTTGCTGCCATTACGAATTACTTTATTTACTTTTGCTTGATAAGCTGCAGCGTACTTAGCGGCTTCTTGAGCAACTTCTGGCTGAGCTAATTTTGACAATTGTTGTGGATCCTTGATAGCCAAGAATTGTGAGCTAGCTTCTTGAGCTGCAACTAAAGCATCTTTAGCGGCTGCTTGATTGATTTCAGCTAATTCTTGAGCGCTTTCAACAGCTACTTGAGCTAAGTGCTTTGCATTTTCAACAGCTTTGGCTTGAGCTTGAGCGATTTGATCGTTTAATAGTGTTTGTGACATGATAGTTTCCTAATTTAGTTAAATGGGTGTAATTTGTTGCGATGCACCATTTTAAAAGTGTTTTAGAAAACTAGCAAGCATTATTTGCGGCAATGCAACAAATATATTAAAAAGGCGATATTTGCCCAAAATATGAGCAAACCCCCCTTAGGGATCAGTTAATTAGCCAATGCCCTTAAATTTAGGCTCCATCAGATAAGAGATTTGGCTAGTTCTAGAGCAACCCTCCCCCAACATCTAGCTGTACCTACTCTTACAAGATACAGATAGCGCTACGCATAAAAATTTTGGGCTGTATTGATGCCTCAATTCTGAAGTGCTCTAGATACTAATTGCTACTGACCGATTCAAAAATAGTTTTGAGAGACGGCTTTTGATCGTCCAACAGGGATTTAGCTAGCTTATTTTTCTAGTACTGTATGGATGAACAGTAGTTATAAATATTAAAACTTTTTTAACTATAGGGTCAAGTGATGAGCTAGCAAATTACTAATCTACTTCTACCCATAAAAGTGAATGAGAAATAGATAGCAAAAATATGCATATTTAATTGCTCTACTTTTCATCTATTTCTTTTATAGATTTTTTACTAAACAATGTTTATACATACATGAATGAGAAAAGTGGAATACGTAGAAAACTTAAAAAAAATAATTGCCATTAAAAAGTATTTAGATCAATCGCTCTATAACGGTCATTCTCTTGTTACTTATGATTTGCTATTGAGAATTTTAGAATCCAGTTTGAATAACAAAAGAGCAACTATTAAAGAGGTCTGCACTCAATCAACCCAAAGCATGCTTAATTCTCGCAAACACTTGAACTACTTGATTTCAAGCGGATGGGTGGAGCTGGTTCAAGATACTTATGACAAAAGACAGCGCTTACTAAAACCCACTGACAAGCTAAAAAAAATGATTAATGAATTGGGTAAACACTTTTTCGAATAAGCAAACAAACTATACATATTAAATAGGTATAGTTTTTATATCTGAATTTTATTGCCAATGCCTTCACCGCGATTGATACTAAATTTTTAGATAAAGGAAAATAATGAAAAATAATAAAAGCATATTAATTGTTATCGGAGCTCTTGCATCCACAATCACTTCAGTTAATGCTCAATCAAAATTTGAAGGGGCATACGGTCAAGTAGGTATCGGCTACGAAAGTGTTTCACCTTCTACATCGACTACGTTAACTTATGGTGGCAGCAATATTCCAACATCAATTGGGCTAAATAATTCAAATAGTTTTGCTGGCACGGCAACTTTAGGCTATACATTTGCTGTAACTAAAGACTTTATGTTGGGTTTTGGTGGCGAATATTCACCAATCGAAAGTCAAAAACAAAATATTTCAATCAATCTATTGGGTCAGTCTGTTCCAGCGGGCTCTTATCAGAAAAAGAATTCCTATAACTTCTTCCTTTCTCCAGGATTAATGGTAGGTACAGATGCTCTTGCGTATGCCAAAGTTGGCTACACTGGCGCATCATTTGATACTGGTGGGGATACCACTAATTACACTGGATATTCATTAGGCCTTGGCTATAAGCAAATTATCACTGGTGGCTTATACGGCTTTGGAGAGGTTAACTATGCAAGTTATGGAAACCAAACTTCTTCACAATCTACTGTTGTAAGTGGAAATATTCTCAGAATGTCTGTTACTTCTAGCGCTAACGTAACCAATATTTTATTGGGCCTAGGTTATAAGTTCTAAATCTAAATCATAGAAGGCTAAAACCCTTCTATGAATTTAAATGTTAGCAATAGCTCTACCGAAGCGCTTGAATTTTTTAACCCTACCCCAACATGGCAAATACTGCTGATATGGGGTATGGGATTAAAGGCTTAGCCGCTAGGTCTGCAATATCAGTATTTATTAAGGAAAAGAAATGTTTACTTTACGCATAGCGGTAACATTGGTTACCGCTTTCTTAATCGCCTCTTGCGGTGGTGGTGGTGGGGGTGATTCAACAGCATCTCCTGTGCCTGCAACACCCGTAACAGTGCCACTCTTAACTGCTATTGCCAACTCAACCAATAACTCTTCATCTAAGACCTTTACAGTAAGTGGGTATTACTCATCAACTGGCAATACACTTACTGGGTCAGGTACCCGTAATGTCAGTGCCGCAATATCAGCAGTGCTTAGTGGTGTTTCTTATTTGAAACAAACCACAGTCACAACTGGGACAGCAACGGCACTTAATGCGACTGTACTAAATTTAAATACTAGCGGTATTACTTATGCCAATCCATCCACTTATGCAACAGTAATTGTTGATAATACAAACCCCTATTCCGTAATTAATCCTTATACCTATCCAGCAACTGTAACAACGGGAGATGCTGGGCAGTTTGCTACTGGTGTTACATATTCGAATAGCTCTAAAACAACTGTCACTGGTTCAATAACACAAAGTTATCAAGTTTTAGCAAATACAACAACAAGCGTTTTGATAAAAGTCATCACAAATGTTTACAACATAAGCAATGCACTGACTTTGCAATCAATTTCTACATTTAGCATAACAACAAGCGGGGCGATATCCCTAATATCATTCGAGCAGTATTCCTATAGCGTTGGCGGAAGTACCCCGTATTACATAGTTGAGACTTTTCAGTAATTCCATCTTGCAACCCTAGATCTAGCAAGTGCTTGAGAATCAGATACAGTCGCTCACTAGGGCGGATACTCGCCCCGGTGATTTAAAAAACCATCTCTGTTAAGAAACTGCGAGTATCTAAGCATGTGCTGGACCCAGTTTAGGTACCAATTCACATCCTTCACAATCATCAAAGGGTGCTTTATCTCTTTAGGCAACACGCTCAAAATGGGGTACATCCACAAAGCCCCTAAAATTACCGCCCCACTTGTTCTTGGGGCTTAAGCTTTCCCAGTAATGCCCTACGCTTTTGATGAGCTCTCGATCCCAAACAAGAGTGCCATTCCAGAAAAAGTTCAGATCAACCGCGCAGCGTTTAAGGTGATGACTGTTCATCGTCTTTGATCTACCGCTCTTAAAGTAAATCTCTTGTTGTTCTGGTGAACGCCAGAGCTCACCACCAGTGATCACCCAGCCTTGTGCTGTTGCAAACTGAATCAGGAGACTTACATCCAATAAAAAGGCTGCTTGTTCTGCTACTAAACCCCTCACTGCGGTACTCACAACGCTTCCTCCTGCTGACGTGGGCTATGCATGCGCATCTCAAAGATCTTCTCGACTGATCTACCGCCGAAGTAAGCCAGCATGACTAGCTGGCCCCATTCTCCTAAGAGCTTTACATAAGCCTCATTAATATCGATCCCCATGGCTGATAGAAGCGCAAAGAGAAGATAGGCCGTGAGAAGGTAGACAAGTGTTCCAGGGCGAATATTCTTTGAAAGCTTAGAGTCACTACCCATATCCGCTTGCCATCGATTGGTGGTGTTCTCATGGGATGCTTTATGCATCTGAGCTAAAAGCTTGGATTCTTCAATCTCCAGCTCTTTCTGCTTGAGCGTGTATTGCAGCAGTAACTGCTCTTGCTCAATCTCCAGCTGTTTGAGCTTAATGAGATCTTCCTGACTAGGGTTGTCCGGAATACGTACCCCAGTCTTTTTTTCAATAAACTCTTTACCTTTTGCCTGAACAGCGCCTGCTAATAGGCTTAGGCCATTTACAGCTAATGTTTGTACTAGTGAAGTAAAAATAGGGATCATGAATTGTGTTAGTTATGGTTAGTTATGGTTAGTTTTGTATTAATGGATGTCATGGTGTTGTTGCTGTTATTGGTGTGTCGTGAGATGGAATACATTCAGAATGGGGCGCAACCCTACTGCGCCCCACCACTAGCTCATCAAACAACATCCCTACATCAAGGCTGCTAGTAGCTAGCCTTTCTTGCGCTAGCGTTGATTGATTTTTTGAACTTGGGTGTTCTCAAGCTCAATCGGCTTGGCTTTTTTGTCAGGCTTCACTACCTTTACTGCTTCCTCACTTTCTACTAACAAGCCTCGTACGATCTCCATCAAGCGATCTCCATCATCTTCTCCAAAGACTTTGGCTACTACTTCATGACCATACCTTGCACAAAGGCGGTCGTACTCTTGCTTAGGGCTAATCGTCGTCTTAGAGGCGTGCTCGATCACCGTGACATTCTCACGGCCAAAGAGGTTACGAAGGATATTGGTCTCATAAGGCGGTACGTGCACATGGATGGTTGTGAAGGCATCCCTGCGTACTACTGCTTCGACCTCTTTAATTTGGAAGTCACTATGAATGAGCGCATTGTTATCATTGTTATTCGTAGTGTGGTTCATGCTGTTGTTCATTTCTTCCTCCTTATTGAATCGCCAATACCGCATGGGCATTAGCTCGTGAGATGGATAAGGCGCAGCGTAGGTTCACCATGGCGTACATCGCTAGCGTGTCGTGCGGACGGATTGGGGCAACGATGTCTAAGTCATCATCGCGCAGCTTCATAAAGCGCGTATTGAGGAAATAGCAGCGCTTGCTCCACTCCACCGTACGATTAGCCATGGCATCGAGTTCATCAAACTGCGGATCCCAGATGATCTCTACACCTTTGAAGGCTAAGCCAGTGTTAACTCCTGCACCTACACCAGCATCGATGTACTTGGTCTCACCAGATCCAGCAATATGGGTCACTGTGACTTGCTTGCGATAGGTATCAATGAACTTACCACCCGCAATAATGAAATCAGGACTACCGCCATGCTTAATGCATTGGCGCCAGGCTGTTTCCATTTCTCCTACTAAGCTGCCTGCTGCGGTTGAGGCAATGTCTTTGACAGCATAGTTACGCCAATAGACTGCTTTGGCTCGGTCAATACCACCAACTGTGCCGCTATCGGGCGCAAGGCTGACTAAACTATCTAAACCCACTAAGGCATCGGCGCCATGTGAGCCGTCGCGGTGCAGTTCTAAATCGAGCTTATTTAAAAAGCCTTCCCGTAATACTTCAAGCTGCTCATCCAACAGATTAATCAGCTGCACCCGCTCATTGTGCTCTAACTGAAAACCCCGAGTACCGCCCTCACGTACCTTGATGCCGTTACTAAAGAGGCGGTCATAATCAATATAGAGACCATCGACGGCCCTGCGCCACGGAAAGGACGCTTGCTCGGTGGTATTGCGCTTATTGAACTTGACTGTCTCTTCACCAAAAGCCCAGCTAAAGTTACTGCCATGCTCTTTACGAATGTTCTCAACGACGTTTTGTTTGGCGCCTAGTAAGCTCTTACGCCCTTCCATTAGTTTTTTTAGAAATGGTCTCTCGACTGCGATTTGGTCGACCGGCAGATTACGCAGGTACTCATCCAAGGAAACCTTAGCTAACTCTTGCAAGTCTGTATTTGAAATTGGCATGCGCCACCCCTATCAATAAATGAAGCTGTATTAATCAAAGAATTGGCCTTTTAATCGGTGATGGCGCGTGAACCCATCCATTGCTACGCTACTCGTCGCGAACCAAGTCATTACGCGGTGATCAAAAGGCAGTAATGATTATTGAGCCTTATTACCCTCGCGCTGAACTTATCTGGGGTTTTTCTTTTCCTCGCCTTGGGTCTTTATGCCCAATGCGCTACTACCGCGCCTTGGGCATACAAGAGCGTGTCTTTGCACCTAGCCGTCAAGGGTGCGCATGCTGCCTGCATGCCACCCCTTAAGGGGCGCCCTTGACGGAACGTCATTGGGGTCTATTTACTTTCTTTACCAGTAAAAATGGAGATTATTAAGCCTAAGTTATTGATCTAGAACCAATAAATAGGGCTTTAATAGCTTGACTCTTTATTAAAGAATGCTTTAATATATTACTTTAAATTAAAGAATTCTTTAATATGAAGCGAATTAGCGGTAACTACCAGATCACCACAACCTTGGGCGAATCCGTCAAGGCGTTTATTCCTGCGCCCTTGCCGCCTAGTAAGCCCGTCTTATCGCCTGACTGCTATGTGAAGCAAAACCAAGCAGCCAAGCTGGCTTTAGCACGCCTATCTGGAGTGAGCAGCTTAGTGCAATCGATCGATTGGCTTTTGTATGGCGCCATTCGTAAAGAGGCACTGCTGACCTCTCAGATTGAAGGCACGCAAGCCACCCTCACTGACTTATTTGATGATGAGGCTGGATTGGATATCAAGAATGCCGCAGACATCGAAGAAGTCACCAACTACATGCAAGCATTTCGGTTTGTCCGGGAAAACCTACGCGATCAATCTGGGTTACCGATTAGCGTGCGCCTATTGTGTGGAGCACATCAATTGTTACTCAATGGCGTTCGGGGTGCTGGTAAACAGCCGGGTGAACTGCGCAAGTCGCAGAACTGGATTGGGGGTACACGCCCAGGCAATGCGGTATTTGTGCCGCCGCCCGCCGAGGAAGTCCCCGCTCTTCTAGCAAGCCTTGAGCACTTTATTCATAAAGAGGATGATGACTTGCCGCGTTTAGTCACAATTGCACTAGCGCACGCTCAGTTTGAAACCATTCACCCATTTTTAGATGGCAATGGTCGTATTGGTCGTCTGCTGATTGCAGCGCTGATGGAACACTTTGGTTTGCTGCCAGAGCCACTCATGTATTTAAGTGCCTACCTCAAACAGCACCAAGCCGAGTACTACCGTTTACTAAGTGCTATTCGAAATGAAGGTGACTGGGAGTCGTGGGTCAGCTTCTTTTTAGAAGGCGTTGCCGAAGCAGCCACTGCCGCTGAAAAGGGCATTACCGAAGTCGCCGCCAGGGTGGCGGCCGATCGGCGTTTATTGCTGGCTTCGCAACAAGCGAGTCCTGCGAGTTTGCGCCTCTTTGAATTGCTGCCCATGATGCCGCGCTTCACGATTGATCGCATCAAGCTCGAACTTAACACCAGCTTTCCTACTGCCAATGCCGCAGCAAAGACCTTAGAAGAATTGGGCATTGTGACCGAAGTAACGGGCCAAGTGCGCAATCGCAGCTTTAGTTACCAAGCCTACATTGAGTTGATCTCAAAGTAACAGTGATGCCTAGCCCCATCAATACAGCAATGCATTGGTAAGGGCTAGGCATCCGGTCAAACGCTTAAATACCCATATTCGATAAATGCTCGGTAATGCGCTCAATCGGTTTACTCGAATTCACCACGGGCATACCTAAAGTCGATGTGCGTGATCGTATCGGCTGAGTACTAGCGCTATTAGTGCGCTTGGCTTTGGGTGGGGTCGCCTTTTCAATTGCATCGTAGATATATTCCAAAACACCTTGCCATTCATCCGGTCGATTGTTTTGTACAAAAGCGTGCATATAAAACGGATTAGTCATGTAGCGGTCAAAGCAATTTACTTTTTCTAAATGATCTACTTCACTCTCACGGCTGTTTAAAAACCGCAGCATCTCTAATTTAGCCTCCGTTACCAAGGCCGCCTGCTGTTTTTCTGTAGCGGCTTTTTTACTCTCAGGCGTAGGTTCTTCTTCGGCTTGCTCTGCCGTGCCTTGCAAGTGCGCTACCAGCGCCTGCAGTTGGGCTAATTGGGTCTCTAAAGCGCGCTTTTCCTGTAAGAGGCGCTGCACTCGCCCCTTACCGCGCTTTGACCGAATCTCACCATGCTCCTCTTCCGTTTCGACCGGACCTAAAACCCGCGCAATGCACTCTTCACCGCTTTCATGAAGAGGTTCGCTCTCAAGCAAGATGGCATTGACCGTTTGGCTTGGTGAGGGCAGCATTGCATTCAGATTACGTACTGCGCTTGAGTCGATCTTTGAGTCGCTGCCTGAGAGGATGTCTGACTCCATATTTAACAATGCGGATAGCGCTTCAGGTATGTGTCCAGGTAGATTCGCTACGCCCCGATCAAAGACGCTTACTTGCACAGCGCTAGGCTTATCGCCTAAATCGTCTAAGAGGGCATGCATGCTGCTTTTACGGGGCGCTCCTTGAGTAAGCTCTTCCTTTAACGCTTGCTTTGCTTCTTGCTCTTCTTTAGCGCGCGCGAGTTCAAGCTTGCGTGCCTCTTTAGCTGCTTGGCGCTTTTCCTCATCTGCTTTTGCGCGTGCCGCGTTGGCTGCAGCCTGTTCGGCAATCTGCTTAGCCGCTGCCTCATTTTTAAGCGCATTCTCCTGTGCTGCCAATCGTTTAGCCTCTTGTTTGGCGGCTAGTGCGCGGCGACCTTCTTCGCGAACGCGCTGTAACTCGGTCTGGGCTTCCTTTGCTTCGCGCGCCTCTTGGGCGATCACTTCCCTCTCTTTCTGCTCTTGCTTGCGCTGTTTAGCCTCCTCGCGCTCGGCTTCACGCATCAGCGCGCCACCATCGGTTAATACTTCGGAATTAAAGTTCTTTACTTCGTGCACCATGGTTTACCTCCTTATGTAACTGGTTCTGGCCATAGCCCAAACTATCGCGAATGCTTTGTGCGCTAGGTTGGAAATTACCGTTATTTTTATTGCTAGCAACATCGGTCTGTTTTTCAATGCTCGGTATAAATAGATTGGAATCGATACGGTCGTCATACCGCAAGAGGGTCTCCTGTAGGAGATTACGGATATGGCTGTAGTCCATGCCCTGCGCTTGTAAGTTTTGCATCTGAATGCATAGGCTATTCACTACTGGCAATACGTTTAACCACCCTTCACTGGACTCAATTCCGTCAGGCGCACCGGTGGTTCCTGCCCGAATGCGTAAATCAACTAAATCAAAAATGCGATCTTTGCTAAGGGATGGCCAGTCAAAGAATTTATCCTTACTCCTATGGCGTGCTGAACCCATATACCGGGCTACTTGCTTAGGGGTGAGCTCTTGCAACAGAATTTGCGCGCTGTACTGTGCGATTTCTTGTAACCAATCTTCAATCTGGTCTTTAAACTCAAATACCCTGCCCGATAAGGCCCGCTGCAGTATGGTGGCTTCGGTTGCGGTCTTAGGCCGCACTACTGTTGAACGCGCCGCATCTTGTAAGCCTGTAACTTGCTCCCAATCGTGGCGTACCGCGCTGGTGTCATACACCAGTGGATCAATCTTGGGATGGCCCCTAGGCACAATCACTTGATTAAGGGGCTTGCCTTCGGTATCGACAATGGTGATCTCCCCAAAGCGCGAGTCCGCATGGCGTTTAATGGTCTTTTCATTAATGTCGCTGGAGGCTACCCAGCCTGGTATGCATAAATCCCGGTGCTGATTAAAGCGGTCTCGTGCTTCGTTGTGCTCGTCTTGCAAGCGTTCCGTAAGGTCTACTAAGCTAGGGCCCACAAAAGAACCATCAACCACTTGGTAGGGTAATAAGAAAAACGGATACCAGCGCTCGCCTGCCCGCGGCGGCGCATAGGGTTCGCGTAACCACCCCAAAGCACCTTCCGCCATCGTATAGACCCGCTGGGTCGATCGATCCCATATCTCGAGAACGGCAATTTGCTGATCATCACTGACTGGCAATGCCCCGGAATCAAGGTGCATCGAAGCCAAGCGCCGACTATAGGAATGCACCAGCTCATTCTGACTTGGCTGATATAGCCGTGCTTGCGCGAGGTTCTTTTTGTAGAGCGCCTCTGCCTGCGCCCGCTTCATCGGAATGACCTGGCAGATCCAATCGGCATCCACATAGTCCCAAAACTCACAAATCGAAGGGTCTATAAGCAGGTTCTCCGTTAAGACGCGATCAATCACCAGACCTTCAGACGATTTGACCTCGGCTTCCTCTTGCAGGGATAAAAGCAATTGCTCTAGCTCGGCCTTTTTGGCAGCGCGCTCGGTTTGTCCATTCTGAGCGCCCCCATCTACATCGGCAGATGAGAGGGCCTTTTCTAAATCGGCAATGGCCAGAAGGTTCTCTTGGGCATCGTTGATGCGCCCCTGAATGTAGGCATCTTCACTGGCATCACGCTGATACATCACTTTTAGAATGCCAAAACTGCAAGTTAAGGCAGCGCGTACAGTGGATTTGGCTCTATTTTTAAGCTGGGCACGCTCAAGCGAGCGATTGGTAACTTTCTCTAGAGTCTTGCAAAAGAGCTTGATATCAGCGCCCGCATGCACTGCAGTGGTGGAGATTTCTGGATTGCGTGCATAGACGTTTGGCAATACAGCCGAGATCGTTCCATGGATTAAATTAGCCCGCAGGCTATAAAAGTCTTTACTGGTGGGGTCGGCATTCCAATCAAAGCCGGCTACCGTATTGCGGTTGTGTCGCACCCGCTTATGAAAGCTTCCCCAGTGCGCACGGGCATGGGCAATGCGGGCAATCCATTTTTGTTGAAGCGCTTGATTTTCATTTGAGGGCATGCCTCATTTATATAATCAGAATACCCGCACTCTGAACTTATCTGGGATTTATCTTTTACGTACCTTGCTTAGAAATCTAGTTTTAGTAGTTACGCGCTCAAAACACATTTAATGAAGGGGATGAATTTAATTAGATTAAATGGATAGTTTGTTCAACACATCCAAGAAGGCCATCGATTTAATCAGGGCAGTTTTACCACTGGAATTGGCTCCAATCACTGCCTTTATCTTCGTGGTATTTTCGCAAACAGGCACTATGCGTATTCAAAGGTTAGAGAAATAGCGCAATTCATCCTCCGCCTAAACGCGAAGGATTTCTTGCTTTAATTTTTGTTAAAGAAATCCAGGATTATTTTGGATGAGGTTTCATTTTGATATTTAACTAGTCCACCCGACGCGCACGCATCACCCCATAGCGCGTGGCATCCCACGCATGGTCTTCTGCATCGGTATCCACGTCTTCTGGATTGAGTGCATCGGGTGGCAATTGTGGAACAGTTCTAATCCAGTGTTTGCAGGAGCTAAATACTTTGAGTCTTTCTTCTGCAAGCAGGCGAATGATTTCTTGAGCACCATTGACCCTGCTTCTAGGAGCGTTATAGGCCTCTGTCCATTTAACACCTTTATCTCTAAAGATTTGACCGATAGACCTCTCGGCCCCTATTTTTGAGAAGATGGATGGATCGGCTAGGTTCATGCGGTATTCATAGCCAAGGCGTTGGTCATGTATTTCGATCTTTTTGATCTTCTCGGCTACTACCGTTGCATCTTCTCTGGTGCCGGTGTTTTCTTTATCGCCATATCCATAGAGCTCTCTCCACAGGTAATAGATTCCGTCATTGGATAAGGCAAACCAGTAGACGGCATACGGTCTGGCATAACCCCAATCCATTGAGCGCCATACCTTCCATGTTGGTGGAATTGCGAAGGGTTCTATAACGTGTTTAGAAGGCTGCCATACGCCTTCAAGGAAACTTCCTACGTGGATATCCCAATCACCTTCTAGCCAGGCTCTGCGCCTGTTTGGGTCGCTTAGCGACTCTAGGCTCATGAGGTAGTTGGGATCATTCCTTAGTAGGTGGGTATTCTCATAAATCGTCGAATGAATTCTCACCCTGGGTAACGCGCCCTCTTGTCGAATAATTTGACCAGCAGGAATAGCTCCAATCTGAAATCTTTCTTTTACAGACGCATGCCCTACTCCAAATGGATTGCATGTTGCTCTCACCATTCTAGGCATACCAGGGTGCGATGACCTGCAAGTGGAAAGCATTGCTTCGTAAAATGATAGGTTGCGCCAGTTGGTTAATTCTTCGAACGCTATCCAGGGATACTCGTGACCGTGGTAATTCCAGTAGTCGTCCTCATTGGCACCATAGCGGAAATACAGCATCTCTCCAGTGGGCCACTTCCATACGTAGTCAGATTCATTAAACTTGGCTCCCGGAAAGATTTGATAGAACCAGCGCTTACTCTTAGCTACTACGTCAGCTAGTTGCGGATAAGTTAGACGAAAGAGTGTGCCACGCCAATGGTCACCAAAGCCTCTACCTACGTGCTGTGCAAAACTCATCAGCAAGGTATCGGTCTTACCCCCTCCTCTAGTACCTTCAAGCAATACCTCATACACAGGGCAACTCAGAAACAAAGTCTGACTACCAGGCAGAGGGGTCCAGATGGTTTTCATGAACAGCGTAAGCGCATTAATGCACAGCTTGGGCTGCCTTCTCCCATTCTTCCAAACTTAACAAGCTTGGCACAACCAAGACCCCGCTTTGGAGTGGCGCGCCATCCTTACCCGTGTGCTCGATGGCCGATAGGCGTGCGTGCATATAAGGCGCTGCATGCCTGCCTACTGCAGCAGCCATATTGAGAAGCTTAATCCGGCCCTCATTGACAAGAGCATCACCAAAAAGGTCGCCCACTTGCTGGCCATCGAGCGTGCACTTATCCGCCTCCTCATACAGCTCATGCATCACTTTAAGCATGATCTCCAAAGGAGTAATGGTTTTTGCAGGAAGGCCTCCTGCAACAAGCTTGCTTGCTTGCTGAGTACTGAGCTCTTGCGCTTTTGCATAAGAAGGCTTTCTGACCCTTTTGGGCTTATTCACCGTCATTGGTAGCCTCGCTCCGCTTGATGATGGTTAAGAGGTGAGGTTGCAAAGTCACAGTATCTCCACGGGGTTTTTTAAATTGAATGACCACCCGCTGAAACATGTCCTTACGGCTTTGCGCACCACAGTGTTTGGTCACAATGCCAATACGTCCTGTAGGGGTTTTAACAATCGTACCAATTGGACAGTCATCCATATCTAAACGCACCACTACACCTAGTAAAGGGTCTTCAGTTCGCATGAGATAAGCCCTTAGAAAGAGGTCTAAATGCGGCAGAAAGAACCCCTGCCATGTTGCGCCCTTGATAAGCCTTGCTAGGCTGCCTCACCTTATCTAAGTACGTAAAAATTCGTGCTTTGTAAGCCTCATAAGCCTCACCAGGTACCGCCTTAATACCAAGCTCTTGTCCTTTTGCTTGCGTGCCTTCAGTGGTTTTCCACCACGCTTTTTCTGGTGAATGCGCTTGTTGGTTTTTTAGGTCTTCTGCTTGCAAGATCGCCAATATCAAGCCTGCATTGATAGGGGTTTTTAGAGCATGTTTTTTACGAGCGTCTTTAGCACTAGCAATGGCTGATATGACTTGCGCCTCGTTTACTCCGAGATTGAGCATCTCCCGTATTCGCCAATCATCTTGCAAGATTGGTTTTCTGACTTCTCGGTTGATCAAGACAGCGATCTGCACAGACAGATTTTGTGTCCTTGCTAGCGCTAAAGGGGCAGTTAAGGCATTAGTCGGCATGATTTTTTTTCCATTGCATTGGGGTGGCGTGAGAGATCGAGAAATTATTTCAAGATTTTCAGCACCATTGTTTTGATGTTTGTCTGGTGTATGGAGAATGGTGTTTGGTATTTGGTGTCTGGTGTCTGGTGTCTGGTGAGCAATGCGTTCGCATACCAAATTTTGGTCTGTTTTAAGCTGTTTTTGTAGCACAGAAGAAGCTTCCCAACGCAGTTCAGCGCTCCGCCTGGCCTTGTTTTGCCTATCTTTATAGCGGGCGATTTCCTTCTCGCAGCGGGCTTGCTTCCAACCCACATCTGTGAGCGTAAAAAATTCATTTAAAATTCTCACAACAGCATTTTTTTCTTCTTTTTTGTTGGCCATAACCAATCTTTGCAGAACTTTTAGATCTCTTGGAAGAGGTTTTTCAGTAGCGTAGTACTTCTGTAAAAGGCGTCTATAAGCTGCATCTTCCACGAAAGTGAGATGCGAGCTAGCTTGCGAGTAATCGCCAATATGATGCTCGTAGTAATTCATATAAAACAATCTCCATAGATGTATTGATTAAGTGATGTCTTTACGACAGCCAAGAATCTAACCATCTCTGAGCGCATAGTCAAATCGTTTTTTTCTGGGATTTATTTTTAAATAACAAAACTACTATTTGCTGTCTGTTTCTTCAATGCAATGGCTATGGGCGTAATAGGTGCATATAGCTCCTAATGACTCCACAGGTGTCCATTAGATGAGATCTTGTAAGTAATTTCTTACAACTCTTTAAGCCTTTGCCCAATTACGTTAGAGGGTTTCTTACATGAAAATAAAATTCAAGAAAAAAACAGGAGGGAGTAAACACATTGAACTGACTTAACTATGGTTGACTAATAAAAATTGATTGGTTACATTGCGTTTCTGCATTAACAAAATGACGCGATAGCAGAGTCAATAGAACCTTATAGGAGATGTAATCACATGGTAGCAATTCGTTTGTATAGCTTGTATCGATCTTATGGATACACCAAAATAAGTTCCCTGAAAAGGGCCTTTCAGATGTATCAAAACAAAACTAATCACACCCACTAAGGAGAGGTAAATGAAAAGTCATTACCCACAAACTGACCTTATGAAATTACTGCGTATCCCAGAAATCTTAGAGATATTGACCATCTCTAAGTCCAAGTTTTGGCTGATGGTTAAAAACGGAGAGTTCCCAAAGCCCATCAAGATAGGTAGATCGTCTTGCTGGACCCTTGGACAGGTCTATCACTATCTAGATCAGAAGATTAAGGAAGCGGTTGCTAGAGATCAGCAGCGCCTTCTGAGCTGCAAAGTATGAGGTGAACCAATACATGAACCAATACATGAACCAATACATGAACTAGTTCATTTTTAATTGATTAATTTGAAGTGTTTAAATAAGGGAAAAAAGATGCCTACTGAAGAAGTGGATCAGAAATACGTTGTAGATATATTTAGCAAGACTAGCCCTATAGATGTTGACCCTTGGACCAGAGTTGATCACTTTTCTAGTCTTAACCAGGCCACAGCATTTTGTAAAATCGTGGTGGATAGCTTTTTGAATGATTTATTTGACTTAGAGGTCAATCCCCATGAAATACACCGGCGATATATGATTTATGGGGATGTACCTAGCATCAATGGCACCGAGGACCTAAGTCTGTTTGATGCCTATGAATACGCCCATAAACGGGTTTTTAATCTGGAAGCAGAGGAAGCTGACGAAGCAGAGGAAGCTGACGAAAAGCCTTAGTCGTCGATAGGCTTACGTTGGTAAGCCTGGGTGACGCTGCCAGTCGGTTTTGGAGACTGGTAGCGTTGATTGCGAGATTGCTCTAACGCAGCAGCTTCAAAGTCTTTCTGGGCTTGAGCTTTAGCCTCTAGTTGAGTCTTGAGCTCTGAAGCACGTAGTAGCTGCTTGCTTTTGAGTAAGTCTGAAATAGTTAATTTGGTCATAGAACAGTGATAACAGCTTAGATATTCATTTTAGCTGTTATCACTCCCTTGCTGGCCTTGCTGCCATTGCTAGCTATGGCTTTTGGGACTCCGTCTTTGCGCATTACGGCCTTGGGCTACTTTCTTATGCAAATTAACAGCAAATAGACAGGTTCTGCCTGGGTATTAAAGTGAACCACTGTTCTAAGAGCCAAGTACATCACCGCATCACCAAGCCAGGGGTTAGCCTGCGCACGTCCTCCTAACTCGATCATAAAGGCCTTTACTGCTAATTTACCTGCCTAGGTAAATACAAGCCCTTGTAAAACCCAAGAACAGATTAGGGGACAGAGCTCATGGGGTGAGCCATAAATATGGGATAGTATTAAAAAGTTACAAAAGTAACAAGCGTTCACCCACCCAACTTAACCAATGGCAAACACAGAAAAGCCTTGCCCCTTCTGCACTCTCCCCCCTGAGCGCATCATTGACTCCAATGACTTGGGGGTCAGTATTCGGGATGGCTTTCCTGTTTCACCTGGGCATACCTTAGTTATTCCTAAAAGACATATTGGTTCTTGGTTTGCCATTAGCAATGAAGAGCAGCTAGCCCTCCTAGACCTTCTAGGAAGAGCTAAAGCAACCCTACAGGAAGAGTTCAATCCTGATGGATACAACATTGGCATCAATGATGGGCCCATAGCAGGGCAAACAGTACCTCACCTACACCTACACCTCATCCCCAGATACAAAGGCGACCAAGAAGACCCTAGAGGCGGTGTGAGGTGGGTTATTCCAGGGAAGGCTAAGTACTGGGGATGAGCTCAACTCCGACAGCCCAAGAGCAACTGGCATTCTTGAGCAAGATCCAAAGACTCTTTAATGAGAGCGACTTTAGCTCTACTTATAAATATGCGCTCTTAATTTCTTTAGCTGATTTATCAGTTGAGCATGGCACAGACGATGACTCCAAACTTGAATTAAGTAATAGGCAAATCGCAGAGAGATTTATCGAGCTTTATTGGCAACAAGCTACGCCCTATAAAACATCAAAAGCAAATGAAAGCGGGGTGCTTTTTCAAAATCATGGCACTCAAGCTGCCATTATTAAAGCGATTCAATTGTTTAGAGGCCAAAACAGCTTCAACTCACCTAATGCAGCCAAGGAATCAAAGGAGTACAAAAAACTGGTAACGGCAGTTGCTGGGACTGTTGCTAAGCAACCTATTAACTACCTACAGAATGTGGGTGGTGGAGCCCTTCCTTTCTTGTATGAGCGCAACACCAGCTCTCTCACACTAAAAATAGGGGTTGCTTATTGCTTAAGGCAATTCCAGCCCCTTATTCAGCAATTAGCTAGGAATCGGTGGATTGATTTTATAAAACTAAATAGGAAGAACATTCCTATTCTTGGGGCAAACGATGATCTTGAGGGCTTCTTATTTGAAACTTCCAGAAAAACCCTTGCGCTTATTGGGAAAAGTCTTAAGAATCTTTATGGGGCAAAGTGTTTCTACTGTAACAAGGGTCTCACTCAAACAGATGTAGACCACTTTATACCCTTCTCGCTATACCCAAGAGATTTAATGCATAACTTTGTATTAGCGTGCCCTACCTGCAATAGAAGTAAATCAGATACCTTGGCCGCCAAGGAGCATCTTGAGAATTGGCTGGAGAGATCTAATAAGAACTCTGAAGCGATCATGGAAATTGGCGAGCAAGTAGGCGTTGCTGCAAATTTACAAACCAGCACGTCTATTGCTAGGTGGGGGTATGGTGCGGCAATTGAGGGTCATGGCGCTGGATGGATAAGGCCTGGTCATTATGTGAGTCTGAAGCCGACGTATTTGAGCGATTTAAGGTGGACTGGAAAAGACTAATGTCAAAACTTAAATTTGGACTATACGATCGTCTGCTTTATGACAATGAAATTGATGAAGTTGCCGAATTGAAGCGTCAAGGGCGCGCAAGCATCGATCTACCATCCGCAGAAAATAGTCGTAACTATCTGATTTCAGAATTAGTATCTCGAATACCTGAATTACTAGATCAAATCTCAAGCAAAGAAGAAAACGAAACAGAAAAAGCAAAAAGTGAGCTGAAACTAATATCAGAAATATTAAAGCAAGCTAGGCTTATTTCAAAAGCCGAGGATGAGCTAGATTCGATCGCGAGCCCCCCACAATTACTAAGATCAATCCATGCTCCAAACTTACCGGGTATTTTCCCGATTACAGGATTAAGAAACTCTTGGTTATTTAGCTCTTCTAAATCTGAGCCCGCCCTACTTACAGAATTAATTAGTGAACTACAAGCTGTAGACACTGTAGATATTTTGGTTAGCTTTATAACTTGGAGCGGAGTTCGAAAAATATACGACATCCTCAAAAACATCACCTCAATTGACGCGCAGGGCAGCTCTAAAACTAAATTTCGAATCATCACTACCACTTATATTGGCGCTACCGATGCGAGGGCAGTGAATGCATTAGCTGAATTACCTAATGTTGAATTAAAAATTTCACTAGATGGGCGCAGAACACGCTTGCATGCTAAGGCTTGGATTTTTAAAAGGTCAACCGGCTTCGGAACGGCATACATAGGCAGTGCAAATTTATCCGAGTCAGCTTTAGTTAGCGGAATTGAGTGGACAATAAAAATTGCGCAAGCAACAAGTAATCAGGTATATCAAAATGCAGAGGCACATTTTGAAACGCTATGGAATGATCCTGAATTTCAAAAATATGACCCACACAATGAAAACCACCGGGATGCTTTAAATAAAGCACTGCATGAGCAGAAATACGCTAATAATGGCGCGTTTAATGTTGAAATTATTGCAAATCAGACCTGGTTCGAATTAAAGCCGAAATTTTATCAACAGGAAATGCTGGATCGACTTCAGTCTGAGCGAGATCAAAATAGAAATAGGAATCTTGTAGTTGCAGCAACAGGAACTGGCAAAACTGTTGTTGCAGCATTCGATTATGAAAGGATCTGCAGACAGGAAGGTGGGCAACCAAAATTATTATTTGTAGCACACAGAATACAAATTCTGAAGCAAGCAATTAGCACTTTTAGACAAATACTTCGTGATTCTAATTTTGGTGAATTAATGGATGGTAATAATGAACCATCCCAATATGGACACCTATTTGCAACTATTAACACTATTAATGGTCGAGACCTAATTGCCAAGCTAGGCCAAAATTATTGGCTAATGGTGATTATTGACGAAGCTCATCATTTACCAGCCCAATCATTTGACAAGTTTGCATCTTCAATTAAACCCAAAATATTACTAGGCTTAACAGCTACCCCTGAAAGAACAGATGGGATACCTATTGGCAAATATTTTGACTCAAGACCGGATGGATCGCCGGCAGTGTCGCTGCGCTTATGGGACGCTTTAGATCAGCAACTACTAGCTCCATTTGAATACTATGCTACGCATGATGATACTGATTTGCGGTCAATAAATTGGCGGCAGCTAAATGTAGATAGCCAACTAAGTAATATCATCTCATCAAATGAAATGCGTGCTCTTGCTGTATATCAAGCAGTTGAAAGGTACTCGTCAAATATCACTGAATTAAAGTCAATTGGATTTTGTGTCAGCGTAAAACATGCCGAATTCATGGCTCAATTTTTTAATAGCCGTCATATACCATCTAAATCACTTACTGGCGAACAATCTGAACTTGAGCGTAACACAATCATTAAAGAGTTAACCTCAGGCCTTATAAAAATTATTTTTACTTGTGATCTATTTAATGAGGGTGTAGATATTCCTGAAATTAATACCCTTCTTTTACTTCGTCCAACTCAAAGTCCCGTCTTATTTCAACAGCAAATTGGTCGAGGGCTTCGGTTAAATCCAGGAAAAGAATGTTGTCTTGTGCTTGATTTTATTGGTAACTATGCCGAAGAATTTAGGTTTGATATTTTATTTAGGTCCCTAACAGGCCAAACTAGAAAAGGCATTAAGGAATCAGTTGAAGTGGGATTTGGTTTGCTACCTCCAGGATGTCACATACAGTTTGATAAAGTGTCTCGTTCTCGCGTTCTTGATAGCCTTAAGAAATCTCTGAAGTTAAATGCTAGACGATTAACTGCTGAACTAGCTGCCTGGGCATCAACTAAATCACATGATCAAATCAAGTTAAAAAATTTCCTAATTGAAAATCAAATAGAGATTGAAGATATTTATAGCGGAAATCATTCCTGGGTAGAATTTAAACGTAGGATAGGTCTTCCTACCCCCCCACCCGGTATTAATGAGAATGTGCTTTCCAAGAGACTGGGCAGCCTACTTTATGTTGATGATAGAGAATTACTTAAGGCATGGAAATATGCAATCCAAAATGAAAAGATTGATGCCACTCGTATTCAAATGCTTGCCTATCAAATGATTACCTCTGGTACAGTTAGTCCGAGTCAATTTTTAGATGATTTAAGCGCTCACCCTGCCGTTAAAGAGGAGTTAATTGAACTAATTGAGTGGCAGATTAATCAATCTGGTAAGGCATATGCCCAATTTCAAGACGCCCCTGCATATTGGCCCATCTCTTTACATAATCGTTACACTAGATCTGACATCCTGACTGCGGTGGGCTATCGAAATGCAAAGATTAGGCCAGACTTTAGGGAGGGCTGCCTTTTATTAGAGAACATTAAAACGGAAATGATGTTTGTTACTCTTGATAAAAGTAAAGGGTTTCATGAAAGCGTTCAGTATCATGATTATGCAATTAGCCCTAACCTTTTTCATTGGCAAACCCAAAATAGAGCATCCCCAAGCAACAAAACAGGTCAACGATATATAGAGAGTATCAATGGAAATGGATGGCGCTTTTTCTTATTTGTTAGGGAGAACAGTGATTGTGCATTTGTAGCCCTCGGTGAAGTGGTTCTAAATGAATTTAATGGGGAGCGTCCTATAGAAGTTACATGGCTTCTTAAGCAAAGTATGACTGCTGAACTTTTTCGGCGTCTTTCCATTATCCGTTCAACCTAAGGATGCAGGAATAATCTAATGATTATTTACCAGGCGAATAAAGAAAGGTTTCTTCACAACCTACTATCTAATGAAATACATGAAATCATTGAAGAAACATATAAGCTAAAAACTGGTAAGCGTGTTTCCAGAAATGAAGTTCGTTCATGGCAAGAGTCAATGCGCTTTATGGGTGCTGTCCTAGACGATACGGAAATACCCAATGATGCTGGCGTCAGCATTGAATTCACCATCCCCCAAACTGCAAAACGAGTAGATTTCATACTAACTGGTCAAAATTCCATCAAAGAAGATCAGGTAATTATCATTGAATTAAAACAATGGGAATCCTGTGAGCTCACTAATAAAGACGCCATTGTTAAAACACGCTTTCAGCATGGTCATGTCGAAACAAGTCACCCATCATATCAAGCATGGTCCTACGGTGAATTATTAAATCAATTGAATGAGACCGTCTACAGCGAGGGGATCACATTAACGCCATGCGCCTATCTACATAATTACAGCGAAGATGCAGTTATTAGAAACGCTTTTTATCAAGATTATCTCGATAAAGCGCCCGTATTTTTAAAGGGTAAGCATGAGAAACAAAAACTAAAAGAGTTCATTAAAAAATTTGTTAAGCTTGGCGATCATTCAAACTTAATGTTTCGTATTGATAATGGAAAAATAAAGCCATCCAAAAGTCTTGCAGATAGCCTCAAGAATATGATTGCGGGTAACCTCGAGTTCATCATGCTAGATGAGCAAAAAATAGTATATGAGACTGTTTTAAATTTAGCGAAAAGCTCCACCGCCATAAATAAAAATGTATTAATAGTTCAAGGCGGCCCAGGAACTGGTAAGTCTGTTGTTGCCATTAATCTTTTAGTTCATCTTATTAAAGATCAAGAGCTTGTGGCACAGTATGTGACAAAGAATGCAGCGCCAAGAGCAGTGTACGAAGCTAAGCTAACTGGTAGTATGAAGAAATCAGCAATCTCAAATTTATTCACTGGATCCGGCGCCTACCATTCTATTGATAAAAATTCATTTGATGTTCTCTTAGTTGATGAAGCACATCGACTTAATGAAAAATCAGGGATATTCAAAAATCTTGGTGAAAATCAAATAAAAGAAATAATTGAGGCTGCGCCACTATCAGTCTTTTTCATTGATGAAGACCAAAAAGTTACATTCAGCGATATTGGCAGTAAAGAAGAAATAGAAAAGTGGACATGCGCCTCAAAAGCAAAGATACATCATCTTACTTTGGAATCTCAATTTAGATGTAATGGCTCCAATGGTTATTTATCTTGGTTAGATAAGATTTTGGACATCAGAGAGACTGCAAACTTTTCACTAGAAGGTTTGGATTACGATTTTAGAATATTTTCAGACCCCAAAAAACTACAAGAATTGATCTTCGAAAAGAATAAGATCGATAATAAGGCTAGGCTAGTTGCAGGTTATTGTTGGAACTGGATCAGCAGAAATGATCCCTCCTCTTTTGATATCACTTTCTCAGAATTTAATTTTGAAATGAAGTGGAACTTAAATACAGATGGCTCTCTTTGGATTCAGGCCCCAAACTCTGTAACAGAAGTTGGCTGTATTCATACCTGCCAGGGCTTAGAGGTTGACTATATTGGGGTCATAATTGGTCCGGACCTTATAGTACGAAATGGCAAGGTCATAACAATGCCTGGCGCCAGAGCAAAGACTGATAAATCATTAAATGGCTTTAAAAAACTATTAAAAGAAAGTCCGATCCTTGCAAAAGCTAAGGCTGATGAAATAATAAAAAATACATATAGGACGTTAATGACTCGAGGGATGAAGGGTTGTTATATTTTTTGCACAGACCTAGAAACCAAAGCTTACTTTGAGAATATGCTCTTAATCAAAGGCTAAATTTGATTATATTTTTTAGCGGAACCCTTTGATATTGCTACAGGGTATTTTTGCTCATTCCTCTCAATTTTGTCCTCTACTATCGTACGCACATCCAAATCACAAGACACAGCTAACAACAATGCATATGCCAAAACATCAGCCAACTCCTCCTTTATCTTCAGTACATCAGCGTCGGCAGCTGACTTCCATAAGAAAACCTCTAAGAGTTCTGACGCTTCGATTGATAGGGCGATGGCAAGATCTTTGGGATTGTGGAACTGCTCCCAATCTCGCTCATCTCTAAATTTAATTAGTTTTTGGGTTAGATCATATATATCGGACATAAGTCATCGTACTCTATGTTAATGGCCCATCACATACTCAGATAATAAGCCCCCAGCCATAAGCAATCTCACCTTTGTAAGTGGCTCTTATTGAAAAATAAGGGGGGGTCGATATTGGGAGATAATTCACAATTAGCTCATTATTTGAGCTAATGCCTTGCTTTAATGATCCCATAGATTAGTTGTTTTAGTGATCACCGGGATTAGGTATGAGTGCCCCAAGATCAAAGGACTTCATTGTTTAGCCCTTCTCATGAGAAAACCATACCAGCTTGTGCATTCTGCCTATACCCATTTCCATGGGG